>Ga0137308_101389_pt1 | contig 24276 bp, 22 predicted proteins | sample Inofrocosms_June_FD_97181 | JGI IMG/M metagenome (GOLD analysis project Ga0137308, IMG submission 97181) | Mouse cecal microbial communities from Vienna, Austria - N-Acetylneuraminic and N-Acetylglucosamine D2O microcosms_June | ecosystem: Host-associated > Mammals > Digestive system > Large... | reverse complement strand
GCGTTAGCGGCCAAGGCAGGCAGAAAAACTCCCCCTGCCCTGGAACTTGTTAACGCTTAACGTGCTGTCATAAATCATCAGCAATGAGAATAAGGAGTAGAAAAAGAATGTATATTATAGCAGGACTGGGCAATCCAGGGAAGCAGTACGAGAATACGAGACATAACGTGGGATTTTGCGTGATCGATATCCTGGCGGACCGCATGGGCATCTGCGTGGATGAGAAAAAACATAAAGGGCTGTGCGGCAGAGGCGTGCTGGAGGGGCAGAAGGTGGTGCTGCTAAAGCCCCAGACCTTTATGAACCTCAGTGGTGAGAGCCTTCGGGCGGCGGCGGATTTTTATAAGGTGGACCAGGATCAGATCCTGGTGATCTATGATGATGTAAGCCTTGAGCCTGGGCAGCTTCGGATCCGGGGCAAAGGGAGCGCAGGAGGCCACAATGGGATCAAAAATATCATTGCCCATTTAGGCGCCCAGGAATTTCCGAGAGTGAAAGTAGGTGTGGGGGAAAAGCCCAAAGGCATGGATCTGGCCGACTATGTGCTGAGCCGTTTTTCCAAAGGGGAGCAGGAGCTGATGGACACCGCCTTTAAAGACGCGGCGGCCGCGGCGGCCGCGATCATCGGTCAGGGGATTGAGGAGGCCATGAACCATTTTAACGGAAAGCGAAAATCGGAAGAACCGCGCAGATGATCGGCAGACAGGAAAGGGGGACTACATGAGCAGGGTATTTGCGAATCCGCTGACAGAGCTGGCGGAATATGAGGAGATGGATCGGGATCTAAACCGGGGAAAAGGTCCGGTCCAGATGAGCGGCTGCATGGATTCACAGAAGGTCCATCTGATGGAAGAGGCGGGGGAGAGCTGCCTGTGGAAGCTGGTGATCACCTATGATGATTCCAGGGCAAAGGAGATCTACGAGGATTTCAGATGCTTTCAAAACAGCGTGTATCTGTATCCGTCCAGAGATCTTCTGTTCTACACCGCGGATATTCACGGCAATCTGCTGACCAAACAGCGGCTGCTGGTGCTAAAGCATTTGATAGAAGATCATAAGGGTGTGGTGGTCACCACTTTGGATGGACTGATGGACCATCTGCTTCCTCTGGAAGCCGTGAAAGAGCAGATCCTTACGGTAAAGACCGGGGAGGCCATAGATGTGGAGCAATGGAAGCGCCGGCTGGTGGAGCTTGGGTATGAGCGGATGGCTCAGGTAGACGGCATGGGGCAGTTTTCCATACGGGGCGGGATCATCGACGTGTTTCCCCTGACCGAGGAACTTCCTTTTCGGATCGAGCTGTGGGATGATGAGGTGGACTCCATCAGGACTTTTGATCTGGAGAGCCAGCGGTCCGTGGAGCAGGTGGAACAGGCCGTCCTTTATCCTGCCTCGGAACAGGCGGTTAAACGGGAGCAGCTGGAACAGGGGATAAAACGCATCAGAGAGGCGGGCCTTAAGCAGGAAAAGCTATTCAGACAGCAGATGAAAACCCAGGAGGCCCACCGCATCTCATCCATTATAAAGGAATTTACCGAGGGGCTGGAGCAGGGGTACAGCGTCAGCGGATTGGACAGCTATCTTACCTACTTCTGCCGGGACACCGTGTCGTTTCAGCAGTACTTTAATGGGGAGAACACGGCCATTTTCTTGGATGAGCCGGCCAGGCTTAAAGAGAAGGGTGAGACCGTGGAGGCGGAATTTCGGGAGAGCATGGTATCGCGGCTGGAGAAAGGTTATCTTCTTCCGGAACAGACCAGCCTTTTGTACACGGTAAAGGAGACCCTTGCCAGGCTTTTGACGCCCCGCACCGTCATGATCACCGGGCTGGAACAGCGGCTTTCCGGCATGGGGGCGGAAAAACGTTACGGCATCCAGGCCAAGAACATTAACTCTTATCAGAACGGCTTCGAACTTTTGATCAAAGACTTAAAGCGGTGGAAGCAGGAAAAGTACCGGGTAGTGCTTTTGTCCGGTTCCCACACCAGGGCCAGGCGTCTGGCAGGGGATTTAAGGGAATATGGATTAAGCGCCTTCTTCTCCGACGAGGAAAGCCCCCAGGTAAAGCCGGGGGAGCTTCTGGTGACTTACGGCAATTTGCACCGGGGGTTTGAGTATCCGCTGATCAAGTTTGTGGCCATTACCGAGGGCGATATGTTCGGCGCCGCGAAGAAGAAGCGGAGACGGAAGCAGACCTCCTATGAGGGCAAGAAGATCCAGAGCTTTTCCGAGCTGTCTGTGGGGGATTACGTGGTCCACGAGGAACACGGCCTTGGCATTTATCGGGGGATCGAGAAGATCGAGCAGGACCACATTGTAAAGGATTACCTAAAGATCGAGTACGCGGACAACGGTAATCTGTACCTGCTGGCCACCAGGCTGGACGGAATCCAGAAATACGCAGGCGCGGACGCCAAAGCCCCCAAGTTAAACAAGCTGGGGGGAGAACAGTGGAAAAAGACGAAAGCCCGGGTAAAGGGAGCGGTCAAGCAGATTGCCAAAGAGCTGGTGGAATTGTACGCGGCCAGACAGGCCACGGCGGGATTTCAATACAGCGAGGATTCGGTGTGGCAGCGGGAATTTGAGGAGCTGTTTCCCTATGACGAGACAGATGACCAATTGGATGCCATAGAGGCCACGAAAAAGGATATGGAAAGCCGAAAGATCATGGATCGGCTTATCTGCGGGGACGTGGGGTACGGCAAAACGGAGATTGCCCTTCGGGCCGCGTTTAAGGCTATACAGGACAGCAAACAGGTGGTGTATCTGGTTCCCACCACCATTCTGGCCCAGCAGCATTACAATACCTTTGTCCAGAGGATGAAGGATTTTCCGGTCAGGGTGGATCTGATGTCCAGGTTCCGCAGCAGCGCGGAACAGAAGAAGACACTGACAGATCTAAAAAAGGGATTGGTGGATGTGGTCATAGGCACGCACCGGGTTCTGTCAAAGGACGTGGCCTTTAAAGATCTGGGGCTTTTGATCATTGATGAGGAGCAGCGGTTCGGAGTGGCCCACAAGGAGAAGATAAAGCAGTTAAAGGAAAACATTGACGTGCTGACTTTGACCGCAACGCCCATTCCCAGGACGCTTCATATGAGCCTGGTGGGGATCCGGGATATGAGCGTCTTAGAGGAACCTCCGGTGGACCGGGTGCCTATCCAGACTTATGTGATGGAGTACAATGATGAGATGGTGAGGGAAGCCATTAACCGGGAGCTGGCCAGAAACGGGCAGGTGTACTATGTGTACAACCGGGTCCACGACATTGACGAGGTGGCCGGCCATGTAGCCCAGCTGGTTCCGGGGGCAACGGTGGTATTTGCCCATGGACAGATGAACGAAAGGCAGCTGGAAAAGATCATGTTTGACTTTGTTAACGGGGATATTGACGTCTTGGTGTCCACTACCATTATCGAGACCGGGCTGGACATCCCCAACGCCAACACCATGATCATCCATGACGCGGACCGCATGGGACTGTCCCAGCTGTATCAGCTGCGGGGGCGGGTAGGCCGGTCCAACCGGGTTTCCTACGCGTTTTTGATGTACAAGAGAGATAAGATGCTGAAAGAGGAGGCGGAGAAACGGCTTCAGGCCATAAGAGAATTTACGGAGCTGGGATCAGGCATCAAGATCGCCATGCGGGACTTAGAGATCCGGGGGGCAGGCAACGTGCTGGGAGCGGAGCAGCACGGCCATATGGAAGCCGTAGGGTATGATCTGTACTGCAAACTGCTTAACCAGGCGGTACAGGCCCTTAAAGGCAAGCGGATCGAGGAGGAGGATTTCCAGACGGTGGTGGACTGCGATATCAATGCCTATATTCCGGCGGGATATATTAAGAATGAGTATCAGAAGCTGGATATCTACAAACGGATCTCTACGATTGAAAATGAGGAAGAATACATGGATATGCAGGATGAGCTGATCGACCGGTTTGGAGAGATGCCCAAGGCTGTGGAAAATCTGCTGAAGGTGGCGTATCTGAAAGCCCTTGCCCATCAGGCATATATGACAGAAGTTAATATCAATCATCAGGAGATCCGCATGACCATGTATCCCAAGGCCAGGCTTAATATGGACGGCCTGCCGGGGCTCATTGCGCGGTATCAGGGAACGCTTAAGGTGCGCCCAGGGGAAACGCCGGGATTTCTCTATCAGGAGAGAAATGTCAGAAACAGTGACAGCATAAAGATGATGGAAAAGGCGGAGGAGATCTTGAGCAGTATGGGGGAACTGGCTCTGACAGGAGACGGAGACGGACAGACGGCTTCTTGATCAGGGCCGTCTTAAGCCGCAAAAAATGCCAGCCTTGCTGTGGATAAAGGCTGGCATTGCTTACGATGAGATAGGCTTATTTGTGCTGTTCGTAATAATCGTCGAACAGTTTGTTAACTGCCTCATGGGTCTCGCCGCAGATGGATGGCAGGGAACCGCCCCATGCATCCTCGGCCTGGCTGAATCCCTTCTCTACAGCTGCCTGGAATTTCTTCATCTTCTCCGGGTCATCGCCTGCCATAGCGGCAGCGAAATCAAAGATCCTCTGAGACGTATTCTTAACACCCCAGAAACCGTCCTCGGAGATAGCCTCCTGAGCCTCGGCTTTGGTCTTGGCATCTACGGTGTAGTTGCCGCTGGCCATCATCTTCCAGAAATCATCGCCGTTAGCCATGGAAGCATTGATGCCCTGCTTCTGGAAATTCTGTACCATCATGTTGGTGAAACGGCTCATCTGGTTGTTTAAATCATCTTTCAGACTCTTAACCAGGGCGGCTCTCTCGGAGTCGCTCATCTTGGATGTAACTTTAGCATCGCTGCTAAGCTCAACCCGGTCTACGTCCGGTTTTTTCTCCGCGTCTTTGTTTGCGGCAGCGTCGGTAACCTGCTTGTCAGCAGCAGCGGCAACGGCGGACGCGTTCCTGGTCTGTGTCGGCTGGCTGTAAAGCCTCATGGCCATATCCTGGTCAACTCTCATAATATCCTCCTTTTCAAACAGATCAAAGTATAGGTAAGCGCGTAATGCAGGTAAAGTGAGTTTATATAAACCATATCGGCAGTTTTGCGGGAAAAATAAGAATAACGCAGGGAAAATGTGGATAGCGCCTTGATTTTACGGCAAAAATGTGGATAACAAAAAGGGCTGTTTTTGTGAAAAAAAATAACTTTGGAGAAAGTTTAGAATGATTTTAGAAACGGGCATGGTGAAATATGATATAATAGAACATACGCTGATGGGGCAGCAGGATCAAAAACAGGAAAGGACCGATTCGCCATGAAGATTAAGACCCGTTTAGGAATTGCATTTCTTACCATAACGCTGGTTCCCATGCTTTTGATCTACCTGGCGTTCAGTGTCCTGACCAATTACCAGATTCGGGCATTTCGGGAATCCCATGGTCTGACGGAGCCTGTGGACCTGCTTTCCGGCAACACCATCCAGATATTTAACCGCCTGACCCAGAGCAATCAGATAGCCATTCAGGACAGGCTGGAGAAAGAACCGGATAAGTTTGCGGATTTGGATTATCTGGATGCCATCAATCAGGAGCTGAACGCAAAGTACGCTTATCTCATTGTCCGAAGAGGGGACCAGTTCATTTATTCGGGTATCAGTCAGGATAATTCTGAAATATACAGCCATCTTTCCAACTATGACGATTCAGATACCACCCTTTTGGAAGGGGGGATCTACCTGGACGGAGAGACCCAGCATCTGATTAAGCAGGTTGATTTCAAATACAGCGACGGCGTTAAAGGGACCGTGTTCATCATATCCAGCATCGATGATTTTATCCCGGAGGTCAAATCCATGTTCATGGAGATTTTGGTCTCCGGAGTCATGATCCTTGTGTTTACGGGGATCATGCTGACGGGCTGGGTCTACAAATCCCTTCTCTTTCCCTTAAACAAGCTGCAGATCGCCACCAATGAGATAAAAAACGGCAATCTGGATTTTACCCTGGACGTGGATATGGACAACGGCGACGAGATCAGCCAGCTGTGCCAGGACTTTGAGGAGATGCGGATGCGCTTAAAGGAGTCCACGGAGGAGAAGGTTCAGTATGATAAGGAGAGCAAGGAACTGATCAGCAATATTTCCCATGATCTGAAGACCCCTATCACCGCCATAAAGGGATATGTGGAGGGGATCTTGGACGGCGTTGCATCTTCCCCGGAAAAGCTGGATAAATACATCAGGACCATATATAATAAAGCCAATGACATGGACCGGCTTATTGACGAGCTGACCTTTTATTCCAAGATCGACACCAACAAGATACCCTACACCTTTTCCAAGATCAATGTGGCCAACTATTTCCGGGACTGTGTGGAGGAGGTAGGGCTGGAGCTGGACTCCAACAACATTGAACTGGGGTATTTTAATTATGTAGATGAGGATGTGGTGGTCATCGCCGACGCGGAGCAGATGAAGCGGGTGGTCAACAATGTTATCAGCAATTCCGTCAAGTATCTGGACAAGAAGCGGGGGATCATCAACATCCGGATCAAAGATGTAGGCGATTTTATCCAGGTGGAGATTGAGGATAATGGGCGGGGGATCGCGGCCAAGGACCTGCCCAATATATTTGACCGGTTCTACCGCACCGATTCCTCCCGTAATTCTTCCAAAGGAGGAAGCGGCATCGGATTGTCCATTGTGCGCAAGATTATTGAGGATCACGGCGGCAGGATCTGGGCTACCAGCAAAGAAGGAATCGGCACGGAGATCCGCTTTGTGCTGAGAAAATACCAGGAGGTTATTCATGATGAAGAAGATCTTGATTATTGAGGATGAGGAGAGCATCGCGGAGCTGGAGAAGGATTATCTGGAGCTTAGCGGTTTTGAGGTGGAGATCGAGAATGACGGGGAGGCCGGGCTTTCCAAGGCGCTGCAGGGGGAGTATGATCTGTTTGTCCTGGATCTGATGCTCCCGGGAATGGACGGCTTTGAGATCTGCCGCAAGGTGCGGGAAGTGAAGAATACACCCATTATCATGGTGTCTGCTAAAAAGGAGGATATTGATAAGATCCGCGGCCTGGGCCTTGGAGCTGACGACTATATAACGAAGCCGTTCAGCCCCAGCGAGATGGTGGCCCGGGTAAAGGCTCATCTGGCCAGGTACGAAAGGCTGATCGGAAGCGGGATGCCGGACAATGAGATCATAGAGATACGGGGGCTTAAGATCGACAAGACAGCAAGGCGGGTATGGGTCAATGGGGAGGAACGGAATTTTACTACCAAGGAATTTGATCTGCTTACGTTCCTGGCCCAGAATCCTAATCATGTGTACACCAAGGAGGAACTGTTCAGCAAGATTTGGGATATGGAATCGATCGGGGATATTGCCACGGTGACTGTGCATATTAAAAAGATTCGGGAAAAGATTGAGTTTAATACAGCCAAGCCCCAGTATATTGAGACCATATGGGGCGTTGGGTACCGGTTTAAGGTGTAGGATTCAGTAAATTTACCGATTGACATATTTATGGAGGTCTGCTATAGTTTACTAATGTGCAAAACGAGAAGATTCAGGGTCTGTCTTGAATGTTCTCGTTTTTTGCCCTTAAATACAGACTATGTTCCCGCGCGGGAAAAGGTATGGTCCCGGGCGGAAAATCAGTGAGGGATAAGAAAGCATCGGGAACAGGCCGGCAGGGAAAATCTGTCAGGCATGGAAAGGAAAATGAATGGAAACAGTGAGATTTGACGAGTTACAATTGGATGAGAGAATATTTCGGGCAGTAACGGATATGGGGTTTGAGGCGGCGTCGCCTATACAGGCCCAGGCGATTCCGGTACAGATGGAAGGCCGGGATGTAGTAGGGCAGGCCCAGACAGGAACAGGAAAGACAGCGGCATTTGGTATTCCGCTTTTACAGAAGATAGATCCTAACAGCAAGAAACTCCAGGCCATTGCCCTGTGTCCCACAAGGGAGCTGGCCATCCAGGTGGCGGACGAGGTGCGCAGGCTGGCAAAATACATGCATGGGATCAAGGTGCTGCCCATTTACGGCGGGCAGGATATCGTCAGGCAGATCCGGGGGCTGAAGGACGGAACGCAGATCGTCATCGGAACGCCGGGGCGGGTTATGGACCATATGAGGAGAAAGACCATCCGGTGCGAACACATCCATACGGTGATCATGGATGAGGCGGACGAGATGCTGAACATGGGATTTTTAGAGGATATGGAGACCATCTTAAGCCAGCTTCCCCAGGAGAGGCAGACGGTTATGTTTTCCGCCACCATGCCCATGGAGATCCAGAATATCGCCAAAAGGTTCCAGAAGGATCCTGTGACGGTGAAGGTTGTGAAAAAGGAACTGACCGTTCCTAAGGTAACTCAGTATTATTACGAGGTGAAGCCTAAGACAAAGGTGGAGGTAATGTGCCGTCTTCTGGATATGTACGCCCCCAAGCTGTCCATCGCCTTCTGCAATACAAAACGGCAGGTGGATGAGCTGGTTCAGGATCTCCAGGGCCGGGGATATTTTGCCGAGGGGCTACACGGCGATCTGAAGCAGATGCAGCGGGACCGGGTCATGAGCAGTTTCCGCAGCGGGGCTACGGAGATTTTGGTGGCCACGGACGTAGCTGCCAGGGGGATTGATGTGGATGATGTGGAGGCAGTGTTTAACTACGATATCCCACAGGATGACGAGTACTATGTTCACCGCATCGGGCGTACAGGCCGCGCCGGAAAGGACGGGATCGCGTTCAGTCTGGTGGTGGGCAAGGAGGTTTACAAGCTGCGGGACATCCAGCGGTATTGTAAGACCAAGATCATTCCCCAGGCCATTCCTTCCCTGGATGACATTACAGCCATTAAGGCGGAGAAGATCATGGAACAGGTGATGGACCTTATCAATGATACGGATCTGACGAAAATGGTCAATATCATAGAGAAAAAGGTTTTGGAGGAGGAAGAGTGTACCACCCTGGATGTGGCGGCAGCTCTTTTAAAGCTGGCCATGGGAGAGGAAAATGAGGACATCATTGACTGCAGCCGGCCGGCCCGCTCTCTGGACGATCTGGACCGCTATGGCCGTGACGGCAGAGGCGGCCGGGGCAGAGGAGGCCGTGACGGAAGGTATGGCCGTGACGGCAGAGGAAGCCGCGACGGGCGTTATGGCCGGGACGGAAGGTATGACCGGGATGAAGAGGAAGATATGGCCCGTCTCTTTGTCAATATCGGCAAGAGCCAGAACGTGCGCCCAGGCGACATCCTGGGGGCTGTGGCGGGAGAGTCGGGTATCTCCGGCAAGATGGTGGGAAGTATTGACATGTATGACAATTATACGTTTGTGGATGTTCCCAGAGAGTATGCGGACGCTGTTCTGCGAGCCATGAAGGACGTGAAGATCAAAGGGAAAAATGTCCATATGGAGAAGGCCAACGGGAGAGGAAGATAAATTTTTCTTGTCTTGCTTTTTTTCGGAATAATGGATATACTGTTGGTATAAAGATCAAGAGCATTGCCGGAGTGTGCGGGGGACAATCAGGTTTTGCGGAAGGGAGAAGGCGATATGATACTACAGAGCAGGAGGGTGTGGATCGGGGGGCAGTTTTTGGAAGCCCAGCTGGAGATTTTAGACGGGAAGATCCAGGCAGTGTATCCATACGGCGCGAAAGCGGCAGACGAGGATTACGGATGCAGGCGGGTTGTGCCGGGATTTATTGACATCCATACCCATGGCGCCTACGGATTTGATACCAACGACGGAGAGCCCCAGGGCCTTAGGGACTGGATGAGGCGGATTCCCGAGGAGGGGGTTACGGGGATTCTTCCTACTACGGTCACCCAGATGCCGGAAGTCCTTACAAAAGCAGTGGCCAATGTAGCCAATGTGGTGAAAGAGGGATACGAAGGCGCGCAGATCCTGGGGATCCATTTTGAGGGTCCTTACCTGGACATGGATTATAAGGGGGCGCAGCCGCCGGAGGCTATTGCCGAGCCTTCTGTGGAGCAGTTTAAGATGTATCAGGAAGCTGCGGACGGACTGATCAAGTATATCACGCTGGCTCCGGAACATGACAAGGATTTTGCCCTGACAAAGTACTGTAAGGAAACAGGGGTTGTGGTCAGCATGGGCCATTCTTCTGCCACCTATGAGCAGGCTATGATGGGGATCGCCAACGGAGCTACGTCCATGACTCATGTGTTTAACGGCATGACCGCGTTCCATCACAGGAAGCCGGGACTGGTGGGGACGGCCATGAGAGTCAGGGATATTTATGGGGAAGTGATCACTGACGGATGCCACTCCCACTTAGCCGCCCTGAATGATTATGTGACAGCCAAGGGGCGTGATTTTACCATCATGATCACGGATTCCCTTCGGCCAAAGCACTGCCCGCCGGGAGGCGATTATGACCTGGGCGGACATGCCATTGAGATCAGCGAGACCGGGCTGGCTTACCTTAAGGGAACCACGACCATTGCAGGCAGCACCATGAACATGAACAAGGGACTTAAGATCATGGTGGAGAAAGCGCTGATTCCTTTTGATACGGCGCTGAACAGCTGTACCATTAATCCGGCAAGATGCCTGGGCGTGGATGACCGTAAGGGGAAACTGACTGCCGGGTATGACGCGGATGTTGTGGTGCTGGAAGATGATTATACGGTTTGCCAGACATACTGCAGAGGGAAGAAGATGCTGTAAGAGATTGGTAGATTGGTAGATTGGCAGATTGGCAGATTGGCAGATTGGCAGATTGGCAGGTTGATAGGAATGAAAAGGGGACTGGCTGTGGGGCCGGTTCCTTTTCTGCAAAGAAAAAAGCGGTAAAACTGTTTAGATTTACCGCCTTTTCATAATTAGATCAGCAGAACACATACCGAGACAACCGCTCAAACGCCTCCTGCACCCGGCTCAAAGGCAGAGCCAAATTCATGCGGATCGTATACGGTTTATTAAATGGACGCCCATCCTGCCAGATAACTCCCACATCCCATCCGGCTTTCAAAAGCTGGTCCATAGTCTTGTCATGTTTCTCACACCACTGGGAACAATCCAGATACAGCATATAGGTCCCCTGGGGCCTGCATAAAGTAACGCCCTCAAAATGGTCCTTTATGTAATTGCATGCGTAGTCAACATTGCCGCTTAACACCTGGCACAGTTCATCCACCCATTCCTGCCCATTTTGGCTGTAGGCTCCGATGAGGGCATGCATGGAAAGCACGTTCTGGGAATTGTAGTGGCACAGGGACGACTGTTTCAGAAGTCTGTCCCGAAGATACTTATTATAAACTACATGGTAGGACCCTACCAGGCCGGCCAGATTAAAGGTCTTGGAGGGCGCGTACACGGCGATGGTGCGGTTCTTTGCGTCCTCTGACACCGACTGGGTGGGGATATGCCTGCGGCCGTCCAAAAGCAGGTCAGACCAGATCTCGTCGGACACCACCACACAGTCATTGGCCCGGTAAACTTCCATGGCCTTTTCGATCTCCCACTGTTCCCATACCCGGCCGGTGGGATTGTGAGGCGAGCAGAACACGGCAAAGTGGATGGCATGTTCCTTTAACTTTTGATCCATGTCCTCATAATCCATGCGCCAGACGCCGTCGTCATCCTGTACCATCTGGCTTAGTATCAGATGATACCCGGCATTGGTAAGGGCGCCGGTAAATCCCACATAGGTAGGAGCATGGAGCAGGATCTTATCCCCCGAAGAGCAAAATGCCTGGGCCGCGGCTACCACACATCCTAAAACCCCGTTCTCATATCCGATATGCTCCTTTGTCAGGCCGGTTACATGGTTCCTGACCTGCTGCCAGCGGATAACGCTGTCAAAATAAGCGTCGGAAAGATTAAAATATCCGAAAGCCGGATGGGAGGTTCTGGCAATGATGGCGTCGGTGACAGCGGGGGCTGTGGGAAAATTCATGTCAGCCACCCACATTGGGATGATATCAAATCCCTCTTTGGGCCCGCCCGGAGCAGAAGGATCCTTGCCGGGGTTATCTACGGCGATGGAATCCATCCCATGCCGTTCCATAATAGACGTAAAATCGTATTTCATTATCATGCCTGCTTTCTTAGATCAGCCCGAAATGCCGGAACGCGTTGTAGATCCCGTCATCCATAAGGTCTGTGGTTATGTAATCCGCAATGGCTTTCAGCCCCTCTTTGGCATTGCCCATGGCGATGCCTGTGTTTACGCAGTCAAGCATCTCCGCGTCGTTCATCCCGTCGCCCAGGGCATAAGTATCCTTAATGTCGGCTTTCAGATGCTCCAGCAATATCCGGATGGACGTGGACTTGTTGATCCCTGGCACGGACATCTCCCCGCTCTCCTCGCCAAAAAGGGGAACCGTACATCTTACCATATAAAACTGATCATGGAACGTATCATAAATATCCTGATATTTGGAACCATTGGTCTCTAAAAAGCAGATTTTGTTAATGTCCGCCATGGGCATCTGGGCGGCAACGGTAAGGGCGTTGATAAAATGGCTGCCCTCCTTTTTCTTTGCCATAGCTGCCGGGTCATGCTCCACATCCCCGTACATGATCCATTCCAGGTGGGGGATCAGGTTTTTGGAGGCATAAAGGCCGGTATTGCTTTCCAAATAGAAATCGATCTTGTGGTCGTCAAAATACTTGGCAACATCGGCGGCCGTCTTAGGATCAATGGTCTCATGGAAGATCTCTTTGCCCTGTACCTCGATAAAGCCTCCGGCGGCTCCGATTACGCCGTCAAATCCTACTTCGGTGATAAAATCGTAGATCTCGGCTTTGCTCCTTCCGGTACAGAGATAGATCTGGTGGCCGTTTTGCCGGGCCTGCTGTACGGCCTTGATGGCAGACTCGGGAATAAACTCCGGGTTGGCGGAAGTGTTGACTAAAGTTCCGTCAATATCCAGAAAAATAATGCTCTTGTTATCCATACTCACACGCTCCTTAATGATCAACTAAAAAATTAATGCTTCTTGCTCTCTGATGCATCCAGTCTCTTTAACGCTTCCTCATCAGCCTTCTCCTCCTTGATCTCCCAATGGATCAGGAAGGTCAGAGCGGCGCGGAGAACGATGATAGCGGCAACTGTTATGATCTCTGTAAGATCACGGACAATAACCGTACGCAGGATCTCGCTTCCCAGCTTAAATTCCAGCCCCAAAGCCATGCCAATAGCCAGATTCAGACGGATTTCAGGATTCTTTCTTACATAGTCCTGAATACCCCGAAGTCCTGCCAGCACAATAACGAACACGCCCACAAATTCAAACCCCACAATAGCGATGTCCACCACATGCCGAAGCAACGCCTCCAATGCATGTAAAAACGCCATAAAAATACCCCTTTCCGCGGCTTTTATCCGCTGTAGTCACAAATTTAGATGAAAACAGTTCCCTATAAACAGGCAAAACGACCGTCAGTTAGATTTCACTTCTTTCCACAGATCATTGTAAATACTGTCCACCTCATCTCCAAGATACTGGAATACCTCGCAGTTGTCAAGTGATTCTATATCCGGAAACAGTGCTTTATTGTTTTGAAGCTCCTCATCCAGCAGATCAAAGGCGCCTTTGTTGGGTGTGGCATAAGTAATGTACTCAAAATTCATTTTGGCGATCTCCGGGCGGCACAGGAAATTGATCCAGGCTTCCGCGTTTTCCTTATTCTTGGCGTTGGACGGGATCACCCAGGAGTCGATCCACACATTGGTGCCTTCCTGAGGGATCACGTATTCCAGATCATAAGCCAGGCCCTGGGCCGCCACTTCCTCCTGGATATAGAGCATTTCCCCGGAATAGATGACACCTACCGCGGCCTCGCCGCCGATCATCTTATCCCTGACCTGGTCGATTACATAGGCTTGTACCAAAGGTTTTTGCCGGATCAGCAGATCTTTGGCCTCAAGGAGCTCTGCCTCATCCGTGGAATTCATGGAATGTCCCAGAGATTTTAAGGCCACCATAAAGGCGTCCCGCACGCTGTCCTGCATCAGGATCTCGCCGTTAAACTTCTCGTCCCACAGATCCGACCAGCGGGTTGGCACATCCTCTGGCGCCACCATGGAAGTATTGTAAAGGATTCCCACGGTACCCCAGCAGTAGGGGACGGAATATTTATTTTCCGGGTCAAAACTTTTGGAACGCTCCATGTACAAAGGATCGATCTGGCTCACATTGGGGACATTCTCAAAGTTGATCTCTGCCAGCATGTTGTTTTCCACCATCTTCTGGATCATGTAATCAGAAGGACACACCACGTCGTAGGTTCTGCCTCCCGCTTCAATGACCGGGTACATATCTTCGTTGGTCTCAAACATGTCGTAGATGACTTTGATCCCGGTCTCCTCCTCAAACATGGAGATGACCTCCTCGTCAATGTACTCTCCCCAGTTGTAAACATACACCTCCCCGGCGTCCCCCTGACTGCCGGAATTACCGCCTTTGCCGCCGCAGCCTCCCAAAACGGCGCAGGAGCCCAGGGCAAGAGCCAAAATCATACCGAAACTGTTCTTTTTCATAAATAAGATCCCTCCATGTACATTGTAAGATTAACGCCCTTCCTGCCGCTTATGGGGCGCGAAATTCGTAATGATCAGCAGCACCAGCACGGTCACGAAGATGATGGTGGACAAGGCGTACATAGACGGCTTGATCCCTCGGCGGACCTCGCTGTAGATCAGGGTAGACAAGGTATTGATGCCTGCTCCCTTGGTAAAATGGGTAATGATAAAGTCGTCAAGGGACATGGTAAATGCCAGAAGAAACCCTGACAAGACCCCAGGCAGGATATCCGGGAACACTACCTTAAAAAACGCGTATATGGGAGATGCCCCCAGATCCAGAGCCGCCTCATAGACGCTTTTATTGGTCTGTTTTAACTTTGGCATGACGCTTAAGATCACATAAGGGATGTTAAACGTAATGTGGGCGATCAAAATCGTCTGAAAACCCAGGGAGATCCCAAAGGCGATAAATGCCAGCATCAGGGAGATGCCTGTGACGATATCCGCATTCAGCATGGGGATGTTGGTGATCCCCATAATAACGGTTTTGGGAAGCGGTTTCATGGCGCTGATGGCAATGGCCGCCGCCGTGCCGATGATGGTGGCGAAAAGAGCCGACGCAAAGGCGATGACCAGCGTATTCTGCAGCGCGTTCATAATGGTGGCGCTCTCAAACATCTCCCCATACCAGCGCAGCGTAAATCCCCCCCACTGGGTCCGCGACTTGGAATTGCTGAAAGAGAGCACCATCAGCGTGGCAATGGGGGCGTAGAGGAATACCATGATCATCACCAGATAAAAATCCTGGGCGATCCGCTTTAAATTGTCTTTTGTCCGTTTCATCAAAATGCGCTTCCCTCCCCATTCTTATCGTATTTGGCAATGAGAGCCATGCTTGCAAGGATAAACACCATCAGGACCAGGGAAAGGCCGGAGCCTAAATGCCAGTTGCTCCCCCTTGTAAATTCCTGCTCGATCACATTGCCGATCAGGAGGATCTTGCTGCCTCCCAGCAGGTTGGAGATGACAAAGGTGGTGAGAGCAGGCACAAAGACCATGGTTATGCCGCTGATAATGCCCGGAACGCTTAAGGGGAACCAGATCAGCACAAGGGTCTGCCAGAAATTGGCTCCCAGATCCTGGGCGGCGTTTATGGTGTTGTCGTCAATCTTGCACAGTACATTGTAAATAGGAAGCACCATAAAAGGCAGGAAGTTATACACCATGCCCAAAACGATAGCTCCCGGGGTATTGATAAGGGACTGGGTAGGCAGATGCAGGGAGGAGAGGATGCCGTTGATGACTCCGTTTCTCTCCAGAAGGGTCTGCCAGGCCAGGGTCCTTAAAAGGAAATTCATCCACATGGGAAGGATGAAGATAAATACCACAAAACTGCCTTTGCCGATTCCGCGTTTCCGCAGGATCATGGCCAGAGGATAGGCCAGGACCAGGCATATGAGGGTGCTGACAAAGGACAGTCCCAGGGACAGCCACAGCGCCTTGGCGTGTTCCGCCGTGGTGATGGAGATGATATTGGCCAGGGTAAATGCCCCGGTACGGTCGGTGAGTCCGTAGTACACGATCAGAAGCAGGGGGATCACCGTAAATCCCACCATCCACACCAGATAGGGGCCGGATAATAATTTTTTACTCATTGACTCCCACGGCCTCCTCGTCCTCTGATGCGGGTTTATTCATGATCTGGATGTCAAAGGGGTCAACATGGATGCCCACTTCCCTGCCTACGGGACACATATCCGTAGAGTGGACCAGCCACTCAAAACCGTCCGGAGTCGTGACCTCCATCTCATAGTGGACGCCCTTAAAGATCAGGTGGGTACACACGCCGGTCAGCGTCCCCTTATCCGGGCTTACCAGGTCAATATCCTCGGGGCGGATGACCACATCCACAGGCGCGTTGCTGCCGAAGCCTTTATCTACGCAGGCGAACCGGGCGCCGAAGATCTCCACCAGCTCATCCCGTATCATGGTGCCGTGAACGATGTTGCTCTCTCCGATAAAGTCAGCCACGAAAGCATTTTCCGGCTCGTTGTAGATCTGCTCCGGAGTTCCCATCTGCTGGATATATCCCTGATTCATGACCACAATGGTGTCCGACATGGTCAGGGCCTCTTCCTGGTCGTGGGTCACATAGATGAACGTGATGCCCAGCTCATTTTTCAGGCGTATCAGCTCGTACTGCATATCCTGGCGCAGCTTTAAGTCCAGAGCGCCCAAAGGTTCATCCAATAAAAGGACTCTGGGCTCGTTGACAATGGCCCGGGCGATGGCGATGCGCTGCTGCTGGCCGCCGCTTAATGAGTCTACGCTGCGGTTTTCATAGCCGTCTAAGTTCACCAGCTTTAAGGCATACCGGATTTTATCCTGTATATAGGATCTGGGTTTGTTTTTGATCTTAAGGCCAAAGGCGATATTTTCCGCGATATTCATGTGGGTGAACAGGGCGTATTTCTGGAAGACCGTGTTTAGCTGCCGTTTGTTGGGAGGCAGGTTTGAGATATCCTGGCCGTCAAAGATCACCTTGCCTGCATCGGCGCGCTCAAATCCGCCGATGATCCGCAGGGTAGTGGTCTTGCCGCAGCCGCTGGGACCTAAGAGAGTCACAAAGGTGTTCTCTTTTACAGAAAGGTTTAGATCATCCAATACCAGAGTCCCGTCAAAACTTTTGGATACGCTGACTAAATCGATGAGACTGCTCATATGGCTTCCTCCTGGTTTCTTAAAGTATAGTAGATCAAAAGCTTGGCGGGGAAGTGACCCAGAGAATCACGGCTCCTGCCTTGCTGGTCAGGTAATGCTTTTTGTCAGGGGTGAAGTAGAAAGACTCTCCCTTTTTGGCCTTATGGACTTTGCTTCCCAGATGGATGGCCACGGTCCCCTGAAGCACATAGCCAAACTCTTCCCCTTCATGGGGATTGTCCGGGTAGGTCTCCCCTCCCGGCTCCAGAGTCAGCATGATCGGCTCCATAACGTTTTTCTGGGCATTGGGAATGATCCACTTGATCTCATTTTTCAATTCGGGATCCTTTTTTTCAAAATAATCGGACTTGCCGAAAACGATCTGTTCTTCCGGCGTCTCGTTGAAGAACTCCCCAAGGGTGGTGCCGAGACACTGAAGGATGTCCATGAGGGTGGCTATGGAAGGGGATGTTAAGTTCCGTTCCAGCTGGGAGATAAACCCCTTTGACAGCTCCGCCCGGTCTGCCAGCTCCTCCTGGGTAAGTCCTTTCAGGATGCGAAGCTCTTTCAGCTTTAAACCGATATCCATTGCTGCTCCTTTCCCAGACGGCTTTGCCGGTCTGCGCCGGAGAAGCGGGGAAAAACCCGCGTTTCCACGGCATTAATCTTAGGTAATCCGAACAAAAAGTTTACTAATACTAACTGACACCAAACATAATCTCAAAGTTTAGTAATAATAAACAAAGAGCAACTACCATTATACAGAAAAATATATCGCTGTCAATAGATTTTTTGAGAAATGTATGATATTATATCCTTAGGTAAAAATAAGAGGAATTTAGGAGGGTCAGTAAGATGAAGGGTGTATATATGGCCTATGTAGGTTCCTATTCCTACACAGGCAACGCAAAGGGAATCACGGTTTATGATGTGGATGTGGAAAACGGGAGATTTAAAGAGCGCTGTGAGATGGAGATCGACAATTCCTCCTATCTGGTTCCGGCGGCTAACGGCAAGACCTTGTATTCCATCGCGGACGAGGGCGTGGTGTCCTACCGGATCCATGAGAACGGAAGCATCACTAAGCTGAATACGGCCAATATCCGGGGCATGAGGGGATGTCAGCTGTCCGTGGAGCCGGAGGGCAAGTATCTGTTTGTATCCGGATATCATGACGGCAAGTCCACGGTGATGCGCCTCAATCCCGACGGGACCATCGGCAGCATTGCGGCAGGGGTGTACCATAAAGGGCTTGGCAGCGTGGCGGAGAGGACGTTCCGTCCCCATATCAGCTGCACCCGCCTGACTCCGGACAGAAAATTTGTCATGGTGGCGGATCTGGGCGTTGATCAGGTGAAAGTGTACAAATTTATTGACGATCAGCTGATGCTGGTGGATACGATTCCCTGTGACCTGGAGTCGGCTCCCAGGCACTTTATTTTCAGCGGGGACGGGAAATTTATTTATCTCATGTATGAGGTTAAGAACGTAATTGATGTGTACACATATGAGACAGGGAAGCGGTCGCCTAAGATCGAGAAGATCCAGACCATCTCCACCACCGGTTCTAAGCGGTTAAGCCAGCTGACAGCCGCCTGCGCCATCCGGTTTTCGCCGGATGAGAAGCATCTGTTCTGCAGCAACGCGGGGGATAACACGGTCAGCATCTACAACAGGGATCAGGAGACAGGGCTTCTGTCGCTTTTGTGCTGTCTGCCTATCAGCGGCGATTATCCAAAAGATATTGCTGTTTTCCCGGACGACAGGCATCTGGCATGTTTCAACCATGCGTCAGGAACCATAACCTTTTTCAATGTGGACTATGAGAAGGGGCTTTTGGTCATGTGCGGAAGACCCATGCGGGTGGACGAGCCAAACTGCTGCGCCATCGTGAAGGTTCGGTGATACAGGCGGCGGATAACAGGCGGCGTAATTTACAGAATTCGGAGGATTTGGTATGGCTGGGTCAACATGGGGAACACTGTTTACCATGACTACATGGGGGGAGTCCCACGGCGAGGGGCTGGGGGTGGTGGTTGACGGCTGCCCTGCGGGCCTGGATCTGTGCCGGGAGGATATCCAAAAGTATCTTGACCGAAGAAAGCCGGGGCAGAGCCGGTTTGCCACAAAGCGTCAGGAGGGGGACCAGGTGGAGATCTTGTCCGGCATCTTTGAGGGCAGGACCACGGGAACGCCTATTTCCATGGTGGTCCGCAACACGGACCAGCGGTCCCATGATTATGACGCGGTCAAGGATCTGTACCGGCCCGGCCACGCGGATTATACTTTTGACGCCAAATACGGATTTCGGGATTACAGAGGCGGCGGCCGCTCTTCGGGGCGGGAGACCATCGGCCGTGTGGCGGCAGGGGCCGTGGCGGCAAAGTTTTTGGAAAGTTTGGGGATCCGGGTGGCGGCGTACACCAAGTCCATCGGTCATATAGAGATTGACCCTGACCGGTTTGACATGGAGGAGCGGTTTCGCAACCGCCTTTGCATGCCGGACGCCCAGGCGGCTTTGGAGGCGGAGGCATATCTGGATGAACTGATGGCCCGGAAAGATTCCGCAGGCGGCGTGGTGGAGTGCGTCATAGACGGGCTGCCGGCAGGGATCGGGGAACCGGTCTTTGAGAAACTGGATGCCAGACTGGCCCATGCCCTTATGTCCGTCGGGGCGGTGAAAGGCGTGGAGATCGGAGACGGTTTCGGCGCGGCGTTTCGCGTAGGGTCTGTGAACAACGACGACTTTTTAAAGGCAAAGGACGGATCTGTGGCCAAAAGGAGCAATCACGCTGGCGGGATCCTGGGAGGCATCAGCGACGGGAGCCAGGTGGTGGTTCGGGCGGCTTTTAAGCCTACGCCGTCTATTTCCCAGGTTCAGAGGACGGTGGACCGCCAGGGACAGGAGGTGGAGGCGGTGATCAAGGGCCGCCATGACCCGGTGATCCCGCCCAGGGCCGTGGTGGTGGTGGAAGCCATGGCGGCGTTTACGGCGGCGGATGTTCTTTTGTGGAGCATGACCTCCAGGCTGGACCGGATCTTGGAGTTTTTTGGCGGCAATGATCATTCTGACAGGCTTCAGGGGAAGTGACGTCCTGGGGACGGAGCAGGGAAGGATTGAAGAAAGGCGGATTTGGTAAGCCTGCGGGGGAAATTCATGCAAGGAGAATCTGACATATGAAGATAGCAATAGGCAATGACCATGCGGCAGTGGAGATGAAGACGGCGGTTAAAGCTCATCTTGAAGAGCGGGGGATCCAGGTAACGGATATGGGAACCAACACGTCCGACAGCTGTGATTACCCGGTATACGGGGAGATGGTGGGAAAAGCAGTGGCATCCGGGGAGGCGGATCTTGGGATCGTGATCTGCGGCACCGGGGTGGGCATATCCATGGCGGCCAACAAGGTAAAGGGGATCCGGGCCTGCGTGTGCAGCGAACCCTGCACTGCACGGCTGTCCAGGATGCACAACGACTCCAATGTGCTGGGCTTTGGGGCCAGGATCATCGGCATAGAGATGGCAAAGATGATCACGGACGCATGGCTTGACGCGAAGTACGAGGGCGGGAGACACCAGAGACGGGTGGACCAGCTGATGGAGATCGAGAGTCGATGAAGAAGATTGTGGTGACCATACCTGTAAAAGACAGGCATAAGCAGTATCTTGAGGATATCGGAGCCGGATGTTCGTTTTGTTATGCGTCAGCTTCCGATGTGACCGGAGAAATGATCCGGGACGCGGACATTGTCATCGGCAATGTTGAGCCGGAGCTTTTGAAGGAGGCAGCGGATCTTAAGTGGATGCAGTTAAACTCCGCCGGCTCGGACAATTACTGTGTTCCCGGCGTGTTAAGACCTGGGGCAGTGTTGACCAATGCCACAGGGGCCTACGGCCTTGCCATCTCCGAGTACATGGTGGGCCTGTCCTTTGTGCTGCAGAATAAGTTTTACCGCTATATCCGCAATCAGACGGACCATCAGTGGAAGGATGAGGGAAATGTGACGTCTGTGTGGGGTTCTACCACCCTGGTGGTGGGTCTGGGGGATATCGGCGGAGAGTACGCAAAGCGGATGAAAGCCCTTGGCAGCCACACCATAGGGATCAGAAGGACCGAAGGGGAGAAGCCGGAGTATTTGGATGAGATCTATACGACAGAGAGTCTGGATGAGCTTTTGCCCAGGGCGGATTTTGTGGCCCTGTCCCTGCCTAACAGCCCGAGTACCCGCCATATTATGGATGAGAGGCGTCTGCGGCTTATGAAGCCGGGGGCCTACCTTTTGAATGTGGGAAGAGGAAGCGCCATTGACGGGGACGCCCTGTGCAGGGTGTTAAAAGAGGGACATTTAGGAGGCTGCGGGCTGGATGTGACGGAACCGGAGCCGCTGCCGCCGGACCATCCGCTTTGGGACGCGCCCAGGCTGGTGATCACGCCCCATATCTCCGGACAGAACCATCTTGCGGAGACTTTTGAGCGGATCGTCAGGATTGCCGGGGAGAATCTTAAGAAGTTTCTGGCCGGGGATCTGGATGGAATGAGGAATCTGGTGGATTTTGAAACCGGGTATCGGAAGAGATAGACGGAAACGGTTGCAGAATATGAGCAGGCGCTGCTGAAACGGGGGATAATCACCTTGATTTGTGGCAGCGTCTTTTTTATAGTAAGCAGTAGAATGGAGACAAGGCTATGAATGTTGTTTACGCGTCCAATGATGCTTATGTCAGACATTTGGGGACATCCATGTGTTCCCTTTTTGACAGAAACCGGAGCTGTCAGAGTATTACGGTCTATATTCTGTCTTTGGGATTGTCGGAGGACAGCAGGGCGAAGCTGGAGGAGATCGCGGGGCAGTACGGCCGCGGACTGGTGTTTGCCGAAGTGGGGGATCTGGAGAGCAGGTTTGATTTTCCGGTAGATACAGGGGGCTATGACTTAAGCATCATGAGCCGGCTTTTTATGGGGGAGCTGCTTCCGGACAGCGTAAAAAAGGTTCTGTATCTGGACTGCGACACCGTGGTGGCCCAGCCGCTAAAGGGGCTTTGGGACGGGGACCTGGAAGGCAGGATTATGGGCGCGGTCATGGAGCCTACCATCTATGAGGCGGTGAAAGATTCCATAGGCATTGGCAGGAATCAGCCGTATTTTAATTCCGGCGTGCTTTTGGTGGATCTGGAACAGTGGAGGCAGAAAAAGGTCCAGAGCCGGCTTTTGGATTTTTGGCGGGAAAAGGGCGGGAAATTATTTGCCAGCGACCAGGATGTGCTTAACGGCGTGTTAAAGGGGGAGATCAAGCCCCTGGAGCCCCGGTATAACTTTTTTACTAACTACCGGTACTTCTCCTACGAGGATCTGGCCAGGCACAGCAGTTCTTACCGGGCCGTGACCATGGAAATGTTTGGAGAGGCAAAGAAACATCCTGCAATCATCCATTATATGGGGGATGAGCGGCCCTGGATCCGGGGGAACCGAAACCATTACCGCAGAGCTTACGAAACGTATCTGGCCAAGACTCCGTGGGCGGGGACGCCTAAGGAGAAAGGGCGGGAACTTTATATGGCGGCTTATCACGTCCTGGATTATGTTACGGTCCTGTGGCCGGAGATCAGATGGATGATCAGCAGGAAATTGGGCATGAGGATGGTGGAAGCCAGAGCGTCTTTGAAAAGAGGTGGGAAATAATATGAAGATTACGGTTCTCATGGCAACGTATGAGGGTGAGCGCTATATCGGACAGCAGCTGGATTCCATCCTGGCCCAGACCATACCGGATATTCAGATCATGATCTCCGACGACGGGTCAAAGGACAGGACCAGGCAGATCCTGGAACGATATAAACGGTGGTATCCGGGGCAGATCGTGTTAAACCACCGGGTAAAGGAGGGGGCGTATGGGGACCGGCCGGGACAGGTCCCACCTGGGGCCATGAATTTTTTCTGGCTCCTAAGTCAATCCGACGGGGATTATGTGCTGCTGTGCGACCAGGATGATGTGTGGGAAAACCACAAGGTCAGGACGCTGCTTAGGCGGATGCGACAGCTTGAAAGGACCCTGGGGCCCAGACATCCCATACTGGTTCATTCGGATATGATGGTGACGGACCGGCGATTGGGCGTGATCGCTCCCAGCTTTTTTAAGTATCAGCGCTGTAATCCGGACCGAAAGGCATTTTCCCAGATCCTGGCAGAGAATCCGGTGACAGGAGGAGCCGTTATGATGAACCGGGCTTTGGTCCGGCTGGTGGAAACGGCGCCGGAACGGTGCTTTATGCATGACTGGTGGATCGCCCTGGCCGCGTCCTGCTTCGGGACCATTTCCTGTGTGAAGCAACCGTTGTATCAGTACCGGCAGCACGGCGGCAATACCCTGGGGGCAGCCAGGACGGGAAGCGTGGAGGACATGAGAGCGCGGGCAGGGAGACAGGCGGAGGTGGAGGATCATTACCGGCGGATGTTTGCCCAGGCGGCGGCATTTGGCGCCAGGTATAAAGAGCAGATGACCAGGGAGCAGAAGAGGACGCTGAAGGCGTTTTTGGCTCTTCCTTTGCAGTCCCCCGGGGAACGGTTTCGCAGTATCGTGAGAAATGGGTTTTATAAAAGTTCGCCGGCGCAGACCCTGGCCCAATGCGTGACCATCCCTGGATCATCCCGAAAGGGGAGTAATGGCGGATGAAGATAAATTGTGTGATCGTCAATTATAATGACGCGGATACGGTGACGGCTCTGGTGGCCAGGATCAGGGCGTTTGGGGCCTTGGAGGGAATCGTGGTGGTGGATAACTGTTCCACCGATGATTCCTGGGAGCGGTTAAAGGCCCTGGAAGGGGGAAAGATCGCAGTCATCCGGGGAGAAAGAAACGGCGGCTATGGATACGGCAACAACCTGGGGGCGCGCTACGCCATCAAGGTAAACGGAGCCACCCATGTGGTGATCGCCAACCCGGACGTGGAGTTTGGCGAGCAGACCCTCCTTGCCATGGGACGTATGTTTAAAAGGCATCCGGATATGGGGGTTGCGGCTCCTGTGATGGAAGACATGGAGTACGGCGGTATGGGCCGTGGATGGCGTCTTCATGGTTTTTGGGGGGAGCTTCTTGCCATGG
>Ga0137308_101388_pt1 | contig 24286 bp, 18 predicted proteins | sample Inofrocosms_June_FD_97181 | JGI IMG/M metagenome (GOLD analysis project Ga0137308, IMG submission 97181) | Mouse cecal microbial communities from Vienna, Austria - N-Acetylneuraminic and N-Acetylglucosamine D2O microcosms_June | ecosystem: Host-associated > Mammals > Digestive system > Large... | reverse complement strand
TTTTGCTCCCACAACAGAGGGAATACTCAAACACATACCTTCGATTCCGTACTCCCCGCTCAACAAAGTGGAAACGGGCAGAACCGAGTGTTCGTCTCTCGAAATGCTTTCCGCAATTTTTGCCACAGCCATGGCGATACCGTAATAGGTAGCTCCCTTGCGCTGAATAATTTCGTACGCGCTGTCTCTTACTTCTGCATACAGTCTCTGTGTGGTTACCTTATAATGCGCGATTCCTCTTAGCTCACAGAAATGGTCAAGATCAATTCCCGAAACGTTTGCTCCGCTCCATACCGCAAGCTCGCTGTCCCCATGTTCGCCTATGATGACGGCATGAACGCTTCTTGCGTCAACATCGAGACTCCGTCCGATAAGATATTTCAGCCGCGCCGTATCAAGTACGGTTCCGGATCCGATAACCCTTTTAGGTGAAAATCCTGACATTTTGATCGCCGCGTAGGTAAGAATATCAACCGGATTGGTAACTACCATTAAAATTCCCTTGCATTCCCTTTTTTTAATTTCGGGTATAATCTGTGCAAAAATCGCAAGATTTTTGTCGATTAGGTCGAGTCTTGTTTCACCCGGCTTTTGGTTTGCACCTGCGGCAATAATAATAAGCGCTGCGTCTGCAATGTCGTCGTAATCCCCCGCGTATATCTCCATAGGAGCGCTGTACGGTAAACCGTGACTTATATCCAGTGCTTCGCCTTCAGCCCTTTTTCTGTCTCTGTCAATAAGCACCATTTCCGAAAAAAGGCCTCTCTGCATAAGGGTAAAGGCTATTGACGCACCCACAAAGCCGCAGCCGATAATAGCTACCTTGCGGTTATCGGTTTCTTTTTCTTTGGGAGCACTTGACCCGTTTTCATTTACCGCGTTTTTCGTTATCTCCGTTATCTCGTTGGCATTTTCCGTCATTCGGCTTTTCCTCCCCTCACATTAAGAAAGAAGTCGGTGCCCAAGAAATTCGCGCCGCTTCCAAGCTGCTCCTCTATTCTCAGAAGCCGGTTGTACTTAGCAACACGTTCGCTTCGGCAGGGGGCGCCGGTTTTTATCTGCCCGGAATTAACGCCTACCGCCAAATCGGCAATAAAGCTGTCCTCCGTTTCGCCGGAGCGGTGGGATATAACGGTGGTGTAGCCTGCCATCTGTGCTGTTTTTACCGCGTCAAGCGTTTCCGATACCGTACCTATCTGATTGGGTTTTATCAGTATGGAATTTCCACAGCCCGAAGCAATGCCTTTTTTCAGCCTTTGGCTGTTGGTTACAAACAGATCGTCCCCCACTAACTGAATTTTATTTCCCAGACGTTTTGTCAGCATTTCCCAGCCCTGCCAGTCCTCCTGATCCAAGCCGTCCTCCAAGGAAAACAGCGGATATTTGTCGGAAAGGCTTTGCCAGTGATCTATAAGCGTTTCCGATGTAAATTCCTTTCCGCTTTTCGGCATACGGTATATTCCCTTTTGCCCCGTTTTCCATTCCGACGCGGCCGCATCCATAGCCAGAAGGAAATGCGTTCTCGCTCTGTAACCCGCCTTTTCCGCCGCCTCAATAATAAAATCGAGAGCCTCTTCGTCACTTCCCAAATCGGGAGCGAATCCTCCCTCATCTCCCACCGAAACAGCCAATCCGCGCTTTTTAAGCAGTGCCGCCAAAGAATGATATATCTCCGTAGCGAATCTCATGCATTCTTTAAAAGTAGGCGCGCCAATCGGCATTATCATAAACTCCTGCACATCCACATTATTTGAAGCGTGTGCGCCGCCGTTTAGAATGTTCATCATTGGCATAGGGAGCGTAACGGCATTTATTCCTCCCAGAAATTTATAAAGGGGAATCTTCGTTGATTGTGCCGCCGCCTTGGCGCAGGCCATTGAAACGGCAAGGGTTGCGTTTGCGCCTAAGTTTTTCTTTTCGCGGCTTCCGTCAAGTTTTATCATTATGCTGTCGATCTCCTGAAGGTCGGCGGCATTTTTCCCCTTTATCCCTTCGGCAATACTGTTTTTTACATTGGCCACGGCTTTCAGTACGCCTTTTCCACCGTACTGATTATCTCCGTCCCTCAGTTCAAGAGCCTCAAAATCTCCGGTAGAAGCTCCGCTGGGAACGCAGCCTATTGCTCTCGTACCATCGGCAAGCGTTATCTGCGCTTCAACGGTTGGATTGCCCCTTGAATCGAATATTTGTCTGGCGGTAACAGATTCTATTGTGGTTTTAAGATGTTTCATTCCGTAATTTCCTTTCTGTGTTTTTAGAACCTGTCCACATAAGAATGGTGCGTGGATTTTTGAAAAGATTTTGCGGGGGACAAGGCAAAATTTTGCAGGCTTGCTGTCGCAAGTCAAGAAATTTTAACGCAGTCATCGGTAAAATGTGCCAAAAAGACGCGTGCCAATTCCTATGTGGACAGGTTCTTATACCTTTATCAAAGATTAGTATTATACTTGCCGCCGAAACAAGAGAACAAACAGCGGTGAGTATAAAGGTAATTTTATAGGTAGTTTTTGTAAATTGAACTTAAATTATACACTAAGGAATTTTTTTCTTCAAAGCATCACAATCAGCACCGTCAAAGCGGCAGCGGCCAATATTACGAGTCCGACGCATACGGGTATCCATATTCTTTTGCCGTTTTTGGCGGCGCTTCCATCCCTCACCGCCGACAGCAGCTTTCTTGCGCTTTTATCCAGCTCCGACTGTTCCGCGGCAGCCTTATTGGGTTTTAAAAAAAGTATCGCACGGTCGAAATATTCGTTTTCGGTGTCCTTTATTTCCACAATAAGCTTATTTACTCCACGCATTTTAATATCCTTCCTTTTATATTTTACAATTTGTATTATTGGAATTTTTCCCCAAAATATACACTTTCCACAGGTTTTCCCGTGGAAAGTGTGGAAAACAAGGAAACTTTTTGCATTTGAAAGTTAAAAACTGTGGAAAACTTCGTGGAAAGTGTTAAAAAAGCTTAATTTTATTTGTTCGGTTGAAAGTTGAATAAGTGTGAAAAGTTTTTTCATTTTTTTACTTAAAATTAAAAAGTTAACATACTATATAATATAAAATTTACGTAATATATTGAAAATTGTTAAGAAAAAATTTTGCAAATCATTATTTTACGGGCACTTAACTTTCGGTATATTTTTTTGCGATTTTACAAAGGGTATTTTTGAGTTTTACTCTCCGTAAAATCAGGTTTTCAACAGGTTTTCCAGTGGAAAGTGTGGAAAACAAGGCTGCTTTTTGCCTTTTATCGTTAAAAACTGTGGAAAACTTCGTGGAAAGTGTTAAGAAAGCTTAATTTTATTTGTTTGGATGAAAGTTGAATATGCGTGAAAAATTTTCCTCTTTTTAATTTAAAATTTAAAAATTATTATTCTTTGTAATATAAATTATACATAATATATTAATAAATTATTAAGAGAAATTTACGCAGATATTATCTTATTATAGCTTAGCCTTTGATATATTTTTTTCGCAATTTTACAAAGGTTATTTTTGAGTTTTACTTTCCGTAAAATTGAGTTTTCCACAGATGTCCCCGTGGAAAGTGTTGAAAAACAGGAAGTTTTTAACCTTTTGAGGCGAAAAACTGTTGAAAACTCGGTGGAAAATGTTGAAAAAGGCTCTGTTATAAGGTTGATTTTAGAACATGGAAGTGGAAAAAACAGATTTTACTTTTACAAGGATAGTATTACACCCGTTTATACTACATTACATGTCGGTTAAAGATTATTATAAAAATTGTTCTAAAAAATAACCGAATATGTTAAATTACACAAAGTTTTGAGAAAGCTATTGCAAATTAAAAAAAATGTTGTAAAATATACTTTTGAAAAACGGAAAAGGAGTATTTCGATGGTAAGAGAAATGACTCATGGGAAGCCCATGTCCCTGATATTGGGCTTTTGTCTGCCAATGCTGTTAGGTAATCTGTTTCAGCAGCTTTACAGCATGGTAGACACAATCATTGTGGGCAAATTCATAGATGTGGACGCATTGGCGGGGGTAGGTTCCACAGGCTCGGTGAGCTTTCTGATTATCGGCTTTACAACTGGCATAACAAGCGGTTCCTGTATACTTCCCGCCCAATGCTTCGGCGGAGGCAATTATTCGGAAATGCGCAGATATATTGCCAACGCCCTGTATCTGTGCATAGCTACGACGATAATAGTAACGGGAGTGGCCGTTGCCTTCTGTTATCCCCTTCTGGAGCTTATGAGAACGCCCGCAGAAATAATAGATATTGCCTATAACTATATAATAGTAGTATTCGGCGGCATATGCGTCACAATGGCGTATAATTTGATGGCGGGTATATTAAGGGCAATGGGGGACAGCAGGTCGCCCTTATACTTTCTCATATTGGCTTCGATTATAAATATCGGTCTTGATCTTTTATTTATAATAGTATTCAATATGGGCGTAGCGGGGGCAGGCTGGGCTACCGTTATTTCACAGGGCATTTCTGCCGCGCTATGTTTTATCTATATAAAAAGAAGCTATCCAATACTGCAATTTGACAAGTCGGAATTTAAGCTTGAAAGAAACCGTATTTTAAGCATTGCCCGAATAAGCGTTCCCATGGGTCTCCAGTTTTCCATTACCGCAGTGGGTTCGGTCATACTTCAGAGCGCGGTAAACAGCATAGACAAAATCGCCGTGGCCGCTGTTACCGCCGCCGGAAAAATGCAGAATATGATAGTTGCCCCTTTGGAAACGTTAGGCGTCACAATGGCCACTTACGCGGGGCAGAATTTAGGAATTGGGAACATAAAAAGGATCGGAAACGGAGTAAAGTGCTCCTTAATGACCGGTCTTATATACTCTCTGGCGGCATTGGCGGCAGTATGGCTGTTCAGCGCGCCGCTTTGCCTGCTGTTTGTAGACGCCGAGGAAACTCAGGTGATAGATCAGGCGGTATATTTTATCAGAATTTGCGCCTGCTTTTATCCTGTGCTTGCACTGTTGTTTGTGTTCAGGAACGTACTTCAGGGATTGGGTTACTCGCTTCTGCCAATGATGGCGGGCGCATGCGAGCTGGCGGCGAGGGTGGCAATAGCGGTGATTTTTGTTCCGACAATAGGCTTTGACGCAGCCTGTTTTGCTTCGCCTCTTGCATGGGCTGCGGCGGTTATATTGCTTACGGCGGTTTATATTGTTAAAATGAAAGGACTCAAAAAGAGAACAGATAAAAACGGAATTCTGAAAAATTGTTCAAGAGCTGTTTGAAAACAGAGGAAATGACGGATTTTTGACCCAAAATGGTTAGCTTCAAGAAAAAAACGCAGTCAAACCGTAGTTTGACGAGGCTTTTTGACGCAGAAGATGACCGTTTTGGGGCGAAAAGTATCATAAATCCTTGCCGCCTAAGAGACCGTGGTATCCGTCCGCGGTTATGAACCTGTTTTCGCAAGGTTTGTACCACGAAAACGGAAAACGTTTTTCACTCCGCCTCTTGATTTTTTCCAATGTCAATGATACAATAAAAACAATAACAAAACTTTGAGAAAGGAACCTTCCGCAATGAACATCAACACCGTAACCGTTACGGGCATCGGTAAAATATCCGCTTCCCCCGATTTTGTTACCATTTCCTGCACCGTATCAGCAAAAGACAAAAATTATTCCGCCCTTACCGAGACGGAAGCGGAAAAAATGTCAGAAATTATAAGCGCTCTTATAAAAGCGGGCTTTGAAGAAAAAGACATAAAAACCTCGGATTTTAACCTTAGCACCGAATACGAAAATTGTCCCACCTCAGATAATAAATGGGTCAGACGCTTTACGGGGTATTCCCTGACCCGCGACCTGAAGTTTGAATTCGATCTGGACACCGATCGGCTGAACAGCGTTATAGCCGCTCTAACTTCCTGTGAAAAAGCCGCTCCCACGTTTAATATAAGTTTTACCGTAAAAGAAAAGGACGGTCTTTACGACCTGCTGCTTGAAAAGGCGGTCAGAGACGCCGCCCATAAAGCCGGTGTGATAGCCGCCGCGGCGGGAATGAAACTCGGAAGCGTACAAAACATATCCTACGGCAGCGGCGAAAGTCCATTTATGTCTCCAACTCTTTTTCGCGGTGAAGCAGATGGAGCGGAACCTCTAAGATGTGCCGCCAAAATGAATATAGTTCCGGAGGATATCGTATCCGAAACCAATGTAACGGTTGTTTACCAATTGAGCTGAAAATATGGGCGTTTTTAGGATATAAATTTTTAATACGTAAAAAAAACGATTAAATGTTTGTTTACTTTTTTTATTGACATTTTTCGTGACTAATGATAAAATTAAAGAAATACCGCACAAAGATTGTCGTGCAGACGCGCAGTCAGCTTTTTCGTCAGATTGTCCAAAACGACGCAGGAATACCGGCGTATTTCAATGAGTTTTGGACAAAAATGACGAAAAAAATACAAGCGTATGCGCGGCAAAGCGCGCAGCGCGGTCTTTGCGCGATGTTGCCTTTTATTTAGATTTTTAAAACGCTTGGTACAATTGCTGCATTCATTAAGGAGATTAAAAACAATGAACACACGAATAGGACGCAAACTTCTTATCACAATCATTATCTGCATTGTCTTGGCATCAGCGCTTATCAGCACAATAATTATATTTACATCAAGCTCAAATACCGACGCTCTTATGATGAGCCATGCGGAAGCAGGCCTGAGAATTCTCCAGCATCGTCTTGACGAGCAGCAAAGACGGCTCGATCAGATAACAGAAGATATGACAAGCTCGGATTTCGCTTTGTCGGAGGACGAAAGTACCATTTCCGACTACTGGAGTACCGAAAGAGATTCAGATTTCGATTTCATAGCGGTATTTAACAGCGACGGAACCGTAAAAATGCAGTCGGAGAACTACATGCTTTCCGATTTCAATTTAGGTAAAGTCGGATCCGACGGTTACAAAGGCTACGTTTCCGATTCCTCTGCAGGAATAACCATGCAGTCGGTAAAGCCCCTCAGCGGAGGCGGAGCTATCGTTGTGGGAATGCATATGAACCGCAACGAATGGCTGGATTCGATAAAAGCCGAGATAGAATCCGAGCTGACTCTGTTCCACGGCAAAATACGCTTTGCCACTACTCTTATCGATTCTGATGGCAACAGAGCGGTAGGCACCGAAATGCCATCTTATGTTGCCTCCGAAGTTATCTCAAAGGGAGAGCCTTATAACGGAATGGCGATACTGGACGGACAGGATCATTATGTTCACTATCTTCCGCTCTATGATATAAACGGAAAAATAGCGGGCGCCTTATTTTCGGGAAGCTCTTCCGCCCAGGTAGATCAGCTTCAGATCACAATGATAATCATTGCCACTTCCGTAGCGGTGGTAGTTGCCGTTCTGTCAATCATTCTTATAAGCACTTTGCTGTCAAAATCCGTGCTTCAGCCTATAAAGGAGGCCGAAAGACTGGCGGCCAATATGTCCAAAGGCGACCTCAGCACTGACGGACAGGAGCATAAATACGCCAACGATGAAATAGGCGATTTTATGCGCAACCTTGAATTTACCGTAAAGACTCTGGGTGAATATGTACAGGATATAAATCATGTGCTTTTGGGAATGGCGGACGGCGATTTTACAGTTGAACCATCCCTTACATATTTGGGCGATTTTTCCGAGATTAATCACTGCTTCAATAAAATAGAGGAATCCCTTACAGAAGTGATAAGCACTATCGGACAATCTTCCAATGACGTTATGACAGGTTCCAATCAGATTGCCGAAGGCTCCAAGATACTGGCGGACGGCACCACAAGACAGGCGGCGGCCATAGAAGAATTATCCGCCACCATCAATGAAATTACCAATAAAGTACAAAGCAGTGCCGACAACGCGGCGGAAGCCGATAAAATATCCAAGGAAAGCGCAGGAAAAATAGAGTATCAGAATACCGAAGTTGAGCATATGCTCAAGGCGATGGAAGAGATAAAACAAAGATCCGATGAAATTCAAAATATTATCAAATCCATTGACGACATTGCTTTCCAGACCAATGTACTTGCCCTTAACGCAGCCGTGGAAGCGGCAAGAGCGGGAGAAGCCGGCAAGGGCTTCGCAGTGGTTGCCGACGAGGTAAGAAGCTTAGCCGCCAAAAGCAGCGAAGCCGCGCAGCAAACCGGCGAGCTTATTACCGCCACCATTGACGCGGTGGACAAAGGTACCGATATAGCCCAGAACACCGCTGCGATAATGAAGGAGGTTACCGAGCTTTCCGAAAGAACCAGTTCTTACATAAGCGATATTTCAGTAGCTGCGGAGGAACAGGCGGACGCAATAACACAAGTCAAGATAGGGATAGAACAAATTTCCACTGTTGTACAGCAGAATTCGGCTACCGCCGAGGAAACGGCCGCCGCCTGCACCGTTCTAAGCGAACAGTCCGTTCAGCTTGAGAATCAGGTTTTAAAACTTAAAGTTGACGCAGCACAGCATGTTGAAGAACAGTAAAAATCGGTAAAAAACAATTTAAAAACAGTTTTCAAAAGACTTGTGCATAAACCTTTAAATGAGTTTTGTCAATTACAAAATAAAACCCCCGATGATACAAATCGGGGGTTTTATTAAAGCGCAGTTTAAACAATCTGCCGGAATTGCGAAACAATTACGAGGTTCAGTCCATTGAGCTGCCATATGCCTCCCCTTTTATGCGGGGGCATATGGCAGCAATTATACTGAATGTGATTGCCGCTTTTCTTTTTTCAATAACTTCTCAAAACTTGCAAAACTTCTTAAAATATGTTATATTACTAATATATTCATATTGAAGGGGGCTGTGCTATTGAACACTGTAATTCTGATAACCGCAATAGTAATTTTAATATGTATCTTTGCAAACCGCATTTCGGGAAGATTTGGGATTCCTATGCTCCTCGTTTTTATCGGAGTGGGAATGCTGTTCGGCTCGGACGGTATTTTCAAGATTCCTTTTGAGGACTATAATTTAGCAGAAACAGGCTGCTCCGCAGCCCTTATCTTTATTATGTTCTACGGCGGTTTCGGTACCAACTGGCATAAAGCCAAACCGGTCGCCGTAAAATCTATCCTGCTGTCCTCCTTTGGAGTGGTAACCACCGCTGTGCTTACCGGATTTTTCTGTCATCTCGTTCTGGGTATGGATATTATGGGCGGTATGCTCATAGGAGCTTGTCTTGGTTCAACCGACGCCGCTACCGTCTTTTCCATACTCCGAGGAAAAAAGCTCAATCTTAAATATAATACAGCTTCTCTGCTGGAAGTGGAAAGCGGCAGCAACGACCCGTTTGCATATATGATGACTATGATCGTACTGTCCTTTATGCAAAACGAGGGTTCCGCCTCCGATATGGTGCTGATGCTCATAAAGCAGCTTTTTATCGGTTCTGCCTTCAGCGCGTTGATTGCGGTTCTGGCGTGGCTGATTCTGAAAAAAATAAAGTTCGGCGTGTCAGGACTCGATTCCGTATACATGGTGGCAATAGCCCTTCTCGCTTACGCGGCGCCGGCGATATTGGGCGGCAACGGATATCTGAGCGCCTACATAGTCGGAATTTTCTTAGGCAACCGGCCTATTCCCGGAAAAAGAAACTTAGTGCATTTCTTTGACGGAGTAACAGGCCTGCTGCAAATGCTGATATTCTTTATGTTGGGGCTGCTGTCATTCCCGTCCAGGCTGCCCGAAGTGGTTCTGCCCGGAATATTCATCGCATTGTTTATGACCTTTATAGCTCGACCCGTTTCCGTATTCGGCATACTTGCCCCGTTCCGCTGCAAAATCAATCAGATGCTGTTGGTTTCCTGGTCGGGACTACGCGGCGTTGCTTCCGTTGTTTTTGCCATTATGGCAACGGCGGCAACCGACTTCAAGGAATACGACCTGTTTCACACGGTGTTTATTACCGTTCTCTTTTCCCTTCTCTTTCAAGGCTCGTTTATTCCCGCTTTTGCCGGAAAGCTTAATATGATAGACAACACAAACAATGTTATGACCACCTTCAACGACTACTCCGAAGAGCTTCCCGTACAGTTTATAAAAATAAATATAAACGAAGGCAACCGTTGGGAAGGCAAACAGATAAAAGATATCAGCCTTCCCCCCGAAACGCTTGTGGCAATGGTAATAAGAAAAAATAAAAGGATAGTTCCAAAGGGGTTTACCCAGCTAAGGACAGGCGACACGGCAGTACTTTGCGCCCCCGCAATAAACGACAGCACCCGAATCAATTTCACGGAGATAAATGTTACAAAAGAAAGTCAATACTGCGGTCTTATGCTGTCACAGCTTCCGCCCGACAACTGTAATCTGGTTGTGCTTATAAAGCGCGGGGACAAAGTTATTATTCCCAGAGGAAGAACGGTATTTACCGAAGGGGATATTTTGGTGATAAACTCTGCGGAAGAGGAATAGAAACAAATTTTCCTTTATAAGAGCTTGTATTCATAGGATTTGTGCGTGGATTTTCAGGCAAATTTTAACGAGGACAAGGCGGAAATCCGAAGGAATACTTGACGGATTTCAAGGCTTTCCAATGCGGTCATCGGCAATATTTGCCGAAAAGACGCGTGCTATATCCTATGAATACAAGCTCTAAAGTATTACTATATTGCTCCCCAGAATAACTCTTGATTTTCCAGCTTCCCTTTCGGACTCCGAAAGGGAAGCAGGGGAGTCCAAAGGACGGGGGCAACACCCCCAAAGCTTATGTGTTTTTGCACCGGTGTAATTTTTTTTAAATATTTTTTGGATTGCTATTGTATTAAAGTAAAAAAACAATCCGGTAAATTCTACCGGAATAATTTGTCATTTTTTCTCGTTTAAAGAAATAAAAAATTCTTCTTTTTCGACAAGATTTTGCCCATTTTTCGACAAGATATTGCCCATTTTTACCGTTTTTCGCATATTAACTTTTTTTTTTCAAAGCCAAAAAAGTCATATATACTGTGCAATCCCGCTTATACTGCGGGTTTGCAAATTTTTTAATTTTTAGAATTTTTTATCAAAAAAACTACTTGAAAAAAACCAAATATTGCGGTAAAATGAAAGCAATCGGTACAATATATCGAAAACGCTAAGGACAGAACGAAATTTGTGAAAATTGATAAGAAAGGAAAAAAATATGCTTAAAAATGCCTGTACGTTTATTTCATCACCGTTGCGCCGTTTCAGCTTTGGCGCGGATACCTCCAGCTACAAGTGTATCGCGTTAAAGCTTCAGCTTGCTCAGTACATAAGCGATATCTATAAAGATGGAGTAAGAGTTTTTTACTGCGTATGCGAACAGGGTGTCGACCTGTGGGCGGCGGAAATTATTATCAGAATTATGAAGGACGATCCTACGACAAAACTCTATTGTGTAATTCCATATGAGGAACAAGCTGCCAAATGGGATACCGATACCCGTGAACTTTATTATACCGTTCTTGCGGAATCCACCGAGGTAGTGTTTTTGAATAAGCGGTATAAAAAAGGCTGCATAGCCGAAGCATACTCGGTTGTTCTGGAATGCGCCGATAAGGTTTTTGCGGCTCTTGTGGGAAAAACAGAGAACGAAATCCTAAAATGGCCGTGCATGAAAGGGAAAGAGGTTTTTTGCTGTTTGGGACGGCTTCCGGTGGGGGCGGATAAATCTTAGGTGTTCCATTTAGAAAAACTATTTATAATTATGGAACGATAACAAAACAGGGCGGCGGGATAGTCAATATATCCCGCCGCCATGTTTTGGACTTTCATTGAACCGATAAACTTCGATTTATCGTTTTGTACTGGGGGAAATTATAGCATAAAAGGCGTTTTGTATTTTCTGCCCTTTTCTCTCTTCTGCCCCCGTGAAAATTTTTTCGCCGGAAGAATCACGTTAACGGAAACCGTCCTCATCAGCGAATACGACATAATGTTCATCTGAATAAAAGCCATAATGTTCTCCCTTCGCAAAAATGCCGATATTTTAACACTATTATTACATTGGCAGGAAAATTTGCAAGTACCGAATAAAAAATAAAAAAGATACCCATATACAAAAAATAAGAACCCGTTTCAACGGCATAACCGCCCATTGACAACTCAAGCCTTTTGTGATATTATTTATTTTTAGAAATAAAAAACTTACACTCATATCAATTCAAAAGGAACAAATCGGAATGACAAAGCTTATAGATACTCACGCGCACTATGACGACGAAGCTTATGACGGGGACAGAGACCTTCTGCTGAAAAGGCTTTTTGAGGAGTCGATGGAAAAGCTTATAACAGTCGGCTGCGCGTTGGACAGGTGGGAGGACACCGTAAGGCTTGCCGAAAGCTATGAAGGAATATATGGCGCTGTGGGAATACATCCGGAGGACATTTACGAACTGCCGGATGATTATCTCGAACAAATCGAAAACATGGTTAAAAATCCGAAAATAGTCGCCATAGGAGAAATGGGACTGGATTATCACTATGAAAATTTCGACAGGGAAAAGCAGATAAAGGTATTTACCGAACAGCTAAGGCTTGCGGATAAGCTTGATATGCCCGTCATCATTCACAGCCGTGACGCGGTGGAGGACACCATGCGCATTCTGCGGACGGAAAAACCGAAAAAAGCGGTAATGCACTGTTTTTCGGGAAGCCGTGAAATTGCCGCCGAAGTTCTCTCCTTGGGGCTTTACATCAGCTTTACCGGAGTACTCACCTTTAAGAACGCGAAAAAAGCGGTTGAAGCCTGCGAACTGGCGCCTTTGGACAGGCTGATGCTGGAAACCGACTGTCCGTATATGGCTCCCGTTCCATTTCGCGGCGAACGCTGCGAAAGCTCTATGATTATGTCCACCGCAGCAAAAATGGCGGAAATAAAAGGCGTTTCCGCCGAAGAGATGATAAAAATCTGCAACCGTAACGCGGAGACGTTTTTCGGTATATGATAAATTTTTAAAAATTTTTAATTTACCCTTGAATAATTTTTAAAAATATGGTATATTCTTTAGAGAATAAATTTTATTAAGGAAAAGGATTTGATGTTATGGACGCAGACGGGCGAAAACGCAAACCCGCGTATTATTTGCTTTATCCCCTTATTCTGTTGGAAAAGGGACTTGATTTTTTACTTAAAAAAGCTTTGGGCGAGGGATTCCGCCCGGCTACCGAAGACGACATACGCTCCCTTGTGGACGCGGGCGCCGAAAGCGGAGAAATCGAAAATTCCTCGGTGGAGCTTATAAACAATGTGTTTGAATTTGGCGACCTTAAAGTGTCCGATATAATGACCCACCGTGTTAATATCGCCGCAGTGGACGAAAACGCCACGGTGGACGACATAGTGTATTTAGCCCTTGAAGAGGGTTTTTCGCGTATTCCCGTATATAAAGAAAGTATAGACGACGTAATTGGAATAATTATCGTGAAAGACCTTTTGTGTCTTGTGGGAAAAGAGAATCCGGATAAATACACCGCCAAGGATTTTGTGAGAGACGTTGTGTTCCTTCCCGAAAGCTGTCCCTGCGACGACGCCTTTAAGCTTCTTACCGAGACAAAATCGGGTATGGCTGTGGCGGTGGACGAATACGGCGGCACTGCGGGTATCATTACCTCCGAGGATATTATAGAATCGGTAATGGGTAATATTCAGGACGAATATGATGACGAAGAACTTCAGATAAAATCAATAGGACATGACAAATACCGCATTGACGGCGATACCGACCCGGACGACGTACTGGAGCTGTTCGGCTACGCGCTGCCGGAAGATCATGAATACGATACCATAGCGGGTTTTGTTACCGACCTTTTGGGTTATATTCCGGAGGATACGGAAAAAACGCCTCATGTGGATTATGAGGACGTGCGTTTTGTTGTAACGGAAGTCAGCGACAACTGTATAAGCAGCATTATTGCGGTAAGAATCGACCGAGACGGTAAAAATGACGGCGAAATAAAAAAAGAATGATATACGCAAGCCGCCGCTTCTATATCCACCCTTTAAAATTGCCAAATAGACCATACATAGAAAAAAATAACCAAAAACAGCGGTATCAACAAAGAACTACACTTTCGATACCGCTTTTTTGTCTTTTTTTCACGCGGTTTCCACCAATAACCACTTGCAATTGGACTTAAGTTGGAGTATAATAATACAGACAGGATAACTTTTGCAATATATGATAACTCCCGTACCGAAAGGATGAAATACAGATATGAAGAACAGAGAAACGATGCCCGCGCTGGCTATGAGAGGATTGGTTGTTTTTCCGAAGATGATACTGCACTTTGACGTTGGCAGGGATTATTCGGTAAAAGCGATAAAGGAAGCTGCGGACGGCGACAGAAGAATATACCTCGTCGCACAAAAGGACAGTCTTGTTTCCGAACCGGTAAACGGAGACGTGTATAAGGTGGGCGTAGTGGCCGAGGTGAGGCAGACACTAAAAACCCCCGACGGCACCACGAGAGTATTGGTAGAAGGAATCTACCGCGCAAAGGCAGAGGATTTTCACAAGGAGGGGGAATATTACATCGCTACGCCTACCCCTCTTGCCGACCGCAAAAATACTTTTTTGTCCCCGGAAGAGGCCACGGCATACACCCGCGCTTTAAAGGAAGCTTATTCAAATTATTGCAGCTTTGCCCCTAAGATGCCAAAGGAACTTTACCAAAGCGCAATGAGCGAACAGGATATTACCAAGCTTATAGATATTATTGTTTTCAATACATATCTTAAGACAGAGGACAGACAAAAACTGCTGGAAACGACCTCCGAGAAAAAACGCGCAGAAATGCTCCTAAAATTCCTTGAGACCGAGATAGAAATACTTATGCTTGAGGTGGAGATAAACGAGGACGTAAGCGAAAGCATGGAGAAAAACCAGCGGGACTATTATCTGCGCGAACAGATGAGAGCCATAGCCAGACAGTTAGGCGACGAAGATTCCGTCGACGAGGCGTATACATATCAGGAAAGAATATACGACCTTAAGCTCAATAAGGAAATTGAGGAAAAGCTGATTAAAGAAGCCGAAAAGCTTTTGAAAATGTCTCCCGCCTCACAAGATTACAGCGTTATAAGAAATTATCTTGACGCGGTTCTCGATCTCCCGTGGAACAAAAAATCCGACAAAAAAATAGATATCGCCAAGGCGGAAAAACAACTGGATAAGGATCACTACGGACTTAAAAAGGTAAAAGAGCGCATTCTTGAGACAATTGCGGTTCGCGCCCTTAACCCGGACGTAAAGGGTCAAATAATCTGCCTTGTGGGACCTCCCGGAGTAGGCAAGACCTCGGTGGGAAGATCCATAGCCAAATCCATTAACCGCGCCTACGCGAGAATTTCTCTCGGCGGGGTAGGCGACGAGGCTGAAATAAGAGGACACCGAAAGACCTACATAGGCGCAATGCCCGGAAGGATAGTAAAGGCGATAACACAGGCCAAGACAATGAACCCTGTAATAGTCCTCGACGAAATCGACAAGCTTCGCTCCGACTACAAGGGCGATCCCGCTTCCGCGCTTCTGGAGGTGCTGGATCCGGAACAGAATGCTTCCTTCGCGGATCACTATCTTGAAATCCCTCTCGATTTAAGCGACGTAATGTTTATAACTACCGCCAACACGCTGGATACGATTCCCGCCCCTCTTCTCGACCGTATGGAGGTCATAGAGCTTCCTTCCTATACTAGAGAAGAAAAGTTCAATATAGCCAAAAAGCACCTGTTGCCAAAGCAGCTTAAAAAACACGGCGAAAAAGCCTCTCAGGTAAAAATCACCGACAGCGGCATCTACTCCATTATTGACAGCTACACCAAGGAAGCGGGCGTGCGCAAGCTTGAACAAAGAATAGCCGCGGTATGCAGAAAATCCGCAAAAAAGCTTCTGGAAGGCGAAAGTAAGGTAACCGTCAACGAAAACAACATCGAAGAGCTTTTAGGCATAAAGAAATATCTACCCGAAGCCCTGCCCGAACAGGACGAGGTGGGCGCGGTGACCGGTCTCGCATGGACGTCGGTTGGAGGAGTTACAATGCCACTTGAGGTGCTTGTAATGAACGGCACAGGAAAGCTTGAGCTAACCGGTTCGCTGGGCGAGGTAATGACCGAATCGGGAAAAATAGCGGTGAGCCTGGTGCGCAGTCTTGCCGACAAATACAACATTGACCCCGAATTTTACAAGAACAAGGATCTTCACATTCACGCTCCCGAAGGCGCGGTGCCCAAGGATGGCCCTTCCGCAGGCGTCACAATGACCACCGCTCTTGTGTCGGCGCTGTCGGGTATTCCGGTAAAACGCGAGGTGGCCATGACGGGGGAGATAACCCTTCACGGAAAAGTCCTCCCAATAGGCGGACTCAGGGAAAAATCAATGGCGGCGTACAAGGCGAAGGTAAAAACGGTTATTATTCCTTATGAGAACAAGCCCGACCTTGAAGAGGTAGACAACATTGTAAAGGAAAACGTAAGGTTTATTCCCGTAAAGAACATAGAAGCGGTGCTTGACAACGCCCTTGTAAAGACCAATACGGCGGCTTTTGAGGCGGATACGGTAAAAACGCCGAAAAAAACTCATCTGCCCAAGGAAAGGGAAAGAAAAGGAATAAGAGCCAAATAACTTTTTAACATAAAGAGGGAGATCGTTTCGGTTTCTCTCTTTTTTATATGAAATACTTTCAATAATTTAAAAAAATTTTCTAAAAGCCGCCAACCTTTTTCCCTCTCTCCGAACTATATTATCAAAAGCCACCCAATTCCAAAGGAAGGAATCATCGTAAAAATGCAAAAACAAAAAGCGGACGCAGTTATAACGGAATATCTTCACAAAATATACGGCTTTTCCGTAAAAAAATGCTATTACTACGAAGAAGCGGAAGAAATGTGCTCTATGATAGTGGAAGCGGTTTACTCCTCTCTTCTGAAAGCGAACGAGATTGCCAATATCGAGGGCTACATCTGGCGGATAAGCGAAAACACATATGCCAAATACGTTTCCTCAAAGAAAAAGCACGAGGGTCTTCCTCTTGAAAACGCGGAAATGCCTTTTTGGGAGGAATATTCCTTTGACGATGAAAGCATGGAAGAAATGCGAAGGCTGCGCAGAGAAATTGCCTTCCTCACCGAAAAGCGCCGCAGAATAGTTTATATGTTTTATTACGAAAACAAGTCCGTTTCCGGTATTTCAAAGGAAACGGGACTTCCCGAAGGAACGGTGAAATGGCATTTGAACAAAGCAAGAAACGCACTTAAGGAGGGCTATTCCATGGAAAGAAAAATCGGAAAATTAGGTATTTCCCCCGTGACGTCCGAAGGTATAAGTCACTGCGGAAGCGTGAGGTTCGGCGGAGCGCCGGAGGATTTTATGAGAGACAGGCTGGAGCTGAACATAGTGTACAGCGTTTATTGGTCGCCCAAAACAAAGTCCGAGATAGCCGAAGAGCTTGGGCTTACTCTTGTGTTTATCGAGGACAAAATAGACCGGTTGGAGAAAAACGGCTATCTGGTAAAGACAAGCGGCGGCCGCTATACCACCTATGTGTCCTTTTCTCCCGAAAGCTTTTCGTCGGAGACATACGAAAACGGTCTTAAAGTGAAGCTGAAAATTGCGGAAGAGTTGGCGGAAAAATACGCGCCTCAGGTATGCGAAGCCATAAAGGATTTTAAAGATGTTTATATTCCCGGCGGAAACAGGGAGCTTCTGGAAGCGGCGGCGATATTTTACGGAATATCCAACAAAAGCGGTATCACCGTAAAAAAGGATCTGTCCGAATATCTGATAAAACCCGTTATCGGCGGGGAACATTTCGCTCTTGTGGAACTGAAACAAGAGAATCTGACCCCCGCTTACAAGTCCGAATTGAACGCCGCCAGATATCAGGCCTGCGGTGATATGATCAGATGGTCCTCAAAATATCCTTCGGTAAGATCATGGAGCATCGACAGCATTCTGGATTCCCGCATCGGCGGATATGCCAACAACTGGGAGTTCGATTACGAATATCTTTATGAATACATCTGCGGCGAGTTACCCGACAATATTGCCAATTCCGAAAAAATAAACCGCCTGAGAGAAAGAAACTTCCTTTCCCCCGAAAACGACGTAAACATAATGGTGGCAAAAATTTCCTCCTCGGAATTCTTCGATAAGATTCCTTTCTTTGGCGAAGAAATAAAGAACAAGTTCTCCGGTAAAATCATCGAATACGCCATGAACGAAGCAAAAAATTATCCCCCGCAAATGCAGGATCTGATTGTACACAGAAGCGCGGAGCTGTTTATAGGAAACACGGTGGCGATAATGACAATGGACATTCTTTACGGTAACGGTACCTTCAGACCGCTGAATGAAAAGGAAAGAGTGACGGCAAATCTGCTGATGTTCAGCGACAGGCTGCCCGAATAAAAATATAAAAAAATAACCGCGATAATACTTTTGGGGATTATCGCGGTTATTATATTTTTACCAGAATCTCGGCACATAATTAAAAGGATCCTGCGGCACTCCGTCCTTATTTACCGCAAAATGAAGATGGGGTCCCGTGGACCAGCCGGTTGAGCCTACCGCCGCAATGGCTTCGCCCTGGCTTACTGTTTGTCCCACGGTAACATACAGAGCGCTGCAATGGGCATAAAGGGTGGAGTATCCGTTGCCGTGGTCGATTACCACGTATTTTCCGTAGCTGTATCCGGGTATGTAGTTTTCCTTGGCGGTAATTACAACGCCGCCCTTGGACGCGTATATATTGGTTCCGTTTATGCCGCCGCCCGCTATGTCGATTGCGTTGTGGTTGCCGTTTCTCCAAGGGTCGTATCCGAACTCGGTGGTTATCATATGAAATTTTGTATCCACCGGCCAAAGCCATTCGCCCTCTTGATATACCTGACTGCTGTTTTGCTGAGCCAACATTATTTCTCTTTGTATTTGTTTCTCATAGTCCTCGATTTCTTCCTTGTTGGCGGCTTTTTCGTTTTTGAGCTGACTTTGTTTGTACTCGAAATTGCCTATTACCGTTGAATAATAGTTGTATTCGTCGTTAAATTTGTCACTGAGCGTCTGTGCCGCCGCCTGTTCCCTTTCAAGGTCGGCCTTTGCGTCGGTAAGCTCCTTCATATCGCCGTCAAGCTTCACATGAAGGGTATTTAAGTCCTCCGCGTCTTTTTTTAACTGTTCGAGCATCTCCTCCGCCTGAGCCAAAGACTGCTTAAGCTCATTCATAAGTCTGTTGTTCTGATCCGTGATATTGAGCATCATTTCGGTTCTTACCAGCAGATCGTATATATCCGAGGATTCCGCGAGAACAGAGAACATATCGCTGTTTTCGGTTATGTACAGCGCGTGGAGCATATCGCCGAATTCTACGAGATTTTTTTCGTTTTCAGCTTCCAGATCGCTTATATCGGCTTTCTTTTTTTCTATGTCTTTTTCTTTTGCTTCTATCTGAATATCCAGATTGTTTATTTCCGCCTGTTTGGTATCAATATCCTGTTCTTTGTAATAAAGAAGATTGTTGTAGTTATCCACTTGTTCCTTGGCGTTGTTAAGTTTTTCCAACGCCAAATCCTGAAGCTCTTCGTTTTCGGTAATATCGCCGTCAATTTGAGACATCTCGTTGTCTATTTCCTTGTTGCGATTCTCAAGGTCTTTTATTTTGTCCTGTTTGTCGGTAATGGAAGTTGATGAAGCGGCGCTTACGCTGTATTCGCCGCTGGGAGCCGTTATAACGCCAAAAAGCAGCGTCAGAGCCGCGGCAAGGGAAACGGCCTTTTTACCCGGTTTTAATTTCATATGTATTCTCCTTTCCTTTGGATACAAGCTCTTACACCTTCAGGTGCTTTCCCATACTAAACACCGTTCCGATAGCGCTGAGCAGCGCTCCCACAAGACAGTTGAATGCTAACATGAACCACATAACGTCATCAAACTGAAGCACATGAGAAAGACCCAATACCTGCCATATCGTAATATCCCCCGCGAAGAAGGAAACCAGCGCTTCATAAGCGATCTTGGTAAGAAACCACGAAACCGCTCCCGCAACAACGCCGATAAACATTCCCTCAATAAAGAAGGGGAATTTGATAAACGAGTTTGTGGCTCCCACGCTCTTCATTATCCCTATTTCCTTGCGGCGGGCAAAAACACTGGTTCTTGCCGCGTTATACACTATTACAATGCTGACTATCACCAGAGCCACCAGCATAGCTCCCGCGATAATGGTGAGAGTGGTTCTGAGGCTGACCAGAACAGAAGCGAAATCATAGGGGGCGCTCACCTTTTCCACTCCTTCGATTGTTTCAAAGGTTCTTTTGACCTCGTTCATCTTCTTAAGATCGTTTACCGTAACGCGGAATGTATCGGGCATAGGGTTTTCCTTTAAAGCGTTCAGTACCTCCGCGTAATCCTCCATTCTCTCCTTCTGCGCCTCAAATGCCTCTTCCTTGGAATAAAAAACAACTCTTTCGGTATAAGGATTGCTTTTAATGGTTTCCTCTATATGTAAAAGAGCGTCCGCGTCCGCGTTATCCACATATACAAGAACCTCGTTCTTATCCTCCGCGTTGCCTATAACAACGTTAAGATCCGCCGCTATAAGCATGGCGAGGCTTATCAGCAGAAGGCTCACCATAATTATACAAAAGCTTGCGAAAGACATCATTCTGTTGTGCCACACCGAAACGATACCTTGTTTTACAAGGTATGAAAAGTTACTTCCCCTCATCTTCGCCCTCCATATACTCCTCGTCACCGCCGATATAGTTGTCAAAGACAACGGAGCCGTTGCTGAGGTTTATTATCCTGCCGCCGAAATACTGCACAAGGTCGTGCTCGTGAGTCACCATAAGTACGGTGGTGCCGCACCTATTGATATCCTTCAGCAGCTCCACTATCTCATATGAGAGCGCCGGGTCGATATTTCCCGTAGGCTCGTCGGCGATTATTAGCTTGGGGTCGCAGGCGAAGGCTCTGGCTATGGCGACTCTCTGCTGCTCCCCGCCCGAAAGCTGGGTAGGCTTAAACTTAGCTTTATCCGCTAGCTTGACCAGATTCAGAACGTAAGGCACTCTCTGCCTTATATACTTGTTAGACCTGTCGGTAACGCGAAGCACAAAAGCCACATTGTCATACACCGTCATATCGGGAATAAGCCTGAAATCCTGGAATATCATTCCCAATGAGCGGCGAAAATAGGGTACCTTCTTATTTTTCATTTTGGACAGGTTATATCCGTTCACGAATACCCGCCCGTTGGTGGGAAGTATCTCGCGTGTCAGGAGCTTAAGCATGGTGCTTTTTCCCGCGCCGCTGTTTCCGACTATAAAAACGAATTCTCCGTCGTTTATCCGGATATTTACGTCGTGTAAAGCGTCAACGCCGTGTTTGCCGCCATCCTTGTAATGCACGTCAACATTTTTTAATTCTACCATATTGATTTCCTTACTTTAGATTTTGTGACACCTTACCGCCTGTATACTTTAAACGTATAAGGGCATAATTATTCACAGGCGGGCGGCAAAATTTTCCACCCGTCAAAAGAACACATAACCCCCACCTTTTAGTGAGGGAAATGCAGATAAGCCCGTGTTTTTATAGCTATAATGTATATTTAAATCACGTCAGAATTTTACAGGATCGGCGGAAAGGTATTTCTTGACCATAAGAGCGATTTTAAATATAATCGCGTGGTCGAATTCTCTGAGATCAAGCCCCGTCAGCTTTTTGATCTTATCCAATCTGTAAACCAGCGTGTTTCTGTGCACAAACAGCTTTCGGCTGGTCTCGGATACGTTAAGGTTGTTTTCAAAAAAGCGCTGTATTGTAAACAGTGTTTCGTGATCCAATGACTCAATGGATCCTTTTTTGAACACCTCCTTAAGGAAGGTTTCGCACAGCGTGGTGGGCAGATGATAAATAAGCCGCGCTATACCCAGATTGTTATAACTTACTATGTTTTTTTCGGTATCGAACACCTTTCCCACCTCAAGAGCCATCTGCGCCTCCTTAAAGGAGCGGGCAAGATCCTTGACTCCCGTAACGGGGGTACCTATCCCCACGTTTACTCTGGTGAAAAACTCGCTGGAAAGCGTGTCGGAAATGGAACGTGCAAGCTTTTCAAGATCCTTTACGTCAATATTGTTCTTTATTTCCTTTACAAGCACAATGTCGTTTTCGGAAATGTTGAACACAAAATCCTTGTTCTTGTCCGGGAAGAGATTCTGTATCACGTCGTAGGCGGAAACATCGTTAGAGGTAATTATGTTCACAAGGAACACCACTCTGTTTATATCCGCGTTAAAATGAAGTTCACGGGATTTTATTCCGATATCTCCGGGCAGAACGTTGTCGAGAATGATGTTCTTGATGAAGTTGTTTCTGTCGTATTTTTCGTCATAGTACTGCTTAATGCTGGAAAGCGAAACAGCGATTACCGAAGCGTATTTTGCCGCCGCTTCGTCGGTGCCTTCCACGAAAACCACATAATCGGGTCTTACATGGATACCAAACGCTTTGTAAGTGTATCCGTCCTTGGTATAGGTGTCGTGAGTCTCATTAAGTTCAATGGTAAAAAGCTCGTCTGTGGTGCCTATTTTGGTCAGATCACTGCAAGCGACGATAGTTGCATTTTCGTCGATAACACCGATAATTCGGTCGATTGCGTCCTTCATCTGGTGCACGACACCCTGAAACAGTCTGTTTGACATAAAAAACCTCTTTCTTTGCGTTAACGCCGCTTTTATGTATGACAAAGCCGCGTTTTATCGGGCTTGTTTCTCTTTGACTCTCCATGGCTCCCATTTTTTATTTTTGGGAGCAAATCTGGCGTCCCCGGAAATCAAGCGCAGCTGCCTTGCGCGTCCGATACCGATTTTGACCGATTTGCGGAACATATCGGTCAAAAGGGGCATTTCAGAAGCAATCCTTTATTAAAAACGGCAAAGGATTGGATTGACGCCGCTTCCGCCGCGTCAAAGCGCAAACTGAATATATTCCAAGCCGAAAATTACGTTGTCTTTAGGAACGTTTAACCAACAGCTTGGATATTTATATCTATTTTACAAGAAAACTACAAAAAAATCAAGTCTTTTTTATGAAAAATGTAAATTTATCCTTTATTTTTTCTGTAATATTGCCAAAACATAAAAAAAGTGCTATAATACTATGAATCAAGTGAAAAACCGAGAAAGGGGCGATGGTTTTTGAACGGCAGAAAAATATTATGCGTCCGCCTTACGTTAAGAGAACGAATGTGTACTTTAAAGTGCAGTTTATAATCTGACATTTTGAAAAAATAAAAAAGAGGAATAACACAATGAACGATAAAAAGAAATTTTATATAACCACACCAATTTATTACCCCAGCGCCTCGCCTCATATCGGACATCTTTACACTACCGTAGCCTGCGATGCAATCGCCCGATTCAAGAGAATGCAGGGCTGCGATGTTATGTTCCTGACAGGTACCGACGAGCACGGTCAGAAAATAGAGCAGAAGGCAAAGGAAGCGAATGTTACACCGAAGCAATATGTTGACGAAATCGCGGAAAAGTTCCGGAGGCTCTGGAAATACGTCAACGTGGACTATGACCGCTTTATCAGAACCACCGACGACTATCACGAGGAATCGGTTAAGAAAATATACAAAACCCTTTTAGATAAAGGATACCTGTACAAAAGCGAATACAAGGGCAAGTACTGCACTCCCTGCGAAAGCTTCTGGACAGAGTCTCAGCTTGACTCGGAAGGAAAATGCCCCGAATGCCACCGTGATGTAAAGGAGGCTACGGAGGAAGCTTATTTTTTCAAGCTTTCCGCTTTCAGCGAAAGACTGGAAAAGCTGCTCACCGAAACGGACTACGTTCAGCCCGAATGGAGAGCCAAGGAGCTTGTAAACAACTTTATCAAACCCGGTCTTGAGGACGTTTGCGTTTCAAGGACAAGCTTTAGCTGGGGCGTAAGGCTGCCTTTTGACGAAAAGCATATAGCCTACGTCTGGATAGACGCGCTTTCCAACTACATCACCGCTTTAGGATACGAAAACGGGAAATACGATGATTTCAAGGATTTTTGGCCCGCCGACGTGCATATGGTAGCAAAGGATATAATGAGATTCCACGCTCTTATCTGGCCCGCGATGCTGATGGCTCTCGACCTGCCTTTGCCCAAAAAGCTTTCGGTACACGGCTATATCAATTTTAACGGCATAAAGATGAGCAAGTCCATAGGAAACGTGGTTGATCCTTTTGTTTTGGGTGAAAGATACGGGGTTGACGCCATACGCTATCATATTCTTCGGGAAATGCCATTCGGTTCCGACAGCGACTATTCCAACGAAATT
>Ga0137308_101386_pt1 | contig 24301 bp, 20 predicted proteins | sample Inofrocosms_June_FD_97181 | JGI IMG/M metagenome (GOLD analysis project Ga0137308, IMG submission 97181) | Mouse cecal microbial communities from Vienna, Austria - N-Acetylneuraminic and N-Acetylglucosamine D2O microcosms_June | ecosystem: Host-associated > Mammals > Digestive system > Large... | reverse complement strand
GGAAAAATAAATGCATAAAAACTTGATTAATAAAAATTTTTCTGTATAATAAAATTATGACTGATGAAAAAATGGGAATAAAGTATTTGAACTGGGAAGGAAAATGTGTATGCGAAAGAGTGACTGGAAGGACAGGATGAATGCACTTCTGAAGAAAAAGGGATGGGACATTAAGGACTGGCGCAGGGCGACGGGATTGAACCAGTGGCAGCTTGAAAGCCTGATGGAGATGGATCTTTCGGAGATGAATGAGGAAGATCTTGAAAGTATTTATGAGCAGGCAAAGAAGGCAAAGCTGGACAAAAACCTGATGCGGTTTGACTGTCCTGTTATGATTGCGGTGTGGGCGCATAAGGGCGGAATGGGAAAGTCAACGGTGGTGACGAATCTTTCCTATGAACTGGCGAAACGCGGCTACAACGTGCTGGCAATCGATACGGACAGCCAGTCGGATATGACAAGCGTCCTGTTTCCCGATTATCTGGAGCAGCCTGATATCAGCTTCTATAATGGTTTTCTCGGTCAGGAAGATTTCCGGGAAGAAGGTTATATTATGCATACGGAATATACCGGGATTGATGTCGTGGCCGGATCGGCGGAGAGCGAGGCACTGGAGGGATCATTATGTACGATGACGGAAAAAATCCGCAATAAGATGTGGAAGAAGTGCTTAAGAAGCATCCGAGAGGAAAATTACTATGATTTTATCATTGTGGACATGGATAAGACTGCGGGTAAAATGAACAAGACGATACTCGACGAGGCGGATTATGTGCTGGCGCCGATCGAGTCCAGTATGTTCGGAATCAAAGCGGTGCCGCCTACACTTGCACAGATAGAGGAAATGGCGGAAAGCAATCCGAAGCTGAAATTACTGGGGTTCCTGTTCAATAAAGTGGACCTGCGGAAAAAGACGGCGATGGCGGACAATACAAGTCTCGTGGAGCAGATTGCCCCGGAATACACATTTCAGACGTTTATCAAGAATGACGCAAACGTGGATAATTCGCAGAAAGAGCATATGCCGATAGGGTATTATAACAGCAGGAGCCCCGCGAGCAGGCAGATGGCAGAACTGGCAGACGAAGCGCTTGAAAGGATTCGGAAAGACCAGAAAGAGAGGAGAGGATAGGCTCATGGCAGGAAAAAAAGGAACGGTAGGCAACATGGATTTTTTGAACCGGGTTACACAGAATTCCAAAGGCGCTGCAAAGAGCGTGTCGCAGACGCTTGACAAGGTAGGGATGAGCGCGCTGTGGGAGAATGATGGGAAGAAAAAGATAGAGTACATAGACATATCCAAGATGGAAGGGGCTCCGACAGAATGGAACCGGTATCCGCTTTTACGGGACAGCCAGCCGGACCGTTATCTTGAATTGAAGTTGTCCATTTATGAGAGGGGGGTTGAAGATCCCCTTGTGCTGTGGCGGAGGCCGGGCGGAAGCTACATGGTTTTGGCAGGGCACAACCGGCGGGATGTCTGTGCGGAGATTATAAGGGAGTGTTGCGAAGAGAATGGTTTCGAGGAAGACAAATTCCGTTTTGTCCCCTGCATTGTGTATCAGGAGGATGAAATTGACGAGCGGAAGGCAAGGGAAATCATAGACGACACCAACCTTTACAGGGATTTTTCAAAACTTCCGGAAATGGTAAAGCAGCAGATAGTGGTTGACAGACTGGAAACCTATAAGAAGCGCCGCTATACGAAGGGCGAGCGCATTGACCAGCTTATGAAGGACTTCGGACTGAAGAAGTCCGCGATATATGATGCCCTTGCGCTTAACGAAAATGTAATAGAACCCTTGCAGAAGCTGTTCTTTGACGGGGCAATAAAAAAGAAGACGGTCATGCGTTTTACTTTTTTCCCCAAGGATACCCAGCAGTGGATTTTTGACGAGTTCGGGGAACAGATCAGCGACGTAAAAGTGAATGCATTGAAAAAGAACATGACGAGGGACGAGATTACGCAGGTATTCCAGATGGAGCGGGAAGGAACAAAGAGACTGACACTGGAGATACCGGCCGGGCGTGAAGAAGAGTTCAGGGAACTGTTTAAGAAATGGCTTGCGGGCGAGGCGTGATGCGCGCGGCGTAAGCAGAAAAGGTATAGGAATATGAAACAGCCTTTACACTTGCGTGTAAAGGCTGTTTTTCACCATATTGTTTTTATGCCGTATGCAGGGATTTTGGAATCTTTGGTAACAATTGTAAGTCCTTCCATGGCGGCCTGCGAATTCTGTTCCTTCTTGCCTATAAGCCGCTTGCAAGACGGAGCTGGACAGTGCTATAACAAGCCGGGATTTTATGCTGTCCTCGGTATCCCTGTCGATATGCCGTTTTCAATAACAGCGATTCGGATTCGCTTGCCGTAATGCCGTAAAACCTCGTCCACGGCTTCCGGCTCTCCGCTGGTCGCCCGGACAATCGTTTCATAGGGCAAAAGGTTCGGATTCTCCATGTGAAAGCACCTCCATTTCCTTGTGCAGAAGCTGTAAAGTCCTGCGGATTTGATACCCAGTGGTACTCCGGCAGCGTCTGTACATTTCCCCGATTTCCGGCTGTGTGTAATGCCTGAAAAAGTAAAGGAAGATGATTTCCCGGTTCTTCTCCGGCAAAGATAACAGGGCGGCGGCAAGCTCCCTATTGGTGAGGATAACTGTCTGACCGCATATCGTAACGGGGTATTCTTCATAGGGTGCTTCAAAATATTCGTCTGTTGTGCCTAAAGGGTAAAATTTTTCTTCTGTGAGATATTTAAGGGATATTTCTTTTTGTCGCCGTCTGCTCCTGTCACGCCATGCGTTGATAGCCGCAAAGCGTATGACGGTCTTGCAATAGCCATTGAAAGTATACATGATGTGTTCTCTGTATGCTTCTGTGCAAGGCATAGATGATTCCCCCTTTCTCCCACATGGGGTGTTGCATGGTTTATGGTTGCTTTTCACTGTCATTGATAGTTCTAATAAATTGTTGAATTTCAAAATTTACTTGTTCTGGATTATCCCCATTTGCGAAATGTTTAGCATTTTTAATAAAATGTAACGGATACCCTGTTTGTTTTGCCCATTCTTTGCAATATGCCTTTACTTTGCCTGTACTATCTCTATCCCCGACAAGTATCAGCACAGGAAATTGGAACATAACACTTCTATTTTCATGCGTAAATTTTCCATATGCTATTCTCATTTGCTCAATAATTTCTGACTTTGAAAGCGGTTTTAGCATTGACATCATCTTTTGGTAAGAATAGTCTGTTTCAGAAATTGACTTTGCCATACTTTTTTGTAAAATAGTTGCCGGAAACCACTTTGCCATTGGTGCCACTTGTTTTAACCACCATAAATCCGATTTTGAATAGTATTGCACTCCTAATGGAGTTGTATCTAACGCTACAAGTCCTTTTACCATGTCGGGGTATATGGCAGCAAAATGTTGACTTGGATAACCTCCCATAGACATTCCAACCAAAATAGCTCTATTTATATTTTCTTCTTGAAGAATAGAATGTAATATTTCCGCCGTATCACGATAGGAAAATTTCTGATAGGGTCTTGATAATCCATGCATGGGCACGTCCCAAAGAACTATTGTATATTTATCAGAGAAAAACTCTATCTGTTTCTCAAACATTGTATGATCTGCCGTTACACCGTGAGTAAAAACAATACAATCAACACCATCATCTTTTTTGTCAATCCAATAATGGACATTTCCTCCCTGTGCTAAAATTTGCTTATGCTGCATTCGTCAATCTCTCTTTCTGTATATATCTTTTTCCATAAATCAATAAGTTCCGCAATCTCGTTTTCAATTTCAGCAGGAATAATTTGCCCGGAATGATATTTATTTAGCATATATCCATCAACTGCATAAAATATCTCTGAATACATAGATTTCAAATCTATATCTTTCCGAAAAATAGAGGTATTTATTTTTTCAAATACAATAGTTTCACTTGCATTACTTGTTTTAGAATAGCTCTTTTGAATAGCTTCCTCTATTTCCGGGTAGTTTTCATAATATGCTCTTAATGAGAACGCATATATGTGTGGGTATTTCCGCATAATAGAACATTTAGATAACAGACTCCTTTTTAACATTTCAAAAAAATCAGATGTTTCTAAAGTCTTGTATTCTATAGTTGCTTTTCTTGTCATTTCGATAGAATTTTCCCACAAATACATATACAGTTCTTTTTTGTTAATGAAATAGTGAAATAGCAATGCTTTTGAAACGCCTCCCTCATCTGCTATTTCAGACATAGGTGCTTTTTTATAGCTATTTTCTGAAAACACTTTATAAGCAGCATTGACAATCCGCTGTTGTTTTTCTATTGATAAACCGAAAAATTTACTGTTCATAATATCCTCCGTATTAACCGTTTCGGTTAATATAAGCGCATTATAATCCCGTTGACCGTTTTTGAGAAGAGGGCTATATATAAAATATCAATAAAATGTATTACACATATAACTAACATTATATGATTACCCCTTTTGACGCTTTAATCATTATATAAAAAATACTGATAAATAAAGGGTTTTTTAAAGTAATACGTTGTAATGTAATACATTAAAATTTCCCTTTCGGATAGATCCGGAAACAGCCGAAAAGTTAAGGGCGCTGTCAAAGGATTTCTCCAATCAGGATTCTGTATTTAATGCGCTGATTGCGGCATATGAGCGTGAGAACCTGATGATGGCGCAGCCACAGTTTAGCGAGGATATCCGCCAGTTTGAGGAATACCAGAGATTTCTGGGCGCAAAATATACTGATATGCTCAACGCCCTTGTTACAGCGGACGAGAGGGCAAGGACTGAGGTGCGGGAGCTTCTTGCGTCAAAGGATGTTACCATACAGGATCTGCAGTCCCAGCTGGAAAAGGCAAAGAGCAGCCGGGAAACATATGAAAAATTTTACCATGACAGTGTGGCAGAGAATGAGGCTGCCAAAAAAGAACTGGAAAAGGAGCGGCTGGTTTCTCAGGGACTGCGCTCTGAAATCAGGGAGAAGGAGGAGCGGAACCAATCCATTATTTCAGACAAGGACAGGCTGAATGATATTTTGAGCAAGGCGGTTGATGAAAAACGAGGGAACTGGAAAAGCTGGCAGGGTATCCGCAGAAGCTGGAGGAAAAGGACGCGGAAATCCTTTCTTTAAAGGAGCAGATCGGCAGGCTGCAGGATCAGGCAAAAGAGGATGCCTACAGCCATAAGATGGAACTGCTGGAAAAGGACCGTCAGACGGAGCAGGCGCGGGCGGATATCCGGCGGGAGCTGGAGGCGGATGCTGCAAGGCAGCGCGAGAAGCGTGAGGCGGAGATGGAGAGAATAAGGGAAAAATACGAGCAGGCACAAAGCAAGATACAGGAACTGATGGAAAAAGAAAATCGTGCGAAATAAGATTTAGGAAAAGCTATCATTTTTCAAAAAGGAAAACATTCCGTAAAGCGGAGTGTTTTTTTCGTTTACTATCTGTCAAAAAGAAATATCTTGACAGGAGTCATGCGGGATGCTATATTGATAATTAGATTATCGGTAATTAAATTATCAATATGGAGGTGAGAAGAATGGCAAAGCCGGATCATTCGCTGGACTTTCCTATCTTAGAGAGCGCAAAGAAAGAATTTCTGGATAAGGGGTTTGAAAATGCATCTTTAAAAGAAATCTGCGACAATGCTCATGTGACGACAGGGGCGTTGTATAAGCGTTACAGCGGGAAAGAGGAGCTGTTTTCTGCGGTGGTGGCTGACACCGTGCGAGATCTGGAGGAAATCATTGAACAGAAATGCCTGACGGACAGGAAGGGGATTTCCGACGAGGCGCTGGTGAAAGCGTGGGAGATGGACAGTGGGTACATGATGTGGTGGTTCCGGTATCTTTTTGAGCGGTACGATGGTTTTGTGCTGCTTTTAAAATGCGCCGAGGGTACGCGGTATGCAAACTTCCAGCATGACTGGGTGGAGGGGATGACGAAATCGACTTATGCCTATTATGAGGAGGCGTATCAAAGGGGGCTGTGCAGCGTCCGGATTTCGGAGGAGGAAATGCACGTTCTTCTGACGGCATTTTGGGCAACCATTTACGAGCCCTTTATCCACGGCTGGCAGATGGAACAGATCGAGGAGCACAGCAGGCTGGTCTGCGCGCTGTTTGACTGGCATCGGACAATCGGGTTTGAAGACGGCAAAATCAATGGAAATGAGAAAACAGAGAACATCGTAGAATAGGGAGCGATTGCCTTGGCATCAGCTCTTTTCTTCAGGATTCAAGTTAGAAAAAACTAACTAATTATGTGTAAAACAGGTGGCATTTTCACCAGAAGGAGGGAAAGAAATTGTTCAAAAAAGTATTGGAATATGCAGGGGAATACCGGAAGCTGACCTATGCATCCATTATTGTTGTGATGCTTGGCGTGGCGGCGAGTGTTCTCCCCTTTCTGTTTGCATGGCAGATTATCACACCGCTTTTGGGCTACGGGGAGATGGACGTATCGTATGTCTGCCTGCGGGTTCTGGCAATCGGCGTCTGTGGTATTCTGTATGCGCTATTGTATGTGAAGGGACTGCAGATGTCCCACATGGCAGCTTACCATATACTGAAAAATATAAGGGTTTCTCTGCAGAAGAAGATGGAGAGTCAGCCCCTTGGGACGATACAGGAGAAGGGCGTGGGCGTGATCAAAAAAATGTTCGTTGATGATATCGAGTCCATCGAGCTTCTGCTCGCCCATGCGCTGCCGGAGGGTATCTCCAACGTGGCGGTTCCAGTGTTCGTATTTATCGCCATGTTTTTTGCGGACGGGAAGCTGGCGCTTTTAAGCCTGCTGTCCCTGCCGCTTGGCTTTGTGGCGATGGGGGTGATGTATAAACAGGGAACGGGAAAAGTGGGCGCGTATTATGGTGCAGCGCAGAAGATGAATGGAACCATTGTGGAGTATATCAACGGCATGGAGGTGGTCAAGGTCTTTAACCGGGACGGGGAATCTTACCGGCGCTTTGAAACGGATGTAAAGAATTACCGGGATTTTACGCTGGACTGGTATAAGGTCTGTTGGCCGTGGATGGCGCTCTACAACAGCCTGATTCCCTGCATTGCGCTATTTACGCTGCCGGTGGGGGCGTGGTTTGTATTAAAGGGGTGGTCTAATCTGGCGGATTTTGCGCTGGTGCTGTGCATGAGCTTTGGCATCGGCGCGCCGCTCCTGCGTTCTTTGAGCTTTCTGTCCACGATGCCGCAGGTAAATTATAAGATTGAGAGTCTGGAAGCGCTGATGAGCGCGCCGCCTCTCAAGCAGACCCCAAAAGTGTTTTCGGGGAAAAACCATGATATTTCCTTTGAAAATGTGCGGTTTGATTATCAGGAAGGCGCCGCGGAAGGCGGAAATGCTTCGGCAGCGGAAACATCAGGCAGGGAGAAAAAGAAGCAGGATACCGAAGTGCTTCACGGCATTTCTTTTACTGCAAAGGAAGACAGTCTGACGGCGCTGGTAGGGGAATCTGGGAGCGGCAAGTCCACGCTGGCAAAGCTGCTGGTGCATTTTTATGATGTGACGGGCGGCGCGGTAAAAATCGGCGGGCAGGATGTGCGGGATATGAGCATAGAGGCGTTAAACCGGGAAATATCCTATGTTTCACAGGAGCAGTTTCTGTTTAATATGAGCCTGTATGACAACATTCTTTTGGGAAAACCGGATGCCACAAGAGAGGAAGTGCTTGCGGCGGCAGAGAAGGCGCAGTGCATGGAATTTCTTGCCCGGCTGGAAAAAGGGATTGATACGATGGCAGGGGACGGCGGGAAGCAGCTTTCCGGCGGGGAGCGACAGCGGATTTCCCTTGCGAGGGCAATCTTAAAAGACGCGCCCGTTGTGGTGCTGGACGAGGCGACGGCATTTATGGACCCGGAGAATGAGGAGAAAATGAATGCGGCGATTGCAGAGGTGATTCAGGGGAAGACGGTCATCGTGATCGCGCACAGGCTGCATTCCATTGTGGCGGCGGACAAAATTTGTGTACTGCAGAGCGGTCAGCTTGCTGGGGAGGGAACTCACGAAGAACTGTTAAAGGACTGCCCTGCTTATCAGAAGCTGTGGGCGGCGGCAGAGGGCAGCGCGCGCTGGAGCGTTTCCGCACAGGAAAAAGACTTTGCGATGGAAGGAGGATTTGCATGATTGCTTTAATGAAACGGATTGTTGCGGTATCGGGGAAGTATCAGGGGAGGATTCGGCTGGCGTTTGTTTTCTCGTTTCTCAAATCCCTGTTGTCGAAGGCACCTGTCGGGTTGGCATTTTTTACCTTTGCCGCGTTTTTGGACGGACGTGTGGACGGTCGTTTCTGTCGGTGGATTGGTATAGGCATGGGCATTAGTCTGGTTTTACAGATTATCTGCCAGCACGCGGCGGACCGGCTGCAGTCGGCCGCGGGATTTATGGTGTTTGCCGAAAAGCGCATGGAGCTTGGCGCGCACCTGCGCAGGATGCCGATGGGGTATTTTACGGAGGGGAATATCGGAAAGATCAGCTCCGTTCTGTCTACGGACATGGTCTTTATAGAGGAAAACTGCATGACAGCGCTTGCTGATATGATGAGTTATATTTTCGCGGAGGGGATTATGCTGGTGTTTATGGCGGTATTGAATCCCTGGCTTGGACTCTTGGCAGCGGCATTGGTGGGCGTCGTCCTGCTTCTGGCGAAAGGGATGCGGAAAGAGGCACTTGCGGATTCCACGGACAGGCAGGAGCAGAGCGAGAACCTGACGGAAGCGGTGTTGGATTTTACGGAAGGACTCGGCATTATCAAGACTTATAACCTGTTGGGCGAAAAGTCAAGGGAGTTGACGGAAAATTTCCGTAAGAGCTGCGAGACGAATATCCATTTTGAAGAGAGCCATTCCCCGTGGCAGCGCAGGCTGAACCTTGTTTATGGGATAGGCGTGGCGCTAGTGGTGGCGCTTGCCATGTTCTTTTATGGGAAAGGAATGCTGGAGGTATCCATGTTAATCGGCGTTATGCTGTTTGTATTTGACTTGTTCGGACCGTTAAAGGCGCTTTACGGGCAGAGTACCCGTCTGACGGTGATGAACAGCTGTATGGATCGGATAGAGGAAGTGTTTGCGGAGAGCGAGCTTCCCGATATGGGCAGCGAACATATCCCTGCGGCAGATAGGCTGCGGGAGGGCGTGCCGGAAGTGGAGTTCCGGGATGTGAGTTTTTCCTATGGAAAGGGCGGTATTGCTACAACAAAAGCCTGTTCTGAAAATGCCGGCATGGAAGCAAAAGAGGCGTTGCGCCATGTCTCATTTCAGATGAACCGGAATGAGATGACAGCGCTGGTGGGACCTTCCGGTGGGGGAAAAACCACCATAGCCAGCCTGCTTGCACGGTTTTGGGATGTAAAGTCGGGAAAGATTTTGATCCGCGGGACGGACATCCGCAAGGTGCCGCTTTCGGATCTGATGGACAGCATCAGCATGGTATTTCAAAGAGTATATCTGTTCCAGGATACGATTTACAATAATATCATCATGGGACGACCTGATGCCACGAGGGAGGAAGTCATGGAGGCGGCAAAAAAGGCGCGGTGTTATGATTTCATCATGGCATTGCCCGATGGGTTTGATACGATGGTGGGAGAAGGCGGGGAAAGCCTTTCCGGTGGGGAAAAGCAGCGCATTTCCATTGCCCGCTGTATTTTGAAGGACGCCCCCATCGTTATTCTGGACGAGGCGACCGCCAGCGTGGACGCGGATAATGAAAGCTATATTCAGCAGGCAATCAGCGAGCTCTGCGTAGGAAAGACGCTTCTGGTGATTGCGCACCGCCTGAATACCATACGCAGCGCGAATCAGATCCTTGTCATTGCGGATGGGGAAGTGGCACAGTCCGGGACGCACGGGGAACTGATGGAGGAAGGCGGCATTTACCGTGATTTTGTACAGGTGAGAGAAAACAGCGGCGGATGGAACCGGAGAGCCGGGTAATAATAATAAATAAATTCACAAAGGGTAGCGTCTTGTAGCGTTTTTTGGACGATACAGGAGCTGCCCTTTGCGGTATTTCATTGAAATTTCGCTGGAGCAGTGGTATACTACTGGGGTTAGTGTTGACAAACTGGAGGCTTAGGGGATTTAGTGACGGATAAATTGAAAATCACAGCGGTTGCGGTAGGTACAGGCATTGGTATGTGGGCGGAAGAAGCCACGGCTGTGATACGAAAGGAAGACGGCATAAAGTCGGCGGTAGAGGCGATAGAGGAATACTGCAGGGGAACCTGATGTTGTGGCGGTGATGGGAGGAATGAAGATGAGTCAGATCCCGGTTATGGGCGAAATAAGCGCTAATCCGACGGAAGACGGTGGTGGCAGCGTATATCGGTTCCAAAACGAAACGGGCGAGGGAACCATCACCATCTACGAGGTTTTTCCCGGCGTCGCGTTTTCTTATAACGATTTTCACATGCGGTATTATGACAGCAAATTTCAGCCAGACCGTGACCTTTTCTGCATCGACCACTGCAGGGAGGGGCGGCTGGAATATCCGGCGGCTTGTGATGCCTATTCCTATGTGGAGGCGGGCGACCTGAAGCTGGACAGGCGGCTCACCCATACAGGGCATTTTGAGATGCCCCTGTCCCATTACCACGGCGCGATGGTGTCTTTTGATATGGAGACTGCCTGTCAATCCCTGCCGTTGGAGATGAAGGATTTTCCCGTGGATCTGCGGGCGCTGCAGAAAAAGTTCTGCGGCGGCATTTATCCGTATGTCGTGCCGGGAACGGCTTCCATCACACATATATTTGCGGAACTGTACGCTGTGCCGGAAAAAGTCAGACGTCCGTATTTGAAGGTTAAGATACTGGAACTGCTGTTGTTTCTGGACGCTTTGGAGCTGTCTGCAGGCGTGGACGGCAGGGGGACCGGGAAACCGTATTTTTATAAGGCGCAGGTGGAAAAGGTCAAGGCGGTCGGGCAGTTTATCACACAGAATATGGGGGAGAGCTTTACGCAGGAGGAATTGTCGGAGCGGTTCGACATCCCGCTGACAACGATGAAACAGTGCTTCAAGGCGGTGTTCGGCGCGCCAATCGGCAGTTATCTGACGCAGTACCGGATGAACCGAGCGGCGGTCTTTTTAAGGACGAAACGGGAAATGAGCGTGGCGGAGATTGCAGGGCGCGTGGGGTATGACAGTCAGAGCAAGTTTGCGGCGGCGTTTCGCAGGCAGATGGGGATAACGCCGGGGGAGTACCGGCGACGTTTAGAATGAGATATATGAAAATGAATGCTATTGCTTGCTATATCATTCATTTTTGCGCATATTAATATTAAATATGGAGGCTTTTGCCAGATTGGAGGCGTCAGGGAAGGCGTTTGGACAGTCTTTGGATTACGATAAAGAGTGAGAGGAGGCAATGGGTGCAAAATACATTATGACGGCAATAAAAGATTATACAGTTCATATTGACGATAAGAAAAGAATAAGACCTTAACTAAATGATGCAGAAATGTCTATTTTAAAGAGTTTGCCGACAAGATAAAAATTTGTCCAATCGGGACCAAACGGGCGGATTGGGGTAGAAATCAGGTCATGAAAGCGATAGAATAATGGTGGTTAGCGAAAACTAATCACCATTATTTTTTTGTGGAGGAACTTGTATATGAAAGAAAAAAAGCAGAATTTTTTATCCTGTCTGCTGTCTTATGCCCGGGAAGGGAAACAGAAGCTGATCTTATCGGTGATTTTGTCCGTGGTCAGCATCACGGCGGGGCTTGTGCCCTACTATTGTTTTTACCGTGTACTCTGCCTGTTTTTAGTCGGGGCGGTTTCGGCGGCGGATATCTGGCAGTGGAGTTTTCTTGCGCTTGCCGCCTATGCGGGGAGGGTGCTTTGTTTCGGGCTGTCCACTACGGCGAGCCATTACGCGGCATACCATATTTTGGAAGGATTGCGGAACCGCGTGGCGGAGCGCTTTCTGCACGCGCCTCTGGGGGAAGTGACGAAACACAGCATCGGAGAAATCAAGGGAATTATGGTGGATAAAATCGAGGACATCGAGCCGCCCCTTGCTCATCTGGTGCCGGAGGGGAGCGGGCATATCGTACTGCCTCTTGTGAGTATGGCGGCGCTTGCGGCAATCGACTGGCGGCTGCTCTTGGCGTCCCTGATTACGTTCCCGTTTTCTTTTGTCTGTATGGGACTGACCTTTAAGATCAGCGGGAAAAACTATGACACCTACAATGAATCCCTGTCACGGATGAACAGCAACATTGTGGAGTATGTGGAGGGTATCGAGGTCATCAAGGCATTCGGCAGGGCGGGGGAATCTTATGAGAAGTTTTCGTCCGCCATCCTGAATTACAGGACGTTTGTGGTCAGATGGCTTTCTTCCACATGGGTGACGATGAAGCTGGCGTTTGCCCTGTTTCCGTCCACGCTGTTAGGGGTTCTGCCGGCGGCGCTCCTGCTTGGGGCGGACGGTGTGATTACGGCGGCGCAGGCAGCGCTTGCGGTCATGCTTTCTATGTCTATGGTAGGCTCTCTTGCGAAGCTGGAGGTGTTTTCCAATGAAATCAAAAAAGTGCAGATGACGGTGGAGGAATTGCAGGAGTATCTGGAAATGCCTGAACTGTCGGAAAAGGAGCAGGAGGTACAACTGAACAATTATGATGTGGAACTGCAGAATGTCTGTTTTTCCTATGATAAGGATGAGGTTCTGCACGGCGTTTCCTTAAAACTGCCGCAGGGCAGCTTTACCGCGCTGGTGGGACCGTCGGGCGGTGGAAAGTCCACGGTGGCAAGGCTGGTTTCCCGGTTTTATGATGTTTCTTCCGGCGGTATCTCCATTGGCGGCGTGGATATCCGGGAAATGCCTCTTTCACAGCTTTCCGGTATTGTCAGCTTTGTGGCGCAGGATAATTTCCTGTTCCGCTGTTCTGTCAAAGAAAATATCCGTATGGGAAACCCAAATGCGAGTGACGCACAGGTGATCGCGGCGGCAAGGGCGGCGCAGTGCGAGGAATTTATCAGAAAATTGCCAGACGGTTATGATACGCCTGCAGGCGAAGCAGGTAAACGGCTGTCGGGCGGCGAAAAGCAGCGTATCGCCATTGCCAGGATGATTTTGAAGGACGCGCCGGTGGTCATTTTGGACGAGGCGACTGCCTTTACTGACCCGGAGAATGAGGATAAGATTCAGAAAAGCATCCGGGAACTGGCAAAGGGCAAGACGCTCCTTGTCATTGCCCACAGACTTTCCACGATCAAAAACGCGGACAATATCGTGGTGCTGGAGAATGGGAGCATTGCAGCACAGGGGCGTCAGGAGGAGCTTCTCGAACAATGTCCGTTATACCGGAATATGTGGGAATCACATATCGGCGCAAAGAACTGGTCGGTTGGAAAACCGGGAGCTGAAAAAGAAACGGAAATCGGCGGAAACCGGGCAGATGTGTGGAACAGTGGAAAGGAGGCGGCAGCAAATGTTTAGGACATTGAAACGGATCATAAACTGGTGCGGTGAGTTTAAGGGAAAGTTATATATCGGGTTTGTATTTTCCTTTTTCTCCCATCTGTTTGCCGCCATGCCGGTGATGGTGGCGGCATATACCGTGGGGCGTTTCCTTACAGCCTCGCAAAAAGGGCAGGTGTTTGATAAAAAATGGGCGGGAGCCAGTTTCGGGATCATCGCATTATTGGTCTTTCTGCGGTTTTTCTTTGACTACATGCGTTCCAGCTTTCAGGAAGCGATCAGCTATGAGCTTGTGGCGAAGGACCGGCTTGCCATCGGGGACGCGCTAAAGCGGGTATCCCTTGGGTATTTCCAGCAAAACAGTACGGGGGATATTTTAAATTCGATTACCACAGGCTTAAATACACTGGAAAACATGGGTATCCGCATGATCGACAACTTTGTGGGCGGCTATCTGAATTTTCTTGTGATATTCTTATGCCTGCTTGTGTTCTCACCGCTTACGGCGGTGACTGCGCTGGCAGGGGCGGCGGTTTCGTTCCTGTTCCTTTTGCTGGTATCAAGACACAGCGTAAAGAATGCGCCGAGAGAGGCGGATGCGGGGAAAATGCTGTCCGGAGCAGTGTTAGAATATGCACGCGGACTCTCCACCGTGAAATCCTTCGGGCAGGGCGGTGCGGCACAGCAGAGCATAAGAGAAGCAGTCAGGGAAAACCGCGATATGCGGCTGAAGATTGAATATGGGTTTACCCCTGCAAACTGCGGACATCTGCTGGCGTTAAAAACCGCCTCCGTCTTTCTGGCGGCATCTGCCTGTCTGCTTACGCTTGTAGGGAATATGGAAATGCCGGTCATGCTGATGTTTGTATTCTTTTCCTTTGGCATTTTTGGTTCCCTGGAGCCTGTCAGCGACAGTGCCCATGTTTTAGGGATTATCAATACGGCGATGGATCAGATTGACGCGCTGAAGGAGGGAAATTATATCGACCGGGACGGGAAAGAGATTAGGTTGGAAAATTTTGAGATAGAGTTTCAGCATGTAGATTTTGGGTATGAGGAAATTGTATCGTCTACGATGAGCCATCGCAAAGCTGGTTCTGCCAAATGGGAGACGGGAATAGATCATCCTGTAGGGCGGATGGTATTAAAGGACGTCAGCTTTACCATTCCTGAAAAGACCTCCACCGCCATTGTGGGACCATCCGGCAGTGGGAAGACGACTATCTGTAATTTAATCGCGCGCTTTTATGATGTGGGTTCGGGCAGCATCCGTATAGGCGGACATGATGTGCGGGAGTTTACCTGTGATAGTCTGTTAAAAAATATGTCAATGGTGTTCCAGAATGTCTATCTGTTCCATGATACCATCCGCAGCAACATCCGTTTTGGCAGGCCGGATGCCGCGGAGGAGGAAATCATAGAGGCGGCGAAAGCGGCAAGGTGCCACGATTTTATCATGGCGCTGCCGGATGGGTATGATACCATAGTCGGAGAGGGCGGCGGCAGGCTTTCCGGTGGGGAAAAGCAGCGCATTTCCATTGCACGCGCCATATTGAAGGATGCGCCGATTGTCATTTTGGATGAGGCGACGGCGAGCGTGGACCCGGAAAATGAGCATCTGATTCAGGAGGCGATTTCCAGGCTGACACAGGGGAAAACGATCATTACGATAGCGCACAGGCTTGCCACCATTGAGAACGTTGACCAGATTCTCGTGATTGACAACGGAATGGTGGCGCAGAGAGGGACGCATAAAGAGCTTCTGGAGCAGGAAGGAACTTACAGGGAGTTCGTGCGAATCAGGGAGCAGGCGGAAGGGTGGCAGATACAGTGAGAAAATCGTCTGTTTCAAGAGCATTGTTTCGGCAATGCTCTTTTCTGTTGACAAAAATGGAAAGGGATGTTATATTTAAAACAATGTTTTAAAAACATCGTTTTAAATATCTGAAAAGGAGGGGGATAAATTGGCAAGCCGGGTGGAAGGGTTCGATGAAAAAATTCTTCTGTGTGCAAAGGAAGAATTTTTGGAGAAGGGATATGCGGATGCCTCGCTGCGGACAATTGCTCAAAACGCTGGTGTAAGTACCAGCACAATTTATACCCGCTATTCGGATAAAGAGGGTTTGTTCCGTTTTTTGGTGGAACCGGCGGCCGAAGGCTTAAAGGAACTGATCCGAAGTTCATTAACGGAATTTTCTTCTCTAACGGCACAGGAGCAAAAAGAGGCATACGGGGAATATTCGGATCAGGGTTTTCCGGGTGTGATTGCTTACATTTACGAATATTTTGCAGAGTTTAAGCTGCTTATCACCGGTTCGCCGGGAACTGTCTGTCAGGATTTTCTGGAAAGCCTTGTGAAGCTGGATACGGAATGTATGAAAGCTTTTTTGAAAAGCGCGGGCAGCCGCGCATGGGCGGAGGGCAGGATTACGGAAGGATTCCTGCATGTGGTTTCGAGTGCGTTTTATTCCGGTATTTTCGAGGTGGTCATTCATGATATGACGATAGAGGATGCGGGAAAATATCTCAACGAACTGCGGACTTTTTATGGAAACGGCTGGAAAGAGTATTTTAAAAATTAGGAGGGAGAGGATATGAACCATGCAGAAAGCCGAAGGATTTTGTGTGGATGAAAGCGGATGGATACACTGCCCTTTTTGTAAATGCAGGACACGTACAAAGATTCGGGCAGATACCTCACTAAAAAACTTTCCGATCTTTTGTCCGAAATGCAAGCAGGAATGTTTGATAGATGTTGACGAAATGAAAATACAATTATCAGTAGTGCCAGACGCTAAGACGCAGAGCCGATAATTTGTTTGTGGATACCACATGACAGATTATCGGATTTTTTATGCGCAGACCCGAGCAGAGGATATATGCCGCTAAGGCGGCGCACGGGCCGCGCGGCGAGTAGGAGAGAAGGTCATTTCCTTACTCGATTTTTGAATATAGGTTAGTAAATTCTAACTAGAGATAGGAGGGATTTTATTATGAATCAGTCACAAGGCGGTAATCCATTTGGCAGGCTAATAGAATTTGCCAAACCGCATAAGACTGGCTATATCGTTTCCGTTGTCCTTGCCGTAATGGGCGTTGCTTTTGGTATCGTTCCATATTTTGCGACAGCGAGAATGACGATTGCACTGCTCTCAGGGAATCGGGATTTATCATTTTATATGATGTGGTGTTTGATTTCCGGCGGCTGCTTTGTCTTAAAAGCAATATTGATGGGGATTTCCACAAGGACATCCCATGAGGCGACCTTCGAAGTGCTGTCGGAGGCAAGACGGAAAATTGCTTCAAAACTTACCAGAGTGCCTATGGGTTACATTCTTAATACTCCGTCGGGGCAGCTGAAAAACGGTATGGTGGAGCGCATTGAACAATTAGAGGTTCCCCTTGCCCATGTAATCCCGGAAATGACTTCTAATCTTCTTGTGCCGATTGCGATTATCGTTTATCTGTTCATTCTGGATTGGAGAATGGCTTTGGTATCGCTGGTCACAATCCCGGTTGGGATGATGTGCTATATGGGCATGATGAAAGAATACCCAAAGAAGTATGGCGAGGTAGTAAAAGCCGGAAACCACATGAGCGCCACGACGGTGGAATACATTGGAGGTATTGAGGTCATAAAGGCGTTTAATCAGGCGGATAATTCCTACCGGAAATTTACGGATGCCGTCCATGCAAACGCAGACCTGATTTTAGACTGGATGAAAGATACGCAGAAATATTCAGCTATTATGATGAGCGTATGGCCTGCGGCATTGATCAGCGTACTTCCGGTCGGCTGTCTGTTTTACATGAACGGTTCCCTTTCAGCCGCAACCTTTATTACGGTTACTGTTCTGTCATTGGGCATTGCAGGCCCGCTTGTGGCTGCTATGTTCTTCACCGATGATATTGCGAAAATAGGTACGGTTATGGGAGAAATTGACGGGATATTAAATCAGCCGGAGCTTGTCCGCCCAAAGGGAAAAAGCGATTTCCCCAATCTCGATATTTCTCTGGAAAATGTGCATTTTGCATATGAGGAAAAAGAGGTTTTGAAGGGAGTTGACCTGTCAATCCCACAAGGGAAGATCACGGCTTTAGTCGGGCCGTCCGGCAGCGGAAAATCAACGATTGCGAAACTGATTGCGTCCTTTTGGGATGTGACAGGGGGATTGATTACGATTGGCGGCAAAAGCGTAAAGGAAATTTCCACCGACCAATTAAATGACCTGATCTCCTATGTGTCGCAGGATAACTACCTGTTTAATGATACCGTCCGCAATAACATCCGTATGGGAAAGCCAGGGGCGAGCGATGGTGAGGTGGAACAGATTGCAAAGGACTCCGGCTGCCATGAGTTCATTATGAATCTTGAACATGGATATGAAACTGTGGTCGGAGGAGCCGGAGGGCATTTGTCCGGCGGGGAACGCCAGAGGATTGCGATTGCCAGAGCCATGCTGAAAAATGCGCCGATTGTGATTCTTGACGAAGCGACTTCTTATACTGACCCCGAAAATGAAGCCGTAGTGCAGGAAGCTATCAGCCGACTGACAAAGGGAAAGACTTTGATTGTAATTGCCCACCGTCTGTCAACGATAACGGATTCTGACCAGATTGTTGTTGTAAAAGACGGTCAGATTCAGGCAAAGGGAACACATGAAGAATTGCTAAAAGAATGTAACCTTTATCATACGATGTGGACGGCGCATATGGATGCGAAGGAGGTGAGAACGGCATGATACGTTCTTTTCGGAAATTTTTTGAATTTGCAGGCCGGCAAAGCAGGAATTGGTATCTGGGGCTTTTTTATGAAATCATACGATGCGTTTTAGAAGCCCTGCAATTTGCCGCCCTGCTGGTTGTACTGGATGGATTAGTCCATGAAAGCATTACTGCACAGACCGCACTTACCGCCTTTGGAATTATGCTGACCAGTGTGGTTGGAACCATTATTTTCTGGTATCTGGCGCATGGCAAGGAGGGCGAAGGAAGCTACCGGATGTGCGAGGATAAAAGGATTCAGATTGGAAACCGCATGAAATATATGCCGATGGGATATTTCAACAGCCACAGTCTGGGAAACCTTACGTCTGTTTCAACAGCGACTATGAGCGATCTGGAAAGTATGTCTTTCGCCGTTATTGTGCGGACATTGGTAGGCGTGATTCACGCTAGTATTTTTTCTGCTGCTATGTGCTATTTTAGTTGGAAGATTAGTTTGGTTTTTCTGCTCGGCGTGATTCTATTCATGATAATTAACACAATGCTTTTGCGCTGTTCCAGAAGATTGTCTCCAAAGCGGTTAGAGGCGCAAACAGAATTTATGGACGCTGTACTGGAATACATACAGGGAATGGGCGTTGTAAGGGCTTTTCACATGGCGGATCAGTCAAACACTGCAATGGAGAAAACGATTGAGGAAACACAGAGAAAAAATATGCTTTTGGAAAGACGACGGATTCCCTATATAGCAGCGGAGCAGGCAATTCTCCGCATTGCCAGCGCAGCGGCGGCCTTCTGCTCTATTGCTCTTTTTATAAATGGAACATTGGAGCTGACTTATTGCCTAATGATATTAGTATCCGCATTTATGGTTTATAGCCAGTTAGAGAGTGCGGGAGAAATGTTCTTTATGCTTTCGATGATCGACGCTTCTATTGATCGTGTAGAGGAAATCAACCAGAGTCCGCAGATTGACATTGACGGTAAAGAGCAGAATCCGGGCAGGCTGGATATCGAAATGCAGGACGTGAGTTTTTCCTATGGTGATAAGAAAGTCATTGACCATGTATCACTTTCAATACCACAGGGAACTACGACAGCTATTGTCGGCCCGTCCGGTTCCGGAAAAACAACGCTGGTAAATCTGATTGCACGTTTTTGGGATGTTGGCGGCGGCAGCGTCCGTATCGGCGGTATTGACGTCAGGGATTATAAACTGGACAGCCTGATGAAGAACATCAGCATGGTATTTCAGAATGTGTATCTGTTCCCGGACACGATTGAGAACAACATCAAATTTGGATATCCCAATGCCACGCACGAAGATGTGGTAAGGGCGGCAAAGGCGGCAAGGTGCCATGAATTTATCTTGGCTTTGCCGGAGGGGTATCAAACTGTAATCGGGGAAAGCGGAGCAACCATTTCCGGCGGTGAAAAGCAGAGGATTTCTATTGCAAGGGCGATTATGAAGGACGCCCCCATTATTATTCTGGATGAGGCTACCGCAAATGTCGATCCCGAAAATGAAGCAGAGCTTCAGAAAGCAATCGAAGCGCTCACGCAAGGAAAGACGATTATCATGATTGCCCACCGGCTGAAAACGGTTAAAAACGCAGACCAGATTATTGTTATTGACCAGGGAAAAATCTCTCAGCAGGGTACGCATGACGAGCTTATCAGTCAGCCCGGCATTTATGCAGACTTTGTAGGCATAAGAGAAAAAGCAATCGGTGGAAAATCAAGGCAGACAGCCTTGCATAAAAGAAAGGAGTTCCTACAATGGACAAGAAAAAATTAAACGCAAAAGATTTTATCAACATCGGAAAGGTTCTTTGCTTTTGAGGGTGATTGAAAAATTCATACTTGACAATGGAAATAAAATTTGTTAATATAACACTGTTATCAAGATAACGGTGTTATATTTTTGTATATAAGCAGAAGGAGGGACTTATTGAAACAGGAAGAACAAAGCACGCAGGATAAAATTTTATCTTCCGCAAAACAGGAGTTTCAGGAAAAGGGATTCCTAAATGCCTCCTTGCGGAATATTGTCAAGAATGCTGGTGTAACCACAGGGGCGTTTTACGGATATTATGACAGCAAGGAGGCGCTCTTTGCCGCGCTGGTGGAAGAGCATGCCGCCTATATCCTTGCCCTGTTTAACCGGACGATTGACGACTTTGAAAAACTGCCGGGAGAGGAACAGACGGAGCGCATGGTGGACACGTCTGAGGATTGTCTTGCGAAGATGCTGGATTATATCTATGAGCATTACGATGCCTTTAAACTGCTTGTCGGGTGCGCGCAGGGGACGCCCTACGAGAATTTTCCGCACCAGCTTGCGGTCAGGGAGGAGGATTCCACCTATACCTACATAGAAACCCTTGCGGGCATGGGGCATCCGGTGGAAAAGATTCATAAGAACCTGATCCACATTATCTCCAGCAGTCTGTTTGCGGGGATTTTTGAGGTAGTGGTGCATGATATGCCAAAGGAAGAGGCGAAGGAGTATTTGGTGCAGTTCCATCGGTTCCATGCGGCGGGCTGGTCGGAGCTTATGGGAATCCGGTTCGGGGCGTAAGACAGGTTGATTCCTGTGTCAGAAAGACTTGCGGCTGTAAGGCGTTCGTTTGAGAGAAATCCAATGTGTTTCTCTTAAAAATAGTCCGTGAGTTAGTTAAAACTAATTGAAATGAGTAAGAAAGGAATGGTGACAATGAAACAAAAACAAAGATCAGTGATAAGCTGGCTTGTCGAATTTGCGGGGACACACAAAAGGCTTTACACAGCCAGCGTGCTGCTTGCCGTATGCGGCGTTGCATGCAGCATCGCGCCCTATATTCTTATGGGCGATATCGTGACGGAGCTGGTGGGCGGTGTACAACAGTGGGAGGGGTATCGAAACGCGTGTATTCTGATGGCGCTGTTTTGGGCACTGCGCGTGGTATTCCATGCATTGTCTACGACCTGTTCACACAAGGCAACTTTTCATGTGCTTGGGAACATCCGCAAGAGCGTCTGCGGGAAACTGGCGCGGGTGCCGCTCGGACGGGTGAAGGAAACGCCGTCAGGCAGCCTGAAAAACATCATCGTGGAGCGGGTTGACAGCATTGAGACGACGCTTGCCCATGTGCTGCCGGAATTTACGGCCAACCTCCTTGCGCCGCTTGCGATTTTTATCTATCTGTGCATAATCGACTGGCGCATGGCGCTGGCGTCCTTAATCAGCCTTTTTCTGGGGCTGTTTGCCTACATGGGCATGATGGTGGGATATGAGGAGAGCTTTAAAAATACGGTGAAAAAAACGAAAATCCTCAACGACACGGCGGTGGAATATATCAATGGCATCGAGGTCATCAAGGCATTTGGCAGGGCGCAGAATTCCTATGAGAAATTTAAGAAGGCGGCAAAGGAGGGCGCGGACTGCTATGTGGAGTGGATGAGCCGGTGCAACGTGTTTTTCAGTATCGCCATGGTGGTGTTTCCCTGTACGGCAATTTCTGTTCTGCCTATTGGTGGAATGCTTGTGAAAAATGGGAGTCTGGCGGTCTCAGATTTTATCCTCTGCATCATTCTGTCGCTTGGACTGATCACGCCGCTGATTACGGTGATGTCCTACTCGGACGATATCGGCAAGCTGCGAACGATTTTGGGGGAAGTGACGGAAGTGCTCTGTTGGGAAGAATTAAAACGCCCGGAATGCGACAGGAAGAAGCCAGCGGATTATTCCATCAATTTGCATAACGTGACATTCGGCTATGAAGAAAAGGAAGTATTGCATGGGATCAACATGGACATCCGCGAAGGAACCGTAAACGCGCTGGTAGGGCCTTCCGGAAGCGGCAAGTCCACCATTGCCAAGCTGATTGCGTCCCTGTGGGATGTGGACGGCGGCAGCATTCTAATCGGCGGCGTGGATATTCGGGAGCTGTCCTTGGAGGAATACAACCGCAGGGTGGCTTATGTGTCACAGGACAATTATCTGTTTGACGACACCATCCGCGAAAATATCCGTATGGGGCGCATGGATGCCACGGACGCGGAGGTGGAGGAAGTGGCAAAAAAGAGCGGATGCCATGAGTTTATCATGGGACTCGAAAAGGGATATGACACGGTGGCAGGCGGCGCGGGAGGGCATCTTTCCGGCGGGGAAAGACAGCGTATCGCCATTGCACGGGCGATGTTAAAGGATGCGCCGATTGTCATTTTAGACGAGGCGACCGCTTACACCGATCCGGAAAATGAAGCGGTGATTCAGGCGGGCGTGGCAAGGCTGGTGCAGGGAAAGACGCTGATCGTGATTGCCCACAGACTGTCCACCATTGCCGACGCGGATAAAATCTTTGTGGTGAACGGCGGCAGGATCGTGGAGGAGGGCACACACGGGGAGCTGCTGGCAAAAGGGAAACTGTATGCGAAAATGTGGGAATCGCACATCAGCGCGAGAAGTATTTCTAATGACGTTCCGCCGTTGGACGGAACGCCAAGAAGTACTATGTCTCGCGCGGGAGAATGCCCAAATACGGCATTCTCCGCATTATAGAAAGGAAGGTGCTGTCTATGATTAAAATATACCGGAAATTTTTCTCCTTCTGTGGGGAGAACAGCAGGAAATTTTATATTTCGCTTGTGTATGGCGTGATCCTTGCTTTTATGGAAGCGATGAAGATACCGGCTGTTATGCTGATGCTGCAGGGAGCCATCAGCGGGAATATCACGGGGGGACTGATTCTACAGTGCATGGGGATTCTGGTCGGCGCTCTGGCGGTGGGTTCTTTTGTCAAATACCGCGCCACAATCTTACAATGTGAGGCGGGCTATGGGACGGCGGCAAACAAACGGATTGAAATCGCGGAGCATCTACGATATCTCCCGATGGGATACTTCAACGAAAACAGTCTGGGGTATATCACTTCCGTAACGACAAACACGATGGAACATCTGGCGGATATAGCAACGCGGGTGGTCATGCTGACAACGCAGGGCGTGCTGACAACGGTTCTGATTGCCTTGATGTTGTTTCTCTATGACTGGCGGATTGGGCTGGTGCTGTGCGCTGGTATGGTATTGTTCTTTGCCGTAAACAGCCGGATGCAGCAGAAGGCAAAAGCGGTTGCCCATCGAAAGACGAAAAGTGATTCCGCCCTTGTGGAAAAGGTCATCGAGTATGTGCAGGGCATTGCGGAGGTAAAAGGCTGCAATCTGACAGGAAAGACGGCGAAGAAGCTGGAGGAAGCCATAGATGACAATACAGATGTCAATATCGCGATGGAGTTGATTTTTGTGCCGTTTATGGCGTTGCAGAACGGTGTGATTAAGCTCACGGGCGTTGTGATGACGGCGCTTTCCATCTGGTTTTATTTACAGGGCAGCATGGCGCTTCTGACCTGTATCGGTATGACGATCTGTTCCTTTATGGTCTTTGCCAGCTTGGAGCAGGCGGGGAATTATTCGACGCTGCTGCGCCAGATTGGACTGACGGTGGATAAGGCGCAGGATATTTTAAATATTCCAGCAATGGATATTGACGGCAAAGACATCGTGCCGGAGAATCATAATGTGGAGCTGGCGGATGTGGATTTCAGTTATGAGAAGAAGATCATTGACAATGTTTCTCTGCGGATTCCCGAAAAGACCACCACGGCGATCGTGGGACCTTCCGGCGGGGGAAAGACGACGCTGTGCCACTTGATCGCGCGGTTCTGGGACGCGGATAAAGGCAGTGTGCTGCTTGGCGGCAGGAATGTGAAAGAGTACAGCTACGACAGCCTGATGCGCAATTTCAGTTTTGTGTTCCAGAATGTCTATCTGTTTCAGGACACCATAGCCAACAATATTCGTTTCGGGCAGGAGGACGCGCCCATGGAACGGGTCGTGGAGGCGGCGAAAAAGGCGTGCTGCCACGATTTCATCATGGCGCTGCCGGACGGGTATGACACGGTGATCGGCGAGGGCGGCGCAAGCCTTTCCGGCGGGGAGAAACAGCGCATCAGCATTGCCCGCGCTATTATGAAGGACGCGCCGGTCATTATTCTGGACGAGGCGACGGCAAACGTTGACCCGGAGAACGAGCAGGAGCTGATGGCTGCAATCGACGCCCTGACAAGGGAG
>Ga0137308_101385_pt1 | contig 24329 bp, 16 predicted proteins | sample Inofrocosms_June_FD_97181 | JGI IMG/M metagenome (GOLD analysis project Ga0137308, IMG submission 97181) | Mouse cecal microbial communities from Vienna, Austria - N-Acetylneuraminic and N-Acetylglucosamine D2O microcosms_June | ecosystem: Host-associated > Mammals > Digestive system > Large... | reverse complement strand
TGGATGAAAATTTTCTTCTGGACACAGAATGTGCCCAGAAATTATATCACAATTTTGCCAAACCCATGCCAATCCTCGACTATCACTGCCATATCAATCCAAAAGAAATTGCAGAAAACAAGCAGTTTAAAAATATGACAGAAGTATGGCTGGGCGCAGACCATTATAAATGGCGGCAGATGCGCTCCAACGGTGTGGACGAATACTATATTACAGGAGGCGCCCCTGACCGGGAAAAATTTCAGAAATGGGCGCAAACACTGGAAAAACTTATTGGAAACCCTCTCTATCACTGGTCACATCTGGAACTGAAACGATATTTTGGCTACAATGGACATTTAAGCGGAGAAACTGCAGAAGAAGTCTGGCAGCTGTGCAATGAGAAACTGAAAAAACCGGAGATGAGCGCACGGGGCCTGATCCGGCAATCCGGCGTTGCATTAATCTGTACCACAGACGATCCCATAGATACGCTAAAATGGCACGAAAAAATCAAAGAAGACACTTCTTTTGACACCATAGTCCTTCCTGCCTGGCGTCCGGACAAGGCCGTCAATGCTGAAAAAGCTGAATTTCCGGAATATGTCAAAAAACTTGCGCAGGCTGGCGGCACCACAATCGCAACCTTTGAAGATTTCAAAAAAGCGATTTTAAACCGCCTGGATTATTTTCATGAAAGAGGCTGTCTGGTATCTGACCATGGACTAGATTATGTCATGTATGTACCGGCGCCTCCGACAGAAATCGAAACTATTTTTAAAAAGGCCCTGGCAGGAGTATCTCTGACCTTTGATGAAACTGCAAAATACAAAACAGCTCTCCTGACATTTTTGGGAAAGCAGTATCACCGCATGGGATGGGTGATGCAGCTTCATTACGGCTGTAAACGTGACAACAACCAGGCAATGTTTGAAGAACTCGGCCCGGATACCGGCTTTGACTGTATCAGTAACTATACGCCCGCCGCTCAGCTCACCGGATTTTTAAACAATCTGGCTACTGCAGGCGAACTGCCGAAAACAATTCTGTATTCCTTAAATCCAGCGGATAACGCCATAATTGGCACCATCCTTGGCTGTTTTCAGGATTCTGTGGCAGCCGGAAAGCTGCAGCAGGGCTCTGCCTGGTGGTTTAATGACCATAAAAACGGTATGACAGAGCAGATGACGTCACTGGCCAGCCTGGGAATCCTCAGCAATTTTACAGGCATGCTCACCGACTCCAGAAGCTTCCTTTCTTACACCCGCCACGAGTACTTCCGCCGCATCATGTGTGAGCTGGTAGGCGGCTGGGTAGAGAACGGCGAGTATCCTGACGACCAGAAAGCACTGAAGAATATCATCGAGGGCATCTGCTACAACAATGCTGTCCGGTATTTCGGATTTGATCTGTAGGAATACACAAAACACATAATGCAGGCTGTGAAAAGTCCTGACTTTTTCCACAGCCTGCATTTGTTCTATATTAAAACCCATACATTAAAAGGCTGTCGGAATCTTCCAACAGCCTTTTCCAATGTCTACATTCCAGGCGCGCTCACTGCTCCGTTCCCGCTGCCGGATGAACTCCCCGGCCCGCCAGGGCTGGCGGACGGTGTATTCTGGGGCACTGATACACTGTAGGGATCCGGCACGGTCTCCGGCAATGGCGCCGGAGGAGGTGCCGCTGATGTCTGGGGTGTCTCCTGGGGCGCCGGTGTGGTCTGGGTACCAGGGCCTCCCATGCTGTCTGCGGTCTCTGCTGTGATCACAGAATTTCCGCCCCCCTGACTCTGTGCCGGATCCGGCACGGTCTCCGGCACAGCCTGACTGGCCGGCGGCGTCTCCTCCGGAGCCGCAGCCGCTGTCTCCGGCACCGCAGGTGCAGCGGCCGCCCCCGCAGACGCCGTGGCAGGTACTGCCGGCGCAGTCTGGGCTGGCGCTGCGGCCGGTACTGCCGGAGCCGTCCCGCCGCCGGCGGCAGCCCCGCCAGGTACCGTCTCTGGGGATGCCGCCACGGCAGCGCCGGACGTGCCCTCCAGATTGTAGCACAGCACCGGCATCCCGGCCTCTATCTCTCCATAGATGGTTCGGGCGGCGGCGACCGGAAGGTTCACACAGCCGTGGGAACCATTGGTCCTATAGATCTTGCCGCCAAAGCTGCCCCGCCAGTTGGCATCGTGCATACCGATCCCGCCGTTAAAAGGCATCCAGTAGGACACCGGGGAAGCATACCCCTGACCTTTTAAAACCGCGTTGCGCTGCTTGTAGGTAAGGGGAAAAGCTCCCGGCGGTGTCGTATACCCCCGCGCCACATTGCCGGAGACAAAATCCGAGTCCACCACCAGGGTGCCATTTTTGTAAAAATAAAGGTGCTGGGCAGTCAGGTTGATCTCCACATAGGTATCCCCATAGTCATTTTCCCCATGACTTGCCGCTGTCTGTATGTAAACCGGCTCCCGCTGCTGGCTCTGGCCTGACCGGACAATCTCCAGGAGCGCCTCTGCCTCCTTCTTCTGGTTGATCCGCCATCCGTAGTTGCCGCCGGTAATGGTGACCGAAGGCCCGTAGGTAGTTTTGAGTGTCTTGGGCTTGTAGGCAGTGTTGTACCTGCGGCCAAGCTCTGCCACATATTCGGTGACCAGGGTCTCGTCAATCACCGGATTCCCCTGGTCGTCCACCATAGGCATCCCCTGGTCATCGGCTGTCAGCCAGGTGTGGATGATCTCCCCATCCAGCACTTCCTGGTTCTCTCCGAACTGGTAAGTGACAGTCATATTCACATACTGGTTCCATGCCTGGGCCCTGGCATTCAGTTCCGGATTATCCGCAGTGACCTCTGCAGGCCGGTAGGCTCCCAGCTCCTCCAGGGACACTTTATCCTGCATATTCCGGATCCCGTCTGCCACTCCCTGAAGCACCACCTCCGGGATCAGCTGGGTACCCGGCTCCTCGGGGATGATCTCATAGCCCGTACCATTTATGTAATCGGACACTTTCGCATCCACCGGCGCCCTCATGGCAGTCTCATCCATGCAGGCCAGACTGCTGACTGCCGTCTCCAGACTCTCCTGGTCAAAGGCCACCATGGTCTCTATAGAATAGGCAGCATCTTCCGTCAGATGCAGCCCCCAGAGCAGCGGCTCCTGAACAGCCAGGATCTGCTCCAGACTCCCGTCATATTCGGGATGCAGGCCGATGTCTGCTCCAAAGATCTCCTCCTCCACTCCCTCCCGTCCCTCAACGGTCAGCTTATAGCCGGACAACCCGATCTGGATCAGCTCTTTCATCTCATCCACGGTCTTGCCTGAGGCATCAATCCCATTAATTATGGTATTAGGAAAATAAGTATCTTCATATTTTCCGGCCTCAAAGGCGTAGGCTGTCCCCGATGCCGCCGCAAGACCAAGAACCAGAAGACCGCAGACAAGTCCGGCCTTCCCGCCGCCCTTCCTGGAAGCGCCCTCAGGTCTTTTCCGGCTTTTGCTTTGGGGGCTCTTTCCCCCACTGGTGTCTCCTTGTATTGTTCCCATCATTTACTTCCTCTCCAGGTCTCCTATAATACATCGGGCATCCAGCCTTTTCGGGGGGGCAGCATGGTGACCCCCAGGCCCTCTCTTACCCGTCCTCTCTGATCCCGCAGAATCCCATATTCTTCACCGGCCTGGAGCCTTCCTGCTTCCTGATATTTCAATTATCAATAACATATAACCGGCATTCCCGGATATACCATCTCGTATAATGCCGGTACCTTAGACGGCGGCAGATTGACACAGCCGTGGCTGCCGCTTGTCCGGTAAATGTTCCCGCCAAAGCTTCCACGCCAGTTGGCATCATGAAGACCAATCCCTCCATTAAAGGGCATCCAGTAGGCTACCGGGCTCTCATATTCATATGTACCGTCCGCTCTTTTTGGCCCCCTCAGGACCCGGTCACGCTGCTTGTAAGTGATGCTGTAGATCCCCGCAGGAGTGATGCTCCCTCTTGCCACACTTCCTGTGACGCAGGGGGCTTCCCAGACCAGCTGGCCATTCTGGATCACATAGACATGCTGGCCCCCGATATCCACCTCCACATAGGTGGTTCCCCAGTCCGGCTCCGTACGGCTGGCAGCCACGGCTGCGTAGACCGGTTCTCTGGTCTGACTCTCACCGGTCTGGATCTGGGCTGTCAGGGCCGCCGCCTCACCGGCGATATTGACCACCCACCCATAGGGACCTGTAAGCTCCACCTGGGCGCCGTTCACAGTGGAAAACATCCGCGGTCTCCCGGCTGTGGACCGACGGTTTGCCAGGTCACCCACATAGGCCATAAGCTTCTCCTGGTCCAGGAGGATCTGTCCCTCGCTGTAGCCGGTAATCCAGGAACAGATAGTCTCCGGCAGCAGCTCCTCGGTCTCCTCTCCGAACTGGTACGTGACAGTCATCTCCCGGCAGCGGTTCATGGTGTCACACAGCTCCTTTAAGCCCTGGTTGTCCGCTGTAATCTGCGGGGCTATGTAACAGCCTTCCTTCTCCAGATCCACCTCCCGGTCTCCGGCAGCCACTGCCCTCTGGACAGCTTCCGCTACTTTGGCTGCATCTACATTATTGCCGTACACCTCCGGCACGATAGTAAAAGGCTTTCCCTCTTCATAGGCTGATATATGGGCATCTGTGGTCTGGGCGATACTCTCCCCACGGATACAGTTCAACCCGTCAATCTTGGCTGTAAGGGCAGCGGCATCATAGGAATTGGTCATCTCCACCCGGAATTTGGCATTGACATCAGGACCTGACTTCCTGCCGCCTTCATTCTCCTGCTGCAAAAGCTCCTGCAGACGCTCTATGGGGATTCCGATGGCAAACCCGATCTCGGTTCCCTGGATCACTTCGTGGACACCGCCCCGCTCCAGTATCTTCAGCTGGTATTCGCCGGAATAGAATTCCGCAATCCGCGTTCTGGCCTCCTCCACGGTCATCCCGCTTACTCCCAGGCCATTAATGGTAGTTCCCTGCACAAATGTATTCTCATTCGCAAAAACAGTGCCTGCCACAGCGGCACTGAGACAAGCGGCCAGTACGCATTGCCTTAGAAAATAATTTTTGTTCTTTTTCATGTCCAAATACACTCTCCGGTTCTTGATTCACTGCCGCCTGCTGTCAGGCATCACTGCAGCTCCTCTTATTATAGGGGCACCAGAGCTTTGCGTCAAGATACGTCTTCCTTACACTTTTGTTTTTTTATGGGAATTTGTACCAGTTGGCAGACGGCAGTTTTCTGCTCCTGATAAGGGCCTGGAACAAGGAACCGGACAATCCGTTCCATGACTCCTATCATAGGCAGCCATAAGATGGTGTTGGCCACATTAAATAAGGAATGGGCATTGGCGATCTGGCGGGAAATAACCTCCACCTCCGGCCCTCTGGGAGAGATAAGCGCTACCACCTCTACAAAGGGACGAAGAATGATCAGGAATACCACACTCCCCGCCAGATTGAACACACTGTGGGCCAGAGCTGCCCGCTTCGCATCCTTTGTCTGTCCGGCGGCTGCCAGAAGGGAAGTGACCGTGGTGCCGATATTATCTCCCAGAAGGACCGGCACTGCTCCGGCCAGTCCCATCACACTGGCGGAAGTACCAGGAACAGATGTGGAGGCAAAGCTCTGGAGAACCGCGATAGTGGCGCTGCTGGACTGGACGATCATCGTCATACCTGCTCCCACCAGAATCCCCAGTACAGGATGCTCTGCCACCCTGCCCATAAGCTCTGTGAAGACCGGACCGGATGCCAGGGGAAGCACCACCTGTTCCATGGTCTGGATTCCCACAAAAAGTAGTCCGAAGGAAAAAATGATCTGTCCGGTATTCTTCACAGCTTCTCCTTCTCCAAAAAACAGCAGGATAAATCCGGCAACCAGCACCAGCCAGGCATATTCCCCAATCTCAAACGCCAGAAGCTGGGCTGTCATCGTAGTGCCGATATTGGCCCCGAATATGATGGCAATGGCCTGGGGCAGGCCAATGAGTCCGGCACTGGTGAAGCTGACAGCCATACAGATAGTGGCGCTGCTGCTCTGGAGCACTGCCGTGGTCACCGCTCCTGCCGCAACACCAAACAGGGTATTCCGGGTGACCGCTCCCAGCACATATCTCAGCCGCTCCCCGGCTGCCTTTCTCAGTCCCTCGCTCATTCCGTTCATTCCATAGACAAAGAGTGCCATCCCTCCAAGCAGCGGCGACATCCCCACGAGAAGCTCCTTCATGCTTTTTCCTTTGCGGGCATCCCCGCTGTCTCCGGCTTTTTCCTTTCTATCTTATTCGGCCCGGGCTGCTTCCATGCGTGCCGCCGGAACCATTTCTTCCCGCTGAAGCATAGAACAAAGAATCCTGTCCAGAGGCCTTTTTGCTTTATAGGACGCAATTTTCTGATAAAGCAAAAAAACGGACACCCGTGAAGATTATTTCTCCACAAGTGTCCGCTATATCTGGCAGAAAATCAGCCACAAAGGCAGGTACGGGAAGATTCCGGTAGTGCATCCTGTTCTGCGTCCGCTGCCTTCTGGGTTTCTGGTTCTGGTTTCGGTTCCGATCCTTGTCCTGGTTCTGGTTCCGATCCTTGTCCTGGTTCTGGTCCGGGTTTTGTGGAAGCCGCCCCGGAAACAGCCGAAGCCTTATTTCCCCTCTCTATCCTCAAAGGTACATTGACCCCCATGGGGTTTAAGACCACACCGCAGGCATCAGCCACCAGTACCTGGGGTATCCTGTCCGCAGATACCACTACCGGACGGAGAACATTGCCCCGGTTGAACTTCTGAAACTCCAGAATATCCGTAAAGACCGGCTGGTATTTCTCCTCTCCCATACGGATCAGCGGGATCCCCTTGCCCTCTTTCTGTAACGGAACCAGGAAATTCCCTCTGCCAAAATTCACGGACATCTCCTCCTGCAGCTGTGCCAGCTCCTCAGTCATCTCCATCTTCCCGCCGCTGCGCATACGCTGCATAAAATACAGCGACGTCAGATGCAGCTGGGGATTCTCGATCCACACAGTGCCTTCCTTCTGTTGGGACGGATCCATCCGTTTCACCACATCCGCCACCTGGATCAGGGTGCTGCCCTCCCGCTCCTTCACCAGCATGGCATTGACCCCCATGGTGTAGAGACTGGTATAGAACACCATCCGCTGCTTCTGTACCATCCTCGCCATGCTGACGGGAATCCGCGCCTTGTGGAGACGTTCCAGCTCTGCCCTGGCCATCCCGGCATCCAGCAGGATGATCACGTAGTCGTCAAAGGTCTCCGGATCACACTCCACATAAGGATTCCTGGTACAGCCGGACATCAGCACATACAGGTCCTCGCCTTCCTTCAGGCGCGTCAATATCTTTATTGCATCACTCATTCTCTACCCCTCTCACGGTATCACGGTTACCGCTTTTACACCACAGCCGCCAAAAAACCATTTTCAGACGCCCCTTTAAGCCAGATAATCCGCTGCCAGCTTCTCAATCGACTCCGGATCTGAACTATGCCATGCTTCATAGTTTTTCCCTGCTGTCTGGACCGTTTTCCCAAGAGCCACCAGAAATTCCGGGATTCTCTCAGACAAGATCACTCCCAGTTCCCGGCCAAAGGCCTCCTGGCCCTGGCGTTCCTGGCCGCCTACATACAGCATAAAGCCTGGCTGGGATTTGCCGTCGACCATCTTGCCCGCACCGCGGAAGCCAATAGAACCGGTCTGATGGGTTCCGCAGGAAGATGGACAGCCGGATATGTGGATCTGGGGCAGCGCTCCGTCCGCAATGCCGGCCTCACGGACCGCCCGGACGCAGCTTGCCAGCAGCTCCTGGGAATCCCTGAGCCCCACCTGACAGATGCTGGCGCCGATACAGCTGACAGAGGTCTCAAACAAGCTTTCTGCACTGTCCCTGGTAGCATTCAGAACCCCTTCCACCTCATCTGCGGTCAGATTGATGATATAGGCGGACTCATCCGGGGCCAGACGCATCTCCACAGCCTCCATATCCCGGATGGTATCATACAGAGCCGTCAGACTCTCCACCTGAGGCTGGCCGCCAATGGGATGCCATACCACTGTATACAGTCCCGGCTGCTTCTGTCTGCGCACACGGGCACTCTCCTTACACTCCCCGGATCCCTGTCTGGTAACCGGCTCCGTATCCGGAGAGATATCCAGATCCTCGCCAGAATCCATAACCTCCTTAAGCTTCTGCAAAAATGCTTCCCTATACTGCTCCGGACCGCCCAGAGCCTCCTGCATATACCTGGTTCTGGCTTTCCCGCGGCTCTCATAGTTGCCATAGGCCCGGAATGTGAGCCACATAGCCTTGATATAGTAGAGGATCTTCTCCGGCTCTACTGCCTCCGCGATCTTCACACCCATACGGGCGTTGTTGCCCAGACCGCCGGCGCTGTAGACGTCGAACTTTCCATCCTCCCGTGCCGCAAATCCCAGATCCCGGTAGGTGGCATGGGTTAAGTTTTTGGGGGAATTGGAGAAGCCCACCTTCAGCTTCCTGGGCATCTTCTCCGCCTTGATAAAGCCCAGAAGATAATTGCCGGCTGCCTCCGCCCATGGCGTCACATCGAAGTACTCGTCCTCTTCCACACCGCTTAAGGGAGAACTCATGACATTGCGCGGATAATCTCCACCCCCGCCTATGATCACGATCCCCGCATCCAGAGCCTCCTCCATCACATCCCCAAGGATATCCGGGCCCAGGTCATGAAGCTGAATCGTCTGGCAAGTGGTGAAATGCACCTTTGTCAGATGATATTTGCGGATCATCTCCGCCACAAATCCCAGACGATTTCTGGTCACACGCCCTGCCGGCATACGGAGCCGGAGCATACTGGCCTTCCCGTCCCGCTGGGCATAGCTTCCGTAAAATCCAGAAAAGCCTTTATAGGCTGCTTTATTCATCTCACCAGAATAGAATGCTGCCGTCCTCTCTCTGAACAGGGGCAGCTCCTCCTTCCAGGTCTCCACACTGATACTGCTCATAAGAATGCCTCCTTTTTCCCGTTTGCTGCAACAGCGCAGACGGGCTGTCCTCCTGCCCCGTCTGCACTGTTACGTTTTTTTCATAATTTTCTTCTTGGCTATTGAATAATCATAAAGACTATCATAAAATGAGTATAACAAATTGTCAATTTTTTTAAACAAGAATATTTAGGATTTGTCACTGATTTTGTAATAATTCCAGAGAGATTCTGACGATCAGGCAAATTCTGTAACCAAAGGGGGAAATGATTATGAAATGGAAGAATGATTACCTGACAGCCCTGGATGAAGCCGGATTATTTGAGAACACTGGCCACAGGACCCGTTTCAAGGAACTGATGGACTGCTATGCCGGATTTCCCTTCTTCTCCAAGGGCCTTTGCAAATGCATCTATCTGTCCGCATGGGATGACGAGCATTTCGCCATCATGCTGGAAACCCTGAACGAGATGACCCTGGGGCAGGAGAAAAACACTGGAGAGATGCTGGACAAAGGCGATTCCATAGCCACCACACAGACCGGCGGCGAATATTATATCTATCAGATGTCCCTGGCCTTTCTGGCGGAGAAGCCTTTCCGGCTGGAGGAGGGGGTCACCCTGGACCCGGAACACCAGTATATCTATGACCGGGCCACGATAGCCTCACAGATCATCGACCAGGTCTGACAGCCCACAGCATGTTTGAATACTGCTTTCCGTGTAACAGCCCAGATACCCCCTGAACTGTTGTTTTTCCGTTCCCCACAGCGTATTTCATAAAGGAGCGCTGTCTATTCCTATAACGGAACTCCTTACCTGGAGTTCCCCCACACTCAAGAAAAGGAGCTAACACACGTACACGATCATGCACCATATCAATATACATATCCATTCCCATGCCCACACGAAAACCACGTCCATTGATATGACCTCCGGTTCTATTGTCCAGCTTCTGGTTGCCTTTGCCCTTCCACTGCTTTTGGGTAATCTTTTCCAGCAGCTCTACAACACCGTGGATGTGCTGGTGGTAGGCAACTTTGTCGGCAAAGAAGCCCTGGCAGCCGTGGGCTCCACCACGGTCATCATCAATACTCTGGTTCTGTTCTTCAACGGGGTCTCCATCGGAGCCGGTGTAGTCATCGGCCAGAATTACGGCGCCCATGATGAGAAGAGACTTCATCTGGCCATTGAGACTACTATGGCCATCACCTTTTTATGCGGCATCCTGTTCACCTTTATCGGTGTCTCCATGGTGCCGTTTATGCTGCGGTTCATGTCGACGCCGGAGGACGTATTCCCGGAGTCGTCCGTCTACCTGCGCATCTATTTCTCCGGTATCGCCGGACTCCTGGTCTACAATATGGGAAGCGGGATCCTGAGAGCTGTGGGAGATACCCGGAGACCACTGTATTTTCTGTGTTTTTCCAGCCTGACCAATATTGTCCTGGATCTGGTCTTTGTGCTGGTCTTCCATCAGGGGATCGCAGGGGTAGCCTATGCCACCATCATCTCCCAGTTTCTGTCTGCGCTGCTGATCCTGGCCTACCTTTCCTTTACTACGGATATTTACAAGCTGGTCTGGAAGGAGTTGCATATTGAGTGGTCTATCCTGAAACAGATTCTGGCTATAGGACTGCCGGCCGGCATCCAGTCCGCCCTGACCTGCTTCTCCAATGTATTCGTCCAGTCCTATATCAACAGCTTCGGCGCCAGCTGTATGGCCGGCTGGAGCTGCTATACCAAGGTGGACCAGTTTCTGATGCTGCCCCTGCAGAGTATGGGCCAGGCGGCAACCACCTTTGTCAGCCAGAATATCGGGGCCAAAAATATTACCCGGGCCAAGAAAGGAGCTTACACAGCTCTGACTATGGCCATAGGTATCGCCCTGACGGGAGCCACAGTCCTCTGGATCTTCGCCCCTCCCATTATCTCCATCTTCAATCAGGATCCGGCGGTGGTGGAGCATGGGGTGCTGTTCATGCGGCTCTGCGTCTTCTTCATGACCTTCTGCTGCTTCAACCAGGTGATCGCAGGTGCGCTCCGGGGCGCCGGGAAATCCAAGGTACCCATGATCATTATGCTGTACTCTTTTGTGCTGTTCCGCCAGATCTATCTGTTCATCGCCACCAGGATTTTCAATCATCCGGCCATTGTGGGATTTGGGTATCCGGCAGGCTGGATAGTATGCGGGACGTCGCTGATTTTGTATTACCGCTTTAGTGGGTGGGAGAAGAAAATGGGCATCTGCCCATGAGAAGCGCTACGCGATGGGGCAGATGCCCTCCGGCCACTACGTTTTCGTACGGTCAGCGCAACGAGTGCGCAGACCTATCTGAACTGTTACGCTTCCTGAACACTACCCTGTCACATTTGACAGCGGATATTGCTAATTCTTTACTTCTGGGGTATAATAGGTTTGCTGCCAGTTCCGGGAGGAGTATGGTTTCGGCTGTATCGGAGGTGTCCGGTCTCACATTGATTATCCCGGGAACACGCTCCGGCTGGCGGCATTTTCCGCATATGTACTTCAAACGGATATTAAATCACAGACGCCGATATCCCTTATTGTCAGCCCCCAGCGTCTCCGATACTTTTCCTTACAATATCAATAAAAAACAGGATGTGAAAGTTCTGGTTCTGTGCCAGTCTTTCAGCATCCTGCTTTTATATCCCGGAAGGGGGTGTCGCCGGTCACTTCTTATCCCCGATGCCTTTTGGGGGACAAGAAGATAACTTGTCTGGACTATTACAGTCTGTTTTAATAGAAATGATTCTGATCTGATCCATCTATCGCCCCCGCCTGATCTGAGGAAAATACCAGCGGGCCTCCTGTAAGGGGCGGTGTCTTGATATTTTTCAGGGCACCAGCCATATAGGCCAGAGAGATTCCGATACTGATGAGAAAGTAGAAGGGTACCCCTATCGGCAGGAAGGAGATCAGCGCCTTGATCAGAAGCGGAGTCGTCCTGGTATAGATCCCAAGCTTATACAGCTGGCCAAAGGTCATGTCCTGATGGACGCAGGAGGCTACGATCATCCCCAGCAGGGCGATGAACATCACGGCGAAGAAGAAGGTAATCTCCATACCAATAAGGATCACCAGAAGGATCGCCGCCAGTCCAAGCACCATCATGGGAGCATACTGCTCCACCAGATCCAGAAGCTGTGTCTTCGAAAAGCTTAAATCCGGATCCAGATCCGAATAGGAATATCTCTGGATCCCCTGGCTGGCATTCTGTATGACCACCTTCTCGGAATCCATCACCAGTACCCGACTGTAAGCCCGCAGAACCTGGCTGAGCGCCGAATCCGGTACATAGGTATCGTCTGTGTTGACAAAGATATACATATCCGGGCCTTTGTACTCTACCTCCTGGTCCACTGTCAGCCTCTGGTTTTCGAGGGTAAAGTCCGGTACCTGCTCCTCCACCAGCTTCTCAAACCTGCCCGGCGTAACCGGATACCGCATCAGCGGAACAAAGACCGTCACAATAAAGTACAAAAACACCAGAAGAAACCCGAACAAGAAGGTCTTGCGTTTCTTATCCCTCATAAAGACCGGATAACTGTCCAGCTTATAGATGGAGTGCAGCAGTTCCTTCAACACATTCATAATCCCGGCCTCCTAATAGATCGAAGCTGCCGCAATGGCGATGCCAAAGATAATCGCAACTGCCACAATCACCAGCACAATGTCCAGAAGCACCCGCACGATCACAGGAATCCGTGTGTTGCAGGAGATAGCGATGGTCGCCGCCACGCCTGCCATAGCCAGCAGCACACCCAGGGCGCCATTTATAAAGTTCACGCAATGAAGTACCATGAAAACATACGCCCACTTTGGCAGAACCGGCGGAGTGTAGGGTGCTCCTGTAGCACAGTCAATCCCGTCCATCACAAGCTTCATGCCGCCAATCCAGTTGTTCACATAGAGGCTCGCCTTCTTCCCGCCAACCGGGACTTCGTAAATCCGGAACATCCCTTCTTTACGTGACATCAGTTCTTTCAGCTTGACCTTGTTGCCGTTGATGGCCAGCTTATTTCCCTTGGGCTTTACCTCATACCGGTTGCCGTCTACAACCACGTCCCACGCTTTCATACAAAATCCTCCATTTTCATGTCATAATTTTCCAGGTTTTTACAACCTCATTCAGTATACAACCTTTTAAGGATTTTGTCTATAAGTTGTAACTTAAAACCTTAAAACAGTTTACAAAAAGTTACTGTTTATGGGGTGGTTGTTCCGAGGGGTACGCTCTGGAAAAAGTTTTCCCCGGATTGCGAGTTTCGGATGCAGAAACTCTAAGCTTGCAGAAATCTGCTAAAAACAGGACCCAAAATACAGAACTCGCCGCGCTCAGACAGCTGTATTTTGGGCCCTAACGCAGATTCCTGCGAGCTAAGAGTTTCTAAACATCCTGCAAATGCAATCCGGGGAAAACGCCTCCCTATACCACACTCCCCACCGTCATTACCAGCACGGAGCGCGGCCCGACCGTCACCTGATTCCCCTCCAGTCTTACCGGAACACTTGTCACCGGCATATTCCCTGGCAGATACTGTCCGGATGTATCCGCTTCTACCTGCCACTTTAACTGGTGGGGCAGCACCGGCAGGAAGCACTCCTGCGACTCCCAGTAAGGATTCACCACAAGGCCGACAATATCATCATCCGTGTCATCCTGATTCCTTCCTGCATAAACCACTCCCAGAGCCTTTGTCCGTGCATCCGGCGCCAGAATCTGAATCTCCGGAAAGCCGATGGAACAGCTTCCGGCAAATTTACGCACCACATCATGGGCCTTACGGAACTGGATGATGAATTTCACGTAATCAAAATGCTGCCGGTTCTTCTCAAGGAAGCTCCAGTCAAGCCAGGATACCTCATTGTCCTGACAGTAGGCATTGTTGTTGCCGAACTGGGTATTCAGGAACTCGTCACCGGCCAGGAACATGGGGGTACCGCGGCTTAACATCAGCACGGTCACGGCATTCTTCGCCAGCTTTCTTCTGAGAGCCAGCACATTGGCATCATCGGTATCTCCCTCGATCCCGCAGTTCCAGCTCCGGTTGTCGTCACTGCCGTCCACATTGCACCAGCCGTTGGCCTCATTGTGCTTCCGGCTGTAAGAATACATGTCCCACAATGTAAAGCCGTCATGGCAGTTAAGGAAATTCACCGACGCATTTCTGCCGCGGTACTTGGGATCATACAGATCCGGGGAGCCTATGATCCTCTGGGAGGCCACAAGAGCATTGCCATAATCTCCCTTGAGATAATCCCTCATGTCATCCCGGTACTTTCCGTTCCATTCACTCCAGCGCTTCCAGGCCGGGAAGGTGCCCACCTGGTACAGACCGCCTGCATCCCAGGCCTCTGCCACCAGCTTCACGTTGCCCAGGACCGGGTCAAAGGCCAGACTCTGCAGAAGCGGCGGATTGCTCATGGGCGTCCCGTCCTGGTTGCGGCCAAGGATGCTGGCCAGATCGAAGCGGAACCCGTCCACATGGTAGGCGATGGTCCAGTAACGGAGACACTCCAGAATCATCTGACGGACAATGGGATGATTGCAGTTCAGGGTATTGCCGCAGCCGCTGAAATTATAATAGTAGCCGTCCGGGGTCAGCATATAGTATACATTATTGTCAAATCCCTTGAAGGAGAAGCAGGGGCCGTGTTCATTGCCCTCGGCTGTATGGTTGAATACCACATCCAGGAAGCACTCGATTCCATTCTCATGCAGTGCCCGGATCAGGTTCTTTAACTCATTCCCCTCCCGGTTGTACTCGGTGGTTCCCGCATAGCTGGTGTTTGGCGCGAAAAAGCTCACGGTGTTGTAGCCCCAGTAATCCAGAACCTGCTTGCCGTCCACCTCTCTGCAGTCCTTCATCTCATCGAACTCGAAGACCGGCATCAGCTCTATGGCATTGATCCCCAGTGATTTCAGATAAGGGATCTTCTCCATGACACCGGAAAATGTTCCCGGAAAGGTGACACCGGAAGAGCCATGCTTCGTAAATCCCCTGACATGCAGCTCATAGATGACCAGGTCCTCCATGGGGATCAACGGATTCGGCTCATCGCCCCAGTCGAAGTTGTCCTGAACGACCCTGGCCTTATAGAAGCTCCCCTTTTTATTGTGGGTGCCCCAGACACTCTGTCCGGTAACTGCCTTGGCGTAAATATCCAGAAGAATCTTATTCTTATCAAACAGAAGCCCCTGGGAGGGATCGTAAGGGCCGTCCAAACGGTATGCATATTCAAAGTCCGTAATATGAAGCCCGAAGACGATCATGGAATACACATTGCCGATCCGGTAACGCTCCGGAAATTTCAGCACGGCATATGGCTCATCTTCCATCCTGCGGAACAGAAGGAGTTCGCAGGATGTAGCTCCCTGAGAATGGATGGTGAAGTTCACACCCACAGGAATCGCCGTGGCTCCGTTCATCTCATACAGACCCGGCCGGACCTCAAACCCCGCGATCACATCCATAGGGACCATATGGACCGTGCCGATTGAAGTGTTATAATTTGGTTTTTGCATAGCAATACTCCTTTGATGATGTTAGACACTGGTGTTTCTATAGACTCCATTATAGCTTAAATGCCAAAAAAAAGCATTACATTTTTTGAATCAATTGCCAAAATAACCAAATTTCCGTTACTCTTCGCGGGCTGTTCCAGAAGGTACGCTCTGTGTCGTGATCCTGCTCTTTGTCACTTTTCCTCCAGCCGGATTCCTGCCAGCGCCTGGGCAAAGGCATTGTTGACCGGCTCACGGGACTCTTTTTTCTGCTGGTCCAGATACCTGGCCACGTCCTTTCTGGTCACCCCGGCCCCCTCCTTCTTTCTCCGCTCCTGAAAGGCTGACAGCTTCTCCTTGTAGCCGCATTTACACACGAAGATCTGGCCGTCTCCCCTGCCCCGCAGCTCCATCTTCTTGTGGCAGGTTGGACATCTGGCGTTGGAGGTTCTGGCAATGACCTCCCGGTGGTTGCACTCCCGGTCCTGGCATACCAGCATCTCACTGTTCTTGCCCTTCACCAGCAGCATCCGTTTCCCGCAGACCGGGCATTTGGTGTTGGTCAGATTCTCATGACGGAAGGTTCCCTCTCCTGCCTTGATCTGGCCGATCAGCTCCTGGGAATACTTGCGGATATCTGCCATGAAGACGCTCCTCTTTAACCCGCCTTTGGCGATTCTTGACAGCTTCAACTCCCACTGGGCAGTCAGCTCAGGCTTCTTTAGATCCTCCGGAACCAGCTCCAGAAGCTGTTTGCCCTTGGAGGTCAGGAAGATCTCCTGGCCCCGCTTCTCCACCATAAAGCTGGAAAAGAGCTTCTCGATGATATCCGCCCTGGTGGCCACAGTCCCCAGTCCGCCGGTCTCCCCCAGTGTCTTTACCAATTCCTTATCTCTGGTTTCCAGATAAGCGGCAGGGTTTTCCATGGCAGACAGAAGTGCCGCCTCGTTAAATGGTGCCAGCGGCCTGGTCTTTCCCTCTGTCATGGTTACTGCCAGATGCCGCAGACCGTCTCCTTTTTTCAGATCCGGCAGGGTCTGGCTCTTCACCACCGGGCCGTCCCCGTCCCGGCCGGAGGTATTGCCCCCTTGTTCCGTGCCAAATCCGGACTCTGCATCCAGCTCCTCCTCATACTGTCCGCTGCCCTGGCTGTCCTCATACACAGACCGCCAGCCAACACTCTTGACGATCCTTCCGTGGGCCATAAACTGCTCCTCCCCCACCCGGACCGTCAGACGGATCTGCTCGTATTCATAAGGCGGATACAGCACTGCCAGGAACCGGCGCACCACCAGGTCATAGATCCGGCGTTCGTCAATGGTCATATGATCCAGCTGGACGAACTGCTCCGTGGGAATGATGGCATGGTGATCCGATACCTTGCTGTTGTCCACGAAGAAAGGCTTCTGGGGCAGCGGACGGCCTGCAAGCTGACCGGCTGCCTTACGGTAAGGGCCCACCCCGCAGGCCTTCAGCCGCTCTTTGATGGTGGGAACAATGTCACTGCTCAAATACCGGGAATCCGTCCGCGGATAGGTGAGAACCTTGTGATTCTCATAGAGGCGCTGCATGATGTTCAGGGTCTCTTTGGCCGAATACTGAAACCGCTTATTGGCCTCCCGCTGCAGCTCCGTCAGATCATAGAGCAGAGGAGCCTGCTTCTTCTTCGCCGTCCGCTTCACCTCTGTCACTGTCCCGGCCTGGCCCTGAAGCCGGTTTTTCAGGGCCTCCATCCTGGCCCTGTCAAAGGAACGCAGACTCCCTGAGCGGGCATCCTGCCAGGTCAGTGTCAGCTCCGCCGGCACTGTCCCGGTCCGGCTTCCTGTACTTCCTTTACCGATGCCAGACAAGCCTGCCCTGTTCCCCGTGCCTTCATTGCCGGTGCCGGATACGCCTGCCCTATTCCCACCGGATTCCTCTGTCTTCCACCGGGCCTGAAGGCCGTAGAAGGGTTTTGGCACAAACTCCCGGATCTCCTTCTCCCTGGCCGCGATCATAGCCAGGGTAGGTGTCTGAACCCGGCCGCAGGACAGCTGGGCATTGTACTTGCAGGTCAGGGCACGGGTGGCATTGATCCCTACCAGCCAGTCTGCCTCCGCACGGCACATGGCTGCGTCGTAGAGATTATCATACTCCCGCCCGTCTTTTAAGTGGGCAAATCCTTCCCTTATGGCCTTGTCCGTCACCGACGAGATCCAGAGCCGCCGGATGGGCTTGCGGCACTCTGCCTTTTTAAGGATCAGCCGTGCCACCAGCTCTCCCTCCCTGCCCGCGTCTGTAGCGATGATCACCTGGCCGATATCCTTCCGGTTCAACTGGGCCTTCACAGCCTGATACTGTCTGGTGGTCTGCCGGATCACCTCCAGCCTGAAGGGATCCGGCATCATAGGCAGATCCTCCATCTTCCATTCCTTATACTTTTTGTCATAATCCTCCGGATCAGCCAGGGTGACCAGATGCCCCAGCCCCCAGGTCACCACATATTCTCCGCCTTCTATGGCTCCGTTCATATTCTTCCCGCACCGCAGGACACGGGCGATGTCCCTGGCCACGGAGGGTTTTTCTGCAATTACCAGTGATTTCATTTATATTGACCATACCTTTCTGAAACCTTCATTTCCAGAGTCCGGCGCTTCCTGCCCCAGCACTTTCTGACGGCAGGAAGATGCCTGACCAAACTGTCACAGCTATGCACGATAACCGGAAATCCCTTCCAGCTCCAGCAGCCGTATCTTCTTCTCTATCCCCCCGGCATACCCGGTAAGTCCTCTTTCGCTTCCCAACACCCTGTGACAAGGTATAATGACAGAGACCGGATTGTGTCCCACTGCGCCGCCCACTGCCTGGGCAGACATGGAAGAACGTCCCATCTGTCGGGCCATACGATCTGCAATGGCTCCATAGGTAGTGGTCTGCCCGTAAGGAATCTCCAGAAGGATTCTCCATACTGCTTCCCTGAAGAATGTGGTCTTAAGCCCAAGTTTTGGCACGAAGTCCGGCTTCTTTCCCTCAAAATACAAGTCCAGCCACTTCCGTGTCTGATCAAATACCACCAGGTCCTTCTCTTCCTCTTCTCCGGTCAGTGTACTCCCAAAATACTTCTGACCATCAAACCACAATCCCGTCAGAGCCTCCCCATCGGATGCCAGTGTAATCCCGCCCAGCGGTGACTCATAATGTGATCGATACTGCATTCTTATTCTTCCTTTCCTGAATATATGAAGGGGACACCATCTGGCCAATCTGGCAAAGGCCCAGGAAGACCTTCCCGAAAGCATGGTTTTTGCGTAACAGTTCCGATCCCCCCTGGACTGCTGCGGTTCTGCCTTATGTTACAACCTGCAGTGAGCTTCCCCTCTGACCTTTCTTTACCCGGATCTGCTGCGGGATACTCTCCTCCAGTCTGGCTACATGGGAAATGATCCCCACCAGCCTCTGTCCCCGGGTCAGCTGGTTCAGCACGGACAATGCCCTGTCCAGCACATCCCCGTCCAGAGAACCAAAGCCTTCATCAATAAACAGCGCATCCAGCTGGTTCCCGCCAACATGATTCTGTACCACATCCGACAGTCCCAGGGCCAGGGCCAAAGATACAAAGAAGGATTCCCCTCCAGACAAAGAGGAAGCAGGACGGCATTTCCCGGTGCCCATATCCAGCACCACAATCTCCAGACCTGCCTTGGCGTTGGCCTTCCCGGCATTGACTTCGTGGATCAGCTCGTAGCGGCCCCCGCTCATGATATCCAGCCGCTGGTTGGCCATCTCAAGGACTTCCCGGAACACGTATCCCATGACATACCTGTCAAAGCTCAGCTTGCCTCCCTCAGAATTGGCCCCCACCGCAAGATTCGCCAGATGATCCAGACGCTCCCAGGCTTCCTGGGTTCTGTCCAGTACCCTTCTGGCCGTCTCCACAACATCGGCTGTCTTCTGATGGTTCTGATAATGGTCCCGGCAGACATCCAGCTTCTCCTGGAGACTCTTACGCAGAGCCTCTGTTTCCTGGATCTGTTCTGCCAGGAGGGTAAGATCCGCCATCGTAAGATTTTTTGTCTCCTTTTCCAGCTCCTCAAGGCGGTTCTGTATATTCCCGCGCTGGTTCTTATAGTCGGTTACTGCCTTTTTGCCGGAACTGATCCATGCCTCTACCTGGGAATCCGTATCTCCGGCCAGAGCCGCCGCCTTGTGAGCCTCCTTAAGATCCCGGAAGCCATACTGTATAAGGGCTGCTTCCAGACGCTCCTCTGCCTTGTCCAGATCCGCCTCCAGTCCCGGCAGCATCTCCAGCCGTCCCTTCCTGTTCCCGTCAGCTGTCTCACTGCTGCTTTTGGCTTTCTCATACGCCTTCCGGGATTTTTCCAGTTCATGGCTTAACTGCTCTTTCTCCTTCCTCCAGAGTCCAAGCTGCTCCTTTGCTTTCACTTCATCAGGGTACTCAAGACTGCGTTCCAGCTCTTCAATAGCAGTCTCCAGTCTGCCGCAAAGCTCCCTCTGGCCCTGCTCTGCCTCCTGATACTGCCTGGATTTCTCCTGGAGTGATTCCACTTCTTCCTGCTTTTCCTTCAGAGCCTTCCGCAGCCCCTCCAGCTTCCTGGCCTGCTCCTTTGCTTCCTTGTAGCAGGAATCCAGCCTCTGCCATGCTTTTTCACTGGCTGCTATGGCATCATCCAGATATTTCCCGTCTTTTAGGCCGTCCCAGTCCGGACATTCCGGTTCCAGCTCCCGCAGTCCTGCCAGCATATGGGCTTTCCTTCCGGCAAGGGATTCCTCCAGCCTTGTGATCTCCCTGGACTGAAGTTCCCGCTCATGATCCTTCTCCTCAAATGCCTTCTTAGCCTTGTCCACATCCTTCTGCCGGGGGATCTCGGCCATGGACTTTGCAAAGGGCGGATGGTCTTTTCCGGCAAACCTGGTCCGGCACACCGGGCAGAAAGCTTCCCCCCTCTCCTCCAGCTCTTCTTCCAGCTCTCTGGCCATGAGTCCGGCCTGACCTTCTATAAATGTCTGGTAAAGCTCATGATAAAGCACCTCTTTCCTGCCGGCTTCCCCAGCCAGCCTGCCAAGCTTTTTCTGCTCTGCCACAAGCTCCTGCTCCTTCTTTCGGATCTGATCCGCCTGGTCCCGGATCCCATCCTTGGCCATCAGCTTGTCCAGGCGTCGTCTGGCCTCATTGCATTCCCCCTCCAGACGGACGGTCCGGACATCTGCGCCTGACTTCTGAAGGATCTCCTCCTCCAGAAGCCTGCACTGTCCGGCTGCCTGCTGCTGCTTTGTCTCTGCTTTGGCTCTGCTGTCCGACAGCTTCCCCAGCTCCTCTTTTGCTCCTTTTTCCTCAACGCGTCTTTTCTCCAGTTCTGCATATTCCGGCAGATTTTTTTCTATGTTGGATAGTTTTACTTCCAGCTGACGGATCATTGGCTCTGCCGTCTTTCGGCACTGGTTGTACATGGACTCTTTTTCTGTCTGGTCTTTCCTAAGCTCTGTGATCTGCTTTGACAGCTGTTCTATCTCCTGCCTGGTATCCTCACAGACCTTTCGGGCCCTTTCATAATGTTCCTCGCAGGGTCTTATCTTATAAAAGACCTGCTCCACCTGACTCGTCTGCTCTGCCAGCTGTATGTAGTCTGGTTCCTTTTCCTCAAGTTCTTTTAGATGCTTTGTCTTCTGTTCCTGTTCCTGGAGCTTTTTGTTATTTTCCTCTGCCCGGACAGACTCCCGGTGAAGATCATTTTCCTGCTTCTGGCAGATATTCCGCTGTTCCTCCAATTCCTGGATATATCTATGTTCTGCTTCTGCCAAGTCTTTCAATGTCTGGGCCAGTCCGGGATTGGCGGTGGAGTAGGCTTCCTGCACCTGCACTGTCTCCATATCCTCCGGCCACAGGAAATTCTCCATGGCCCGGGCAATCCTGTCAAAGCCTTCCTCCCGGCGTCTTTCCCGCAGACGGTTCCTGGCCTCATCCAGCAGTCTCTGAAAATAGACATAGGAGGAGCTGTCAAAGAGTTCCCCCAGGATCCGGTTCTTCTCCTCGCTGTCTGCATCCAGAAACCGCTTGAACTGACCCTGGGCCAGCATGACGATCTTGGAGAACTGTTCCGCGTTCATCCCCAGCAGGTGTTCGATCCTGGCTGTGACCGCATCCGTCTTCTCTATGACATCCCGGCCTTCCTCCCAGAATCTTGCTGCCGGTGTCGTCTTCTCATATTCTCCGGTTCTGCGGGATTTCTTGAAATGGAAGATCCGTTCCACCCTATGGGTCTTCCCGGCATGACTGAAGGTCAGATCCACCACGGTATCTACAGACTTGTCCACATAGTCACAGTGCATCATCTCAAAGGTACGGGCCTTTCCGTCCGACCGGCCTCCCTGGGCCCCGCTGGCCTCCCCGTACAGGGCGAACATGATGGCATCAAAAATGGTGGTCTTTCCGGCCCCGGTATCTCCCGTGATCAGATAAAGGCCATGATCCAGCCGTTCAAAGTCCACCAGGGTTTTCTCCCCATAGGAGCCAAAGGCTGTCATCTCCAGCTTTATTGGTTTCATTATCTATACTCCTCTTCCTGGGTATTTTCGTAATGGTTCAACACCTTGCAGCCATGGGCAGACATCCATTATAAGCTGTCTGCCATAACACGTTCTCTTACAATTGTAACAGCTCCGATATCTCTTGAACCGTTTCTTACAATCAACCCTGATTCAGTATATACTTCAGCAGTTCCTTTGCATGGCTCTGAAACATCTCTTCCGTCTGACCTCTGGCCTCTGCCTCCCGGACCTGGTCCGCCGCAAACCGGAACAGCTCCAGATCCCGCGGCTCCGGCTCTGCCCCTGCCTTTTTCTCCTGGTACAGATCCGCAAAGTATTCTTCCACCAGCTTCTGTTCTTTGGCTTTTGGCCCTATACCCGAACATGCCGCGCTGTATTCCCGGTAATCGGAAACCAGCTCCATGACTATACTTCCCTGACTCCCCAGCCGTTCCCGCAAAACCTGGGCCGTCTCTGCGGTAACCCTCTGGTCTGTCAGAATAATCCGGATATATTCATTTCCCATACTGCCTTCACTGGCAGCCAGAACCTCCTCCAGAGTCCCCCGCAGCTCCCGCATGACGTGAAGGGGCTCCACCTGCACCCGGGTAATCTGGACTTCGGTTCCCTTCTCCCCCAGCTCCACCAGAAGCGGCCCCTTCACCGGCTGTCTGGTCTCGTTGAAATGATAGCACAGAGGGGAGCCTGCATAGCGCACCTGGGGCCTGCCCACCGGATAGGAAGCATGGATATGCCCCAGAGCCACATAGTCAAAGCCGTCAAAGGCTGTATAGTCGATCTGCCCTACGCCGCCTACCATGGACTCGGATCCGCCCCGCTCTGCTTCTCTGCCGTCTGCGGTCACGTTCTGATGAGCTACCAGTACATTTCTCCGGGAAAAATCAATGGCTTGTCTGGCCAGAAGCCTCCTTACTGCCGTATCATAATCATTAATGGAGTCATCGCCCAGCTTCTGGGCCACCTGGGCCGGAAAGACATAGGGCATGAGCCAGAAGGTCACCTGTCCGGAACCGTCCTTTTCTGGTATGGTCACATGGTCCAGCTCCTCCTTTAGCACTCCCGCGATATGGATATTCTGCTTGGCCAGGATCTCCCCTGCAAAGGAGAGACGTTTACCAGAATCATGATTCCCAGCTACCATAAGCACCGGGATCTTTAGCTCCTCCAGTCGGGCCAGCATCCTGCCAAAGAGCGTCATGGCCTCGCCGGAAGGAGCGCTCCGGTCATAGATATCCCCGGCAATCACCACCGCGTCCGGCAAAAGCTCTTCCACCTGCTCCAAAAAACGTTCCACCCATACTTCCTGGTCTCCATGTTCCAGCATAGAGACACCGTACAAAGCTTTTCCAAAATGCAGATCCGATATATGTATCATTCTCATAATTTTCCACCTGTCTGTATTCTTATGATTTGAGCCTGTCACGATCCACCACCACTTGTGCAATGCGAACCAGCTCTCTTTGTATCTCCACCGGCTCCAGCACCTCCACCTGGGCGCCGAAGGTAAGCAGCCACATGATCAGATTCTCATTATTCGTATATTCCGCGGTAAAGAGCAGGGATCCGTCCTCCTGCTGTAAAAAGCAGTGGAGCCCGAATTCCTCCACCAGCCGCCATTTACATTCTCTGTCAAATATGGCCTTTACCTTGATATTCCCCGGAAAAACCGTCTGGGCCGACAGCTCCGGCGCCGATACCCTCCGGGGCTCAAATCCGGATCCTTTCTGAAGGTTGTCCATCCGGTTCAGCTTGAACATCCGGAAATCCTTCCTTGTAGTGCACCATCCCCACACATACCAGGAGGACAGATCGATCAGGATCGAATCCCTGCCGCCAACCAGATCCGAAGAACCGGACTGGAGCTTTTCCATAAGCTGGCTGTAATAGTGGCTGCTGCTTACGCTGTCCAGGCTCCGCAGCCCTGCCAGGATCATCCGCAGCTCCTTTGAGGTCAGCAGTGTCCGGTCAATCCGGTAATCATCCATGATACAGATCCCGCCGCCAGCCCCCTGGATGGTGCAAACCGGTATCCCGGCCTTGCACAGATCCTCAATATCCCGGCTGATGGTTCTGCAGGATACATCGAATCTGGCCGCCAGCTCCGGGGCTGTGACCCTCTCCTTTTGCAGTAATATGGAAAGTATTCCGATCAGACGGTCTATTTTCATAATCTTGTCTATTCTCTCCTACCTCTCCATCAGGTTCCTGTCTGTAAAATACTTTTTCAGAAGAACGAATATCACGGATACGAGCTAACAATTCGTCAAAATAGTTTCCACCTCCAAGATT
>Ga0137308_101384_pt1 | contig 24347 bp, 20 predicted proteins | sample Inofrocosms_June_FD_97181 | JGI IMG/M metagenome (GOLD analysis project Ga0137308, IMG submission 97181) | Mouse cecal microbial communities from Vienna, Austria - N-Acetylneuraminic and N-Acetylglucosamine D2O microcosms_June | ecosystem: Host-associated > Mammals > Digestive system > Large... | reverse complement strand
CCTATAGTCATCAGACTTCATCCTCTCAAAGCGGTTGGGATGAGGTTCCAGCTGTACCCCCATGCAGCAGTAGACACAGCCGGATCTGTAAACCCCTGTATTTTGGAACACGCCATTGCGGCACTCTATTGTCCCATAGATACTGCAAATATTGAGGTTATTTACGGCAATATACCGTAGGATATCCTGACGGGTCCAAAAACCTAGAGGCTGGGATTTTGGGTGCTTTGCATCATATACATTGCAGCCTGTACGGTTATATTCTCTCTGCCTTCTGTACCCTTCATCCTGTGTGATCCCAATATAGGGAACCCTGCCTGTCTCCTTGTTATATGCATAAATTGGCTGCTTTTTCGTAATGTCACAGCACAGTTCGCTGATATCAAAAGGCGCATTTACAAGGAATTTCCACTTTTCGGCCAGCTTTCCAAAACTCCCTCTTTCATCTCCGTTCAGAAGATAATTTCGATAACGGGCGCTTAGGTTGCCATGCCGCAGCTTTCTGATCTTTGCTGCCGTCTCTTTACTGACCAGCGGATATCCATGCACTTCCAGCACTTCCTTGAATGACATTTTTGGCCTCAGAACAGTCACATTATCATATAAGGAAACAAATCTGACGATTTCCGGATACTCAAGCCCGGTATTCACAAATACCAACGGAACATCCCCGACCGTTTTTCTGACAAGATCAACAAGTACCGTCGAATCCATCCCGCCCGAAAAAGATACATAGACGTCACCCTCGTGGAAATCATACCAGTCCTCAATTCGCCTCCTGGAGAGGATAAGCTTCTCTTCAAAAGGAAGATACTTTCTCTGGGCAAACTGCCATTCATTCAGTTTCAGTTCATTGTCCATTATAAACATCTTATCCGCCCTCTCCTATAAAACCATAATCAATCTCTTCTCCTGCCAGGTATAGGATAAAAACTGCGACTTCATATAAAAAAAAGTCCTGAGAAATGCTTTTTTCCTTCATTCCATCAGAACTTTTTCCTGTATTTGCTACCTGTCTCTTTTTGAATCTGGCCAGCCACCTCCGGGCGGTTTTTACTGCATGATCCTTATTCCCGATAATCCTGCCGCTCTCCAGTCTTGCCTCTTCCAAAGTAACTGTCTCTGCTGTGTCAAATTCATAATTTCCTATATTCAGTTTGTTTTGGAAATATTTTAATGCCTGATACGAGACATGCAGATTTTTTATCACTGCACTTACCTCGTATTCGTCAAATATTTCACCGTCCTCGATCATTTCCGCATAACGGAATGCGTCCGCGGAATAGGCATAATAGAATCCCAGCGACATATGATAGTTATAATCATCATTTCCCGCTGACATCCCATGAGACCTTAGAAATTCCTGGACATCTGTATCCTCCTTCTTCTTCACTCGATCTGCCATTTTCTTCTCTTTGTTGTACGCATAACAACTTCCTCCTTCTATTAATATTTTTGCATAAAAAAACATCTGGCATAGTACCAGATGCAAAATTCTTCCCACGCTTCCCCCTGATGATAGATAAAAACCTGTTACCAGGGATTTCACGCCTTCTCCTCTTCCTAAGAATCAGAGTATGAAAAGAATCTTTATGCGTTCATTATATTGCATACGAAGCAGAATGTCAAAAACTTTATAATGTTAATCCACACTAATTCCAACCGCCCTTTTCTCTTATTTGACATTTTACAAGCATAAAATACAAAACCTTACTGTTAGGGTGAAATGTATCCGCAGCCTTTCCCTACTTCGGAGGCTCCACCCTTACTTTCACCAACTCATTCGCTGCACGGACAAGGTTGTCCCGGTAAGACAGATTCTTATAACGTTTGATCTGAATCTGTGTGACCCCCATCTGCCTGGCTACCTGCTCCGGGCTTGCTTCATATGCAAACATTGTGACCGCACAAGTATTTCTCAGCGCTTCTGCACTGTAATTCGGTACGCCGGCAAGTTCTGTATATTTCTTCATGAGCCTGCTGATATACATGGTATTCAGCTTATTTCCGCGGCTGTTATAGAATAGATATTCATGTTCCTGCCTCTGGGCAATATACTGCCCTAAAATCACAAACACATCCTCCGGTATAAAACAAGGTTCCTTCCGGCTTGGCAGCTCCGCATACACACCATTGTCATATGCAACAATATCACACAGCTTCAATCCTACAATCTCTGTCGATGAAAGCCCTACCCTCTGAAGCAGGGCAAAAATACAATATGCCTGGAGGTCATCCTGCGCTTCGGTAAATATCTTATCAATATGTTCTACCGGGATCGTCTTTGCGTATTTATCTATCTTTGCAATCCTCTTTAAATAAGGAAGAAAGTAGTCCTGAAATGATGCCGGGACCTTATATTTCTCACGCTTATCACAGATATATTCAGCCAGGGAATGCAGCTCACGGATTTTCTTTGCCATTGTGCTTGGCTGCATCTTTCCTGTCTCCAGTTTCTTCTGCAGATGTTCAAAATAGGCTTCTGCTTTTTCATAGTCCAACTCTAAAAAATCACTCTCGCAGAACCGCATAAATTCGGTCACATCCACTTCATATGACGCAATACTGACTTCATTACGGAAATGTGCGGTAAAATCTGGCCAGATTACTTGCAGAAACTGGTCGGAAGCGTGTATGCTGTTCATTTGGCCTGCCCTCCCTTGTTGACTGATCCGCGGAAGCGGATTCACGATATGTTATAAGTATATATTCATACTATAACATATTTTATGGATAAAAATCAAGTGGTACATAAATCTCTTGATTCTTCCGCACAATCCTCTACTCTAAGATTCCCGCCATACGCAGCAGATACCGTGCATTTGTAGTCGTACAGCGTCCTTCCCTTAATTTATAGTCAAAAAGGATTCTGTTTCCCTTATAATGCTCTGTAAAATGATAATTTTTCGCATCAATGCCTAAATCATTTTCCAAATCACACAGCTCAAAATCATGAGTGGTAACCAACGTGAAAGTATATGGCCTTGACAAATTCCGTATGGTCTCTTTAGCCGCAAAAATCCTGTCCTTTGAATTTGTTCCTTTGTAGATTTCATCAATCAGTGAAATCATGGGAACCTGCTTTTTACTGACCTCAATCATCTGCTTGATACGCAGCAACTCTGCATAAAATGTGGAGATTCCCTCGTTCACGTTATCCTCCGTGCGAATGGATGTACATAACTCCATAAGAGAGAGCTGCAAATTTGCCGCAGTGCAGAATCCACCGGCATAGGCGAGGGCTAAATTAATGCCTATGCTGCGCATAAACGTTGTTTTCCCTGACATGTTGGAGCCTGTTATAATGCAGGCGCTATGGGTCAGATTAATATCATTTCCTACTGCCACTGGCTCATTTATCAACGGATGTCTGATATTTGAAGCTTTTAATATGGGACGTCTGGAATCCACAATTACAGGCAGACAGTGGGACTTCCTGGTATGACAGATTACGCTTAAACTTGTTAAGGCTTCGGCCTTTCCCAATTCCTTAACCCAAGACTCCAAACTGTCCCTGTAGTTATCCTTCCATTTCCCATATCTCTCCATGCAATAATAATCATGCAAAAATAGTCCGTTATAGAGCACAAATGCATAGATATTGTGGCGTGCGCACACAGAGTCAGAAATCTCCTCCAGCTCTTTTAAGGCAGCGGAAGCAGTACCATTTTTCTGCAGAGTTTTCTGCAATTCTCTAAGATAGGGGCTGTCAAATGACTCCTGCTCCAAAAGCTGAAACAATTTCCGGTACGGGGTAATGGTCTTATTCATCTGATAGATCGGTGATAAAACCTTGTTGTTCCAATAAAATCCAAGGAAGGCAGACATCAACTGAACAAATGCGAGAAGAACAAAAAGAGGCATTGTCAAATAGCTGTGGATTCCCAATAAGGCAGAAAATAAAAAGGTCAGCGCAAGAAGCGGGAAAAATCTAATGAGTATCCGGTAAACCATCGGAAAATAATTTCTCACTTTCAGGGTTTGAAAAAAGTTATCCATCATTTTTCTGGATTTATCATATTCGGTCTCTCTCAAACGCCTTGCACCGGCTTCAAGTTCCATACAAAATTCCGGCTTTTGCGCCAGCTCTGCAACTGCCTGCTGGCGGCTTTTCATCTCCTGGGCTATCTGCAAAGCAGAATCCGGCGCTTGCCCTTTACCCGGCAGGCTCAGCCAAAGGGCAAGCTGATCCTGGCCCCAAATGGTGCTTGCTGTGCAGATGTATTGATAAAGAGAGCTTTTCCCAAACAGATCCAAATCCCTGGCCTCTAAAAAACCATCACTTAAATACCGCGATCCGTCCACAGGAAAGCTTTTCCATCCATCGTCAAAACGTGCCATGTAATCCTTCACAACAGACTGCGAATCTTTCAGGCATGCCTGTTCCTCTTCCAGCTTGCCATGATAGATCACCAACAAGAGAAAGGCAAGTCCAAACCCGGCAGCAAGCACAAACAGCGCAGGGTTTTTCTGCTGATACCCAAACAAAAGAAGCAGTCCTGCAATGACAAAAGTAATGCCGCGCAAAAGAGATACCCTGTCGGATACCAGGGCCAGTTTATCTAATTTTTTCTGGCAGGATTCATACCGTTTCTCATACATAATATAAGTATTTTGTTTAAGATCTTCCTCAACATTTTCAACGTTTTCCATAGGACTCTCCTTAAGCTGACATATAATTTCCCACTCTTTTCACTTTATGGCTCCATAGAACCCACAACCATCTCTTTCAGCCATATTTCCCCATCATCTATATTTACCACTTTCCAATGGCACAGATTCTCAATTGCGTGTTCGATTTCTGTCTGCTCAAGAATGTTTTCATTCTTTTCTTTATACCATTTTGAGAAATCATTTATAAAAGCTCCTTCCTCTATCCCTGTCTCATATCCATTTCTTATATGAAGGTAATACACAATATATGCCTCATTCTTCCCTATATCCTGCCTCGTTGCTTTCTGGATAAAAAGCGCCCCTGCAATCAATAGCTGCAGATAATTGAAAAAATTTTCCGGACAACTGACAGACGCCAACAGTTCAATACCCGCCGCGATTGCCTTTTTGAAATCCATTCTGATATTTCCGAATTTATAAGAAACCGCTTCATTTCCCAGAAAAACCATCCCTTTTCTCGCATCATCCGGGATTACCATAATATAATTATCTACGATACTGTCCCCTGTACTTTCTTCTAACCCAAGCATATCAGCTTCCAGGGCCAATTTATTCTTTAGTTCATTGTCATAATCTAACGCTTCCTGCCTCGTCATAGCTGCTCTCCTTTCATCTGATTTCTTCTATTTATATGAAGAACCTTATCAAGCTTCCCCTTTTCCATTTTCAGGAGTACCTGATCTTTATATTCATCATATACATCCAGAAATCCGCTATACAGATGATTCCCATCTACCGTATCGAAATCATATTCATCTTTATTAACAATCGCAAACAGCCTGTTCTTTCTGTCACCCGGCAGAGGATGCTGCGGATCATAAAATCTGGTCTTATACAGCACCCTGTCTGTATAATAATATAAATCAAAGAAATCCATATACATCATGGGTGCAAGGTATGTATATTCTTCCAAAATCCGCTTATCTCCATCGTTTTCTATGATAATTCTCAGCACAATATGATATGCTATCATGTCTGCATCATACTCTTCCTTCTCCGGATGCCGCTCGGAATACATTTTCCCAATGCTTGCCAGATACGCATGTGCAACCTCATGCGCCAGGCTGAAAACTACAACAGTCCAGTAACAATCCTCTGCAAGCTGCAATATCTGCACATCGCCGGATACCAACTGCAGCAGCACATCGTTTGCATACTGTCCCTGCATTTCTCCAAAAATGCAGACGTTATTCATCAGAAACAGGATATAACGGAAGCACTCACTATAAATATCCAGCTTCTCAAACTCCTTTGACCATTTAAGCATGGCAAGAAAAAATGCGATCACTGTTGATTCAAACAGCTCATCAATATGAACAAACGCCGGATTTTCTTTGTCATTGTATATATAGCTGTTAATCGTCTGCTGATAGCGGTTGCTTAAGGTTATACCATCCCCCTCATATCCGTATTCCTTTTTAAAATATTCTTTCACTACGGCAAACATGTTTTGCAGATTATATCTCTCCATGTTTTTCCGTAACTGTTCTTCCGTAAAATCGCCGGAAAAATACTGCAGCATTCTTTGGATCTCTCTTTCGCCGTCCTTCACGCTGCTTCCTCCGAATTTGAACAGTTCATACATCTGCGGAACCATGAACTTTTCCATGAATGGTATTTCAGGCTGATTTGGAAATATATCCTTGCTATCCTTTTCCATCATTCTTGTCCTCATATTGTTTCCTCATATTATTGCCCCAAATCAAACGGCAATTCTTTTAGCTCACCACATGCAGTATTACAAATTAGAATTACACGTTCAAAGCTTAGAACTTAAAATCAATCTTCTTTCAATAAATCAGCACTTAAATCATTTTCATCCAAGCGTGAAAATGCACCAACATAAAACTTCGGATTCTGCTTTTTTATTTCCTGCAGACATAATAAAGCATATTCTTCATCAGCTTCATACTCAGCAACATCATGAATGACATGAAACAGCTCTTTTCCACTATAAGTAAGGAAATATGCTTCTCGCTGAAATAAAATCGGCTTATCATCATAGCTCATAACAACACCGCATAATTTATCATTATGAAATTCCAAGTTATTATCTTTACTAATATAAATTGCCAAGTCATGATCTATACTAAGCGCGCCTGCCTCCAGCAAAGGCACAATATGTTCTTCATATGACAGTTTTAATTTTTGTATATACTCACGGCACTCTTGATGACCATCTTCTTCACAGAAAAAACCAGCCGAATCAATATAATATGAGTCTCCACTCTGCATGACATATCGGCACAAAAGAGAAAAGGTCTTTGCTTCTTCCGGCGGCATATTCCGAACCATATCTAATGTCCGGAGGGCGCATGATTTTGGTCTTGCAATTTCATTTGCCAATACTTTCCCCCATAATCTCTGTAGATCATCATTACTAATATTCCCTACCGCATCAAAAAAGCGCATCAACCAGTCAAAACTAAATTTATCTTTATTGCCGCTGCTTTGCTCTGATTCTGTGTCATCGTTATGCAGATCAGCAATCACTTCGTCCGCCCGTTTGGCTACTTTTAAAAAGTTCCTGCATTTATAAAGCTCAACATATGATAACTTTCCTTCATTTAATAATTCATTTGCAACTTTTTCAAATTCACACGCCTTAAAAGCTTCTATTGCTTTAATATTTTCTCCTCTTCGGACAAATAATGTTGTTATTAACGAAGATACAACGCCCTGAATGGCCGGAGAAGTTATTACTATCTTTCCTATATGTAAACCTGTGTTAAGCAGTTCCATATTCATCCTACTCACCTCCCTTTATCAGCAATCTCTTTTTTTCTTCACTTACGCCAGTCCAATCCGCAAACTCTAAATCTGCTTCCGCAAGCATCTCCACAATATTGAGATCATCCAGATCAAACTGCGCTATTTTTACACCATTTAACTTTGTCATTTCCATAATGCAATTTCTCCAATCAGCACTCTCTATCTCTACATTACTAAAATCAGCCCTCGTAAGATCTGCCCCATGGAAATCCGCATCTATAAGCACCGTCTCATCAAAGTTCGCGGCAGTCAAATTGGCAGAAGCAAAATTTGTTTCTTTTAATTTTGTGCCACAAAAATAGGCTCCTTCCAAATTACTAATCTCGAAAACCGTTCTTTCCAGTAACGCTCCTGTAAAATTAGCAGCACACAACTGTGCACCGGAAAAATCTGCATCACATAAATCTGCGTTGTTAAATTCCGCTCTGTCAGCGACTCCGGAAAGCATAATACAATTCCGCATGATACAATTTCTGAATGATGCACCCGAAATAATACTTTCTTCAAAATGACTTTCATTCAATATTGTATTATCAAATACCCACCACATCATATTTGCTTTGGAAAACTCCGCACATGACAAATCCAACATCTCGTCTTCTGTTTTATCTGTTTCTAACCCAACAAACATCTTCAATAATTTACTTAAATTATTCTCATAAACTCGAACCTTTTCCTCTAATTCATGGTAAGAATTCACACAAATTTTGCTGCACCGCCTATTCTCATCAGTAATAAAAAATGGATAATTCGTGTTAAATCCCTGAGTAAACACATCGGTAAGAATATCGGAAAAATGCTGTTTTGTTATTCTAACTCCATCCACTACAAAGCTTTCATTTAACAATATCTCTTCTATAAATTTAAGAATTTCATCCTCTAAAATGTTATCTGAAAAAAGATAAAGCAACATCTTTAACTGTTTCGCAGGAATCAGCTCTTTAGAATTCCTGTAGAAGAATTCAATAATCGCAACAGCCGCCAAATATTCATAAAATGTTTTATGAATAAACTCAATCTCTGACTGTTGCCAATCCATTTCATTATAAGCCTCCCGCAGGAAGAACAACAAAACCAGTTTAGATGGATTATCCTTCTTATGAAGCTGAATCCAGTTTTCACACATTTCTGCCTGTCCCATACATTGACAATAATCATAAATTGCCCGAATCGCCACGGCCCGACTATGTTCTTTATATGCACAGCCCCCTAAATATCGAAGCATTTGTTGATATTCTTTATATTCCTTTGACTTAAAATATATTTCTCGTTCTGTCTCACGGTTATACTCTCTTGTATAGATATGCCTGAATATGGTCTCATATAGTTTTGCCGTATTCTTAAAATCCTCAAATCTGCTTCCTGCATGTTTCATCGTCCAGACGACCAAAAATAACAGCAAGGGTGATTTACTTAATTCATCAAATTGTTCATTTCCTATCGGGAGCTGTTGCTCTATATGAAATGCATTCGTCAATTTATTCCAATAAATTCCCCTTAAATCTTCCTTTAGCATTTCTTTCGGATCTGCAGCTTCTCCGGCTCGTTTTGTCAGTTCATACTCATCCAGAAAAAGCGGAAGCATCTCCAATTCTTCGCCCCTGACTTCTTCTATTGCTCTTTTCATCACCTGACTTCTCCCACTTATAATACCAGCCCACGGTATTCCCCAATCACAGTTCTCCAGCCCCCTTATCAATTCAAGAGAATTATCATATACCATATGACGGATTTCGTCTAACCCATCTATGATCAGAAGCCTTTTTTCTTTCAGCCTTTTATTTAAAAACCACGGGTAGTGATTCTTTATATATTTTTCCAATACCGATAATGCATTCTCCTTTTCTCCAAATCCCAGGCGATGCAGCTCTATAAATACAACAAATCCATTTGTCTTTGGAGTCGCAGTCATAGTAGCAGCAACTAACTTTACCAGGGAAGATTTTCCTATACCTGGTTCACCGTGTAAAAATAAAAGCGGTGCCTGATTTCGCTCATACCATTCCCATATATAACTTGTCGTATCCACAATAAGTGATGACTCTTTTAGTCTCCCATTCAATAAATTACGCTCTGATAATTTACCATGAAGCGAAATATAAATCTGCTTCAGACAAATATCCTCTTTTAATATCTGCTGGAATATTAAATCCCTTAAACGTTTCTGTGATTCCAGCCTTTCTTTTTCTTCTTCCTCTACCATCTGTATTTGTTGTTGACCTACATAATAAGAAACCTTTTCATCGATTTTTTCATCTCTCTTCTGTATCTGCTCATGAAAATCCTGCGTCGTATGTAATATGTACCACCGGTACAATAACTCTCTTTTTATGATCTCTTCATAAAACTGCCTGTACCACACTTCTAAATTTCTCTGTGCAACATAATATGGATTTACCTGAAGCAATGCAGCTTTCACATCTCCTTCTGTTAAATGTCCATTTTCTATCCAGGTTCCATAAAGCATTTCACAGGCGGCTGCCATTTGTTCCTGCTTATTTACACACAATCCCATATATCTTTTTACACTGGCTTCTATTGCTTCATAAAGCTGGCCCTCCAGTGATTCTTCCTTTCCTGGCAGCCTGCGCTTGATTTCTTTCCACAATAATCCGCTTCCAATGTCTGCGGATTTTGATATTACATAGTCTCCAACCGAAAAGCCTAAAAGCTCAACACCAAGCAATGCGGCTATTCCTGTCACGATTCCCACCTCTTTTACTAGTTCAATTAAAATAATTGCTCGGAAAGTCATTTTGCCTCTATATCCTAATATCACTTTTTTATTGTATCATATTTTCATTACAATTCACCTAAAATCTTTATTTGTAAAAATATAAGGTAACTTCCGAAGCAATCTGCATTCAAAAAGTGCAAAACGCAAAATTGCCAACGAGAATGTCCGCTGGCAAATCAATTTTATATGAGACTAATAAGAATTCATTATAATTAATTTATAAACACTGTAATAACATTTACTCCAATAATTCATATTCAAAAGAAGCCCTGTCCGTCGTAAAAGAAAAGATAGTGTATTCTCCTTTTCGGAATCTGTAAAATGCCCGGCAGGCCGCACTTTCATGAATCGTCCTTACCATATCCCCATTAGCCGGAGCATTCAGAGGGCTTCTGACCTTTTCTAACAGCCTAGCTTCTAATTCCAGATTCCCCTGCACAATCCGAAGCCTCCCGTCCCGAACCTGCACCGCTTTTGCCCCCAGATAAGTTGACAGCCGATATTCTCTGCCCTTCCACAGCACAACACCAATGACGCCCCGAAAATGAAAGCCGACAACCGGGACATCTGCCACAGCCAACATCAGCGAGCCTCCCGGAAAGCTGCATTGCGTCCACGCATATTCCCTGGGAAAAGAATGTCCTTCGTCTCCTTCCCAGTATCCCACTGCATTCTGAAACAAATATTCCTGCCCATTCACCTTCATCCTTCCATAGACCAAATGCCGCATACTCCGCACACTATGCCGGCATTCCAGGAAAGGAAATATGGAAAACGGCCCCATGATGTCATATTTCAAAGGAAAAATGGGGCCAAACCTCAGTTCTCCGCTTATATCCAGCTTTGGCGTATGTACTGCCAGAAGAAGCCCCCTCTCTCCAAACCGACTCTTTCCGATCCAAATATCCTTTCCCGTCCGGTGGAATGCCGCGGCAGGATAATCAACGTTCCACGCATGATTCTCCGTAATGACCTGAATGGAACAAGATTTCTTTTGTCCTGACCTGTGAACCGCAGGGATGATTGACAAGGTCTGGGTTTCCGACTGGCATTTAAAATACCAGCCGTAAAAATAATTGCGCATATCTTCTGCCCTCCATAGAAAGATACTTTTATTTTTCCACAAATGGCTTTCATTTATACGCAGCTCCCTTATTCCCACTTAAAACATTTCACCGCAATTCCCATGCAAACAATGGTAACAACTACCATAACCAATACCGGCTGCCACAGATTCCCCGCCGGCAGTCCAAGCGAAGCCGATTTCATAAGCTGTATCCCCTGTGTCAGGGGGAACAATCTGACAATCTTCTGCATCATCCCCGGCATAACCTCAAGCGGAACGGTTGCCCCTGAGAATATCAGCATTGGAAAATACAGGACGCTGGCTATCACACTGGCTATTTTCGTGTCTTTTGCAATCCCGCCTACCATCATACCGATACTTAAAGTAGAAACCAATGTAAGAAGCCAGCTCCCGATAAATGCAGGCCAGCTCCCGCGAAGAGCCACTCCCCAGAAGCAGGCGGCTGCCGGGAAGAGAAGGACCATAGAAGCAAGCGCATACAATACATAAATTGTAAATTCTACCACCAGCAGCATAACCGGGCTTACAGGAGTCACCTGAAAACGTTTCAGAATTTTACGTTCCCGGTATTCCGATACCACAATCGGCAGACCCATAAGGCCCCCGGCACAGATTGAAATCGTACACACCGCACTCATAGACTGTTCCAGAAATGTATACTCTGCTCCGGGAAAAGCTGGCTTGGACTGGTAAATGATTCCAAGGACAGCCAACACCACTACCGGCATAATTACCGCAAAAATAACCATATTCATGTTTCGTATATTCAATTTCAGTTCTGTTTTCAAAAGCTTCGTAAATGTCCTCATACATCTGCCTCCTCATCTGAAAATTCTAAGTAAGCGTCCTCAAATTTTTCACAACCGCTCTGTTCTTTTGCCTGCTCTACGGTGCCGTAAAATACTGGTTTCCCTTTCTTCAGGATACAGATCTCATCACAGAGCGCTTCCACCTCATCCATAAAATGCGAAGTGAGGAAAATAGTCAGCCCCTGCATTTTTAGCTCTTCCAGAATCTTCCAGACCGTCCGTCTTGCCTTGGCATCAAGTCCAGTTGTCAGCTCGTCTAAGAATACCAGCTCTGGCGACGGGATAAGTGCCAGGACAATAAACAGCCTCTGCCGTTCACCTCCGGACAGACTTTTCACTGCATTCTTTTGCTTGTCTCCGATTCCGAACCGCTCACAGAGCCCCCTCCAGTCAGCCGGATTATCATATAGACATGCGATTTCCTCGCATATCTCGGAAACCTTAATCTCCGGCTGATAATCTCCTTCCTGGAACTGGACGCCTACCTTTTGGAACAATGCCCGCCGTTCTTTTCTTGGGTCACACCCCAGCACAAGAGCCGTTCCCTGTTCTGCACGCTTAGTTCCCAAGATACATTCAATCGTTGTACTCTTCCCCGCACCGTTTGCCCCCAGCAGCCCAAAGACCGTGCCGTTCTTAACAGAAAGATCCAAGCCGTCCAACACCTTTTTCCCGTTATAGATTTTCTTAAGGCCGCTTACTCTGATGGCTTCTTTCGCTTTTCCCATTTTTATCTCCTTTCTTATTCCTGTTTTCAGATTGCAGTATAGCATTACCCGGAAATATCTTCTCGACTTTTTTTGGCATGTTTGAAAACAGGCAAATAACATCTTGCCATTGATGAAATATAAAAACCGGGGTGACTAAACACCTCGGCTTTCATTTTTATTCTTATTCTATTGATTTATGTCCGTTCAGCCGATTTCTGAGGATACCCCTTAATTGCTTTAATTGCGCGCAATTCAATATATCCCCGTTCCCCCCGCGGTTCCAGCTGGATACGTGGGCTTCTGTCATCCCATTCATAGCCAATCACCGCCGGATCATACTGGTTCATAGAATACTGTACGGACAGGATTGCCTGAGAGTAATCCTCTTCCCTGAACGGCTCCCCCTGGAAAACCAGATACTCCGAAGCAGGCAGGGAAATGATATCAAACCCCTCCGGTATTTCCCCCGCATAACCTGACTCCACTTCCACACCCTGCACATAAGTAGATGTGCCCGGCGTCTTATAGCTTTCGGGCAGCCAGAGGCAGACAGGCTCCCCGCAGAGGGAATCCATGCTCATAAGAATGCCCCATATGTCACAGCTTACCTCGCTGCAGTAATCAAAATAATCCTCTGCAGAAATTCCCCTCTTGATGATCGCCTTGCGCTCTGGCTTTCGGATTACCTGCACAAAAACACTCTGTAAATTTTCCATATCAACAACATCCTTCCTTAATTCTTTGAATTTCACACCATAAGGGATAAAAAGCGCAATCGGAACCGGGTCCTTTACATATTCTCCCGGATTGCAGCCGAATTCTTTGTAAAAAGCGCGGGTATATCCGTCTACACTTCCAAAACCGCACTCATAAGCAGCCTCTGCAACAAGGCACTGCTCCTGTTTCAGACGCATAGCGGAACGGGAAAGACGCAGTTTCCGGATATATTCCGCCGGAGTTGCCTCCAGATAATTCTTAAACAGCCGGTAGGAATGCCAGGGGGAATAGAGGGAAACCTCCGAAAGCTCTGTCAGCGTAAGCTCTTCTTCTAAATGTCCCTCAATATATTCCTGCATCCTCTGGACAGCCTCTATTTGTTCGTTCATGCTACCCTCCTAAATTTTACTGCAGAGATTTCCGTAAATATTCTGCCGTAATCGTTTTTCCATGTTCAGCCATCTCTGACGGAGTTCCGGTAAAGACGACCTCTCCTCCGGATGTCCCGCCATCCGGTCCGATGTCAATCACATAATCCGCAAGCTTCACCACATCCATATTGTGCTCAATCACGATTACCGTATTACCCCGCTTTACAAAATTGTCCAGAAGCTTCATGATTGTCCTTACATCCGAGGCGTGAAGCCCTGTTGTCGGCTCATCCAATACATAAACATTGCCCTTCTTATCCAGATATTTTGCCAGCTTCACTCTCTGGCGTTCTCCGCCGGATAAAGTAGACAAAGGCTGGCCAAGCGAAAGATACGATAACCCGACCTCCACCATAGCATGTACAGCCTTGCGGATCTTTGGACAGCCGGAAAAGAACTCTTTTGCTTCCTCTGCATTCATATCCAGAATATCCACTATATTTTTCCCATGATAAGAATAGGAAAGAGCTTCTTCACTGTACCGGCTGCCGCCGCATGCCTCACAGGCAGTCGTCACCGGGTCCATAAAAACCAGTTCCGTTACAATCGCTCCCCGCCCTTTACAGACTGGACATGCACCTTTACTGTTAAAAGAAAATAAACCTGCGCCGACACCGTTTTCTTTTGCAAGCAGCTTACGGATGTCGTCAAAAAACCCTAAAAAGGTGGCAGGAGTAGAGCGCCCTGTGGCCGTCACCGGAGACTGGTCTACTAAAATCACCCTGTCTTCATACTGCTTTGCAAACACATCGCGGATCAGCGAACTCTTTCCTGAACCAGCCACGCCGGTCACAGCGGCCAATACATGCAATGGAATATCTACGGAAACATCTTTCAGGTTATGGATATCTGCATTTTGGACTGAAAGGAATCCTTCCGGCTTTCTGGTCACTTCTTTCAGCGGTATCCGTGCTTTCATAGCTTTGCCTGTCAGAGTGCCGGAATCAAGAAGTCCGTCATAGCTTCCCTGATAGAGGATTTCCCCTCCCTTTCTTCCTGCCAGCGGTCCGATATCAATCACTTCATCTGCAATAGAAATCACATCCTTGTCATGCTCCACCACCAGAACACTATTCCCCTTATCCCGCAGAGACAACAGCAGCTTTGTCATCCGGTGGACATCCCGCGGATGCATTCCGGTACTCGGTTCATCAAAGATATAAGTCATTCCGGTAAGCGCACTCCCCATATAGCGCACAAGCTTGAGGCGCTGTGCCTCACCGCCTGACAAAGTGGCGGACTCCCGGTTCAGGGAAAGGTAAGGAAGGCCGATGTCGATCATCCGGGTCAGGGTTGTAACCAGCCCTTCTGCAGCCGTCCTGCCCCTCGGATCTGTAACGGTTTCCAAAACCTCCCGAAGCCTGGTTAGCTCCATCTCACACATCTCGTTAATGCTGTAACCCGCGACTTTACTGGAAAGCGCTGCAGAATTCAGGCGTTTCCCATGGCAGCTCGGACATTCCAGGGGATGCACATAATTTGCCATACGCTTCATAGACGTTTCGCCCATATCCGAATTGTCACGTTTCAGGAGCAGCCGGCTCATCATATTGTGGATTCCTTCCACCTGCTTCGACACACGCTCCCCGCCCTGTTCCCTGGCTCCATACAATAAGAGATTCCGTTCCTCTTCTGTGTAATCACGCCATTTTTTGTCCGGATCGAATAATCCGCTTCCGACATACTGTTTCCAATACCAGTTATTTACATGAAATGTAGGAAGATCCACCATGCCCTCATTCCAGCTTTTATCTTCCGCAATCAGCGGCAATATGTCAAGCTTCATCACCTTACCGATTCCAAAACATTCAGGGCACATCCCGTTTGGACTGTTGAAGGAAAAATAAGAAGGTGTACCGACATGCGGTTCCCCGATACGCGAATACAGAAGCCGCAGGGCAGAATACATATCGCTGATCGTTCCTACGGTAGACCGGGCGTTCCCTCCAAGCCTGTCCTGGTCAATGATGACCGATGCAGACAGATTTTCAATCTTTTCTGCTTTCGGCTTCTCAAACTTCGGGAGCCTTCCCCGGATATAGGCTGTATACGTTTCATTCATCTGTCTCTGACTCTCTGCGGCAATCGTATCAAATACAATACTTGATTTTCCAGAACCGGAGACTCCGGTAAATACAACAATTTTTTCTTTTGGGATTTCAAGCGAGATATTTTTCAGGTTATTCTGGCACAATCCCTTTATAATAATATGGTCCTGATGCGGCATATCTGTTCCCCTTTCTCAGATTTTCTGTCTGCAGTATAGCATCCTCCTAATAATTAGTCTCGACTTTTTTTGGCATTTTTAAACCGGTCCGCATCGGGCAGACTCTTTCCGAAAGAATACATCCAATATAAACATAATCACCGCTATCTGTAACAGATTTACTGTCCAGGTCTTTGTACTCGGAAACCCGCACAAGGAAGTTAAGGTATACATCCCTCCTAAAACAGTATTGGACCATGCATGAAGCAGTACAGAAACCCATATACTTTTCGTAATTTTGTGCGCTGCTGCTAAGGTGATTCCTAATGTAACACAAAAAAGTGTAAATGCTATAAAATGATAAGCGCTTTGTGCTGTGTTTGGAACCAGCCACAGAGGCAGATGCCATATACTCCATATAACTCCTTCAATTAAAGCCGCAATAAGAAAGGGAAATTTCTTCTGCAGTAAAGGCTGAAAAACACCTTGCCAGCCAATCTCTTCCAAGCCACCGCCCAGAATCATCATCGGCATAAACAGAATAAACATATACCACGGATTCCCGGAGTATTCTTCCTGCAAAATACAGGCACAAAACTGAACGAAAGCAAAAAGGATAAGGACAAATATGCTTCTTCTGCTATTCTCGGTTTTAAAAATTCTTTTGATAAAACCTTTCACAGTAGCCCGGCTATATTTTCTCTCAATGATAAACGCTGCATATGCCGGGGCCATACCCGCGCCAAATCCGATAACCGCAAAATGTAATATCTGTGCAGCATTTCCACGGATCAACTGAAAATGATACAGCAGAATCAATAGAGCTTCTGTTCCCCATGCGATGAGGAAAGAATAAAACAGGAATAACAGAATTGATTTGCGCTCTATGTTGTTTAATTTCATCTCGTTTCCTCCCGTATCCCTTATTCTTCTTTCTCACAGAACGGCTTTGCATCCAACTTCGTCCTGCACCCAAGCCGTTTGGCAAAATACCGCATTGCAAACCTTTGCACATACCGGAGCGGGCCATTTGCCATGCGGATCTGTTTCTCCGAAAGATATTCCGGTGTAGAGTATGCCTCTATGATTTCCGGCCGGAAAACACCATTCTCTCCAAATTGCCGTCCAATCTCAATAAATGGCTGCAGCAGCTTTGCCCCTATCTTCTCCCCCAGCAGACTGAGACCGAACATATCTCCTTTGATAAACGTTCCGCCATATCCACATCCCAGCTGGGCCGGCAGTGTATTTAAGAATTCTTCACAGCATCGCCCCTGCGATACTTCCGGAAATCCTCCCTGCAGGAGAAAGGAAATCCGGGTTCCCGGCCATTCCTTTGCACATAGGCCCGCTAAGAACTCCAGCATAATCCCCGGCACATTCTCCACATAGAGCGGCAAAGCGAACAGGATATTCTCATTTTCTTCAAAAGCAGTCTTTGCACTCTTCCATTGTTTTCGGTCTGAGAGGTACCAAGTCTCCGATGTATTCCCACAGTTATGCAGGCCCTCGCAAAAGGCAGCAATAATCTTCGCTGTATTGCTCTTAGACTGGGTACGGGCAGCGCCGCTGATTATCACGAAATGCATGCGCACACCTCCTCCCACGCTTCAAACGGAAATGCGCCCAGACTGATTCCATGAAAGTTCAGGCAAAACCGATTCATCCATTGTGTTAAATAATCCTGGTTTCCCTTTCCCGCATATAGAAGCCCGAACCGAAATTCTTTATTATAGCGGGGAACATGGCGTGTCTGCCCGTTTTCGATTCTGGTATACATGGTCGCCATAGGCAGTATCCGGTCTATTACATGTTTCATTTTATAATCGACAAATCCCAGCGCCGTAGCAGAAATGAACACAGTAACATCATATTGCAGGTAAGCCTTCAGGATTTGTTCGTAATCATCTTTGACAGCGCAAATACCAGGTGTTTTTAACCAACAGGCATTGCAGCCAATACAAGGTGTTATCTTCATATCTTCTATATAAAATGTCTTACACTCCGCCGTCTTTTCCTCCAGGCGGCATATTGCTTTTTCTGCCAGCAGATGCTCTTTAGGCAATGTATTGATAATTAACAGCCGCATTCTTTTTTCTCCCTTCTATTCAATAGGGCCAAAAAAGCACCGGCCCTGCAAATAATACTGTAAAGCCGGTGGAATCCCCCAAGTCAAGAGGAAAGTGTAATTCATTTTAGAGGAACCCATACTTCGTAAATGTGTTTGTCTATATCCTCATTTGGCATCGCCATACGGATAAAAATATACACCATACCGCGAAACGTTGCCTGATTTTCTTTTGCCCATGCATGGCACAGAGAAAACATCTTTTCCGGAACCGAAGTGTCATTATTATCTGCAAGCAATGTGGTATACAGGCATTTTCCATGCTCCAGATAAACATTTTGCTTCTCATGTTCTATTTTTCCGGCAGGTTTTACTACATACATTTCTGAGCCTTTGTAACCTGTTTCATCAAAAGTAAGCGTCCGAACCATGCTTGAAAGAATATCCTCATTCTCCACGTTGAGAAACCGCAGCACTTTATTCCTGTACTCTCCAAAGGAAGCTACAGAAGGAAACCGCTCTGCCACATAATAAAGCGGTAGTTCCCGGATCTCAAGCTTACCGGTATTCTCGGAAAACTCCTGATAAAAACGCTGTGTCTCCTTCAGACGCTTCTGCATCTGAGAAAGCCGGTCTATCTGAGCCTGCAGGCTGTCTGACTGTTGCTGAAGCTTTTCGGCATATTCCTCTGGCTTTGCCTCTAGTATTCCTTTGATGGCAACTGGTGAAAATCCCCGTTTCTTATAGAAATCAATCGCCATCAGACGGGAGATGTCAAACAAGTCAAATTCACGATATCTGCTATACTGCCCTCTTTTCGGCTTGATAAGTCCGATTTCCTCATAATACCGCAGGGTTTCACGGGTAAACCCCAGATGTTCAAAAATATCTTTCATATGATAAACCGCCAATTCCGCAATATCTACAAGTGTGTCGCCAACTGCCTGACTCTCTTTTGCTTTGATAGTATCTCTGGAATAACGCTTATCCAAGGGTTTTGGAGCATCGGCCGGAATAAACCAAGTTTTTCCTCTTTTTACGGCACCCTCTATCCTTCCGGCCTCGCAATAATAAGCAACCATCCGGCTGGATACTTTCCATTTGCCTGCAATCTCTGCAGCAGTAAGATAATCCATTTCCATCCCTCCTGCATCTATTATACTTCAGATATCCGAAATATACAAGAAAGCAGCTATGTATTTACCGGAACATCACCGGCTCCGCATCATTGGTTGATAAAATACAGAACGCTTGACAGAATCTTCCCGGATGGCTATAATATGATTATTAATACGATACAGAAAGGGTGGGTACAATGTTATTCAAAAAGCTGTGCATTGGCTACGGCTCCGGACAATTTGATATTACAAAACATTGTACGGAGCCTGAAAATACGAAAACAATAGTTAACAGCTATTTAATTCCAGAATATTAGTTCTGGGGTTTTGTTTGCGTATTTTCAAAATAAAAAGCAATTTGTTTCTTGCGGCGGCGGACAGTGTTTTGTCTGCCGCTTTTTGTTGATGGTGATAATTCATTATTGTTACCGACAATAGGTATTTCTTTCAAAACAGAGGGCGTGCAGTCTATTTGTGCTGTCTCTCTGTTTTTTTGTATTCAGAGGGGGGCAAACGACTTAGACTAATAAAGGAGTTAAAAAATTATGTTGCTGGAATACTATTATGGATTTAATTCAGAGGAGGATTTATAAAATGGCAGATTCAAAAAAATTATATCCCAGAACCGGAGACAGACAGACGATTTACTTAAAAAGCGCAATTACAGATCCTGGCATATGCGTGGGGGATTTTACCATGTATAATGATTTTGTCAATGACCCGGTTGACTTTGAGAAAAACAATGTTTTATATCATTATCCCATAAACCATGACCACTTGAGCATTGGAAAATTCTGCTCGATTGCCTGTGGTGCAAAGTTTCTCTTTAACAGTGCAAACCATACCATGTCTTCTCTCTCCACCTACCCATTTCCGCTTTTCTTTGAAGAATGGGGACTTGAAAAAGGAGATGTGGCGACTTCTTGGGATAATAAAGGCGATATCACAATTGGAAATGATGTATGGATTGGATATGAAGCTGTTATTATGGCGGGCGTTACGATTGGAGACGGGGCAATTATCGGAACCCGCGCAGTCGTGACAAAGGATATCCCACCGTATACGATTGCAGGCGGGATACCTGCCAAACCCATCAGAATGCGCTATTCAGAGAAAACGGCTGCCACCCTTTTGAAATTAAAATGGTGGAACTGGCCAGAGGAACTAATTAAACAAAACATCCACGCGATTCAGACTGGGGATTTAAAACGGCTGAAGAAAATGAGTGAGTAAACGTTGGCGAACAGTACCAGTTACTATGGTCTGGTAGCGGCTGCAATAAAATATGCCAGATACACACAAACAGGAAAAGCGACGGGGTAAGCCGACGCTTTTCCTGTTTGTGTGAGTTTTCTTTATTCAAAAAAGCAGCTTTCTTTATGTGACCTGATGATTCGCAAAAAACCTACGGGAGGCAAAAGCACCTGTTTCTATAAAAATAAATGCCGCCGGAATAACCCATATTGCATATAATATGCCGTTATTCATTTGTTCTATTGACATGAGAGAAACAAATTGAGCATGATACATAGGTAAGAGCCCTATAAAGCGAAACAATGGATTACTTTCCGAAATGGGTAATACAGCAGGGAAAAAGTACACTGCCGCTGAAGCAACCAGAGCCACCATCTGATTCCTGCTGATAGCTGAGATTAGCAGCGTAATTCCCGCAACACTCAATGTTCCCGTAAAAGCCAGCAAAACTTGATATTTCAGCAAAGTTCCACAGGTAATATTAAAAGGAATATACCCATTATCAAATGGCATAGGCGCAAAAAGAACGCTGCAATTCAATCCATCTCTTCCATATAGAACAAATGCAAACAAAATATTGACGGCAGCTACTGCCAGTGTCACTATAAATGCAGCAATCAAACCAGCGCCCACTTTCGCCGCCCCACATTTCGTCCTTCCATATCTACTTGTAAGGATAATATTATCCACTCCGCCATATTCACCACAGAAAACAGGTGCGGTCATAATAACAATAACCAGCGAAAGAATGAAAAAAATCTTAACCATGTTCTGGCTCGTTGTAAGCCAGCCGTCAACATAACCAATCCTGACTTCCTCACCGCCAAATGCATCCGAAACACGAACACCGTTCCAGTTTCCATTCATATCAGAAAACCGCGTAAAAACTGCAGACTGCAGAGCGTTATGATAGAGATACGCAGCATTCATTCCATGTAAGTTCGTTTGGGCAGCAAAGTCATTCATCATTTGCTGAACTTTTTCATCTGTCAATACTCCCTCATATTTCGCCGCAATCTCCTTATCAATCTCTACGGCTGTTTTTCCTGTCCCTTCCTTGCTCACTCCATCAAATGCGTATTTATTTTGATAGCTGGAAAACCCCAAAATGGCAGAAAAAAACAGTACAAAAAGCAAAGCAATCTGTGTCAGGCGTTTTGAAAATATTTTTCGTAATTCAAATTGAATTAGTTTTTTCATTCTTCTGTGCCTCCTTTGAAATAAAATAGATACAAATCTTCCAAATTAGGCTGCACCTGCGAAGCATCTGCCATAGGCGGATGATCTGCAATGATCCGTAAAACCGTTTTGTTATTATTCATGTTGCGCAAATTGCTGGTGTTAAATGCTGCTGCATATTTCTCCGCCTTTGCCGATGGGACAATGCACTCCCACACCTGCCCATTGATTTCAGACGTGATCTCCTGTGGTTTCCCGAAGTGAATAATTGAACCGGATTTCATCATAATAATTTCCTCTGCAATAAACTCTACATCAGAAACAATGTGGGTAGATAAGATTACGATACGATCTTTTGCAAATGCACTGATCAGATTACGAAAACGGACACGCTCTTTAGGGTCAAGCCCTGCTGTCGGCTCGTCTAAGATTAATATACGCGGGTTATTCAACATTGCCTGTGCAATTCACAATCGCTGTTTCATACCGCCGGAAAAGGTTTTAATTTTATGTCTGCTTTCTGCAGATAATCCTACCTCTTCAAGTAATTCGTTTGATTTTTTCTGCGCCGCTTTTTCACCCACTCCCTTTAGAGCTGCAACATACAGCAGAAAATCAAGTGCGGTAAAATCGGGGTAATACGCAAAATGCTGCGGCAGATATCCCAAAAGATTCCTATACTTTTCTCCAAGCCCTGCAATGTTTTTCCCATTCAGAAATAATCTTCCAGAAGTAGGTTTTTGAAGATTGCACAGCAGTCTCATAAATGTAGTTTTCCCCGCGCCATTTGCCCCCAATAGTCCATAAACACCATTTGATAAAGTAATGTTCAAATCATTTACGGCTGTCTTCCCGCCAAATTGTTTGGTCAGCCCGACTGTTTTTAAAACCATGTCAAACTTCCTTTCCTATGTTTTTATGACGAGTATAACGCGTAAATTTCAACTTTTTATCTACAAAGAAAGATTTTAGAAAAATGCAGATACCATAGCTCCATTCGGCGTATTATCAATGTTCAGATATCCGCCATGATGTTCGCAGAGCAGCCTGCAGATATATAATCCAAGGCCAAAGTGTTCCGCACGGTCTTCTTCTGTGAAATATGGATTCGTTACCTTACGTACAATATTCTTATCAAAGCCTTTTCCGTCATCCAATACCATGATCAGCAATCCTTTATTCTGTAAAGAAAAAGACAATGTAATGGACGTCCGGGCATAGCGGACGGCATTTGCTAACAGATTATTGCATACTTGTAAAATGAACGATCTATCTATAAAAAGTTCACAGGCAGGCACCTCATTTTGCAGGTACAATGCTTTTCTATTTTGTGTACATACCATTTGTGCGTTTTCCTGTAAAGAAGACAAAAACGGCTGCAGAGAAACCGCCTCGTACTTCGGCTGCGTGTCCTCCAAACGCCTGAGACTGCTCATACTGCTTACATAAGCCTCCATACGGGATATGTGTTTTCCCATAGTAGCAGCGATTTCTCTTGTCCGTTCATCTGCATTTCCCTGCAGCATTTCATTGTAGCCTTTTAATACTGTAAGCGGGGTGCGCAAATCATGGGCAAATGCAGCATTAAGTGCTTTCCGTTCTTCGACCTGCCTCCACATTTCAGAAAAATTATTTACAAGAGCCGCTCGCATGATTTCAAAGGAATCCACAAGCTCCCCCAACTCATCTTTACTGTCGTATCCTACCGCAAAGTCCAAGTCATTATTTGATATTTTTTCAGCCGCAATGCGCAAGTTTGCAAGCGGCTTTTTCAGCTTGTCCCTGTAAAACAGAAATGCCGCCGCTATAATACATAATGCGGAATAGACAGGTGCAGCAATCGTAGAAAACAGCTCTAATAAAGTGATGATACGTTCATCCTGCCCGGAAGGCATAACGGGTACATTCCCGATATAAGCGCCGTTGCCCAGTCGTTTGCCCTGCTCATTTGTCAGATAATATTTTTCACCGGCCGACGGGTAAGACTTCCGTATCGTATCCACTGTGTTATCGCATATGGAAATCGTCATTATAGAGAGAATAAGAGCAAGTACCGCAAAAACTGCCACGTAGAGCACCAGACTTTTCCTAAGAGATAAATTCAGTCTATAGTGCTTTATTTTCTCCATTTGTACCCGCACCTCCAAACTGTTTCAATATATGCCCTGTCCGTATATGCTGCAATTTTTGACCGTATCCTTCGGATATGCTCCGCCACAACACTGCTGTCCCCCATGCTGTCATAACCCCAAATGCGCTCATAAATCCGTTCTTTCGTAAAAACCTGTCCCGGATTTTGAAATAACAGTTCCACAATATCAAATTCTTTTTTAGCAAGAGCAAGACGCTGCCCCTCAAAGAAAAGGCAGCGCTCTGAATAATCAACCGTCAGGTCACCGGAGAACTTGATCTGTGCATCAAAGGTACGCCTTGCTTCCCGGCGCAAATGCGCAGTCACCCTTGCTTCAAGCTCCATAAGGGAAAAGGGCTTGACAATATAATCATCACCGCCGACGGCAAACCCTTTTACTTTATCTGTATCTTCTATTCGCGCAGTCAAGAAAAGAATAGGGCAGGACACATAA
>Ga0137308_101383_pt1 | contig 24381 bp, 28 predicted proteins | sample Inofrocosms_June_FD_97181 | JGI IMG/M metagenome (GOLD analysis project Ga0137308, IMG submission 97181) | Mouse cecal microbial communities from Vienna, Austria - N-Acetylneuraminic and N-Acetylglucosamine D2O microcosms_June | ecosystem: Host-associated > Mammals > Digestive system > Large... | reverse complement strand
TCAGAGGCGCCGGAATGAAGAGGGCAAGGACCCTGGTATCGGCAGCGGAGCACAGCGTAGGAAGTAAGGAAGCACCGGGAGCGGCAAGGATGGAACTGAAGAACCTGCTGAACGACATGGATGTATATACCTCAAGGCTGGAGGAGCTTCTCCTGAAAATAGAGGAAAAGCTGAAAGAAATCCCATATGTTGATAAACTGATAGGAATTAAGGGGATCGGCCTGGCAACAGTCAGCGGATTCATTGCGGAGGTGGGAGACATTGGACGTTTTGACAACCCAAAGCAGTTACAGAAACTGGCGGGATATGCGATTGTGGCGAATGATTCCGGGAAGCATAACGGCGAAAGCCGGATCAGTTACAGGGGAAGGAAACGCCTGAGGTATGTGCTGTATGAAGCAGCGATATCCTTGATTGGGAAGAATGCGGAGTTCAGGGCAATACATGAGTATTACCGGACACGTAAAGAAAACCCATTAAAGAAGATGCAGTCTGTCGTAGCGGTAGCGTGTAAGGTCCTGAGGATATTCTACACGATACTGACAAAAGGTGTAGACTATGATGCCGGAAAACTGATGGGCGACATCAGGAGACCACGGATCCAGGCGGCGTAAGAAACGAACATAGACCACAAGCGGGCAATGCCCTGTCATAGTTGGGTTGAACTTTCAAAAATTTTGATTGAGGGTTGAATCCAGCTGTGACAGGAAAGCTGGAAAGTATGGGGAACGATCCGGGAAAACGTCCACCGAAAGGTGCCGGTGAGGGAAGCATATGAGACAGGTCAGTAAGACTTATAACAAAGAATGAGCCGGTAGTTGGCAGGAATATTATCCATAGGGCATGACCCTGTAAAGGAGCTAAGCTGACACCCTGGTTATGGACAGGCGGGACGAAGGAAGTTAGGACCCGGCAGAGATGCTGGTGATCCTGGTAGACACGGGAGGTTCGCTGCCGTAGAAGGAGGGGCATACACAAGGCCATGTAGAGCGGAAACGGAAGACGTTCTACTTCGTATACCCAACACCTCTATTTTCGTACCAGATACAAAGAAATGTCCATCATCTTGGCTCATTCATCTGAGATATATAACTAAAAAATCCTTGAAAAATAAGGAAAAAAGACTTGACTAAATAGGGAGGACAGGGCATGGATTATGATGTTTTTAAAGAAGTTGTAAAGGAAAGCATAAAGGATTATATGCCAGAGAAATCTGCACATTACAGCGTAGACGTGAAGCCTGTGCAGAAAGTGAATGGTACACTTGATGGTCTGTATATGCAGGTGGAAGAAGCAGGAAAAGAAGGTGTGGCTGTTGCACCAGTGCTTTATTTACAGGAATTGTATAAAAATTACCAGAGTACCAGGGATTTGAAAGGGACACTGGAGGTGGCCGCCATGCGTCTTTCAGAGGGGCTGGAATATGCACAGGGATTTACAGGGATTGCTTTTTCTGGACCAGAAACAAAGCTGGTTCTGTCACTAATCAATACGGAACAGAACAGGGAGCTTTTGCAGGATGTACCAAACCGTCCGTTCCAGGATTTATCCATTGTCTGCCGTTATGTTACTGGCATGGACAGGGACAGGGTGTCTTCTGTTCTGGTAACTGGCAGGATAATGGAAAACATGAAGCTTTCCAGGGAGCAGTTATTCCAGATGGCGGAGGAAAATACAAAAAAGATGATGCCGCCACAAGTGGAAGATATGGCAGGTATTTTAAAAAGGATGTTTATGGAAGAGGGGATGTCAGAAAAAGACGCAGATATCATGTTTGGGGAAATGCTGGCCGGGATTCCGATGTATGTAGTTACAAACAGCTGCCAGATAAACGGGGCTGTTTCCATGGTATTTGAAGATATACTTCATGGGCTGGCAGAGGAAACAGGGACAGATTTATATATCCTGCCGTCTTCTGTCCATGAAGTGATAGCAGTCCCGGCAGACATTGGCAGTCCGGAAACACTGGCGGAAATGGTGGAGGAAGTCAATCTTTGCCAGGTGCCATTAAACGAAAGGCTTTCCAACCAGGTATATTATTACGAAAAAGAACAGCGCAGGCTTTCTATGGCAACAGATACTCCAGCAAAACGCCTGGATGGGACTGTGTCGGAAAAATCTAAAAATCATGAAAAAAAGCAGAGATAGGCAGGAAGCAGATTGAAAAATCATTCTAAGGCTGCAAAAAACGCATCCAAAGAATGATTACGGTTTCAATCTTGGAAAAACTCAAAGACAGCGTTTTTCATTTCTGTTTGAGCCGTTAAAGGCGGCATGGGGAATTAATATGGAAAAAGAAAATATTACAGTAAACATGGAAGGGTTAAAAAAACTTCTGGAAAACCAGGAAGAAGAATTTATTCTTCATGTAGAAATTGGAGGTGGAAAGGAAGATGCCACGGAAAAACCCGTTCAAGCTTGATGTGGTATCGGTAAGGCTGGTGAAAGACGCACCATTGCTTTCGGACCATAAGATTACATCACCAGAGGATGCAGTGGATGTAGCAGGGGAACTGATGTGTGGCCTGGACAGGGAAGTGTTCTGAATCATTAACCTTAAAGCAGACGGGACACCCATCAACTGCCATTTTGCAAGCATGGGTGCAATAGACCAGGCAATAGCAGAGCCAAGGGAAGTGTTTAAGGCAAGTATCCTTTCTAATGCATCTAAAAATGATACTCCTTCATAACCATCCTTCCGGGAATCTTTTTCCTTCAAAAGAGGATTGTGGCATCACAGACCGTCTGCTGCGTCTGTCGGAGCTTCTTGGCATACCCATTGTAGACCATATCATTGTTGGCGGTCATAACCGGGAATATTTCAGTTTCCATGAACACTGCCTGATAGAAAATCCTGTCATAAAATATGCTTCCTGCTGTGAAGATATCAGCATGGACAGATTTGGTAAGATGGAAAATCCGGATGAGAAAACAGAAAGCTGTGTAGAAGAAAAACAGAAAGCTGTAAAAAAACGTGGAAAGGCAAGGTGAAAGGGTGGAAAAGAGATATTTTACAGAAGAAGAACTGGCAGCAGCAAAAGAAGCTGATCTTTGTGATGTGGCAGGTGAACTTGGTTATACTGTAAAAAGGAAAGGGCGTTACCACACACTGGCAGAGATGGATTCTGTTATGATTTATAACCGCAGGAGCTGGTGTCGCTGGTCCAGGATTGCACAGACAGGAAGCAACGGTGGCTCGCAGATTGATTTTTTACGGGTGTTTGCAGGTATGGAAGTAAAAGATGCCATATTCTGGCTGCTGGATTTTACTGGGTACAAAGACTTTATGCCAGAAAGAAAAAAGACAGGAATAGCAGTTCTGCGGCATCAGGCACCAAGGCATATGGAAAAAGAAAAACAGCCTTTTATACTGCCTGAACAGGCAGTAAATAATGATATCCTGTACAGATATCTGACAGCAGACAGGGCAGTCCTGTTAGAAACGGTGGATTTTTTTGTAGGCCAGGGGCTGGTTTATGAAGAATTTCGGCATCACAACATTGTGTTCAAAGGGAATGATAAAAATGGCATTACACGGTTTGCAAGCATGAGAGGGACGGATGGTTCTTCTTTTAAATGTGATGTGGCAGGGAATGATAAAAATTATGGATTTAATATCTGGAATGACAGAAGTGGCAGCCTGTATGTCTTTGAAGCTGCCATTGACCTGATGAGTTTTGCCGGTCTGTATGGTGATTATGAGAGTAATAAACTGGCACTTGGGATGTTGCATGATGCACCGCTGGCTACATTCCTGAAAGAGCATACACAGGTAAAAAATATTTATTTCTGTCTTGACAGGGATGGGCCAGGCAGGAAGGCATCAGATGCACTATGTCAGAAATATTATGGGCTTGGCTTTGAAGCAGAGGACTGTCCGCCACCAGAGCCATTTAAAGATTACAATGAATGGCTGGTATCTGTAAAGAAATGCCAGCCTGTTTCCAGCCGGATAATCCAGTGGGATGCGGCAAAACCAGCCAAAAAGCCAGCAAGAAACAGAACAAACCACTGAAAAAACCAGTGGGTATATCTGGGAATGGGAAGATATCCTGTGTGAAAATAACTGAAAAAGCCGGTTGAAAGACAGGAAATAGAAAGAAATTTTAAACTGGGAATGAAAAAAACATTCCAAAAAGCCAGTTTAAATGTCTGCCATAAGTAGGAAGCAGTTTTTCCATGTACAGAAAGTGATTTGAAAAAACCAGCCAGAAACAAAAAAAGCATTCCAGAAAGCCAGCTGGATTTTTCCGGCAGGGCTGGATATTGGCAAAAATGTAACTGGGAAAACCAGTCATAAATATAAAAGATATATTGTATTTTCAGCCGGGAAGAAAAAAGGTATGTTAAAAATTTAGCCGGCTGCCGTATATACAGGGGTTTCAGGGGTATCCCATGACAAGATGCAGGAGCTGTCGCTCCTGCGTATCTTGCAAGTTCGCATAGAACTTTTGTGGGCAGTATAATCCGGGAAAAAGAGAAAAGATATGGAATAAGGCCAGACATGTGCATCCTGCAAAACGGAGGTGCATATGCAGTGGGGAAACAGAAAATACAGATACCAGTATATGATAATATGGTTTTGGAATAACATGAGTGTATGGAAAAGAAACTGATAAAAAAGAAAGAGAAAGGAAAGGCAGGATAAATGGCAGACATCATCCATTGTATCAAGAAAACACTACGTTTAAAACCAGCAGAAGCAGAAGTCCTTGCTTCTAAGGCGGCAGAAGTGGGCATGTGCGAAGTGGGTTATTTAAGGCTGCTGATTACACAGAAACCATATGATTACCCTGAAACAAGAAAGTTGTTAAAAAAAGTATATCCAGTGAAAAGGGCTTTGCATACAGTAAACACGCAAAAATAAGGCCGCTGTTTGATGCGGCAGAAATAAAAGGACTGCAGGCGTGTGGAAACTGTTTCCAGCGAGGTGATATGGTATTTAAGTAGGAACACAGGCATTATATGGAGCTTTTGGGACAGATGGAGAAAGAAAATGCAGAAGAGAGATATGATACCATAGATAAGAAATTGCAAGAGTTGCCCACACAAAAGCAGGATACGGCAGTACAGGAGAGGGTTTCTTGCATAGCTTGCTGAAAGGGAGAAGGCAGTGGCAACAGGGAATCCACTGATACGTGAAAAAATATAGTTAGAAAACGATGACCAGTATTTAAAAATACTAAAAAGCAGCTATGCTAGCCAGTATTATACCCTGCAGGACAATTTTATGGTGAAATATCACAAATTAATAGCAGTTACAAAGGCAAAGCTTGCCTGTGTGAAAGAATATGCAAGGGTAGTGGAAGAAGTACTTCTTACAGAACCAGACTTTGCTGTCTAGATAGGAAAGATACATTTTACAGAACATACAGACGGCGGGACTGCTATGCTGGAGGCAACAAGCAGATGTAAAAACGGAGAAACAAGCCATATTGAGAAATACAAAGGTTTTGAAGTGCTTGCAGAGAAAAATTATACCAGGCTGCATAACATGGTGCTCCGTGGACAGGTGGATTATAAAGCAGAATTGTTCACAAGCCCTGTTGGAAACATGGTAAAGCTTGAGAACCTGTCCCATAATATCCCACAGGGAATACCAGAACTGGAAAAACGTGCAGGGCAGTACAAGAGGAATATGGAACAGTCACAGACAGAATATGAAAAGCCTTTTGTGCAGGAGGCAGAATTTAAAGAAAAGACAGCACGGCTTTATAAGTTAAATATACAGCTTGGTCTGGAAGATGGCAGGACAGGGAATGTTGTCAAAGAAAAAGAATCCCGTATGGTAGCGGAAGCTGGAAGTTACCATAAAAAGACAGATATAAACAGCAGGTAAACGGACAGAAGAAAACAGGTTTAATTTTAATTTAACCATATGGCAGGGAAAATTTATGACAGTTCCTGCCGTTTTTTTGTTTATGGGAACAGACCGATACAGCATGTAATCTGTTGTTTAGTGCTTGTTTAATAGCATGGCAGTAATTATTATGGTAAAGCCGGAATTTTTATGTGGCAGGATTGTAGTTTAATTCTGTCTTTTTTATTCCCTGGTTTTTACAACAGATTTTTAAGGAGGAATTTATCATGGGTAAGATATATGGGTATGTAAGGGTGTCTTCTATAGACCAGAATGAGGACAGGCAGATACTGGCAATGAAGGAAAAGGACGTGCCACAAGCTAATATTTATACAGACAAACAGTCTGGCAAGGATTTTAACCGCCCACAGTATAACAAGCTTATAGAAAACATAAAGAAAGGTGATTTGCTTTACATACTAAGCATTGACCGTTTGGGACGTAATTATGAAGAAATACAAAAACAGTGGCGGATACTTACAAAAGAAATAGGTATTGATATCTGTGTAATAGACATGCCGCTTCTTGATACAAGGAATGGTAAAGACCTTATGGGTACATTTATTGCAGACCTTGTTTTACAGATTTTATCTTTCGTTGCTGAATCTGAACGTAGGAATATAAGAAAACGGCAACAGCAGGGAATTATTGCAGCAAAAGAAAAAGGAGTAAAATTCGGAAGACCTGAAGTGGTGTTGCCAGATAATTTCCATAGGGTTATAAAAGAATGGGAACACAAGAGAATTACAACAGAAGAAGCCATTAAAAAATGTAATACAAGCAGGTCAACATTTTATCGAAGAGTACGGGGATACAAGCTTCTTAATAATAAAACAAAATAAAAATGTGTCAAAATGTACACTTTTTGACACATCATTCCTATATTTTTACATTTTATCACAAAAATGTAATATGTCAATGAGTTTTATGTAAATCTACGTAAATTTTGCAAAAATCTATGCTCATATGTAACAAAAACTTGCAATATCTATTTTAAGAAAAGGTACTTGCAGCCTTCCTGAACTAATGTCAAAAAGTGTACTTTTTGATATTAGTTCCCAAAGTTGTTAAGAAATCATTCTTTAGCGGAAGGATATTTATTGTTGTATTAGGATAATCTGTACATGAATACAGAAATTTATCCGAAAAGTTGAACATGGAATAGCGGCATGAAATATAGATATCTACACTATGTAATAATAAAAAATTAGTAAGGAGAAATATTGAATATCTATACTGATAGTTAGGAATGAACATTTCGTGGAATAAGTCCCTCTGCGAAAAGTATTCCTCATATATATTTAATTTAGTATGACTTGTCTAATAATTTTTATACATGCTTATGTAAGACGATAATAAGTTTGAATTTAAGGAACGTACAAAAAAATCATAAATGTTTTCCAACCGTGTGGTTGGAATTTTAAACAAAAAATAAATACCAATGTTTAAAATATATCTATATTTTGTCTGCTATAAACAATTCTGATACAAAATACAGTACTTAGTTGTCACAACATCAATATTACTATTTTTATCATATATTGTGTATATGAGAATGCTATGGGTTTGTGCTATATTCGTAGATTCCAACTGCACATGTGGAATAATTTTAATAAAGCAATAAAAATGAAAGGACGGGAGAAGATGATGAAAAAATGTTATTGGTTGTTACATTCGCAAGGAATTATTGCAAGAATATTAGTGTTATTTTTGGCAATATCACTATTGGTCGGTTTCAATTTTAATATAGTTCAGGTTGCTTAATATAGTTCAGGCTGCTTCTATGAGTGGTTTGGAAGAAGATTATGAATTAGGTGAAATATATTAATATATTCTGCACTGTAAATTGTACTTATGGCGAAACTACAGAAGAATATGGTAGCAGATATTTTTACTTTAAAATCTCTCAAAAATCTCATGTATCTATAGTATGTGAGTACAAAGGGATTACTTATGACAATACTTGATATGTCGTTAATATATATAATTCCAGTGCGAAGCTTGTATTAAAAAATAGAGATATACCTACTGAAGTAAATACTGCAAGTGGATGGGGAAAGGGAGCACAATATCGTGTGTTACCAGAAGAACTTATTATGTGGATATGTATATTATAACAAATATTATGAATATGGGAGGTTTGAAGTATGGATAATATTATTCAAATATTGTTGATTGCAATTTTATTATATGGTGCATGGAGTGCCTAGACACAATTGACAAATGGCAGTGGTTTGCTTGGAGAACGTTTACCACAAAAGTTATATATGGATTAACAAAAAAAGCCAGAACCAATTGCTGTAAAGGTGTATGTATTGCATTTTGTTATGTATTTGCGGCTATTGCAATATTTACTATTATTCTAACTATTATGGGTCATATAACACGTTCTTAGTTTATTATATGTAAGTGTAATATATGGTTTTTATATGGAAATGAAACAGATTAAACCAATAAGTGATATTGGGAAAAGATTTTTAATAAAAATATATGAAGATAAATAAACAAGTAATAAATGATATTTTACATACTCTGCCAGTTGTTCCTCCTGAAAGAGGAGGAATAATAGGAGGCAAACAAAAAATAGTGGATAAAGTATACTTTGATAATAGAATATCTATTATGGAAAATGCAATGTATATTCCTGATATAAAAACATTTAATTTTATTATTAAAAATTGGAATAGCAAAGGTATTGGGTTTATGGGAATATTTCATAGCCATTTGAAAGGAAATGAAACTTTATCAACAGATGATATAAAATTTATTGAGGATATTATGGATATTATGCCATATAAAGTAAAGGAATTATATTTTCCAATAGTTATACCAAAAGAAAAGATAATTGTATATAAAAGCATAAGAGGCAGTAAGTATATTATTAATGAGAAAATAGAAGTTATTGGGGGAGAAGTTTGAAACAAATAAGTAGAGAACAGCCAAGAAATAAAAAGCATAGCAAATAAATCACCTATATGGCTGGTTTTAAAAACTAAATATAGACACAACACCTAATCAGGTAACAGGAAAAACATCATCTTTAATGGTGTAGCCTTGTTGTTTAAGTAGATTTAGTGCCTGTGAAGTGGTTAAAGTTTTTTCTTTGTTCACAGGACGTGATTCCAGAAAGTCTTCTGGTGTATATGGTTTTAAATATGTGAGTATGTGCCAGATAGTGGTCAGGAGCATACGGCAGATTGCAATGATAGCTTTCTTGTGGTCACGGCTTCAGAAAGCACTTGGATAGCAGTCACTGGGTTTTTATCGAATCCTGGTATGATTCGAATAATATCAAGGACACTTTCGTACTTATTGCTAAGACGAAAGATTTCCCGTTCTATTTCTGCTTTGTGCATTTCTAATTCATCGATGTGGTTAAGGCAATGTCTGAGTTTCACAGCCTGTTCCGTAGAGATGGCACCATCAACAGCAGCCTGTATTTCTTCGATTGGAGTTTTACACCTGCTGTCAACAAAAGGTGCTACATCAAAAGTTTCCCCAGGATGTTGTAAAATCTGTTCCGTAATGGAACGGGATGATTTACCAAATATATCAGAAAAGACATCGTCCAGTTTTAAGTTAGATACAGTAAGACAGTTATGGGCACGGTTCTTCTCATCGGTAATCATACAGGTGAGTTTGAAGCGGTATCTTACCAGATCTCTTAATTCACGGATGTCAGCAGGTGGAATAAAGGACGTTTTAACCATTCCGCACATATATAAATCACAAATCCACTTGGCATCATTGTGGTCTGCCTTGCTGCCTTTTTGGGCTTGGTATATTTGGGGTGAGAAAGAGTAACCCAGATGTTATTCTTCGCTAAGACATTAAAAACTGGAATCTAATATTTACCGGTAGATTCCATGCAAACGTCAGTACAGTTATATTTGGCAAACTAGTCACACAGTTCTTGCAAACCTTTAGTAAAGGAAGAAAATAATGCCGATACAGGCATAGATCCATGTTTTGTGAACATCAAGACCACAGTAATTGTTTTTTAAGATTTTAAATGACAATAAAATAACCTCCTGATGATTTATAGTGATAAAACTGACAGTGATTGGTCATCCGGCAAAATCGGGTCGGCTTTGGAAGAGATAAGTTTACGGGCTACGTTATGCGCCATTCATTGATGCCTTAACGGATGACCGGCAATATATAGAAATGTTAGGTTGCCACTATACAGCCCCGCCATTTACTTCCACGTGTTCTGTGTAGTGTTTCAGTCTTATAAAAAGATTATATCAAGAGGTAAAGAAAATAGAAACGAGCGAAGCGAGAGAAGCTAAAGGTTTTATAACCCCATCGGTGGCTTTCGCAAAGCGGAAAGGTGGATTATAGAAATGAAAGAGAAAAACCAAAATGAAATTAAATTGCCACAAGGTAAATTCTGTGGACATAATTGTGCAGATGGGTGTATTTATTGGAATCCACATGACAAAGATAGTAATGGACGTCAGTATTGTTCACATTATGATACTTATTACTATCCAAGGGAACGACAGGGCTGCTTATCATATCAAGACTAGTTTATTATACTAGATAAGGCAGGAAATTACCTTTTAGTATAAAGTATTTTTATATACTTATTGTCTTAATTAATATAAGATTTATTTTTAGAATATTAAAAAAATAATTTATATTAAGTGGATTATATTTAAGGAGGATTAAAATGGAGTTACATAAAAAGAATGGAAAATGGACAGAGAATAAGGAGCAAGGTAATTCTCAAAAAAATTTTACAGAAAATTTAAATATGCAGCAAAATATTATACAAGGAATTAATAACCAGCAAAGAAAAATTATGGATTCAGTTGCATTTATTATTTTATAAGGAATTGTATGTGGATTAACGGCTACAATTTATACTGGTAAAATAAGTGATATATTACTTTCTTTATTAAATTTTAATATTAAAGAATTAATGAGTGTCCAGATTTCTGCATTAAATATTTTTTTGTCCAGATTAACTATTACAGTTATTACTTCTTTTATACTTACATTAATAATATGGCAAATAATAAAAATTTTTAAAGACAACAATAGTTTTGCAGATATATTTTTTATAACAGGTATATGGTGTATAGTTACAATTCCTATTATATTAATTATCTTTTTTACTGCTTTTCTAAATAAGCAATTAGCTATAATTTTGGGCTGTCTAGGTATTGTTTTAAGTTATATTTTTCTTGTATATTTGTATATTAAAAATAAGTTTCTGGTGTATGAGAAATAAGTGTATTTTATATTAATTTTTGGACTTTATGTAGAATAGGAAGTAAAGATGCAAATTATAAAAATAAAGATATAGTTGTAGCTTTTGCTTATATACTTTATGATAATGGTAAATTTAAAATTAATAATATTCAATTTAATAATTATTAATATTTATAATCTTAGATAGTGTCAAAGGAGGTGTGGGATATACATAAATAATATTTAGAAAATAGGCTATTAGAAAGGAGCAGGCTATGAAAAAACGAATCATAAGTAGTGAAATGATAATGATTTTATTAGTAATTTCAATTTGTACATATTTTCCAAGTACAAAGGCATGTGCGAGTGGTGGTTATGATGTGTCCAAAGCGGTTGCATATGCACATCAGTATTATGAGAATTATAATCCAGCATATCCGGATTATAACAGTTCAGGAGGTGATTGTGCAAATTTTGTTTCACAGTGCCTTTATGCGGGAGGAGTGCAACAGGACTCTGCCTGGTACAGTGGAAGTCCAGCGTGGATCAGCTGTAATAAACAGATTAAGTATTTTGAAGGCAAGGGATATAAGGTGATTGATTATGCGAGTGCCAGTGACATTAAACCAGGAAATCCAGTTTATTACTACAATGGGAGTAAGATAACACATACAGCTATTTGTGTGGGATATGATTCTAATGGCACACCGCTTGTGGCAGCACATAACAAAAATCATTGGAATTATGAATGGACATTAGGTGGTGCAAAGTGGTGGGGTGGTTCAACAAGAAGAGTTACGATATTGATTACAGATAATACATCGAATCAGTGTTCCTGTAGCAAAAGTTATTCCGGGGACTATATTGTATCTACATCACGCCTTCCGCTTACCATGCGTAGTGGTCATGGGACGGGATATTCTGCAATTACACAAATTCCAAAAGGATCAACTGTCTATGTTTCGATGGCAAATGGGTCATGGGCACATGTAGAATGGAATGGATATACAGGGTACTGTTCTATGGAGTATTTAACTAGGAAGTCCACTGTAAAAGATCCTCTTTTAAATGTATGGTTTACAGATTCCGTAGTACCTGGGGAAAGTATGGGAGAACCAATTGGTTCTGATCAATTCAAAGCTTGTGGCGTATATTATCTGTGCTATGAGTTGACAGATCCAGATACAGGAAATCCATTTAATGCAGATAGTAACTATACCGTTAAGGAAACTGTTTATAGACCTAATGGTAGCCAGGTGCTTTCATACAGTTATGATCAAAGTCCTAATAATTGGATTTCTTTTCAAGTAGATGCCAGTGGAGACTATAAAGGGGTTGTGGAGATTTCTGGTGACTATACTGGGAGTGTTACAGTTAGGATAACTGCACCTGATACTTCCAGAATACGTATGAAAGCATGGTTTTCAGAAACTAAAATGGGATCGGAGATAACAGAACTGGAGAAAGGGAAATTTTATTATCTCTGCTATAGAATGGAGCAGGCAGATACAAATAGGAAATTGAATGACATTATTGTGTTAAACTATGATGTTAAAGAAGAAGTGAAGGATCCAAATGGGAAGATGGTACACTCATATAGTTATGGCAATAGTGATAATAACTGGATAGGCTTTACTGCATCAGAAACAGGTATATATAAAGGTTATGCGTATATGACAGGGGATTATACTCACACTATGACTGCAAGTGCAGTATGTAAGGAAAAGACTGTTTCAGTTACAGGATTGACTTTGAGTGATGTAAGTCTTAATTTGGCAGAGGGTGATGAGAAAACTTTGATGGCAACTGTGTTTCCTAGTAATGCGACCAATAAAAATGTGACATGGGAGAGTGATAATATGAATGTCGCAACTGTAAAAAATGGTGTGGTTAAGGCAGTTAGTGCAGGAACGGCAAAAATCACGGTTACAGCGGTAGATGGTTCTGTAAGTGCAACTTGTAACGTAACAGTATCCAAAAAAACAGTTGGTGTCATCGGAGTATCACTAAATAAAACTAGTATTACGCTTACAGAGGGAGAAAAGCAGACTTTGGCGGCAACCGTATCACCATTGGATGCAACGGACAAAAGCGTTCAATGGACGAGCAGCAATACAAGGGTTGCAACAGTAAGTAATGGGACAGTGACTGCTGTAGGAGAAGGGACTGCAACGATTACAGTTACAACGATAAATGGCTCCAAGATGGCAAGCTGCAAAGTGACAGTGCTTCAAAACACAGTTCAAGTTAGCAGTATATCATTGAATAAAACAAGTCTCACATTATCAAATGGAGAAAAGCAGACTTTGACAGCGACAGTATTACCATCGGATGCAACGGACAAAAGCGTTCAATGGACGAGCAGCAATACAAGGGTTGCAACAGTAAGTAATGGAACAGTGACTGCTGTAGGAGAAGGAACTGCAGTGATAACCGTACAAACGAATGATGGTAGTAAGAGAGCAGAATGCATGGTTAAGGTGGTTAAGGCAGAGGATGAAGTAAATGCGGAACTTGTTGTTGCAAAAGTATCTGCAACAACAGGTTCAGAAGCAACTGTGGATGTTTCGGTTAAAAACAATCCAGGTATTACAGCACTGAAAGTCCTGTTGGAATACCCAGATAATGTACTTACTTTAACAAATGTGGAATATCCAAAGTTATTTTCATCAAGAGGAACAGGAGGGAATCAGTATAAGAGCCCGTTTGTCATGTCATGGTTCTCTACCAGATCGCAAAATGAAACAGCAAGTGGAATATTTGCCAGATTGACATTTAAAGTGAAAGAAAATGTAGCAACCGGTTCATATCCAATTCAATTGAGTTATGATGCAGACAATGTCATAAATATTAACGGGGATAAAGTCAATTTTAATGTTGAAAATGGTGAAGTTGTTATATATGATTCAATGTCTGGTGATATTAACGGAGATAAGTTGATAAACATGAAAGATTTGGTTCTTTTACAACAAAAGCTTAACGGTTGGAATGTAGTGATTGATGAATCAGCAGCTGATGTGAATAAGGATGGAAGCCTTAATATGAAGGATATTGTTTTATTGCAACAATATCTGAATGGATGGAATGTTTCTTTAAAATAATGTTTATGGGAAGTACCTATCCCTTGTATGGGTAGGTACTGCTTGGCAGAGATAAGGAGGTTCATATGAAAAAAATAATTTTTGCCATGCTGGCAGTGATACTTACGGTACTTGTAGTTTCACATCCACATGCTGCCAATGCATCTGGAGAAACAATTCCAAGTTTTGCACTGTCAACAGTCGGAGGGAGAATGGGCGATACGGTTCATGTTGAGCTAAGCTTGGCGGATAATCCGGGAATTACTGCTTTTCAGATTCAAATTGGTTATTCTGTAAAAGATCTTGAATTAGTTTCCATAGAAGACAAACAACTTTTCGGAGAAGCAATATCCTATGGACAGCAGGATGCGAATCCATATACAATCTCATGGTTTTCTTCTGCTTCCGAGAATATGTATAACAATGGAGTTCTTGCGGTGCTAAAATTCCGAATAAAGAATGGTGCCGAAAGCAGCAGTATAACGCTTTCCTATGATCAAGAAAATGTCTTCAATATTTCTTTAACAAGCATTCCTTTCCAAACCACTGATGGGAAGGTGATTGTAACATCAAAAGAGAATAAAAAGACAGAGGTGCAAAAAGAGATAGGTGGGGCTGTATACAGTGTAGTTTCTGGAAACACTGTTGAATATATTAGACTGGCAAAATATAATGGAACAAAGACTTCTATTCCGAATGAAGTCTTTATTGCTGGGACAAAGTATAAAGTGACTTCTATCGCTGCAAATGCTTTTAGTGGGAACGAAAAGCTTAAGGCTGTAACTATTGGAAAAAATGTGAAAACAATAGGAGCAAATGCATTTTATAATTGCAAAAAGTTGAAAAAAATTATTATTCCGGCAAAAGTAAAAAAGATTGGAACAAAAGCGTTTGCAAATTGTAAAAAATTAACTAAAATAACCATTAAAAGTAAAAAACTAAAAAATGAAACAGTGGGAAATCAGGCGTTTAAGGGTGGTTATTCAAGACCAACAGTAAAGACACCAAAAAAGTATAAGAATGTATATAAAAAACTGTTAAAAGCAAAGGGAATGTCTAAATATGCTTTGTATAAATAAGAGCAATATGCTAATACAACGAAATATGATATTATTGAGAGGAAAATAGTTGATGGTAAATAATTTTATGACAAAAAAGGAATTTGATAGGATAATATTTTCTCAAAGACATAAGAAAGATTATGGACCAAAATATTTAAGGATTCCTTCTGTGCTTGGTGCTATTCTTTTAGTTTGCTTTTTTTTGGCGCAAATGCCTATTCGCAGTCAATGGGAGAGTATTGGAGAAGAGAGCTTACAGGCAAACCGGTATGGACTTTATTATACATAGTATTTATAGTTTGTTTCGTTGTGGATATAGTTTTTACCATTAAGAGGTATATTGATTTAGATTCTGAATATAAAGCATATATGTCACAAGTCACAATTAATCAAGTTCAAAGTAAACGAGTTAAATTCTGTGAGAGTTGCGGAATGCTGATTTCAGATAAATCATGGCAGGATGGTTATTGCCAACAATGTGGTATAAAAATACGAAAGTAGATGTAGCAGTAGTATCGTGAACCTTGGAAAACGCAAAAAAATGTAAACTTCAGGAAGAAAAAGACTTTTATCAAAAATGTTAAAGACCTTTTTCTGTTCAAAACATTGAAAAAATGATGTATTGAAGGTTCGTTTTTGTTACGTGACCTTAAAACCTTTATATAGAATACGGCACTTGGCAACAAAAATTGGACACAAAAATTATTTTTTTATGTAAGTATATTGGTTTAAAACAATATGTTTAAAACTAGACCGGCAAATATCAAAATTAATAGCATGCTTCTTGTAGAATGTCAAATCACCAGTAGTTTTGATTTCGTGTGGTATGGATTATATATGCAAATTTATTATAGAAAATAAATCTACTCTCCAAATGAATGGAAATGGTTTAACCCAAGTTATTTCTGATGCGCTTATAGATGCAGAGTATAATGTTCTTATGATAATTACAATAATATGCAAGATATATTTATAGTAAATGTTAAAATAATAAGGAGATATGAGATGAATAAACAAGTATATGAAAACATAATTTCAAAAAGTATTTTTCAATTATTGTTAATAATATTTATTTTAGCAAGCGGCAAGACAGCGAGTGCACAGGATTTTTCAAGTGCTATGTCAATAAATGTAAATACTTATATGCAGGGGAATGTAACATCAGGTTATAGTGAAGAGCAAAATTATTATATGTTTTCAGTTCCACAAGATGGATATATTGTATTAAACTTTACGAATCCATTGCAACAAGATAATGAAAAATATTGGGATATGTATTTATATAATAGTGAGTATAATGAACTAATTGGTGGCACAACAATATATGGTAATTTAGCAAGTACTAATTCAACAGCAGTGGGAATTCCGGCAGGAGTTTATTATGTTAAGATACAAAGCAGTGCGTATGGATATGCGATGTCAACAGATATATATGGATTAAATATTAAATATACTGCTTCTGATACATGGGAAAAGGAACTAAATGATACATTTACAGATGCTACGCCTATTGTAACAAATGTTGAATATTATGGTACAACTGATAGTGGGTATAGTAGCGGGAGCGATTACTATACATTTAAGATAGTACAAGATGGATGTGTTACTCTTAATTTTACAAATCCGTTACAAAGCAATGATGACCATTATTGGAGTATGTATCTTTATAATGGAAAATATGAAGAAATATGTTTGAGAGAAATATATGGTAATAAAGATAATACAAAGGCTGTATCTATAGGAGTAGAAGAAGGAACATATTATATTAAAATACAAAGCAGTAAGTATGAATATGGAAAATCAACAGATATATATGGAATTACTGCCATGTTTGAGGCATCTGATTATTGGGAGAAAGAATTTAATGATGAATTTACAACAGCAACAAAAATAAAAGTAGATACTAAATATTACGGTACAACTCATATGGGATACGAAAAGGAAAAAGATTATTATAGTATTGATATATCTGATACAGGTGTATATGCAGTTGAAATATATACTGATAATTTACGTAATGATGATGAATACTGGACAATGTGTTTATATGATTCATCATATAATGAGATTGGCAAAACATATGTATATGGTAATAAGACAAAGCATACAATAGCAAGTGCATTATCAAAAGAAACTTACTATATCAAGGTGGAGAGTACAAAATATGAAATTCCTGCTTCTGATACAGTTTATTCAATATGTGTTACTAAAGGAAATTCTAATACAATTAAGGAAAACTGTTCTCATGAATATGATACTCGTCAAAGTGATGCTACATATTTTAAAAATGGTTATACATTGCATGTATGCGAATTATGCGGCTATAGTTACAAAGATGATTATATTTCCAAAAAAATATTATCTCAGGGATATGTTTCAAGCTATTCAAAAGGCGGCAATAAGAGTTTGGAATTAAGATGGTCATCAGTTGATGGTGCTACAGGATACCAGATAAGATATTATATTAATAAAAGCAGTAAGAAAATAAAAAATATAATTGGTACATCTTGTATAATCAGAGGGTTAAAAAGAAAGAAAACATATAAAGTCCAGGTGAGGGCGTATGTAAAAGAGGACTCTAAGACAGCTTATGGGAAATGGTCAGAGGTGAGGAAGATTAGGACTTTATAGAAAGCTTTAAAGGATGCTTTCCAATGGTTTATTAAAATGGGATTCTGTTAATCAGTCCGCAGGTCTAAATAGTGAAAAAGTTGCAAAAAAGTGTATTGTTATTTGTAAAAGTGGTAAAGAAGTTCAGATTATGTGATAAATATAACAGAAAATACAAATGTTTCTGATGATATTATTAGTTCAAATAGTAAGGTAAAGATACAGGCAGGAATGATTATTAAGGATTAAGAAGACATAAGCCGTTTATAGAATACTTTCATCAAAAAAGAACAAATATATGGTTGAATTTATAGGATCTTTAAGTAAAAAGGCTTGGAAAAAAATCATTCTTTAAATGTAGGAAACTGCACTATATTACTATAAAGACTAAAAAGCTTACGCATAAAAGTGTAGGCAGGAAAGTGTTTTCGGGAATATATAAAAATGCAATAATTTATACATATAAGAGTAAATGGAAGTTGTATGAAAGCATTTTTAATAAAAAATGAATTGAAAGTTATATAGTGTATAATATACAACCTGAATATTTAAAGCAGGACAGAAAATTCCTAAATTAGTATAAAGTAGATGGAATAATTAGGACAGTGGATTATAAAAAATATTTCAACACCTAATAATAAAGTGTAATTATGTATTAAATGTATAAATTTTAAAATGGAACCTGAGGAGTGCTGCTTAAGTGTATTGTAAATATTGTGGAAAAGAAAATAAAGATGGGGACATATTTTGTTATAATTGTGGTAAGAAACTTAATGAAAATGTAATAATGCAGCAATCTTTAAAGCAGGAAAAGAAGAATTTTTTACATTGGATTTTTACAGGAATATGTTTAATGATTGCCTTAGCGGTATTTGTTTTATGCGTATATATGTTTGTTTATAAAAATGGTGGACAAGAACAATGTGATAATAAAACACTACAAAATGCTGGTATGAAAGAAACAAATGATAAAAACGAAGAAAAAATATCTGACAATAATAAACCATCAAACAATGAAGTATCAGATAAAGAAAAATCAAATTCTGAAGATATATTTTCTAAAAATATTGAAATTGATGGGACAGATTTTAAAAAAGAAGAAAAAATTGTAACAAAATTAGTTTATACAGGTTTATATAGGGATGGAAGAGAAGTGTGCAGAGTTAAATTTAATGCTAAAGCTTCTTCGCAGTTAAAATCTAAAAATTACTTTTACGGAGTATCGAATTTATGGGATTTAGATGAAAGGACATGTTGGGTGGAAGGCGTAAGTGGCTATGGTAAAGGAGAAACTATTACATATACTTCTAAGAAAAAGCAGTTAGTAAGCGGAATAGCGATTTTGCCTGGACATTTAAAATCAGAAGATTTATTTTATAAAAATAGTCGTCCAATTGATTTAGACATAGAAATCGGATCTAAAAAATATTATGTGGATTGTTCTTCTTTTTATCCGTATTTTCCTATATATAATATTGATGAATATATGTTATATTATGATTTTGAAAAACCAATTGCTACAAAGAAATGTGTTGTAAAAATAGGAGATATATATTATGGTTCAAAATACAAAGATACATGTATAAGTGAGATGTTTTTTTATTACAACGAATAAATAACTTTATTATATTTATATGTGGTAAATAACAAAAATATTTACCGTTTCCTAACTATTTGTTCCGCCAGCGTCAGGTTTGTATTATTAATTGGTTCAGGAGGCATAATGGGAATTCTTTTTAGTTTATAAGAGGGAGAAAGTAAGATGAAAGAAAAAGAAAAGTTATCATATGTATAATATTATTTATTACAATTATTTTATATATTGCCGCAGATGTTATTTTATTTTTTGGACGCAGCAAAGGTGAAAAGTCTTATATTTCATTGGAGAAACAGCAGGAATATATTAATAGTGAGAATGAGGCAGAAATAGTTTCCATAAGAGCTTCAGATTTTGTTGCTAAACCAGGAAATGTCGTAAAATATGAATATAATGATAATCTTCCAGATAATTATAGAGAAGATGATGAAAATGTTGGGGATGATATTGAAGATGATACAGAGGACGATAGCATAAAAAGTGGATACTATATTTTTCCCGACAGTGATTCTAAATATTTAAAAAAATCAAAAGTAAAAAAACTATCTAAAAAGAAATTGCGTTTAGCAAGGAATGAGTTATATGCCCGTCATGGTTATATTTTTGATGATGAAGAATTATATAATTATTTTTCAGATAAGGATTGGTATAATCCGGCTATTCCAAGTGATGAATTTAACGATTCTGAATATTTTAATAAATATGAAATTGCAAACAGAAATTTAATAAAAAATATTGAGGCTAAGAAGTAATAAGTTTCATATTTTTATTTGGATTGTCGAAGAAGGCAAGGGGGATTTTTATGTTTTGTGCTGAATGTGGTAAGGCTAATCCTGATAACGCAAAGTTTTGTGAATATTGTGGAAGCAGACTGGTTTCAAATGTACCAAATAACAATTTACCAAAGCAGACAGACAGTTCATTTGAAAATGGAGCAAATCAAAATATTGCAACAGAAATGAAAATGCCTGTAATATCAGAACCTGTATTTGAGAATGCAAGTTCTGTAAAGCCTGTTTCAAAATTAAGTATATTAATAGTTTTTGAAATTATTATAGTTATTGCGGCTATTTACGCAGGTAAAATGATTGGAGATAAATATTATAATTCTGAGTATTTAGCATTACAATATTTTGAATGTCTGATGAATGGACATCCTGATAAAGCATATGAATATTGTTCAAAAGATAATGAATCGGATTTTATTTCAAGAGAGATGTATTGTTCTGTTATTGGATCTGATAATAAGAAAATATTAAGTTATAAAATTAGTAAGATTGAACGGGATTTGAATGTTGAAAAATATGAGGTTGTGTATAGGCTGGCAGGAGATGATAATAAATATCAAATGACAATTACTATGAAGAAAAATCCTGATAAAAAGATATTTTTTATATTTGATGATTGGAAAGTCAGCATGACAGATTTCATTTGCAAAGATTATATTATTAATGTACCAAAAGGTGTAGCTGAACTTGGATATTCTTATTTAGAGTATGGATATGAATATGATGATTATAGAGATATAAATGCGTATTTTTACTATGGTTTTGATAATGATGGTAAATTTGAAATAAAAAGTATAGCGTTTGATTATTAGATAAATATAATTTGCGTTTACTATAATAAAATTACAAATTTTAGGAGGAATATATATGGCATTTTGTACACAGTGTGGAAAAAAATTAGAGGAAGGGCAGGTTTGCGTTTGCCAAAAAAATTTTGCGCAGAATTTAAATCCGCAGCAGGGAGCTTATAACCAAAATAGAATGAACCCGGTTCAAATTAATATTGATTCAGAAAAGTTTAACAATATTAAAAATGAATCTAAAAAATTTGCAAATAATATATTTGGAATTTTTTTAGAGATTTTGAAAAAACCTGTTGAAGCGGGAAAGCGTTTTATATTATCTGAAAATGTAATAGCTTCAGTTGCTTTAATTATTTTACAGGGGATCTTTAGTGGGCTTATAGGGATTATTTGTGTTGGAAAGATAAATAATATAATGCAGCTTTTAGCAGGGATTTCTAATCAGGCAGGATTTGAATTGGTTAAGTTTTCATCATTAAGAGTTTTTATTGTAACGTTAATTGGTTCAGCTATTATTTCTTTTGTTATTGCTTTGATTATATGGGGCATAGTATTGCTTTTTAAAGGAAAAGCAACATTTCCTAATATGCTTTGTACTGTAGGTGTGCGTTGTGTTGGTATGATGCCTATTACATTAGTAGCTGCTTTGATGTTATTTATTAGTGTTAAATTTGCTATTATTATTTTTATATCAGGTGCATTAGTTGGAATTATTTTTATGGGATGTGCACTTATGTCAGGAACATTGGCGAGAACTAACCATATGCCATACATATTATTTATAACAATAATTTTATCAATAGTAGTCCATTCATTTGCTGTAAGCAAACTTGCACCAATGTATTTTTCAGATACAATAAGAACTGCATATAAACAGGGAGTTGATAATATTAAAGATTCATTGTCTGATTATGATTTTGACAATATTGTAGAAAGTATTATGGAAAGTTATTATTAAAAATAAAGTTTAGTTTTATGCTTTATAATAGCAATTTATAATGTAAGTAAAAGGCAAAGAAATGTTTTAATAGATTATATAGCAAAAGATACTAATATAGAAGATGATTATACTACAGAATGTTTTGGCATTGAGAAGGAAATTATAGACAGAATTACAGAAAATAATTTTAGATTTGATTTATTGTTTCTTTAAGTATCATTAAATGGATATGGTCTTATATTTTTAGAGTGATGTGCGGAAGATAGGTATACATTTTACCAATAACAATGAAGAAGTTTGGTTCTATAGCAAATTGGATGATTTACAGGAGCGTCTTGAAAAAAGTGGTTTTGTTAGATGCCATTAGAGTTATCTTGTAAACATCAATAAAGTATTAAGTGTCACCAGAGAAGCGGTAAAAACAAAAAGAGAGTCTATTCCAATAAGCAGAAAGTATGGTGCTTTTGTAAAGGAAAAGTGGATTAAATATAAAAAGGCAAATCTGCTTGTGTGTAATGTATCAGGGAACAATCTGTTTCAAGCTGAATTTTTAGAAGATAAAATCCAGCTTGAGGAAAATTCAACCATAGCACTGACTTCAAGGGGTGAAACATTAAAACAGCAATATGGACTTGTCATTGGAATAAGGGGTGACAGGCATAATTTTTGATAATTTAAATTATGCAAGAGGTTATTTATGACTGATAATGATTTTTTATATCATTATACAAGCATTCAGACATTGGCATTGATATTAAAAAATAAAAAGTTTAAATTTAATAATTTATTCACTGATGATGAGGATGACTTGAAGCCTTCTGTAGTTTCCCGGTCAGAAAATGGGATTAATATTTATTTTGCAAAACTTGGAAAATATAAGAGGAAATACTGGTATTTCCAACAAGAGTGTAGATACAAAATATGTACTGTACCATGGACTATGGAGAAATTAGAAAATATTAAGATTGTCGAAGAACAAGTAGAATTATTTAATAATAGAATATTAGACAAAAATACAGATTGTTACTGTAATGAAATCTATTTGGATTTAGCTGATGATGCATTTGAAAACATGGGAATATTATTGTAACCTAAAGCTACAGAGGGCAATAAAATATTAGTTGGATGGCTTGTAAAAATTTATTGTGTAGGTTTTCAGGTGAATATTGAAAGAAGTAAACTTAGGATAAATAAGAATTATTATCTTTAAATAAAATATTACATGTTTAAAAAACAGAATATAAGATGAAAATCTTAACTGAAAAGGTATATATAGAATATAAACAATTCATTTAAAGATATAATAATATAATAAAGTATATTATAATTAATAATATATGATAGCAGAATTTGAGCCATAGGCAGTGTGCCTGTGGCTCAAAAAATTTGCAGAAATTTAATATTTTTTTGTTCCTTACTTGACACAAGCAGAAGCGGCACTCACTTATGCGGAGGTGAAAGCACTGGCTACCGGAAACCCGTATATAAAACAAAAAATGGATCTCGACATTCAGGTATCCAAGCTGAAACTGATGAAAGCGAACCACACCAGCCAGAAATACCGCCTTGAGGACAATATCGCCAAGCATTACCCGCAGCAGATAGCCATTCTGAAAGAGAGAATCAGCGGCATGACAGCGGACATTCAGACCGCAAAAGCAAACCTGCCGGCAGATAAAGAGCAGTTTTTTATGAAAGTCGGGGATAAGGCTTATACGGATAAAAAAGAAGCTGGGGCTGCCCTTGTGGAAATGTGCAAGGAGATGAAAACGGTCAATGTGCCTGCAACGGTAGGGGAATATGCCGGGTTTAAGATGGCGGTGTCCTTTGATTCGTTCAACCACAAATTTGTGATGAACTTAAAAGGGCAGCTTTCACATAACCTTGAGATCGGCTCTGACCCGCTCGGCAACATTGCCCGTATCAACCATGCGCTGGAATCTATGCCGAAACAGCTTTCCGAAGCGCAGACAAAACTGGAAACGGTGGAGCGCCAGCTTGAAACTGCCAAAGTGGAGGTTGAAAAACCATTTGCACAGGAAGCGGAGCTTGCGGAGAAGCTGGAACGCCTTTCTGCCTTAAATGCCCTGCTCAACATGGACGAAAAGGGAGATGATGCGCTCGGCATGGACGATACACCGGAGGAAGAAAACGAAGGACAGGAAACTTCTGGACATAATGTCAATCATTCTGCAAGGCAGAATGATTTGAAGTTGGGGCAGGAGGAAAAATCGGAAACAGGGGAAAGCGTTGCAGACGCACAAGCACCATACCCGGTAGAAAATGCAGGACATAATTATGCGGTGGACAATGGCAGTCCGCAGGGGCTGAAACTTACGGCTGGAATGGCTGACAAGCTCGTACAGAGAGCATCGTTAAGAGAAAAGCTGGAAGCGTTCAAGGCGAAAGCTGCCGGAACTGAAAAGCAGGAAAACAGAAAAGA
>Ga0137308_101381_pt1 | contig 24401 bp, 21 predicted proteins | sample Inofrocosms_June_FD_97181 | JGI IMG/M metagenome (GOLD analysis project Ga0137308, IMG submission 97181) | Mouse cecal microbial communities from Vienna, Austria - N-Acetylneuraminic and N-Acetylglucosamine D2O microcosms_June | ecosystem: Host-associated > Mammals > Digestive system > Large... | reverse complement strand
GGTAACTATTAACTGTATAGATGGAAAAAGATGGAGAGGGAGTCCTCTTAGAAATCATCCTACATCTATATCAAAAAAGAATAAGTCTATAGCCTGTTCTGACTGGCTATAAACTTATTATACGAGGAGGGAAAGCAATGAAAAAGAAATTAGTAAGCGCACTTTTGTGTGCAACCATGATGGCTGGATGCCTGACATTTGCAGGCTGCGGCGGTTCTGACAATGGCGGTTCGTCTGATAATGGCGGCACAGCGGACGACGGCGGCACGGCAGACGACGGCGGCGCGGCAGACGCTGGCACAGCAACAGACGCAGAAGGGGAAGGCGAAGGAGAAGCGGTTGATTTCAGCGGAACATTCGGTGACGAGAGCGGCACTCCGATTTCAGTATGGACATTCGTTGACCAGCACGCGACGTTCTATGGAAAGATGGTTGAGAAATGGAACGAGGCAAATCCAGATAAAAAGATTTATTTGACGGCAACTGCTTATCCGTTCCAGGATATGCACAATAAAATGCTGATGTCCTTCCAGGCAGGCGAAGGCGCACCGGATATTATTGATATTGAGATGGGGCAGTTCCCGAATGCGGTAGAAGGCCTTGATACATGGCTGTACCCGTTAGACGATGCGATTGCTCCGTATAAGGCTGATATGGTACAGTCCCGTCTGGAATCTTACCAGGGCGAAGACGGCCACTACTACGGCGCTCCGTTCCATGTAGGCGCTACGGTAATGTACTATAACCTCGGAGAATTAGAGCAGTATGGCATCAAGCAGGAAGATGTCGACGCAGTGAAGACTTGGGACGACTGGAAAGCGCTTGGCAAAAAATATGTGGAAGCACGCGGCGAAGAAGGCAAGTTCTGGACATCGGTAGATACAGGCGGAACAGACTGGATGTGGATTGCGATGGCACAGCACGGCGAAGACTGGAGCGGCGACGGCACAAATCCGAACGTACAGATCGAATCCGTAAAGAAGATGCTTACTTTTGAAAAAGGAATGCTGGATGAAGGAATCGCACAGGTTTCACCAGAAGGCATCGTAGATAACGAGACCGGCTTTAAAAATATTACAAGCAAAAATATTGTAGCTTTCCCGAAGGCAGCTTGGTATATGTCCAGATTTATCAAGGAAATGCCGGATGAAAAAGGAAACTGGTACATAGCTCCGTGTCCGGTATTTGAAGAAGGACAGCCGCGTTCGGTAGGTATCGGCGGCACAGGTACGGTTGTAACCCAGCAGTCACAAAATCAGGAGCTGGCAGCGGAATTCCTCTGCTGGGCAAAGATGTCTCCAGACGGTGAGAAGGTCATCTGGGAAGATCTGGGATTTGACGTATGTAACACCTCTTTGTGGGATCAGGATGATTTTGCACATGATACGAGCAACGTGTACAATACATTCTTCCGCAATATGCCATACGATGTGTTAAATGAAATTAAAGATGAAATCGGCTTAATTAAGATGCATAAAATCACTCTTACCATTGCTGAGCAGTTTAACCTGACCGTATTCAACGAAATCTTTGAAAGCGGCAGGGATATCGATGAGATGCTGCAGGAAGCTCAGGATGCGATTGAATTAGAATTATAAGATATTTTCAATTCTAATTGCATTGAGGTATGAAACGGATTGCCTAAGAAACAGGTTCTTAGGCAATCCTTATCTAAGGGAGAGAGTGAGGAGAAGGCGATGGAAAAAAAGAGTAATATCTTTCAGAAATTCATGTATTCCCAGAAGACAGCTCCGTATGTGTTCGTACTGCCGTTTTTACTGAGCTTTTGTATCTTCTGGATCTATCCTTTGTGCAGTACGGTTGTCATGAGTTTTCAGGATATCGGGCCTGCGAAAACAGAATGGATTGGGTTAAGCAATTATACAAAATTATTAAAAGATTCTGTATTCCATACAGCAATTAAAAACAGTGTTTTATATATGGTACTTACCTTAGTATTATTGATTCCGTTTCCAATGCTGTTTGCGGCATTGATGGACAGTCGTCTTGTAAAGGCAAAAGGCGTGTGGAAAGCCATTTTATATATGCCGTCTTTAACGTCTGTAGTTATTTCTGGTACGTTATTCCGTCTGATGTTTACTGAAATGGGCACTGGGCAGATGAACTTATTATTGCAGGCGATTGGCAGGTCGCCAATTCAGTGGCTGAAAATGAAAGGGACTGCATATTTTGCATTGCTGCTGTTAGCGTGCTGGCGCTGGACAGGTGTAAATATGCTGTATTTCCTGTCTGGTTTAAAAGGGATTGATACAAGCCTGTACGAATCTGCGGAGATTGATGGGGCAACCTCCTGGAAGAGATTTTGGTATGTGACGCTTCCTCTTTTAAAGCCGACAACAGTTTATGTATGTACGATTTCCGTATATGCCGGGCTTTCCATGTTCTTGGAGTCCTTTATGTTATGGAACGGAAACAGTTCTCCAAGAAATATCGGACTTACGATCGTAGGCTACCTGTATCGCCGTGGTATTGAGAAAAACGATATGGGCTATGCGTCTTCGGTAGGCTTGGTGCTTCTTGGTATTGCGCTCATCATTAATATGGTTCAGTTAGTAATGACTGGCACATTTAAGAAGGAGGAGAAGTAAATGGCTGCTAAATCGAAATCCCAGGTAGGCGGGACGAAGACGTCAGTACTGACTGTGCTTGGAACCGGACTATTTGTAGTATTGTGCTTTCTCATTGTATTTCCAATATTTGCAGGCTTGCTAGCTTCCTTCCGTCCTGGCCAGCAGTTGATGCGTAACGGGTTAAGCATTGACCTTGATTTTTCTACGATGTCGCTTGCGAACTACCAGTATATTTTCAGCTTTAACGCAGATTCTATGAAATATATGAATGCGTTTAAGAACAGCCTGTTTTTAACATTTGTTACGGTAGTAGGCACGCTGGTCGTATGTTACTTTGTCGCTTATGGTATTTCCATGTATGATTTTAAGCTGCGCAACCTGCTGTTTTTCCTCGTAATTGCGACGATGATGGTTCCGTTTGAAATTCTGATGCTCCCGTTATACCAGGAGATTATCAAATTAAATCTGACGGATACGACCTGGGGCGTAATCCTGCCTGGGCTTTGCGGGGCGTCTACGATCTTTTTCTTCCGCCAGTATATGATCGGGCTTCCAAAGGAGCTGTTGGAGGCGGGACGTATCGACGGCGCGAGCGAGTATGGAATCTGCGTGCGGATTATGCTGCCGATTGTAAAGCCGGCGTTTGCTTCTATGGCGATCCTGACGTCGATGGGGTCCTGGAACAACCTGCTGTGGCCGATGCTTGTATACAGGAGTGCCGAAAAGTTTACGCTTCCGGTGTACTTAAACGGGCTATTGACACCGTATGGGAATAACTATGATATCCTGATCGCAGGGTCTATGTTTTCCATTCTTCCGGTAATGGTGGTGTTCCTCTGCTTCCAGAGCTACTTTATCGATGGTATGGTAGCGGGAGCTGTAAAGGGATAATGAGTTGAAAAATAATATCAGTTTGTCAGAAAAAAGTTAGATTGTAGTAAAATAAATAGATTGGAAGCAGGCAGCGGCTCGGTTTGTCAGTGAGGAACATAGCTGGCACCCAAAGCTGCCTGTTTTTTCGTGACCGTATGCAGCAGTGCATGGAAATGCAGAAAGGAAAAGCGATGGATGCAAAATTAAAATTTAATGAACCGTGGATTGAGCAGAGGGCTGACCCCTATGTGTACAGGCATACAGACGGATGGTATTACTTTACGGCGTCTGTGCCTGCGTATGACGGGATCTGCCTGCGCAGGGCGAAAAGCCTTGACAAGCTTCCAGACGCGCCGGAGGTGGAGATCTGGCATAAACATGAGCAAGGCGAGATGAGTATACATATCTGGGCGCCGGAGCTGCATTATCTGGATGGAAAGTGGTATATTTATTATGCAGGCGGAGACAAGGACGATGTATGGGAGATCCGCCCGTATGTGCTGGAGTGCCAGGGACAAGACCCGTTAAAAGATCCGTGGAAAGAGCTTGGAAAGATGAAGCGGGCGCCGGAAGATGAGTTTTCTTTTGAGGCGTTTTCTCTGGACGGTACGGTATTTGAAAATAAGGGCGAGTATTTTTATGTGTGGGCGGAAAAAGTCGGTGTCGGCAAGCAGATTTCCAACCTGTATATCGCAAAGATGGAACATCCGCACCAGCTTAAGACGGTGCAGGTGCTTTTGACGACGCCGGACTATGACTGGGAGCGTTACGGATTCTGGGTAAATGAAGGCCCGGCAGTGATTAAGCATGGAAATAAGCTGTTTTTGACCTATTCGGCAAGCGAAACGGGGGAGCACTACTGTATGGGGATGCTGACGGCGGATATGGATGCGGACTTATTAGACCCGCTGTCGTGGAAAAAAGAGCGCTATCCGGTATTGCAGACCGATGCGTCCAGAAATATCTACGGGCCGGGGCACAATTCCTTTACGACCGATGAGGAAGGAAACGACCTTATGGTATACCATCTGCGTACAGAGTCCAAGATTGAAGGAAACCCGCTGTACAACCCGAACCGCCATGCGTGCCTGATGAAGGTGCGCTGGGACAGCCAGGGGCGCCCGGTGTTTTCCTATGAAGAATAAGCAATGTCTGCGTTAGGCAGCGAGGAGGTATCTATGGCAAAATTAGTAATTAATGAGGCAAAAAAGCAGGGCAGGATTGCGCCGGAAATCTATGGACAGTTTTCAGAGCATCTGGGCAGAGGGATCTATGAGGGGATTTTTGTAACGGAAGATTCTGGCATTCCAAATGTCAACGGTATGCGCACAGATGTCGTGGAAGCGTTAAAAGAGCTGGAAGTGCCTGTGCTGCGCTGGCCGGGGGGATGCTTTGCGGACGAATACCATTGGAAGGACGGGATCGGAAAAAAGGAAAACCGTAAAAAGATGGTCAATACGAACTGGGGCGGTGTGGTAGAGGACAACAGCTTTGGGACGCATGAGTTTATGGAGCTGTGCCGCCAGCTTGGATGCAAGACGTATATCAACGGCAACCTGGGCAGCGGTACGGTGCAGGAGATGGCGGAATGGGTGGAATATATGACGTTTGAAGGCGTCTCCCCAATGGCGCGCCTGCGCAAAGAAAACGGCCACGAAGCGCCGTGGAAAGTCGATTATTTTGGCGTCGGCAATGAGAACTGGGGCTGCGGCGGCAATATGACGCCAGAGCACTATGCCAATGAATACCGCCGTTACCAGACGTATGTTAAAAATCTGGACGCGAATAAGGATCCGATTGAAAAAGTCTGCTGCGGCGCAAATGTGGATGACTACTACTGGACAAAAGATGTAATGAAAACGTGCTTTGCCCATGTGGAAGAGAAAAACCACGGGCATATGGACTTTTTGTCGCTGCATTATTACGTCCACCCGGAAGGCTGGGAACGAAAGGGCAGCGCGACGGATTTCGATGAAGAGACCTGGTACAAGACGATGTTTAAAGCGCTGTATATGGAGACTCTGATCGAAAGGCACGGCACGATTATGGACCGTTTTGACCCGAAAAAACAAATCGGCATGTGCGTAGACGAATGGGGAACCTGGTTTACGTGCGAACCAGGCACAAATCCGGGCTTTTTATACCAGCAGAACACGGTGCGCGATGCGCTCGTCGCGGGCGTTACGCTCAATCTTTTCAATAAGCACTGCGACCGTGTAAAAATGGCATGTATCGCGCAGACCGTAAACGTACTCCAGGCGATGCTGTTGACAGAAGGCGAAAAAATGATAAAGACGCCGACCTATCATGTCTTTCATATGTACCGCCACCATCAGGGCGCGCAGCTTGTAAGCAGCGAGCTGACAGGCGTTGCAGAAATCGGCATAGGCGAGTGGAAGGTGCCGCAGATCTCAGAGTCTGTATCCGAAAAGGACGGCATTCTTACGATTACGCTCAACAACCTGTCCGCGTCAGACAGCCATGAGCTGGATATACGCTTTACAGGCGACCAGACATATGAAGTCGTGGAAGCAAATGCCGTGTCGCATTCAGACATCCATGCATACAATACGTTTGACGAGCCTTTTCATGTCAAAGAGGAAGCGTTTAAAGGCTATACGCAAAACGGCGGGCGGATAAAAGTAACGATGCCTGCTTGCAGCGTAGTCGAGATCCGCGTAAAGTAATTTAAGGGCGGCGCGGCGGTCATCCTGCTAATTTGTGAAAAATTATAAAATTTTAGATTTTCTGTTTCTGAAAATGCCGGAATATGTTATAATGTCTGATTATGAAAAGCTGTTTATTACATGCAGACAAAGGAGCAGAATATGAACAATATTTTTAATTATGACAATGGATTTTTCCGCGCCGTCAACAAGATCGTGGACGGGTTCTGGGCAAGCATTTTGTGGCTCGTATTCAGCCTGCCGATTGTGACGCTTGGCGCTTCTACGACAGCGTTTTACTATACGGTGCATAAGTCGCTGCGCGGAAACCGCGGGTACATCTGGCAGAGCTTTTGGAGCGCATTCAAGTCCAACTTCAAGCAGACCACCAAGATCTGGCTGATCCTGCTTGCCGTATTCACATTTTTATTTGCCGACCAGCAGATTACGCGCCAGTTTTTAGAGCAGGGCTCAAAGCTTGGAATGCTGTACTATTTCTTTCTCTTCCTGCTGCTTTACTGGGCGGTATGGTGCGTATATATTTTTTCGTATTCGGCAAGGTTTGAAAACAGCCTGAAACATACAATGAAAAACGCGGCGATTATTTCCCTGCTGAATCTGCCTTGGTCGATCCTTGTGCTTGTGCTGCTGTTAGCGGGGATGCTGCTGATCTATGTATCACCGATTGCCGTGACCTTTATCCCGGCTGGGGTGATGTGCCTGTATGATATGTTTTTGGAAAGAATTTATCGCAAGTATATGACGGAAGACGATCTGAAAAAGGAACAGGAGTTGGATTGGGAGAAACATTATTAAGATATAGGGACGCTGGGAGAAAGGATGTGCCTCCCCTGGCTGCGTCCGTTCCAGAATGCTAAGAATCCCTAAGTATCCTGCTGATACGCTGTGGCTGTGGACGGTCGCGGCACCTAGTTCGCTGCCTGCTGGCAGCTAAAGGTGCCGCTTGGCTGCGCCCCTGGTTGTTTTGCAGAATACGAAGGGCTTCTAAGCATTCTTCCAAAGCCGCCGCCAGGGGAGGCACATCCTCTCTCCCGGCTGGTTTTCGTAAATGTTACAAAAACAAGCGCAATATGGTTTGTTTTGTAGGAAAAGAATCTATTATTTCAACCCAATTCCAAAATGAAGAAAGGTATGTCTTGAGATTTCTGCCTGTTGATGCAAAACGAATGATTGACTGTGAAAATGCAAAAGAGGTTGTTTATCAGGCTTTTATAAACACAAATAATAATTTTTTGCCCTACTATGATTTGAAGATAAGAGATGATGCGTTTAATTCGATGGAAATCACCCTATCCCCTCAATTTACGGATGGAAATAAAATTTTGTTGGAAACTTTGTGTCAAAAATATAACCCTGATATGAAAATTGTTGAAAGTGCATTAAAAAACAAAGTCAGATTATAACGAATTAGATATTTAGAAATCAGGCTGATGTTATATCCAAAAGATTATATGATAATTCCGTAAAACTAATACAGTTTGCCAGAAACGTGGCAGTAAAACAAGTCAATGCGGTTCAGTTGTTATCCTATTATTCTTTGGGGCGCTGGATTGTGGAAGAACAGCAGGAAGGTAGCAGAAGGGCAAAGTATGGTCAGCAGGTCATAAAAAAGCTGTCGGTGAAGCTGTCAGAAAAATTTGGCAGGGGCTTTTCAGAGGATACGCTGAAAAACTGCCGGAAGTTCTATCTTATTTATAAAGACAGGATCAGCGAAACAGTGTTTGATCTGTTTGCGGTTGAAAAAAGCGAAACAGTGTTTAGCTTTTTCAAAGATCAGATGCCCTTTTCACTGCAATGGTCGCATTATCTGGTGTTGATTCGGATCGCCAATGCGGACGAGAGAAGCTTTTATGAGATAGAAGCGGCAAAATCTGGCTGGAATGTTCGTACACTGCAAAGATAGTAAGCCCACAAAACGAACGCTTGCCACAATCTATATTTTCTGTTATAGTAAATTTATACACGGACATTGATAACTGTATATAGGTGGTTGTGCCGAGAAATTTTATGCGAAAACCAAGCTTTCCTTCGGCACGTAAAATATACAAGGTCACATGGGAAAGGGATATTTATTTGAAGCCAGGCAAAAACGATTCACTTATGGGGAAGATCAATGCAAATGTGTTTGCATCAGAGTACCAGTTGTACTTTCTGGATAAAAAGCTACTACAGGACAAGCTGAAAGAGTGGATTGCAGAAGAAGATGAGGGTTGACGTGTTCTAGCTGCGGCTTTGGAAGAATGGTTAGAATCTCTTGGTATTCTGCTGGGCAACTAGTACAGCCAAGCGGCACCGATAGCTTACGGCTGACAGCCGGAAGCGGACAAGGTGGCGCGACTGTGCACAGCCACAGCGTAACAGCAGAATACTTAGGGATTCTTAGCATTCTGGAACGGACGCAGGCAGGACATGTCAATCCCCTCTCCTGGCGTCCCTTCCTGAAAAAAGCGTACTAATGATGGAACAACCGAATACCAGTAAACGCCATAACCATCTGATGCGCGTTGCAGGCATCAATCACATCCTGGTCACGTTTGGAGCCGCCTGGCTGTGCCACGTATTTTACGCCGCTTCGAAACGCACGTTCAATATTGTCGCTGAACGGGAAAAATGCATCGGAGCCAAGTGTGACGTCTGCGTTCTGGCTCAGCCATGCACGCTTTTCTTCTGCCGTAAATACAGGAGGCTTTACTTTAAACGTATGTTCCCATGCGCCGTCAGCAAGGACATCCATATAATCCTCACCGATATACAGGTCAATCGCATTGTCGCGGTCTGCGCGCTTAATATCGTCACGGAACTGTAAATCCAGTACCTGAGGAGACTGGCGCAGGAACCAGTTGTCTGCTTTTGTGCCTGCAAGCCTGGTACAGTGAATACGCGACTGCTGTCCGGCGCCAATGCCGATTGCCTGTCCGCCTTTGACGTAGCAGACCGAGTTGGACTGGGTATACTTTAATGTAATCATCGCAATCGCGAGGTCGATTTTTGCCGCTTCCGGCAGTTCTTTATTTTCCGTCACAATATTGCTGAAAAAGTCACTGTCAATCTTTAATTCGTTGCGCCCCTGCTCAAACGTAATGCCGAATACTTCCTTGCGTTCCACAGGTGCCGGCGTATAGGCAGGATCAATTTCAACCACATTGTAGGCACCGCTCTTTTTGGTCTTTAAAATCTCAAGCGCTTTCGGTTCATAGCCTGGAGCAATCACGCCGTCAGACACCTCATGCTTGATAAATTCCGCCGTAGGCACATCACAGACGTCAGAAAGGGCAATAAAATCGCCAAACGAGGACATGCGGTCAGCGCCTCTTGCCCTGACATAAGCGCTTGCCAACGGCGAATAGTCGATCTCATAATCATTTGCCCAGTAAATACGGCGTTCTATCTCATTTAAAGGAAGCCCTACAGCAGCACCTGCTGGGGATACATGCTTAAAAGAGGTTGCGGCAGGCAGGTTTGTTGCCTTTTTTAATTCTGAAACAAGCTGCCAGCCATTGAAAGCATCCAGAAAATTGATATAGCCCGGCTTGCCGTTTAACACACGAATCGGCAGGCTGGTTTGGTCGTTCATAAAAATTTTGGAAGGTTTCTGGTTTGGGTTGCAGCCGTATTTTAATTCTAATTCCGTCATGTTGGATTCTCCTTTTGTATGCGGTTTCGATTGGTTGTATTGGTTATGCTTGAAATTATAAAAGAGGAGACGGTGTTTGTCAATACAGCATTTTGATAAGCCTGCGGTAAATGCAAGCTAATAAAAAACACAGCGTTAGAGTCTATAGAAAACCGGGAAAATTTTATGAGAAATTCAGTTTTCAAAAGGAATTGTCCGATGTATAATAAGAGCAGTGGAAGAAGGTGATATTTTTGAATACAGTAGAGCAGGCACATAGGCAGGACTTAGAGCGTCTGAAGTCACTCCGATATATGGACGATGATTAAATCTGTTAGGACACAAGAGCCGTTGAAGAATTTGCAAGGACGTTCGGCTGTTTTGGATGTTCATGCGACTGACAGCACCAACAAGGAATTTGATGTGGAAATTCAGAGGAAGGATGCAGGAGCGGGCGCAAAGAGGGCAAGGCATAACAGTAGTCTGTTGGATGCGCACATATTAAAGTCCGGTGATGATACGGAGAATATTCCCGACAGCTATGTAATTTTCATAACAGAAAATGATGTAATGAAAGGGAACCAGCCGGTCTATCTGGTAGAGAGGTATGTCGCTATCGGTGAAAACAAGGTATTGTTCGATGACGGTTCGCATATTCTATATGTTAATGGGAAATATAGGGCCAACGATAAAATCGGAAAGCTGATGCACGATTTTTCATGCACCAATCCTGATGATATGAATTATGAAGCGCTTGCTAAAAAAGCACGTTATTTTAAGCAAGATGAGAAAGGAGTTGCGGCTATGTGTAAAATTATGGAAGATATGAGGAATGAGGCGGCACAACAGGCAGAACAAAATAAAGCAAAAAAAATGGCTATTCGTATGATTAAAGCAGGTAAAATGTCACTGGAAGATATAGCCGATTATACAGAATTATCTCTTGATACGATAAAAGAATTATCTAACCAATCAATGCAGTTTATATAATCAGCAATTACAAAAAGATATTTTATGAAATCTATGCAAAAACACTTGCTTGTGACGTAATGTAATAAGGTATATTATCAAGCTTCCCTTCCTTGAATTCCTACAGATGCACTTTAGAGGTACGACGACTTCTTGATCCTATCCTGGCTAAACGTATAGCAGGCTTTTGAGAATTCCCCCAAAAGCCTAATTGCAGTTTTTTAAAGATATTATTGTGAAGCGTCAAATGATGTGTTATAATTTCAAAAGAGCAACCGTGTTACAGGGTGCGTTGACCTCATTCTAAAGAGAATGGGGGTGATGCTATGAAAAAGAGAAAATACAAGAAACAAAAGATACATATTTCTCTTATGGAGTTGCTGACATTTGGCATATTCCTTTTAGCATTACTTACATTCGTGTTTACGTTTTGTAAGTAGTTATACATAGCAAAAACCACCCTGATACTTTGGACGGTTAAGGGTGGCTTCGCTATCTTTTATCAAACGGTCAACCCCTTGTAGGCGGTTGCTTTATCTTTGTTTCTATAATATAACACATCTTAGTTTTAATTGCAATAGCTTTTTCAGTCTTCGATTTACAATCATGACATTACCCCGCAATCTTACCAGAGTTATCTCTTGGAACGCACATTGTGCTGAATGGTTTGGATTTTTGCGTACAAAAGGGAGAGATTTTTGCTCTGCACTGCGTAAATGGTGCAGGAAAAACCACATCTTTTGAATGTATGGATGGGTTAGCCCACAAAACAAACGCTTGCCACAATCTATATTTTCTGTTATAAAAATCCATACACGAACATTGATAACTGTATATAGGCAGTTGCGCCGAGAAATGATCATGCGAAAACCAAGCTTTCCTTCGGCGCGTAAAATATACAAGGTACGAATGTATGATATAAATCGTGATAGGGCAGGGACTATATAACCATGCGCGATTATAACATACAGTCTGCGGGGAGAAATGTAACTGGAAAATCCATTGCGCCAATTCTTGCATTGGGATTGGGAGATACCCGTTCCTATGATCATCAGGTTTATCCAAAAGAAGAGTGACATTTGATTTTATTTTTCAAGATACCTCTAAAGTAGACAGATTAAATATAAAAATCTGTTACTTTGGAGGTATTTTTCGTGCCAAGATCAAAACACTCACCCGAATTCAGAGCCAGGGTATCACAAGAATATATGGACGGGACAGGTTCTGTCATAAAAAGAACAGAACTTATTCTAAAGAATTCAAAATAAAATGCGTAGAAGCAGTCATGAATGGTGAAGGTTCCGTTGATGACATCATTGCCAGATATGGAATATTTCGGGTTTCGGGAATAGGATAAGAACCAAAAGATAAGATCTTATACATAACATTTTACAGCAAAATGTTATCTTCAAGTATTCTATACTAATTTCTCAATATTTGCAATACAAAGAATTAATTTGTCACTAATTTCCATTTTTTTCGTCTTATAAGAAGTAAATATTAGATAAATGTAACAAAACACCGGACGTTCCGATGATGTTTATCATTGTAAAAAAACGCTGCCTTTTATCTGCACTGCTTGGGCGGTGTTTTTTGTAATTCCTTATTTTATCAGACTTTCAGCCGAACAGTAACTTTTAAAAAGGATAACATTTTGCTGTAAAATGTTATGTTTTAAGAACAATAAAGGAATATGCATGACAGGAAAGTGAAAGCCAGATGGAGGGAATCATGAAGGAATTAGATTATGGCAGGATTGGCGAGAGGATTCGCCAGGTTCGTAAAGCCAGAGGCTGGTCACAGGATATCCTTGCGAAAAAATGCGGGATCAGTATGTCGTTTCTTGGCCATATTGAGCGGGGAACCAGGATTATGAGCATAGAGACTTTTGTAAATATCTGCAAGGCACTGGATACAGGGGCGGATGAGCTGCTCTTTGGAGTCGCAGGCACGTCGGATTCCGTGCTGGAGCTGTGGGAGCCTTCGCAGAAAGCAAAGAAGCAGGCGGGTACCGGGGAATCGGACAGTTATTCCATGTATGTCAGAATTATGAAGTCTGTGGCAGAGATTATGAATGAAACGTAAAAAAGTACTGCTTCTGGCGTCGGTTGCTTCGATGATCGATCAGTTTAATATGCCGAATATCCGGCTTTTGCTTCGAATGGGCTTAGAGGTACATGTGGCGTGTAACTTTGAGAGAGGAAATACATGTGATATGCGCCGCGTCTGCAAGCTGAAAAAGGCGTTGGACGCACTGGGGGTAGTCTGGCATCAGTGGGATTGTCCGAGGAAGCTTTGGGATGTGCGCAGTTTTGTACAGGCATACCGGCAGCTACGTCAGCTTATAGAGAAGCATCCGTATGCATGGATGCACTGCCATTCTCCGATTGGAGGGGCGTTGGCAAGGCTTGTCAGTCATCAAAAGGATATCCCGGTACTGTATACAGCGCATGGATTTCATTTTTATAAGGGAGCGCCGTTTCATAGATGGCTGCTGTATTATCCGGTGGAAAAGCTGCTTTCTTATTGGACGGACGGATTGATTACGCTGAATGGTGAGGATGATAAGCTGGCAAAGCAAAGGCTTGGCGCAGGGATGGTCTGGCGGATTCCTGGCGTTGGCATTGATGTCAATCGTTTTCGGGGCATGGACAGAGAAAACGAATATTCACGTGAGAGGCAGATATTTCGGGAAACGTATCAGATTCCACAGGATGCGGTTATGCTGCTGTCGGTCGGGGAGCTTAGCAGGCGTAAAAATCATATACAGGTGGTCCGGGCGCTTGCGGGGATTTCTGGCCAAAATGTGTATTATCTGGTCTGCGGGCAGGGCAGCAGCCGGGATAAGCTGCTTCGCACCGCTAAAAAGCTGGGGATAGAAAAACGAGTGCGTCTGGTGGGATTTTTGGAACAGGTACAGTTAGCTTATGAAAGCGCGGATATTTTTGTGTTTCCGTCCTTGCAGGAAGGTATGCCTGCGGCGCTTATGGAGGCAATGGCAGCAGGACTGCCGTGCGTGGTATCGGATATCAGAGGGAACCGGGAGCTGGTCTGTAAAAAAGGCGGCGGCAGATTTCCGGCAGCAGGCGGGGCGCTCTTTCCAAATGTGCGTGGCAAGCAGGCAGAACTGATCTTGCAAAAGTGCTTAAAGGAGCTGATTTTAAACCCGCAGCACCGCGCACAATGTGGACGGTTTAATCAGGAAAAAATAAAAGCATATGATCTTTCGATTGTGGAAACGTATATGGAGCAAATTTATAAACGGTTTGATATACAGGCAGGAAAAAAACAAAAAAACAGCATGTGCAGGCAGAGGGAACATGCACCGGAAGTCAGCGTGATTATGGCTGTGTACAATGCGAAGCATTTAAAGGCAGCGGTAGATTCCATCCGCTGTCAGACGTATCAGGGATGGGAGCTTATTATTTGCGACGACGGATCGAAGGATGATACCTGGGAGATGCTGCAAGGCATTGCGAAAGCTGACAAACGCATCCGTATGATCCGGCATACCAAAAACCGCAAAGCAGGAGCAGCACGCAATTCTTGCCTTAAGCTGGCGCGCGGGCATTATATTGCGGTGATGGATGCGGATGATCTTTCATCGCCTTACAGGCTGGAAAAACAGCTACGTTTTTTAAAGAGCCATCCGGGTTATGCGTTTGCAGGAACGGGAGGGGAATTTTTTGTAAAAAATCCTGGAGACGATGGAGAACGCTACTGGTTTTGCGCAGTGCCGGGTGCTGAGGATTTTTTGTTTTCTCTTCCGTATGTCCATGCATCTGTCATGTTTCGCAGGGAGGCGCTGTATAGGGTTCGTGGTTATGACGCTTCTTTTCATGCAGTGCGGTCGGAAGATTACGATTTGCTGCTGCGGCTTTGTGCGTCAGGCTGCCAGGGGGCGAACCTAGAGGAAGTGCTTTATTATATCCGCAGAGACAAGCAGCAATACCAAAGGCGCAAATACCGTTACCGCTTTTTGGAAGCATATGTCAAATACCAGGGATTTTTAAGGCTTGGCATGATGCCGAAAGGACTGGTTTTTGCGATAAAGCCTTTGGTGGCAGGAATGCTTCCCTGGCGGCTTGCGGCGGTAATGCAGAAACAGTATTACAAATATAAAAACGGGAATGCGCAAAAAAATGCAGAAGGGAGCCGCGGTGGTTACAATCGGGATTGTCGTACTGAATTATCAGACCTGGGAACTGAGCCTTCGCTGTATGGAGAGCGTTCAAAAGGCGTGCGGAGCGTTTCGCTGGCGGATTTATCTGGTTGACAATGCCTCAAAACGCGCGATGCCGTCAAAGATGCAATGCTTTCTTACGAAGGAGGGCACACGCGCCTGTTTTCTTAAAGCGGATGAAAACCGTGGATACGCGTCAGGAAATAACTTAGGAATCGCACGTGCGTTAGAAGATGGATGCGGCGTGATCGTGGTTGCCAATAACGATATTGTATTTAAAAGCGGGGCGATTGAGGCGATGGCGGTATGCCTGCTGCGCCATCCAAAGGCAGGGATTGTCGGGCCGATGGTTGTAGGCAGGGACGGAAGCATTCAGCAAAGCTGCTGTTCGATGCGCACCGGGATGTGGGAAATATTTCAAATTTATACGGTGGCAAAAAAAATGTTTCCAAGGAAGCGGGCGGTATATTACTGCCAGAACCGGAATCCTTACAAGCGTGCCTATGTGTATCATGTTTCCGGCTGCTGTTTTGCGATGTCTGCCGCATGTGCAAAAGCGGTGACGCCGCTGGATGAAGGGACGATGCTGTATGGTGAGGAACTGATTTTAGGGCTTACGATGGAACGGCTTGGATACCGCACGATTTACGAGCCGCAAAGTGTGGTGATGCACTGGCATGGGGCGACAGCCGGCAGGCTTGCGCCGCTGATGTATCAATGCATCAGCCAGAGCGAGCTGTATTACTGCGGGAAATACTTAAAAGCTGCAAGGTGGCAGCTATGGGTACTGTATCAGTATCGGCGGTGCCTGTACCTGCTGCGTTGTATGAAAAGCCGTGAGCTTGCACGCAGCCGCAGCACCTTTCTGGCAGAAACGAAAAAGTCATACCAGCAGGCACGAAACGATAGAAAGCAAAAAAATAGAACATAAAAAATAAATTAAGGAAATGTTTTTGAAAGATGTTGAAAATATTACATTACCTGCCTGGACTTCCGCCAGTACAAAACGGCGGGATGATCCGGTACGCTGTGGATCTGCTCACACAGGAAGCCGCCGCAGGATGGGAGGTGCTTTTGCTGCTTCCGGGGCGGCTGCCTAAAAACAGAAACAAAGAAACAAAAATACGAAAGGCTGAAAGCAAAGGCAGAATACGCGTTTATGAGATCTTTCATCCGCAGCCGCTTCCGATGGGGAGTGGGATACTGCATACAGACGAATACACAAAACCGTGCCGCGGCAAGCCGTATCAGGTGTTTTTCAAGCAGGAGCGGGTGGATGTCATTCATCTTCATACGCTGATGGGGCTTCACCGTGAATTTTTGGAGGAAGCAAAAAGGCAGGGCATCCCGGTAGTCTATACAACACATGATTATTTTGGGCTCTGTCCTTTGGGAAGCTTGTTTGATGCAGGCAGCATGTGCGTGGATAGGAAGTGGGAACATTGTGCAGAATGCTGCAAAAACGCGTATCCGCTCTGGAAGCTGCGGCTGGTGCATACGAAGGCATATCGGCGTTATAGGAGATGCCTTTGGCTGGTACGTTTGGTTCATAAAGCGGCGGAGCGCACTGCATTTATAAGCACGCGCATTACAGTAAGAAAGCCGCAATCCGTCGTATTTTCCGATTACGGAGCACTCAAAGCGTATTATACGGATATGCTTGGGCTTGTTACGATGTTTCATTTTAACAGTGATACGGCAAAAGAGATCTACCAGTCCAGGCTTGGCGCAGTAAACGGCAGGGTGATCCCTGTTACGCACAACGGAATCCGTGACCGCCGCAGAAAGAGGAGATGTACAGGACGTCTGCGGCTTGGATATTTCGGAAACTGGTCAGAGCAGAAAGGCTTTGATGCCTTGCTGGAAGCATGTAGACAGTTGTACCGAAAAGGGCGGCAGGATTTTGAGCTGCATCTGTATTCGGATACGAAAAGGCGGGAGGAATGCTTTGTAAAAAACCATTTGGTTTTTAGCTGGCGCGGGTTTGTGCAGGCATTGAATAATATAGATGTGCTTGTCGTACCGAGCCTGTGGGCGGAAACGTTTGGCATGGTCGTTTTGGAAGCTCTTAGCTGCGGGGTGCCGTGCATTGTTTCCCGGAATGTGGGTGCAAAGGGGCTTTTGGAACGGTTTCCCAAAACCGGGTTTGTATATGACGGTACAGTAAGCGGGCTGGCGTGGACGCTTAGCAGCGTCTATGACTGTAGGGAATTGCTGGAACAGGCGAATGATGCCATTTTAAAAATGGATTATGATTTTTCTTATACAAAGCATCTGCGCAGTATTAAGGAGCTGTATCGGAAGCTGCCCAAGCAGCGTGCCAGGAAGTTGACAGATAGGAGGCAGCCATGCGGTTAGCAAAGGAGCTATGGGAATACAGGGAAATGGTGATAAGCCTTGTGAAGCGGGATTTAAAGAGCAGGTACAAAGGTTCGGTGCTTGGGTTTTTCTGGATGTTTTTAAATCCGCTGTTGCAGTTAGCTGTCTATACCGTTGTGTTTTCTACGATTCTGCGTGCCGGGATCGAGCAGTTTTACCTGTTTTTGTTTGTGGCTTTGGTGCCGTGGATTTTTTTCAATACCTGCCTGAGCGCGGGGACGACGGTGATTTTTTCACAACAGGATATGGTGAAAAAGATCTATTTTCCGAGGGAAGCTCTGCCGCTGTCGTTTACAATCAGCCAGTTTATCAATATGCTGCTTAGCTTTGCCGTTATTTTTCTCGTTGTGCTGCTAAGCGGCAGAGGGCTGCATCTGCGGGCGCTTGCGTTTCTGCCGCTTGTGATGGCAGCGGAGTTTTTGCTTGCGCTTGGAACGGTGTATTTTGTTTCGGCGCTGAATGTGTATTTTCGGGATTTGGAGCATATTTTAGGGATTGTGTCAATGGCGTGGATGTATTTAACGCCAGTCCTTTATTCGCTGGATATGGTGCCGCAGCAGTATGTTGGACTGTTTTATTTCAATCCGATGACAGCAGTGATTATTTCTTACCGGAAGATCCTGTATGACGGCGTGCCGCCGCATATGGATACGCTGCTTGGGTCGCTTGCTGTGGGAGCGGCAGTACTGCTTGCGGGACAGGCGGTTTTTGGCAGGCTCCAGCGGCATTTTGCTGAAGAATTATAAAGAAAGGCGGTTTGTTGTGGAAGGGTGCAAGACGGGTGATGAAATAGCAATACAAGTGCAGGATGTGAAAAAAAGCTTCCGGCTGTATTACGATAAAGGGCATACGATCAAGGATAAAGCGCTGCACAGAGGACGCAGGCAGTATCATGTCAGCGAAATATTAAAAGGCATCAGCTTTGCGGTGAAAAAAGGGGAAGCCCTTGGACTGGTCGGCCACAACGGATGCGGAAAAAGCACGCTTTTAAAGCTTTTGACGCGTATTATGTACCCGGACGGGGGCAGCATTGTGTTAAACGGGCGGGTATCGAGCCTGCTGGAGCTTGGCGCAGGATTTCACCCGGATATGAGCGGCAGGGAAAATATTTATATTAACGCTTCGATTTTTGGGCTTGGAAGAAAGGAAATTGACCAAAGAATTGGCAGGATCATTGAATTTTCCGAGCTGGAGGAATTTATCGACAATCCCGTGCGCACCTATTCTTCTGGAATGTATATGCGTCTGGCGTTTTCCGTGGCGATTAATGTAAATGCGGATATTTTGCTGATTGACGAAATACTGGCTGTCGGTGACGTGAATTTTCAGGCGAAGTGCTTTAGACGCCTGATGGAAATCAAAGGGGCGGGGACGACGATCGTGCTTGTTTCCCATTCGACAGCACAGATTGAGCGGATTTGCGACCGCAGTATCTGGATACAGGACGGGCTGGTGAAAAAGGAAGGAAGCCCGGCAGACGTGCATCGGGAATATCTGGATTATATGGCGCGTCAGCGTGAGGATGCAATGGGCGCCGCGCAGGCAGAGACAGCCAGGGATACAGGCAAAGATGCATCACGGGAAAAACAAGCCTGCCACATGCATATGAGAAAATCCATACCGCAGGACGGACAGGAGAAGAACCATCCAGTGGAAATCGTGTCGGCAGTTTTGAAAGACGCAGACGATAAAAAGCGCGTAGTTTTCCGGCTGGGCGAAACCGTAAGGCTGGAGCTGGAGCTAAACGCGTTGGCGCGTATGGAAGAATATTTGATAGAGATCAATCTGGTTCGTGCGGACGGCTTATTTTGTGCCGGATGCTCTACGGCGGAGGACGGGGCAGCGTGCAGCGCCTGGCTGGGGCGTAAAAGGCTGGAGCTTTGTTTTTCCAGAATGGAGCTTTTAGCCGGAAACTATCATTTTGACCTGCATATTGCAAAAGCGGACGGCGGCACGTTTTTTTTCGGCGGGAATATTGCGGCGTTTGAGGTTGCACAGCGGGAGCCGGGACGCGGGATCGTACATCTTAATCATAGCTGGATATGGGAATAGAAGGACAGGGACTATGTACCGATTAGAACGAACAAAAGACAGTTACAGGGTGGAGCCGTGGGCAATACCGTACGAGCACCGGATTGGCGTGCTAAAGGCGGCGAAAGCGGCTGGAAGGCATACGGCAGCGTTTTTATACCCGCATTTTGACAGCAGCACCTTTCGCTACCGCGCATATAATCCGTCCCAGACATTAGAATATAGTTTTTGGTGGAGCGGGGCATATTTTGTAAAGGCTGATCTAAAAAAACTTTGGAAGGATCTATGTTTTCTCGATGTGCTGGTAGTGATACGCTGCGGATGGACACAAGGGCTGGAAAGCTTCTTAAAAGCTGCAAAAGCAAAAGGAATCCGGCTTTGCTACGATGTGGATGATCTGATTTACCATCCAAAGCACATGTTAAGCGTGATCGAAGCGCTCGGGCTGTCAAATGAAACAGAGCTTGATTTTTGGTTTGGGCAGACAGAGAGAAATTGTATGACAGCAAAGATGTGTGACAGCATGATTACAACAAACCAATGCCTGGCAGAGCATTTGCAGGAGGATTTTGGCAAGCCATGTTATGTGCTGCAAAACTATTTAAATTGGGTGCAGGAAAAGGTTTCGCAGGAGTATTTTGAAGCAAAGCGCGCACTGGAGCCGGAAAAGCCGTTTATCATCGGGTATTTTAGCGGTTCGCCTACGCACGAAAAGGATTTGATGGTTGCGCTGCCTGCGCTCGAGGAATTTCTTATGGAGCACGAAGATACGCGGCTTACGATTGTAGGCTATATGGAACTCTCACAAAAATACAGTTATTTGGTGAAAAGACAGAAAATTCGCTTTGTCCCGTTTCAGACATTTGTTGGGCTACAGTATGAGCAGGCGGTAGTGGATGTAAATATCGTCCCGCTTGTGAACAATCTGTTTTCAAACTGCAAATCCGAGCTGAAATATTTTGAATCTGCGATTGTAGGTACAGTCACATGCGCTACTCCGGTTCATTCTTACGCGAAAGCGATTACAGATGGCAAAAACGGCTATTTATGCCAAAAAGATCAGTGGCTTTCCGTGCTGGAAAAGCTGTATCGGGAAAATGAGGGAAGCAGGAGCAGGCGTCAAAGCTGCATCAGGGAACGGGCACTGGAACAGTATGCGAACAGGAAGCAGCTTTCGGTATTAGAACATATGCTGGACGGTATTCTGAAAATGTGATGAGGTGCGGAATGAACGAAAGCAGAAAGAAAAATGACAATGAGAAGTATTACGATGAGGAATATTATAAAAATTTTGCGTATGCAAATGGAATGGCGTATGAGCGCGGCAATGGCTGGGAGGAAGTCTTTGGAAATCATGCAGACCGGATTGTAAAAGAAATAGCGCCGAAAAAAACGCTGGATGTAGGATGTGCGAAGGGGTTTCTGGTAGAGGCGCTTAGAGACAGAGGCGTTTTGGCATACGGCATTGATCTTTCCGAATATGCGGTTTCAAAGGTGCGGGAGGATATCCGGCAATATTGCAAGGCAAAGTCTGTGCTGGAGCTTGCGGGAGAAACATACGATTTGATCACATGCATTGAAGTGCTGGAGCATCTTCCGCAGGAACAGGTGCCTTTGGCTGTCAAACGGCTGTGCGAGGCGTCTGACGATATATTGTTTTCATCGACGCCGTTTGATTATGCGGAAGAGTCGCATCTTGCGGTTCATGTCCCGTCTTATTGGGCAGAGCAGTTTGCTTATCATGGATTTTATCATGACGTACGGTATGACTGCTCGTATATCAGTATCCAGGCGATGCGCTTTCGCAAGAGCAAAAAAAGTAAGGCGGAATTGATACGGGAATATGAAGACGAGTTCTTTCAAAAGCACCAGGAGCTTGTTGCCGCGAAGGTGCGGTATCAGACGAGCCAGGAAAATGTTGAGATTTATAAAGATGCGTACCAAAAGCATGTGGATCAGATCAATCAGGAATTGAATCCCCAAATTTTGAAGCTGGAGGCGTTGCTTGGAGAAAAGGAAGCGGAAAAAGAAAAGGAAAAAGAAAATCTGCTGAAAGTTGAACGAGTGCGGGCCGCGGAGTGTGTCCAGAAGCGCCTGGATGAGGAAGTAGAAAAAAGAAGGGCTTTGGAAGAAGAAAATAGCAGGCTGCATCAAAAACTGGAAGAAACAGTAGGGGAGCTGGCACGCGCGGCAGAGGATGCTGCGTTTCTGGAGCAGGCAGCGTACCCCAAGGGACAGTTGGAAGTGACATTAACAGGTCTGATCAAACAGTATTTCAGGAAGAAGCGGGAAGAACGTATGCTTTTCAAGAAGAAGATGGAGTATTTTAAACCTGTGTTTGATCCGGTGTACTATGCGCTGCACAATGAGGATATCAGCAAGGTGCTTGGGATGGATGAAGGGGCGTTGTTTCGGCATTTTATAGTTTATGGGATGGACGAGGGACGTCGTGCGAATGAAGATTTTGATGTATGGGCTTATGCCAAATATAACCGGGATGTTCTGCAAGCGCAGGAATGGCGTTGGCGGGGATGTTATTTGCATTATATAGAATATGGTAAAAAGGAAGGTCGGAGAGTTAGGTAAAGTATGGGAGCAATGGATATGGGATTTGCAAAAATGCATTTCAAAGAAACATCTGATGCTAGGCTGTGTGAAAAAAGAAAACAGGTTTATGGATTATTAAAGTATGTAGGTATATTTTTCATTTATTTTTTATTAGAGATAAAATTTTTGAATGATTCCTGGTTTCCATCAGATGAACAGGATATTATGCAGGGTGGAAAGGCACTCGCAAGAGGATTTCTTTTATATAGAGATTATTTGTCTCAACATATGCCAGTATCTTATTATTTAAGCGCTTTGTTTGAGTTATTTGGCGCATATTCTGTTCCTTTGCAGCGTATGGCATTTTACGCTTTCTATTCGTTTATGTGGACAATAATTTATATTAGATATCAATCGGTTGTAAAAAAGCAAATTTTGTTTTTCTATCCTTTTTGCTTTGTATTTGTAGTATCGACATATTCAATGGGAACGGTAATTTTATCAGAACATCTTGCAGGAATTGGATTTTTAATATTGTTTTTAGAGTTTTTGCAATTTGTTCAGAAAAAAGAACTAAAGAATGGAAATTGTTTTATGATTTCCATCGCAATATTATTGACATTCGGAACCATTTTTATTGCTGCGTTTGGCGTGTTTGTAGTTGCTTTGGGAGTGTTTGCTTATGAACTTTACGTGGCAGCAATAATGAAAACTACATTGATAGGATTTTTTAAAAAAATATGGGTGAAATATTGGAAGCTAGGTGTATGGATAGGAATGCCCTGGATCATATATTTTACATATTTAAAATTGACAGGAACATTTGGTCATTTTTACTTTTCAGCATATGTGATGAACAGAACTATTTATTCTAAATATATGGGTGGGCTTGGGAGTAGCATTTTGAGTACTGTTTTTGGAATGTTATCTAATCCTGCTTGGATCATTCAGGGAGTTATTCCTGGAGAAGAATATTCTGTCTCAATATTAATTCAAACCATAATTTCCGTTTTGGCGATTATGTATATAATCTATATATTTGAAAAATACGGAGTAATAGCAGGATGTACCTGCGTATTATTTTTAATGGCGCTTGGAATACGGGGATTTTACAATTTTCATGGTACACAGAGTGTATCAATTTTATGTTTCCTGGCAGTTTGTTCTTTTAACGATTTGTTAGTAGGAAGTAAAGAAATATTTAATAAAAGAAGCAGTATTTATAAAACTTGTATCGTATGGATAGTTTTAATAGTATCGTCGGTATATATAGGAGGTATTAGCAGGTTTGCAGAGTTAACAATTAACGATGGAGAAAATGAAAATGCCAAAATGATTGCTTTAATTACCGAGCGAGATGAAGAGGTATGGAATTGTACTTTATCAGCGGAGATATTTATGCAGGCTGACAGAGCAGGATTATATAATGTGGGGGCTGTTCCATGGATATGGGAAGCACATGGTGAACGTGTGTTAAAAGAATTTAAAGAGTTGCCTCCAAGGGTAGCCTTTTTTGATCGGGAAGCGGAAATCTGGGGACATTCAGTAGCGGATTATGGCAAGGATCTGATTAAGTATATTGATTTACATTTTATACGTTATCAAGAAACGGGCGTGTATATTAGGAATGATTATTATAAAAAGGCTGAGAAAATTTTAAGCCAAATAGATTAGAAAGAGATTATTTAATGAAATAGTAGATTACGGATTGCTTTATAGCTGTCGGCGGCGCTATGCATTTTATTTAAGGAGATACAGGAGGAACTAACAGATGAAAATAGTTATATTGGCAGGAGGGTTCGGCACAAGAATCAGTGAAGAGAGCCATTTAAAGCCAAAGCCAATGCTTGAAATCGGCGGAAAGCCCATTCTGTGGCATATTATGAAGGAATATTCCTATTATGGGTTTCATGATTTTATTATCTGCTGCGGCTATAAGCAGCATGTGATTAAGGAATGGTTTGCGGACTATTACCTGCACAACAGCGATGTGACGTTTGACTTTCGCAAGCACAATGAGATGACGGTACATAACAATGTGGCAGAACCGTGGAAAGTGACACTGGTAGATACCGGGCTGCATACTATGACAGGCGGGAGGGTGAAGCGTGTCCAGAAATATATCGGCGAAGAGACGTTTATGCTTACTTATGGAGACGGGGTCGGTAATGTCAATATAACCGATTTGCTTGCGTTTCACCGTTCACATGGCAAGGCGGCAACCTTGACAGTGACAAGCGCGGCGCAAAGGTTTGGCGTGCTGGATATTGCATCTGACCAGAAGGTTACTTGCTTCCGGGAAAAAAGCGCGGATGACGGAGCGAAGATTAATGCAGGCTATATGGTTCTGGAACCGTGTATTTTCCAGTATATCCAGGATGATGCAACAGTGCTTGAAAAAGGGCCGCTGGCGCGCCTTTCAAAAGAAGGGCAGCTAATGGCATACCTGTTTGGCGGTTATTGGCAGTGCATGGATACAAAAAGGGAAATGGACGGGCTTAATGCATTGTGGGACAGCGGACAGGCAC
>Ga0137308_101380_pt1 | contig 24401 bp, 15 predicted proteins | sample Inofrocosms_June_FD_97181 | JGI IMG/M metagenome (GOLD analysis project Ga0137308, IMG submission 97181) | Mouse cecal microbial communities from Vienna, Austria - N-Acetylneuraminic and N-Acetylglucosamine D2O microcosms_June | ecosystem: Host-associated > Mammals > Digestive system > Large... | reverse complement strand
TGTCCCAATTAATGCCTGTGTTGTGCATGACAAGAAGACAGACAAATATTTTGTATTCATGACAACAGACACCGGCAGGACTGCGCGGCAGATCATAAATACCTACGAACTGCGCTCGGAAATCGAAGAAGATTTCCGACAGATGAAAGGTTCCGGAAGCTGGAAGACTTCAAGAGCACAAAATACAACTATATTACCTACCATATCGTAATGACGCTGGTGGGATATCTTTATTTCCAGATATACAAAAACCTGGACGAAGGGAAAAAATATGCAGGGAAATCCCTGCCTGTCGTAGTGAAGAACTACAAAGAGACAAGGCCTAAATCAGTCATTATTTAAACTTTCCAGCTGAAACAAAACTTTCTGGAGCATAGATGTGGGATATCAGTCAAAAACTCGCTACATTAAAACATTAGTTTGTAATATAGTAGCACAAAATAGAATTATATTCAGAAAGATAATACAATAATATCACTTTGCATATTTACATTTACATTTCCATATTTATTTTTTTAATTTCCATATAACTTTTTATAGACAAGCTTCTATTTCTTTGATATAATGCAGACTGTGGACTTGTATGTTTTAAATATATCAACATATTATGAGGTACATTATGAACACAGCTCGCTTTAGCTTCCCCGCAGTCAAAGGAATACAAGCCAGCATGGAATACTATGTTGCCATGGTTCCTCTTGATTGTATTCCAAAGCTTTTTAGTTTTACCGATGAAAATCTGCCTCCTGAAATCAGATCCCAAAGAACACTGAATAAAGCTCGCATTCCCGAAATGTGCGACTACATACTTAAAAATCTTAGTTCCTATGTATTTTCGGCACTGACTGCCTCTATTGATGGGGATATCAGCTTCGAGCCAACAGATGATAATTCATCTCTTGGCATGCTTTCCATATCCATGTCAGCGAAAATGCTGATTAATGATGGGCAGCACCGCAGGGCAGCCATCGAAGCAGCTCTTAAGAAAAAGCCTCAATTAAAATATGAACATATTTCCATGGTTCTGTATCATGACATTGGGCTTAAAAGATCCCAACAAATGTTTTCAGACCTTAACAGATTTGCAATTAGACCGACCAAATCCTTGAATATACTATATGATAACAGAAATCCTTCTTCATTATTAGTAAAGGATGTAATCGCGGCAATCCCGGATTTTGGTAAATTAATCGATAAAGAACATACTTCTATACCAAACAGGTCTATTGCGCTATTCACGCTCAGCGCAATACATCATGGAACAGTTGCTCTGCTGAAAGATTTAAATTTGTCTGACGAAGAAAACCATAAACTGGCAACTGATTATTGGTCTACAGTATACAAAAATATGCCAGAATGGAAAAGGGTGGCTTCCAATGAAGTAAAGTCATCCGTAATACGAAAAGACTCATTATCTCCATTAAGCATAACCTTAAGAGCCCTGGGGCAAGTCGGAAGTATACTTATAAAAGATTACCCTGGAACATGGACAGTCAAGTTAAAAACCCTTGAACAAATTAACTGGTGCAAGAGCAATCCCCTCTGGCATGATGGAATCGTTGTCAATGGCAGCGTTCAGCTTTCCCATGCCACCCAGGCACAAATGGTAGATATCCTCAAAAATATAATAATATAGGCAGGCATTCGTTATGGCAACCATACTGACAAAAGATACATTAAAAGCAACCATAGAGACTATCCAACAATTATATTTAGAAGACAATATTCCCTGGATATGCGGCTATAGCGGCGGAAAGGACTCTTCCGCCGTAGTTCAGCTTGTATGGATGGCTCTCTCTCAGCTTCCAGAAAACAAAAGGGCGAAAACTGTACATGTAATCAGCACAGATACACTGGTGGAGTCTCCTGTCGTCGCCCTCTGGGCCAGACAATCTATAGCTAAAATGAAAGCCGTCTCAAAGGCAGATAACCTGCCTATTGTCCCACACCGACTGACTCCCCAAATCCAGAATACATTCTGGGTAAACCTTATAGGGCGGGGGTATCCCTGCCCTCGTGCCAACTTCAGATGGTGTACAGACAGGCTGAAAATAGATGCTTCCAACCAGTTTATCAAAAGAATTCTGGCTGCAGAAAGTGAAGCAATCCTTGTACTTGGCTCAAGGAAATCAGAAAGCTCAGCCAGAAAACATGTCATGGAAAGCTATGAAGAGAAACGGTATCGCGCGTATTTGAGCCCGAACGGCTCCTATCCAAATACCTATGTTTTTACTCCTATTGAAAACTGGGCGGACTCCATGGTCTGGCAGTTTCTGATGCAAAACGCCAACCCCTGGGGGCACTCCAACAAGGATTTGCTTGCTATGTACAGGGGGGCATCCTCTGATAATGAATGTCCACTGGTTGTTGAAACCGGAACCCCCTCCTGCGGCGGCAGCCGGATGGGATGTTGGGTCTGTACCATGGTAACGGTAGATAAGTCCCTTGCTGCCATGATTCACAATGACGAGGAAAAATCATGGATGCTGCCGCTGCTCAACTTCCGCAATTATATAGCAGCATATGACCAAGGCAACGACGTGACTCAAAATGACCTTGACCGTAATCGACGTGATTTCCGTCGGATGACCGGTAATCTTACATGGCATAACAACCGTTTGGTACACGGTCCCTATACAAAAGAAACCAGGGAAGATTTCTTGGAAAAATTACTTCAGCTTCAGTTATTTATCCAAAAAACCGGTCCAGAAGAGGTCAGAAACACGGAACTCATTACAATGGATGAACTCCGCTATATCCGAAAAATATGGCTGAATGATAAACATGAGTTTGACGATTCCCTGCCCATAATTTACCAAAAAGTAATGGGCAAAAAATTTGAAGATACTAGTATTGTAAAAAACAAATACTATGGTAAAGAAGAATGGGATTTACTTGCCGACATATGCAAAGAACTTTGTCCAGATTATGATTTAATGCTGGAAATGCAAAGCAGCTTACTTGACATTGAAGCAAGAAACTCTGCCATCAGTTCGAAGAAAAATGTTGTCAAGAATCTGGAGGCCAAGATAAAACAGACATATTACAAGGATGAAGAAGACGCGGAAGATTTGATGCGGCAACGAAGATTGCGCCGAGGTCAAACCGATTCCGATTTTGAGGAAGATGAGGAGGCCATTACCGATGAATCATTGGATACTTCTCTAAACGACTTTGAAGAGGAGGAATGCTGACATGCATTTTTCAAGCATTGAGCTATACAATTACGGCATCTATAAAGGCTTGCACACCCTAAATCTCGTAAATCAACAAGAACAAAAGAATATAACTCTTATAGGCGGTATGAATGGACGTGGGAAGACCACTCTTCTGGACTCTGTCTTTCTCTGCCTGTACGGGCGAAAAGCCATTGAGTTTGTAGCAGGAAAAAAAGAAGCCTACAATAAAGTCTTGAGAGACAGAATCAACAAATCATCTCAAGAAAACAGTACATACATTAAATTAACGATGGAAATGGAGGATGAAGAAGAAACTACTATCTCCATAACCAGATTATGGCAGCAAAATGACAGAAAAATAAACACCTCCCTTCGGGTAGAAAAAAACGGAATTTCAGACAACTATTTGTCTGAAAACTGGGAATATTATGTAGAAGAATTGATTCCCTTTGGAATTGCAAAATTTTTCTTTTTTGATAACGAAAAAATAAGCCAAATAGCGGATGATGATGCATTCGAAAAAATAAAAGATTCTATTAAATCCGTTATGGGAGTCACAACGATTGAATCATTGTGCGGCCATATAGAAAAAATAAGAAAGAACAAAAACGCCAACATCAAGAAGTCCGAAACCACAACCCTAACCAGAGACTCCGAAAAACTATCCGCGGACATTGAACACTGCGAAACGAAGCTTCGCAGTGTTTATGCACAAAAATCCGCCCTCGTCCCCAAGCTTGAAAAAACAGCCGACATGTTGGAGCAGGCAGAGCAGGACTTCTGGAAAAAAGGCGGAAACCTGGGCTTTCATTATGATACAATCAGGAAAGACCAGCACTCGTTGAGAGAAAAGGCGGATTGGCTAAAAGAAGAAGCCCTGACTCTGGCCGCTAACCCGGCCACCCCCCTTTGTCTATGCCCCAACCTTGCAGCCGACACCTATAACAGAATACAATCGGAAGAAGAGTCTCATGCAAAATATTACTCATTGCCTGTCATTACAAAAATGTACGGAACTCTCCTTTCCGATTTTCAAAGTTCATACTCTGATTCATCCGACTCCTATATAAAACTGTCAGAGCTTGTTTCGCAGCAGCTAACCGAGTTGGAAAATGAAGTGGCTCAAAAACATGCCAATGTATTGGCCCCTCTTGCACAGACACTGATTGAGAAATTTGTGAGTTCAGAAGCAAGAAGCATAACCGATAAATGCGCATATCTCATAGCGGAGAACGAAAAGACACTTACCGCTCTGGCCCAGTTGGAAGTACACCTTAGCAGTAATGCAGAAAAAAATGAGACCACCAAGTTTTTAGAAAAAATCAAAGAATTACAGGCACTAAAAACCCATTTACAAGCAGACATCGCAAAATATGACGACCAAATAAAATCCGTCAATTTTGAAAAAGAACAGTTGGAGCGTCAGCTCAACAAAGTGCTTCTCAAAATGGCAGAAGAAGCAGATACCAGTGACGACAATGTTCGAATCATAAAGTATTCGACCATGACCCTTGAAATCATGCATACCTTTGCAAATCGGCTTCAGGCTCAGAAAGTCAGTCAACTTGAAAAAAACATTACTTCCTGCTTTGAATTCCTGGCGCAAAAGCAAGGTATCATTACCTCCATCTCCATTCACCCGGAGTCCCTGGATATTACGCTGCGGGATTATAATGGAGGTACTCTGCTGAAAGAACAGTTGTCTGCCGGAGAAAAACAGATGTTTGCCATCTCAATTTTATGGGGACTGGCCCTCTCCTCCGGCTATAAGCTTCCAGTAATCATTGATACACCCATGGCCAGACTGGACTCTGCCCATAGAAGCAATTTCATCAATAAATACCTGCCAAACGCCAGTTCTCAGGTAATTGTCCTCTCTACTGATGAGGAGATAAATGGTAAATATTTGAACGATATTAAAGACTACATCAATTCAACTTATACTCTGGTTTATGACGAAGAAGATAAATGTACCAGTATCAATCCCGGTTATTTTGGAGGTAGCTTGCTATGATATGTAAACAGTTTAAATTATCGCAGCCTGAAAAGGAGAAGCTAATCAGAATCAAATCCAGAACCGGTATCCAGAACTGGAATACCATATGCCGTTGGGCCTTGTGTTGGTCTCTCAACGAGGAGACAATCCCCGGTGGAGTTGACCCGCAGTCAGACAGCAATGTGGAAATGTCCTGGCTCACCTTTGCAGGAGAATACCATGAAATTTATGAGGAATTGATACGCACAAGGTGCTTAAACGATGGACTGGGCGATGACCCAGACACACTGCTGCGCTATTTCCGCCTGCACCTGAACCGCGGAATCAACCATTACAGTTCAAGAGATGTCCTGAAAAACATCCATGACTTACTCGGCACACTGCCATTAGAGGAGGAATAATATGTCCCTTTATTTAGATTACAACGCTTCAGCCCCTATCTGCCCAGAGGTACTTGATGTCATGTTTGATGTCTACAAAAATGTCCCCGGAAACGCCGACAGCCGGACACATATCTACGGAACCAATGCCGGAAAACTGGTACAGGAATCTCGCAACACCATAGCCTCCGTGCTAGGAGTAGATTCATCTGAAGTAATTTTTACCAGTGGTTCCACAGAAAGCAATAATACCTGTATCCTGGGAATAGAAGATTATGCGCTCCAAACCGGAAAACGTCATATCATCACCACCGCAATCGAACATAAAGCTGTTCTTGAGCCGCTGCATCACCTTGAAACAAAAGGCTTTACGGTAGACTATGTAAAACCGGATGCATCCGGACGAGTTGACGCAGATAACCTACTATCCCTTATAAAAGCAGATACTATACTGGTATCCGTCGTGTTCGTAAACAGTGAGACCGGCATCATTCAGCCTGTTGACCAGATAGGCAAAGCACTAAAAGAAAAAGAAATCCTCTTCCATGTGGACGCAACACAGGCTCTGGGAAAGCTGAACACTGAAATCCGAAATCAAGACTATGACATGATGAGTATTTCCAGTCACAAAATAGGCGGACCACAAGGCATCGGCGCGCTTATCTTGAAGCGGGATAAGCAATACAAACGCCCTCCCATTTCTCCTCTTATGTACGGCGGGCATCAAGAACGAGGATTCCGGCCAGGAACCACCCCTGTTGCCCTTGTGGCAGGCTTTGCCAAAGCCGTGGAACTATGCGAGCAAAATCTCAAAAAGAATATGGAAAATTGCGCCGCTGTCAAAACATCCTTTTTTGAAGCCATCAAAAATCTTCCATACACCATAAACGGCGCTCCCGAATATTGCCTGCCATCGACTGTAAATATTTCCATTGACGGATTGGATGCAGAAGCAGCTTTCCTCTGCCTTGGTGACGGCTATTCTTTTTCCAACGGCTCAGCCTGCAATTCCTCTTCCCACTCCTTGAGCTATGTACTGGACGCAATGGGATTAGATGAAAAAAGAAAATCGGAAGCGATACGGCTTTCCTGGGACGGCTCCGAGCAGATAGACTTTGCTGATTTTGCGGAGATTGTCAGTTCCATGATTTAGAAATTTGGATATGGCGCACAAGGATTGATTTCAGGCTGCATGCCATAAAATCAATCCCTCAGCCTGTCAAGCAGCATCTGGTAATGCTTTTGGCCAATGTGTCTCCCAGCTCTTTGCAAGCCCCGCACACATGCCCTTACCTCCTCTGCCGTCAGCTCATTCTCTTCATAAGCCGCCATAAGCACACCGATTGTTCCCATAATCTTAAAACCCATCTGAAAAGACACCGTTCTTCCTTTTGCTTCGTCCATCAGCAACAAATCCGCTTTGAGCTCATCTGTCAATACAATGGCTTCGCTCTCCCCCTGGTCAAGCCCGGTGGCCCTTTTCAGTATACTGGCAGATTCCGGATTCTGTACAGCCTTGATTATGATAAAACGTCTTCGCCTAATCTGGTCAGCCTCCAACTGAAACCGCTCATCTGCAGTCAACTCATCAAACACGGCCTGGGGTATCAGAACCTGCCCAAATAATCTTTCAAGCAAATCGATACGGTCTATTTTCAGAAGCGATATCAATGGCGTCGTATCCGATACAACAATCATTACGCAGTCCCCCTATTTTTCAGTTGATGAAAAGTTTCCAGTTCCGAGTCAAGCTCATCCATTGTCATATCCAAATAAGAATAGCCTAATTTGTCGTAGATATCTATCAATTCGGATTTTCGGATACCCAAAATCTCCGCCGCTCCGCCATGGGATATGGTCTGGTTTACTATATATGGATACAACAGAAGCGCATTCCTGGTAAGCTCCGCTTCCGGGTTCACACACTTCAAATATTTTGACATCCCTACCGGTACCTTTATTGTTACAGATTCTGTCATTGTCATAACCTCACATCCTCCTTCTATACGCAAAACAGTCATTCCTTGCAAAGTTGCTTATGGTCAAGTTCCAACATATATGGGCACCACTCCGATTCCTACATAGCTTTCCCATTAACCAGAAGTTCCATATGTCTGAAACCTTAACATTATCTTATCCGTAAGATGGTTTTTATTCAACCATTCAAGTACAGGCGGCGTCAAATCTCCAACCGTAGCCCTCTGCCGCCTAACCTTGTCAATAAACGGCTTTATCTCTGGATTAGATGTAAAATCTAACCCGTCCACAATCCGCCTCCCCCTCTCAACATCCGCAGAAAATGTGTCCAAAGCCTTTGACGATGTGGGCATATTTATCTTTGCACTGGTCAGAGATGTAAGAAGCTCCTCCACCTCTCTTTTATTGCCAAGCAATCCTTTGAGAGAAGCCAGAGATTCTATGACTGAACTGCATCTCTCATTCGCCTCTTCCCTCCAGGCATTCGCCAACGAATTTCTGCACAGCTCAATCGCGTTTTTTAAAGCTGTCACCGTATTGACATCTAAACTATGGTCATAGGTTTTCTGTCCACAGCTATCCACAGCCGTCTGAAGCGAATCTCTAATCTCCCTAGAAACCACCCCTGTAGCAAAATTCTTTTCACTGAATGCCTGAATCAGATTTAAAAGCTGTTCCAACTGCGTAATAGATACATTTAGCGACAGAATTTGATTCTTAAAATTTTTAGCCGCCTGCTTATCAATCGTATGGTTGACAGAATCCATTATCACGCTATTCACCGACTGCAAAGTCTTTAAAATCATTCTGCCACCTCCATCTCTTCTATACGATTACTTAACTCTTCCAGTTTCTCGCACGCCGCCTCAAGAATCAGAGGATCTACCTGCTCCACATCCCCAAGCATTTTACTATGTATCTCTCCAATCTTCGTCGCAAAAGTCTCTACATTAGTCAGCGCATCAATGATGCTCTGTAGTTCTTCCAAAGGTCTTTGCGAGAAAAATTGCAGAAGTTGTATCTCATCTGCACTCTTCAATGCTTCCTTCAACTTCGTATAATATCCGATTGCCAATTTGGCCTGTTTCTGCGGCTCCCCGTCAAATTTCATCTTCAGCCCCGTGACGTAGGACTCATGAGCGCTATTACACCTTACATAAAACTTCTGAATCTCTGCAACCACATTCATATAGTCCTCCTCGGAGAGATTGTTTCCTATCAACTCTTCAAAACACTTAAGGGCAGCCTTCGTGAGCTTTTTTTCTCCCTCTATCACTGTATGAATCCTTGTATACAATGCTCTGAGGTAGGTTCGGACATTCTCATACTGCATGGAATCCCAGGCCATCAGTTCATCTCTGATATCCCAATTCTTCCTCTTTAAATGGGCGACAGAATTCAGCAACTCTCTCGTCCGGTAAAAGGGAACCTTGCCTGCCATGCTTTCTCCTACAATCCCCATAATCGTATTGCTTCCGGAACTAAGATAACCGTTAATCAATGTCTTCACCGATGTTTGATTGGACAGAAACTTCATGACATCGTTCCAATCCGAATTCAGCTTTTCATCAGTCCTGCTATTAGCCTTTTTAATCACCAACTGCCTGAGCAGCTCATCCTCCGGCAAATCCTCCAGTTTTTCACCATACAACAATCTCTGAAGATACTCCGCCGCCAGACACCATGTAATAATCGGATGCTCCGTAGTCCCCACTGTCTTTCCAAACAGCCTGTCAATAAAAGTCTGTTTGTTTTTCTCCAACCAGTTAATCAAAACCATCTGATAATAAGCCGCATCCTCAAAACTCCAGTTTTTATAAAAGTCAAAAAGTGTAAGACCCATAAGTACATTTCTGCTCTCAGAGCTTCTCGCCATAACTACAATGGCCTTGCTCTTATCCGTATCAAGCCTGGAATCTTCAATATCAACAAAGTTGCCGTTTCTGTAGCGTTTTGTTACCAAGTCTCCGGGAAACCCCTCATCCTGCCATGCAATAGCCTGAATCACAAAATCAGCTACCCATTTATTATAATCCGAAGCGTACTCCAATGTCTTTTTTTCTTCAAACCAGGATTCTATATCCTGCCTTTTCCGCTGAAATGAAATCTCCTCTTTCGTAAGCTTGGGAGTCCGGGGCTCAGCTGCCGCATCCTCCCTCTCCAAAACACCTACCCCTTTCAGACGCTCACCTGGGACGCCTCCTTGAGCCCCGCTGCTTACCCCACGGAATTCACCCAGGCCGATATCCTGTAAAAATCTTTTACTGATTCCGCCAATGGAATCCTCCCTGGCCTCTGTAGTGCCGTCTCCCCATATGCTGAACAAGACCTTTAAACGCTGCTTCTCCCCATCCGTATAAGAAGAACCCTCTACACTGTCCGCATAAGGCGGCTGAAGCGTAACAGCCGCTACATAAGAGGGCAGCTCCGGAAATCTCCATCCATCCCTATATTCCATTCCATCCGCAAAATGGGCAAAAAAGTGCTGAACAATATAAGTCAGGAAATTACGCGGAGTCTTTATTTTCAATCCATCATATAAAGCCATCAGACTCTTTCTGTTAAATGGGTACAATGTATAGGAAACTCCGCCGATATCCACAGCATCCCACTGGAAATCAGGCTTATATTCTGCTACTGGCAGCGTATCTCCCACTGCATTTCCCTGATACCAATCTTTCACAGCATCTGTTTCACAATAAATAGCGTTCAAATATCTGGCCGCCATTTCAAGAAGAAACGCCTCCCCGCCAAAAGACTGCTCCGTCACTTTTATCTGCTTGGTCACCCTGTCTTTAAAATTATCCCGGAAAGAATTGTAATATCCATCCGTAATACCAATCACTGACGTCACACTGCACAAATCACTGTAATTCCCCCCGCTCTCAACAGAAAGAGCCGTAATAAGCTCACTTTCAACCATACTGAAAGACGTAAAGTCCTCAATAAAAATCGTAAGCCTTTTCCCCTCCTGATAAAGGGATTTCCTCAGATTCACAAACAAATCCCTGGCATTTTCACTGGTGATATTGGCACAGCTCTGAATCACCCCCGATGTAAAGTGATTCAGATAATCCACCAACTTCTGAATCATTTTCTCATCTTCACGCAAATCATATAAATAAAAGCTCTTCACTTCTTCCGCTGATTCCTTTTTGACAGCGCGTGCCACCTCTATGGGAAAGGAAAAATCTGCCGCACTGAAAATCATGTCCGCTTCATCGGTGACAACAGACTTTGCGCCTGTGGTAATCCTCCGGTAGCACCTATCAACCGGGCCTTCCGGCCTCATCATATAATCCTGTACACGAGTGTCATGCAGAAATGCAGCAATATTCTTACATGCAATGGCTTTGAACACCTTATTCGTGCTGTCCGTCAGAACCCTCTTTGCATATTCGCTGTAAATAGTTGTCTTTAACTCCTCCTCACTTTGGGATTCGGCCGCAGATACAAATTTTGTAAACTTTTCCTGGAGCTCTTTGTCCCGGACGATTCCCTCATCCAACATCTGCTGCACGGCCCCCCGGACAGTATTGCCCAGTCTCCGAAGAAAAACAACTTTCTCTTTCTCCGGATTGTAATTGACCCTGTCGCTCACAAATCTATTATGCAGCCAGCAAATCAAATGAGACTTTCCCGTTCCATTGGTTCCTCTTACAATAAGCATCTGATGTTTTCCAGACTTATTGATAATATACTGGTCATATATCTGTTCTTCATTTAAATGAATCGACCTGGAGTCCGTATCGCCAAACTCAATGAATTCCAAATCACGAAAAGGAACATGTGTAGCCATGAAATATTCAATGTCAACAGCGGTTCCATCTTTTTTTATTACATACTCATCCATCCGGTCAGAACACTTTATCCACTGCATCAGCCAATCTCCCTTATTACAATATCCGAAAACTCATTTGTCTCCACGCCCCTCAAAGGATACAGCGATATCCTGATGGCATCCCGCGTAGAAACAAGCTCTATCCTACCCTCGCTTTGAAGCGTCCTTAAACCATTAGAAATGGCTAATGGCAATTCCCCATTGGAACACGCTGATGCCGCTTCCGGAATATTCTCCTTAATCCATGCCACAAACTGGACACAAGTCATTCTGCTCCCCTTTTTCAGTCCGGACATGGCATCCTCCATGCGCACTTTCATATTTGGAATCAACGTTTTATTATATTGATATGCGTGCCCCAGATACCGCATCCAGAAACGCCACCCCAAAACATCATTTTCTTTTATGGTATCCACCCCTGTTTTTGCGGCAACAGCAGCAAAATCATCAAACCCATTCAAGGTAAAAACCTGATTTGCATTTGAGATAAACCATTCCGTAAGTTTAAAAAAAGTGCTGTTTTTATTCGAAAATATCAAAGGCGCAACGGTCTTTCTAAATTCTCCAGCAGACGAAAGTCTCTCTCCGTCTACATTCAAAATATACTTATCCCCTTGCTTTTGAATCAGATTCAGTTCCTCTGCCGCCTCAATGGACCGCCTAATCTCTTCAGTGGTTGAAGCAGCCTTGTCAAGTTCGCACAGTTGGTGCAGCTCTGAAGAAGTATAGGGTTCCTTTTCCAATAATCTGCATATAGCCAATACCCTTTCCGGTGTAGGCCCAGGTCTCATATTATCATTTTCCTTAAACATTAGATTTCTCCCTTATATACTATCCAGATTATACGAATGACAATCCAGAAAATCGTTGATAGTTCGATTCTTAGAGACGATTCTTGTATCTGGTTTACAGCACCATACTTTCCTGTATGCCGCAACCATTCCCCTGTTGGCCGCTTCAAAAACCTTGTTGCTAATAGCATCATCATCACATAGAACAATCATCAGCCCATTCCTAAGCACCCACGGAACCTTTTGGGCTACAGCCAAAAACTCCGTATGATTCAATGTCATACAACCCGCTGAAAATCCCATACCATAAGAATCGGGATATACCAGGCAGGCCAGCTTCAATTTATCTGTTTTCTCTGCAACCACCCTGATATCCGTTTCATCGTAGTCTTCTATCGGAATCAGCATATTGTTCAGCACGCCCATATATCTTCTTAGCAACTTTCCTGGAGCATCAGGCCTCACATCTGCAACCGAATCCCTCCTGATTCTCATCGCATCCTCTTTCACAGACGAACCCTCAGGATGTACCGGACATCCACTGCATATAGGCTGAGCAAATGGGTAAAGTGATACAAACTGTTTTGCCCAACATTTGGCCCTGGGCTTATGTACCAGCTCCGCCATCTTGTGATAGCCCTCCACGCGCATCTCATATTCATGTTGCCTGTCGTCAGTCAGAGCCTCCGAAAGCCGCTTTTTATCCCGGAGCAATTCAACATCCTGTATCTTGAATTTGAAAAAATAAGCTTTTTTCTTTACGTCATAGGTAGCCGTTTCAATATCAATATATCCCTGTCGGTGAAGAAGCAGCAATGTATTCACGTTCCAACACATACTTCTCATTCCCGCGTGTTCAGCCGCCTCCTCCGTGAACGATGTGGGCACGGTATTTAAATCCGCTGTCACAACATCACCGTCAATCATATTCCTATTATCCTTTAATATGCTGTCTAAGCGTATCATCAGATTCTCTTTTGTCAGAATACTTTTTTTGACTAAGCTGAAAGCAACTGATAAATCATTATTATTATCATATTGCCCCATGTAATAAGACAAGACGCTCAGAGACGGCAATCCATCTCTTCCCGCTCTCCCAACCTCCTGATAAAACCTGCTCAAATTTTCAGGAACACAGGCATGTATCACAGTCCTCACATTATTCTTGTCCACACCCATTCCGAACGCCGATGTGGCTATCATCACATCAAACTCATTCTTCTTCCACTCCTCCAGTAAGTCTTCTCTATCCTTGTCCGACCGTTCTCCCGTATAAGTATGTACATTTGAAAATCCCTCCTGCCTTAAGGCACTGCAATACCGTTCTGCTACCGCAGGCTCAATCACATAAACAATAAGAGGCTTGGGCAGATATTTGACCATCTCTATAACGCCGCTCTCCCTTTGCTTGTAATTGTGATTTTCAACGCTTATATATCTGGGTTCTCTTCGCAGTCCATCACATCTGAATTGGCTATTTCCTCCCCCGCTGCCAAACAAATCAAACAGTACTTCCACAACATCATCCGATAAGGTAGCTGATAGCAAATATGTCCTGATTCTGTTTTCTGCCAGTAACCTCAGCTCTTTCAACACAACAGAAAAAATCTGAAAATCAGGCCTGAACTTCACTCCCCAGTCAGGGACAATATGGGCTTCATCTATGACTACATTATGAAGAAAACCCTCCATAGCTGCATCTCTCAAAGCCTGATGAAACTCTATGTTCTTTAGGATTGCCTCCGGAGATGTAAAAATGAGCCTTGCCGTCCTGTTCCTGATTCCGGCTATCATAATGCTATTGTCAGCATTACCCCGATAGCAGTATACATTCTTCCTTACCTTATCCTCTGCAAGACATTCTTTGGCCTGGAGGTACTGGTCCTTAGCCAAAGATACTGTAGGTACAACAGCAATCGTCAGCTTTTCCTCTGATGCGGCAAGCAGCTGCGTTATTAAGCTCTTGCCCCCACCTGTCAGCAACGAAACCATAAGCGTATGATTATCGGGCAAGTCCAGAGCGCTATGAACGGCAATTTTCTGCTCTAAAGAGCGATAAGATACAAAATGCGTATATCTGCGCACATAATCATCCCCCGAAGAATCCTGGCCTATATTTTCTTCTTCCATTCCAAAATCATATACTTCCTGAATAAACTGCCGATTCTTCTCCATCATTTTAGGGCATTTTTCAATGACATTTATCGCCCCATCCCTGTCAACAAATACTCCCAGGGAATCCCCGTCCCGCTCAACCACATCGGTAATCAGTCTCGGAAAACGGAATCTGCCCATAAACAGCACAAAGTCTCGTATAAAAAGCAACAAATCCTTTGCCTTTATCTTACCTGAATTGTATTGATGATACCTTTTAAAGTATGTCATACATAGAGAGGCTTTGGCACATTCTCTGTTCCTCCCTGCGGAACGCAATACAGAGAGCATCTTTTCTATTTTCTCTTCTGCAGCCGAAGCACTTATCTCATTTTCCAGATATGCACGAAAAACTTCCATGAAATCCATCTTCTTACCGCCTTGTCAAATACATCAATCCAACAGAATCCAAAGTCATCACCGGATTTGAAAGCACATAATACACTGCTTCATATGTTCTGCGGATTTCCTTTATCTTTTCCATGTCTTTTCCAAGATAAAGGTACTCCGATTCATACCCTGCAACGATTCGATTGATTTCCCGCTTTGCCGAATCAAATTCAGCAATCTCAAATACCTTTTTGCGTGCTTTCTCTCTGGATACTTTACTGATTCGCTTTACAATATTACTCCATTCATCCTCCGGATAATTTTCCATAAACCTCTCCAGGGGACTCAAATTCCCTCTTTTTGCCGACCTGGCGCCCAAATGCTCCGCATTGTACAGATTCTTCACTTCAAATAAATAATTGGTCAATTGTTCTTCCGACACGCTTTCATATCCCGAAAAAGGGACAGAGACAACTATTTGCTTCATCGGCAGATACATCCTGAACTGGGACAAAAGTTGGGCGGATATACCCCTTTCTAACAGATAATTGATTTTGGGCTCCACATTATATACACAGACGAAGCCTTTGAAATCAAATGGTGCGGGCGCAGCCAGTGCACAGCATCTGCCCCGCCCATTGTCCATGGCATTTCCGATAATGCTGTCAAAAACAGGGTCTCCTGGCGCGTAGAACAGCAAATCCTCCCTTTTGATAGCCGTTGCCCTGTCAAATGTTCCAAGTATTCTTCCCTCTCTACGGACAATTCCGGACTGCTCATACCGACTCCAATCCGGAGGCACAAAAAGGCACTGAATCGCCGCTCTGGGTTGAAACATGGACTCGGCAAACTGGACAATTCCGGACTTTGAGACCGCGCTGCCAAGCCCTGCCTGATGGGCCCACCCCAACATGGAGTCCTGGAACAGCTCATTTTCCCCTCCGCTATAAACCTGCAGCATCTGTTTCACTGCCACCGATAATGGCCTGTATATCATACTTCCCGAATCATACAGCTGCTCTTCTTCTACCACATCCCTTGTGTCCTCTGCCATTTCCACAATATCGTCAACCGCATTTTCCAGTCCGTTATAGATATCGTTTAAAAAGGCTTCCCCTATTCTTTCGTTTAATTCTGCAGTAATGATTTCCAGTCCGCTTAGAGACTTCCTGAATAAATCAAGTCCTTTGTCCCAAATCTCAAACAATTGTGCCTCTATTGTTTTTATCGCGTAGAAGACCACGGGATGAACCTGCAGATGATTCCTGTCACGGCCAAGCCTGTCAAGTCTTCCGATTCGCTGCTCTATGGCATTTGCCGTCCAGGGCAAATCCAAATGCAGGACCCAGTCCGCATTCTGGAAATTCCTCCCCTCACCGCCTGTAGCGTCACACAGAATGACTCTGCATTTCTCGTTATTCTGGAATTCATATACACTGTCTTCCAGTTCCTCTCGGAGCATATTGGCCGTGAAGCAGACACAATAAATATCTCTTCTTTTCAACATTTCTCCAAATTTCCACAATGTCTCCGGAAATTCGGAAAACACCACTACTTTGCCATTATTATCATCCGTAATTCTTACCTCCTTCTCAATAAAATCTATTGCATAGAGCAGTCTGCCTTTTATTTTTTCCGGCTCCTCATCCAGGAGAAAATCCATCTGTGCTGCTTCTTCATCAGCCTGGACTACCCATAAATCCACCAAAGACTGTAATTCATTGTCTTTTATCTGTAAGGTCTCTATCACATTCGACAAGGCCCAGGGGGAGCTGAACATTCCCTGTAAGAGCCTGAATATGTCCTCTGTGCATATCCTCTCCTCTTTCATTGCAGATGCTATGTATTCCAACAGCGAATCATATACATTCCGTTCGCCATAATTATCATCCAGATTTTTCATCTGGTACGGATGTACCTTTAATATTCTCTCCCCCAGAATTTCCGAAATGTATTCTCTTCTGTTTCTAACGACATTTCTCTCTATCCGAAAATTCTCCGAAATGTAGGACAGAGCCTGTTCCATCGCTGTCCTGCCCAGGTCTCCTACTGTCACTTCAATCCTTTCCACAATATGGGACAAATTTCTATCTTCCAGTTCTTCTGCAAGTTCTCTCAATTTATCCAAAGAATCTTCTTTATAATCTTCATATTGGCTCATATGAGAAATGATACTGTTGACTCTTCTCTGAATTTTCTTCTGTTTGGAGAGAATCGAAGAAAAGGTTGCTAATTCCATCTTGCAGTATTGCTCTGGATGTAAAAGCGTTAAAAGTCTCAGATACTCTTCTTTTCTGTCCTGAATAGGGGTAGCGCTTAAGAACAGGGCGTTCCCTGTAGTTTTGCTCAGCCGAAGAATCAGATTGTACTTTGCGTTTTCATTCAGCAGTCTATGCGTCTCATCCACAAGCAATAAATCCCACTGATATCCAAAGATGTCACAATATTCATCCAGGTCTTCCAATGCAACAATGACATGATTTCGATAGGCAGACATTCCCGGATTCTGGACAGCAGTAATCTGAAATTTATAGCGAAGCTCATTCTCCCACTGTTGTGCAAGAGCACCCGGTACAATATATAAGACCCGCAGATTTTTCTGCTCCGAGCTTAGAATTTTGATAATAGAGCATGCTTCAATTGTTTTTCCCAGACCTACCTCATCAGCCAGCATATATCTTATAGGTCTTGCTTCAAAGGCTCTCACTATTGTGCTTATTTGATGAGCCATCAGAAATGTTCTACAGCCCACAAGCTCTTTAAAGCCATACACTGTGTTATTGACCATATGCATGTTATTACTCACCTGGAGTCTGTTAGCATACCAGGTAGGGTTCTGAAACTCGTAACGGAGCAGTTGCTGAATGGGCTGATAGTCGACGGCTGAATACTCTATCTCAAGTTCATCCTCCATAAATGCCTGAATTTTCCCGGTATCAAGCATCACATAGTATTGGTAGAATGCATCCGGTTTCTTTTCCAGTCTCCTGGAAAGGATTTTCCCTAATCCTGCCGGCGTATTGACCGGAGCCTCTTTTGCGGCACCGCATCTGTCAACTTTTTCCATGGGAAACTGCCCTTTTTCAAAAGCATGCCTATAAAACCGTTTGCTGTCCTTAAGGTCAAACAGTCTCACATTCACTTCCCCCGAAAGTTCATTGATATTTATTATCTTCCCCAAAACAAAGCTTCTCGGAAACCAGTTGTCATTTTCCTCCACGACGATGGGACATCGAACATATTGTCCTACCAGCATATTATTCCCCCTTGAAAGTATCTTCTATATGTTATCTGAAAAATAGTCCTCGTTTACCTTGTATACAATGTATTCTTTCACTCTTTCAAGTCCAACCCCATACTTAATCATAAGGTCAAGCAGTGTTTCTCCGTCTATTAACCTGATATGCTTTTGCACTTCTTTCAGGTATTCCTTTGCCTCTTTCGTATAGTGGGAAGTCGTTATAAAAACACCCTTTTCAATTTTTTCATCGCTCCCACAAATCTCTGCACGTCGCCTATTCCAACATTGTTTCCCTCGCTATATCTTTTCGCCTGAATATAGATGACGCCCAAACTAAGCTTGTCCTCACTGATAATACCATCAATGCCGCCATCATGTGGTTTTCCAACCACCTGGCTAGCTTTATCATCATACCCATAGCCCATAGCCAACAATAAGTCCACAACCATTTTCTCAAAGAAACTGGGATGGCATCCCATGATAACTTCCATAAGAGAACGCTTTAAATCCCCGAGATAATGTTGATAAACCTTTACCATCCTCTCCTCTGGCAATAATTCATCTTCTGTGTCAAATTTATCTCTTGTTTTATCTTTCTTTTGTATGTTCTCTTTAATTTCATCACCATCAAGATACAGAGCATAATAATTTTGTCTTTTTACTACATGGTCAATCCGAAAGAATTTAACAACTGATGCGGTAGGAAACTCAATGCCTACGCAATGTCTTCGTATTGTTCCGTGTACTACTTGCTCCGGTGTCTTTGCACCAAATTCATATAAATTATTATCGACGATTTTCTGGTATATTTGTCTATAAGTCATACCTTTGGGAACATCCTCTAAAACCATCTTTATCGCTTCTAAAATTGTCCTCTTTCGTTCCATTCGTTTTCCCCTAATCTCGCCCTTGTGCAAAGGCCTCCAGGCAAATATTTCTGTCTGCGCAGTATGTACACCAACTTCCTACCCGTTCCATATTACAATCAGAATCGTTGATATATCTTAGTGCGCATTCAATCAGCTGTTTATTTTCTGTCCTCGGAATTTTATGAGTTGAATAACTTCTTTTGTCTCCTCTATCCTCTGCTAGCTCTTCAAAAGCATCATATTCATGTTTTGGAGGCAAATCTTGTAAATCCTCCATAAACATTGCATTGCCAAACGTTCTTTTTAATTGCATATGAGTCGGTTGGTACTTTTTGACTTCACTTGACTTATCCTCAAATATTTGGGATAAAATATAATTTTCTGCCTGTTTCTTTAAATCAATTATCTCCGACTCACGGAAAAACGGAAAATATCCTCTCACCTTTTCCGCTTCATGGTCAATGAACTCGGAAAGCTTTTCTTTTACTGTATTTTGGTCTTTCCCCGCTATATTCTTCCATGTATTCTCTATCAGAACATTAACCAGATATTTTTCAATTAGAAATGTATCTGATAAAATCGGCTGCGGATTAAGAACATAGTCAAGCAAATAACGATATGGACACAGGAACATGGCAGCCATTTGCTCACGCTCATACTTCATCTTCGGAACCGGTTTGGCTCTGGTCACCGTAGTCATAAAATAATCATCCGCCTCTCTCGATGAAGCCCCGTCAATCGTTTGTAGTCCTATGAGCCTTAACATCTCGTAAGAATCTGTAGTATCATCTCCATACCGCTTTACAAAACTAATTTTCGTATCACACTGGTTGAAATATAAACCATAAAACAACGCATACCTTAAGAAATTGCTCCTTTCACCAAGCGCGGCATAGTATACCCTAAATGACAGCTCTTTCGGACTATAGGCTCTCTCTATGAACAGTTCCGATAAAGGCCACGGCAACAGTTCATCCACCTTACACTTCATATCCCTATCAGATACACAGGCAAAATGGTATACCTTTTTTCTTCCCGGGGCATTTTGGTTTCGGCTGTTCAGTATATCACCATCTATCTGCTCAAAGTTCTTCACAAACCAGTCGGCCACCGGCTCCTCTTTCTGTTTCAGGAAAAAATATAGGCCTGATTTCAGATCTTCCAAAGTCCCCCTGTCACCTGCTTTTATTTGTTTCTGTACTGTATCCAGGCGAATCAGCAATTTCGTTATAAGATTCTTTTCTTCCTCATTTGCCAACGAATCCTGTTTTCCGCTCACAAACTCTCTTAATCGGTTAAAATGCCTGCCAAACTGAAATTGTTCATCTGTTTCAGTATCCTCAAATAACGAAACAGCGCTGTCATTGAGCTCACAAATCGCATGATAGAGATTCTCTATCTCTGCTAGCGGAACCTTGTATGGATTATAGATGTTTAGCATGCGAAAAGGGCGTGCAACTGAACCGTCCACCGCATTTGCCACCTGTCTATAGGATTTCCTATAATCTTCAAAGCGCTTCTTAAAGTCCGAAAAAGAAGATACATGTGCGAATATGGGTTCCAGATTCATAAGTGTCTTAAGTAGCTGTTCCGCATTATATCCGGACAATATTCCTGAATTGACACAGCTTCTAAGCAAATTGAAATCTATATCAATTTCTTTCTTTTCCACATTCCAAAGACTATATAGAGCAATGAAAAACTGCCCTATGGGATAGGCAAGAAAGTGTCTGTTCCTGGCATATTCCGGATGATATACCTGTAATAATGTATCCACATCCTTATTGGCTGTATAAATAACGTCTTCCATGCGAGCCAGAACAGCGGATGTCCCCGCTTTCTTTTGAAAGGGTACATCCCGCAGAAGCTGTTCTTCCTCCAACTTTTTTATGGCCTCTGCAAACATATCTGACACATAACCTGCATATTCAGATATATTATCAAATCTCTGAACACTTTCATGTTTATAAAGCTCATAATTCTCACGGATGCGCCTGTCATTCCTGGGAATACCCTCCTCGCACAATAAAGCCATATTACAAGCTATGGCATTGCCCTTTTTCTGAAACTGTCCCTCTGAAGCATAGGTCCTGATATTTTTATCATGATGAATCGGCGCTTCAAACTGTTGATAGATGTAATTCCAGGAAGAATACATCTCTTTAAACTCAGGCAGATAATTGTACATAAATATGACCTCTACCCCAAGCTTATCAAGATGCGTAAGGAACTTCAACTGCAATGGCGTAAACTGATGAATGCCGTGAACAACAATATGTCTGCCATCCCAGGTTTCTGAACTTTCTATCATGCGGTCTATAATTTTAAGCTCGTTTTTATAAGCCTGCGTATCCTCCTGGCCCTTATGCAGCTCTTCCTTTTCCTTTTTCTCGTCCTCAGCCTGTGCCTTAATCAACTCTTTCAATTCTGGCATTGACGGCATATGAGGCAGACTGAATAAAGCCTTCTTTTCAAGAAGTTTCAGCAGATATACAAATACCCGGTGTTCCATATTCAATCTTTGTGGCTCCAGGGAATCGGCCTTAATTCCAAGTTCAATGAACAGCCTGATTGAATCAAGCATGGAATTTTTATTATGCACCAACGCATCGTAATGATTGTCCGTTAACCGCTTTTGCTCCTCCTCACAATTATGCCACTTCCTGTATATACCTCCAAGTTCCGTATATTGTTGTATCATAAGGCTAATATTCTTTGTCCAATCCTTAAATACCCTCTCCTTAACTATATCGTCAAGAGGGCACAACAATGCTGTAATTTCATTTCCCATTACATGAAGCAATCCGCTTACCAGTGTCCTGGAAGCGCATAATTGAGGATAATACTTTATTTCCTCCCAGAAATCAGTTTGGGCGATTCTATAGGGGTCCGCATAGGTATAAATTTTATACGACATTTACTTTTCCTCCCATATCAGATTTTGCCAACACTTATTTCTCTTCTTTTCAACCGCAATCCAGGAAAATGACCTGATGGCTCTGGTCATGGCCACATATAGAATTCTCGTCTCTTCCCGCATTCTCTCATTCTTTTCAAGGCTTTCGTCAAAGAAGTCGTTCTGGAAAACCGTCACCACATGGTCAGCTTCATATTTTATCTGATATCCAACTCTTATTTTATTGTCCACATTTACAACAGATACATTCATGTCCGTTCTCTTCATCTTATCAATTGTTGTAGAACAATACGGAAGAATAACCGCTCCATACTCAAGCCCTTTGGCCTTGTGTACCGTAACGCAGCGTACAATGACATCCTTTTCTTCGCTGGTGTCCGGCTCCCGACTGTCTACATTCTTCTGGCTTACAATATTTGCAGTAAGGATATCGACAAGTGAATTGATAGAGACAGAATCCATGTTGACCGTCTGTATCAATTCTTCAAACAGCAAGTCAACATTAAGCCGATAATTGTCCTGCTTCATCTTACTTTCCTGCCCATAGATGACCCATGGTTTTAATATCTGATAGATTTTTCGAAGCACTTGCAGGACAGGAACCGTTCTCAAAGCCCTTATAATGCTGTTCCACTTTCCCCATTGTTCATCATCCGATAGAGCCAACTTCATATCTATCATCTGTTGCAGTTTCCGTGTCTGGCTTGTATCCATGCTTTTAGATTTCTTCCAACCACTGCTTTTTTCGTTTTCACGAAGAGTATACATTCTGGCTTTGCTCATTCCACCGCCGATAAAATTCGAGGCTACTAAAGCATATAAATAATCGGACTCATCATAGTGAAGCAACGCATTGACAAGTGTAAGCATATCAAGCGCCGGTTCCGACATATAGAGGTCTCCACCCGTGTTAGTAATAACCTCCATTCCACGGGCTCTGCCCTCTTTCTTGATTATTTCCGCCTGCCAATTCTCACGCACAAGAATAGCAATCTCTTTTTCTTTTCCCTGCATTGGCTTACCGCTTTTTGCTTCCATATCTTCTATTATCTTTTTCTGCCGTTCTACTTCATAAAACAAAGCCGACATTCTCTCAGCTTCTTCCGACACTATTATCTTCTTATAAAACGATTCCACTGGCAGAGATAAATTGTGGGAGCAGGTTCCTATCAGTCTGCCCCCGTCCTCTCCCGCCGCAGTTCCATAAATGAGCAATGGCTCGTTGTCAGTAAGTTGGCTGCCCATTGACGCAAATGAATGATGAAACAAGTCAAGCAATCGCTTGTCAGTTCTATAATTCTTTGATAAAGAAAATATCTCCCATGTGGAATCGTTTTTATAATTCAACTGTTCAAATGCGTTTTCTTTTGCCCCCCTAAAACGATATATGCACTGTTTCACATCCCCGACAACAAATAACTTATATTGAAGCAATCTGGATATCTCAGTCAAAGCATCAATCTGAACATCATCCGTATCCTGAAATTCATCCACAAACATAAATTGAGGTCTTCCTGTCTGCATTCTTATCAGCCGCTGCTCATTATTTTTGTCTTTTATACAAAGTTTCAGCATAGACATCATATTACTTAAATGAAGCTTATTTTCTTTTTTAAAATAGTTATTCGCTTCCCTTTCAACCTGCGGCAATACAACCGCTAACAAATTATGCAATTCCCCATTTTGGGGCGAAACCGAAACACCAAAATTATCCACGTCCAACCCCGTGGCATCTACACTTTGATTATGTAATTTAGTAATCATACCTTGAATACTTTTTATGATTTGGTATACTGGCATACCAAGCCTTTTAACATAGCCTTTTCCATGTTTTACCTGCTGTCTGATTATATATTGGTCAACTGCTTCGGCTATTATCTGCTTTAATTTATAATCTCCTGAAGTAATTGATACCTCTGTCCCATATCCAAACTCAATCCCTAACCCGGATATGATTTTCTTTGCATAAGAATGAATCGTACTAATCTGCATTCCCTCAATCTGGTTGATAAAAGCAAGACAATCCGTATCACCAGTGAGCAAATAATAATTGTTGAAGTGTCTCTTTATTTTTTCTTCCATTTGGTTGGCCGCATCATCAGTAAAGGTAATCATGACGATACGGTTCGCCATTTCTTTCATTGCGCAGCCCTGTGTACGGCATAAAAATGCAATTCGTGAAATCATTGTGTGCGTTTTACCTGTTCCTGCTCCCGCCCTCACAATCACATTTTTCTTTATATTACAATGTTCTACTTTATACTGCGCAATGTTAAAACTGCTGTTTTCATCGGCAAACTTTAGAATTTTTTCCTGTTCAGCAGAACATATCTTACCATTCGTAATGGTAAAGTAACCTAAACCAGAATTCATTTTAGGAACAAGATATGCCGAACAATTGAACACCGTATAACTGCCGTCTCTACTAATTCTACTGTCAGCCCCATCTCCAGAAAAATCTATTTTTAGATTCAGGCCATCAATGGCAAGCCCTTTATTCCTTATGACAAGGCCGATAGTTTTTTCTATTTGGTCTAACTCCTGCTGATTTTCCACCAGAAGATACAGCTTTGTACCAGAAGAATACGCCCCTGACAATTCTTCTATATGATTTTTCGAATATTCACCATGGGGAATATATGCGAATATGGAATATGGCGAGGCATCAGACCTTTCAATTCCCTCAACTAAATCCGTATCCTCAACGCTCTTATCCTCCAGCTTCA
>Ga0137308_101329_pt1 | contig 24423 bp, 26 predicted proteins | sample Inofrocosms_June_FD_97181 | JGI IMG/M metagenome (GOLD analysis project Ga0137308, IMG submission 97181) | Mouse cecal microbial communities from Vienna, Austria - N-Acetylneuraminic and N-Acetylglucosamine D2O microcosms_June | ecosystem: Host-associated > Mammals > Digestive system > Large... | reverse complement strand
CTGCTCCGCCTTCTTTCACCGCCACTACAATTTCCCTTCCGATAACGGTAAATATTTTCCCCTTCTTCGCGTCGTTCTTTTCTTTTTTATGCTTTATATTCGCAAATTTTGAATGTCCTGACATATTTCCTCTCCTTTTGTAATATATTATCTCCTATGGTATCATTTTCAGGACTATCCGTCAAGAATACTGGCGTCAAGTTAGTATGTAGCCTAAACCGGCAATTCCAGACTAATCCCCAGGGCATGGTTTACCTTTTCCAGAATCCCTTTATCCAAATGACATACCTTGTCCTTCAGCCTTCTCTTATCAATGGTCCGCAGCTGCTCCAGCAAAATGACAGAGTCTTTTACAATGGCATATTCGGAAGAATCAATTTCAATATGGGTGGGAAGCTTGGCCTTATTCATCTTAGAAGTAATGGCTGCACAAATCACCGTAGGGCTGTGCTTGTTTCCAATATCATTTTGTATAATCAGGACAGGACGGATTCCCCCCTGTTCACTGCCCACAACTGGTCTTAAATCTGCATAATATATATCTCCTCTTTTAATAATCACTGAACTCACACTCCGATTCCTATGTTTTAACCATAGTATTTCCCAAGTTTTTCCGGAGTATACTATAAAAATCCCTGGCGGCTATTATGTCTGGTAAACCAGACTATGTACCGGCGTCCTTTAAGACACCGTCGAAATCCTTTTAAATTTCTGTCTTTGATGCGGCATGTCTGACAGCAGGGGAAATCCCTTCTAATATATCCCTGGCTGTCATGGCATGACTTCCCTTTTGCTCCTTTGCGCAGTCCCCTGCTTTTCCATGGAGATAGACACCAAGGGGACCCGCCTGCTCCGGCGCCATCCCCCCTGCCAGCAGACCCCCCAGCAGTCCAGCCAGCACATCGCCGGAACCTGCAGATGCCATCCCCTCATTTCCGCTCCTGTTTAAATAGATTCTTCCCCCACCGCTCCGGACGATGGTACAGGCATCTTTCCAGACAAGGGTTCCCGGATAAATGCCTGCAAATTCCTCTAAGACAGAAAACGGCTGTTCCAGCATATCCTCTGCCTTTTGATTCATCATACGGCTCAGTTCCAGCATGTGCGGGGTATAGACACAGTTTTCATAAAGCATGTCCCGATACTCTGGGAAGGCGGCAATCAGATTCAGTCCGTCCGCATCCAGTACCATGGGCAGATTCCGCTGTCTGCCAAGCTCCAGCACCAATCTCAGCATATCCGCTGCTTCTCTGCTCTTGCTGATGCCGGGGCCTGTTACCACTGCACTGCACCAGTCCATGGCCTCCCTCAGCCCTTCTTCCTCCCAGGTACCGTACAATGCTTCAGGCAGCAGTGTCTGCAGAATCTGTCTGTTATCTTCTGTGGTACAGATTTTCACCATGCCTGCCCCTGCCCCATAAGCGGCACTTCCCGCAAAATAAGCGGCGCCGCTCATTCCATGACTGCCCGCCAGCACTAGAACTTTTCCAAATGTACCCTTATGTCCTCCCGGATCCCTGTGCAGCATACCGAAAGCGTCTGTCTCATCCAGAGAGCAGGCATACTGGTCCCGTTCCTTTTCTATGGAATAGATTCCAATATCTTTTACACACAGCCTGCCAGTGTACACTCTGCCGGGATAGCGGACATGTCCGATTTTGGCAAAGGCAAATGTCACTGTGGCATCTGCCCGGACAGCAGTTCCCATCACTTTTCCCGTATCTCCATCAATCCCCGATGGAATATCCACACTCCATATAAAAGCGCCGCCTGCATTGATTTTTTCAATTTTCCTTTTGTAATCTCCTTCCACTGGGCGGGAAAGCCCTACGCCGAACAGGGCATCCACTATAGTAGTATATTCCCCGTACTCTGGGTTATTGACAACAGGAATCTGATAATTCCCGGCAATCTTATACTGCATTCGGGTTTCTGCGGTCATTTTTTCCGGGTTTCCCACACCCCCACCCCCGCCGTTATTTCCGGTGCCGCAGACAACCAGGACTTTTCCCAGACAGTGTCCCTCCTGTTCCATCTCCTCCACCACAGACAGGGCGGCCCGCTCCATCAGTACCATGGATGGAATTCCTATTTCTTCTATTGTATAACGGTCCGCCTCTTTCATCTGCCCACAATTCAAAATATACTGCATAGCCGTCTCTCCTTTTTATCTGTTCTTTTTGCGTATCAGAAATTGAGTTAAATCTTAAATATTTCTAATTGTATCGGGCGGCATCGGATATGTCAATTACTGCCGCTGGATTCACATCCTAAAATTCCCCCTGTGATTTACTTCGCGGAATCAATTGTATTTTTCACCCTTTTTCGTTATAATGGTACAAGTTATATCAAGAAGGAGGATTCACATGTTACTTACCTGTCAGAATATCCAAAAGAGTTTTGGAGAAAAAACCATTTTAGATCAGGTATCTTTTCATATAGAAGAACGGGAAAAAACAGCACTCATCGGCTGCAACGGCGCGGGAAAGACCACGCTGCTGCGCATCATCCGCAGGGAGCTGGAACCGGACAGCGGCCAGGTTGTCATGGCAAAGGGCACTTCCCTGGGCTATCTGGCCCAGCACCAGGATATGCACAGCAGCCGTACCATTTATCAGGAGGTCTTAAAAGAAAAGCAGTATCTGCTGGATATGGAAGAAAAAATGCGCCAGACAGAGCTTGCCATGAAACAGGCCGACGAGGAAACGCTGGAAAAGCTGATGAACACTTATGCCGGCCTTACCCAGCAGTTTGAACTAAACAACGGTTACGCCTGCCAGAGTGAGGTGACAGGCGTGCTGAAGGGACTGGGATTTGCAGAAGATGACTTTCATAAGTCCATTACCACCTTATCTGGCGGACAGAAAACCCGGGTGACTCTGGCCTGTCTCCTGCTGAACAAACCGGACATCCTGCTGCTGGACGAGCCCACTAACCACTTGGATATGGATGCCATTGTCTGGCTGGAAACGTATCTGTCCAACTACCCGGGAGCCGTATTGATTGTGTCCCACGACCGCTACTTCCTGGACAAAGTGGTCACCCGGGTGGTGGAGCTGGAACAGGGAAAATCTATGACCTTTACCGGAAACTATTCCTCTTTCAGCCAGAAAAAAGCACAGGTAAGGGAAGCCCAGTACAAAGCCTGGCAGAATCAGCAGCAGGAAATCCAGCATCAGGAGGAAGTCATCGCCAAGCTCAAGTCCTTCAACCGGGAAAAATCCATCCGCAGAGCCGAGAGCAGAGAAAAACAGCTGGATAAAATGGTGCTGCTGGAAAAACCTGTGATGGAGACAGATGCCATGCATATCCGGCTCACCCCCAGAATCACCAGCGGAAATGATGTTCTGCTGGTACAGGAACTGGCCAAATCTTTTGACGGGAAAGCCCTATTTACGGATCTCTCTTTCGAGATCAAGCGGGGAGAGCGGGTGGCGTTAATCGGTAACAACGGAACCGGGAAAACCACTATTTTGAAGCTGATCAACGGCCTTCTCACCCCGGACCAGGGCAGCTGCAGTCTAGGCACACAGGTGCAAATCGGCTATTACGACCAGGAACACCACGTACTGCATATGGAGAAAACTATCTTTGAAGAACTCTCCGATGCATACCCCACGCTGACCAATACGGAAATCCGCAATGTACTGGCAGCTTTCCTGTTCACAGGAGACGACGTATTCCAGTCCATCTCTTCCTTAAGCGGCGGGGAACGGGGCCGGGTCTCCCTGGCAAAGCTCATGCTGTCTGAGGCAAATTTTCTGATTCTGGATGAGCCCACCAACCATCTGGACATTATCTCCAGGGAAATTCTGGAGGACGCGCTAAATAACTATACCGGCACCCTGCTCTATGTATCCCATGACCGGTATTTCATCAACCGGACCGCCACACGGATTCTGGACCTTACTAACCAGTCCCTGGTGAATTATATGGGAAATTATGACTATTACATGGAAAAACGGGAGGAACTGACAGCCAGATACGCACCCTCACAGGAAACTGAGGAAACTTCCCAGGGCATTTCCCAGGAAAAACTCACCTGGCAGCAGAAAAAAGAAGAACAGGCCCGGCAGCGGAAACGGGCCAATGATTTGAAAAAAACCGAAGCCCGCATTGATGAACTGGAAGGCCGAAACGAGCAGATCAACCAGCTTCTCTCCCAGCCGGAAATCGCCACCGACCCGGAGCAGTGCGGCCAGCTTTCACTGGAACAGGCGGATATTCAGCAAGAGCTGGAGAACTTATATGAATTGTGGGAGCAGCTGGCGGAGGATTAAAATTTTGTGCTGTGTGAGCCCAGGGGGAGGGGTGAAACTTCCCCCTGGCTTTGCAAAATCACATAACGGTCATGGGGCATATCTATTCCCCTGTAATGTTTGATCCAGGTATCTGCCACCGTCATACCATTTCTGACAGCTACATTTTGGGAAGCGCGGTTCGTGTCCCTGATGATAGAACAGACTTCATCTGCCTTTAATATTTCAAAAGCATATTGTTTACAAGCCTCTGCGGCTTCTATGGCATACCCTCTATGCCAATAAGCCCTGTTGAAAAGATAACCGATTTCAAGAACTTCTGTTTCTTTCCACGGCTGCATGGTAAGTCCGCATTGGCCGATCATCTCATCTGTTTCTTTTAAAACCGCAGCCCATAAACCAAAGCCCCACTTTTGATAACGGGAAATCTGTCTATCAAGCCACTCCTGTACTTCATGGCTGCTGAATGCGCCCTCATACGCATACATAGTATCATCATCCTGCAGAATTTTGCACAGAGAGGGAAAATCAGTCTGTTTCATCTCCCGCAGATATAATCTCTCTGTTTCCAGTATCATATTTGCCTCCAAATCTCAAATTTCATATCATATGCAATCTAAATAACGACATTAATAATTTAATAGACTTTACCCTCTATCTGTGATATACTATAAAATATCCAGAAACGCAGACATGCCAGCAGACATGATGGAGGGTGGTTCCATGACGAATAATGAATTATTACTTGCCATATCTGATATGATGGACAAAAAGCTAAAATCCGAAATACAAGCTGAATTACAGCCGCTAAAAGATGATATTAGCCATATAAAAGGCGATATCAACTATATGAAAAGCGATATTAATCATTTGAATAATGATGTTAGTAATATAAAAAGCGATATTAATCATTTGAATGATGATGTTAGTAATATAAAAAGCGATATTAATCATTTGAATGATGATGTTAGTAATATAAAAAGCGATATTAATCATTTGAATGATGATATTAACAGCATTAAAATGCATCTTGAAAATGTCACTGATAAAAATATTCAATTACTTGCTGAAAACTATGTGCCAGCGGCGAAACGCTATGAAAAAGCAACTGCTAAAATTGAAGCAATGCAGACCGATATTGATGTAATAAAAAGTATAATTCTTGAACACAGCGATAAATTGCAGAAGATTTCATGATTACATACATAATTCAAAGCCTGCCTTCACCGGACAAGTGACAAGGCAGGCTTTGAAACTGACAGCTTCTTATTTATATTTTATGAAAGCCTGGAGGCAATCTCCTGGATAAAGGCCCTGCTGTTGAGCACCTGAGGATTCTCAATGCTGGTGATCAGTGCCAGGTCTCCTGTCATCTTCCCGCTCTCGATGGTCTCAAGTGTGGCCCGCTCCAGTTTTGCGGCAAAGTCAATCAGTTCCTGATTTCCATCCATTTCGCCCCGTTTTGCCAGCGCTCCTGTCCAGGCAAATATGGTAGCTACCGGGTTGGTGGAAGTCTCCTCTCCCTTTTTGTAACGGTAATAGTGGCGCTGTACTGTGCCGTGGGCCGCTTCGTATTCATAATACCCCTGAGGAGAAACCAGCACAGAGGTCATCATAGCCAATGAACCGTATGCGGAGGAGACCATATCGCTCATTACATCTCCGTCATAATTCTTACATGCCCAGATAAATCCGCCTTCTGATTTCATCACCCGGGCAACGGCATCGTCAATCAGCGTATAAAAATATTCAATCCCAGCCTTTTCAAACTTCTCCTGGAACTCTTTGTCGTAAACTTCCTGGAAAATATCTTTGAAATGATGGTCATACTGTTTGGAAATGGTATCCTTGGTGGCAAACCACAAATCCTGTCCCAAATCCAGGGCATAATTCATGCAGCTTCTGGCAAAACTTTCGATAGAACTGTCCAGATTATGCATTCCCTGAACCACTCCCGGGCCATCAAACTGATGAATCAGTTCTTTTTTCTGAGAGCCGTCTGCCGCTGTGTAAACCAGCTCCACAGTTCCCGGTCCCGGTATCTGCATCTCCGCGTTTTTATAAACATCCCCATAGGCATGTCTGGCAAGAGTGATGGGCTTCTTCCATTTATTTACCACAGGCTCTATACCTTTCACCAGAATGGGGGCACGGAAAACAGTTCCATCCAGCATAGCACGGATGGTTCCATTGGGGCTCTTCCACATTTCTTTCAGGTCATACTCATCCATGCGGGCGGCATTGGGGGTGATGGTGGCACATTTTACAGCCACTTTATATTTCTTCGTGGCCTCTGCCGCATCCACAGTCACCTGGTCATTGGTTTCATTGCGGTATTCCAGCCCCAGGTCATAATACTCCGTTTTCAGGTCAATATAGGGAAGCAGCAGTTCTTCCTTAATCATCTCCCACAAAACCCGGGTCATCTCATCTCCGTCCATCTCCACCAAAGGCGTAGTCATCGTAATTTTACTCATAATAATATCTCCTCATATTGTTCTATAGATAATTGCACTCTTTCATTTCACAGCCAGAGTTTTGTTTCTTTTCTCCAAACTCGTGACTCCTGAAAAAAACTCCCAATTATCTACCATACATCAGCTGCCTTTTCCAGGTTTTATTATATACACCCAGCAGGAATTACGTCAATCATTTTCTGCAAGGAACCATAGGAAAATCATACATCCACCCATCACCTGCGGGCCAGCTCCCGTGTGATATCCTCCCAGCAGACTCCCTTTTCCGCCATCAGCACCATCATATGGTATAAGAAATCAGAAATCTCATATTTAATTTCTTCTTTATCCGGATTTTTTGCCGCAATCACTATTTCTGTGCATTCCTCACCCAGTTTCTTCAGAATTTTATCAATTCCCTTTTCAAACAGGTAATTAGTATAAGAACCCTCTTTGGGATTTTTCTGTCTGTCCAATATCACATCGTAAACCTGCTGGAACACTTTCAGAGGGTTGGTGTCGTCATACTCCCTGCTGGCCAGCTCTTTAAAAAAGCAGGTGTGATTTCCTGTATGGCAGGCCGCTCCCACCTGCTCTGCTTTGGCGAGAATGGTGTCGTTGTCACAGTCCAGAGTCAGAGATTTTACATACTGAAAATGCCCGGAAGTCATTCCCTTCACCCAGAGTTCCTTCCTGCTGCGGCTCCAGTAGGTCATCTTTCCAGTCCGAAGGGTTGCTTTAAACGCCTCCTCATTCATATACGCCAGCATCAGCACTTCATCTGTCTGGTAATCCTGGACAATCACAGGAATCAGCCCTTCGTTGTTCAATTTAAAGTCTTTCCAGGCGATTTTGCTCTCAAACAGATTCACCGGAATCTGATGCTGCGCGCAGACACGCTTAAATTCCATAATGGGTCTTTCCATCCTGCCAATCCAGTCTCCACAGATGCCGTGGACCCGCACGTCCCGCAGAAGCTCCAGCACGTCCTCTTCAGCGGCCCCCTCAGACGCAAAAACAAACAGAGAAATATCAGAAGAAAGAATACATTCCTTTAACATATCCACAGTCCCAAAGACAGCCCCTGCATACTGCTCAATCATTTCCTTATGCGCCAGAAACTCTGTCATATTTGAAATGCCGGCGGCAATTTTCTCTTTTCCAAACCGGTCCGATGCCTCTTTCAAAAGCCCTGCCTGGCTGTCATCAGAGAAATCCAAAAACACACGATGACACCCTGCGTACAAAAACTTTTTCACATCCTCCATCCGGCGGATATTTCCCGCCGCTGTCACAGGTGCCTGGGAGATCTCACAGAGCTCCTTGATTTTTCCTATGGCTTTCTCATGCTCAACATCTGTGTCAGACAAATCAAAGACCAGCAGCTCATCTGCCCCGTTATCACTGTAGAACCTGCCAATCTCCTCCACACTGCCGCTGTGAAACAACTGCCTGTCTTCCCGTCCTGCCGCCGCCTGTCCTTGATATAAATACAGACAGGGGATCATCCGTTTCTCGCCCATTTTTTATTTCCTCTCTTATACTTTCCCAATCAACTCTCACAAACTTCCCTTAGTTGACAACACATCCTTAATCCTCTGATCAATCGTAACCGCCTCATCCAGCGCTTTCGCAAAACTCTTAAATATCCCCTCCGCAATATGATGATCGTTATGCCCGGAAAAGACTTTGATATGCAGATTCATCCCGGCACTGTAGGAGACAGCATAGAAAAATTCCCGCACCATCTGAGTGCTCATATCTCCAATTCTATCCGCCGAAAAGGACACTCCGTCCATAACAAAATAGGGCCTGCCGGACAAATCCACTGCACACAGCACCAGCGCCTCATCCATGGGAAGGATACAGCTCCCATAACGTTTCAGTCCCTTCTTATCCCCAATGGCCTCTCTCACCGCACCCCCCAGCACAATCCCAAGATCCTCAATTGTGTGATGGTCATCCACCTGCAGATCCCCTTTCACAGCTGCCTTCAGGTCAAACAGTCCATGACGGGCAAATCCCTGGAGCATATGGTCAAAAAAACCCACTCCTGTATCAATCTCTCCCTTTCCGCTTCCATCCAGGGAAAGCACTACCTCTATCTGTGTCTCATTGGTATCTCTTTTTAACTGTGCCGTTCTCTCCATCTGATGCCCTCCCTCGTATCAAAGAACCGCCTTAATATCCCGGATAATACCACTGATACGCTGGCTCTCCATTTTCATGCTCACCTGGTTCACCACCATCCGCGCAGACAAAGGACAAATCGTTTCCAGCACACCCAGCCCATTCTCCCGCAATGTAGCTCCAGTCTCCACAATATCCACAATCACCTCAGACAGCCCCACAATAGGTGCCAGTTCAATGGAGCCATTTAATTTGATAATCTCCACAGTCTGGTGCTTCTTATTATAGAAGTAATCCTTCGCGATATTGGGATACTTGGTGGCCACCCGGATTAACTGGCCATGATTTAACAGTTCCCGCGCAGACTGGGGCCCGCACACACACATGTCACAGTTCCCGAATCCCAGATCCAGTACTTCGTACAGCTTGCGCCCTTCCTCCATGATGGTATCTTTCCCCACAATGCCAATGTCCGCGGCCCCATATTCCACATAAGTGGGAACATCCGGCCCTTTGGAGAGGAAAAAACGCAGTTTCAACTCCTCATTTACAAAAATCAGCCTCCGGGACCCCGGCTCTTTCATCTCCTCACAGTGAATGCCTATTTTCTCAAACAATTCCATAGCAGTCTTGGCAAGGCGCCCTTTTCCCAGCGCAAACGTCAAATATCTCATGGGCACACTTCCTTTCTTTTCAGCACAACATGTTTTCCCTCACGGCGCATGGCCATAGCCTGCCCGATGGCCTCCTGCCGGTTTGTGTCGTCATAAAAGATTTCCTGGGTTTTCCAGGTGAGGGGAACTTCGATTCCCTGTCTGCTTAAGGCATTCATCAGATGTTCCATCACCAGGGTGAATCCCACCGAAGGGCATGGCTTTCCAAAATGGGCCAGCAGATTGTTATAGCGCCCTCCTTTTACCAGCGGCTGTCCGGTTCCATAAGTATACGCCTGCATGATAATTCCGGTGTAGTACTTGTATTTACTCAGCATCCCCAGGTCAAAGGTTATGTACTGGGCACAGCCGTACATTTCCAGAATCCGGTAGATTTCCTCCAGACGCTCTATGGAGGCCAGCGCTTTTTCATTATTTGTCATGGTTTTTGCCTTTTCCAGAATCTCCGTACCGCCAAACAGCTGGGGCATCTGCATAAACACATTGGCCAGCTTTGGCGCCAGATGCTGCTCCTGAATCAGCTCCTCCACACCAAAATAATTCTTATTAGAAATCAACTCCCGCAGCTCTTCCCGGATATCTTCCGGCATCCCGGACTCCTCCAGCAGAGATTTGAAAAAATCCACCTGGCCCACACTCACCTGAAAATCTGTAAGGCCTGCTGTCTTCAAAAGCTCCACAGTCATGGACAAAAGCTCCGCGTCGCTGTCCGCCGAGGCATCGCCCATCATCTCCACCCCCAGCTCCGTCACTTCCTTCGAACGCCCCTGATAGCTGGAACTGTTGAGAAACGTACTGCCCTGATAGCAGAGACGGATCACCTGGCTTTTATCCTTCTCCAGAAAATACATGGATGCCGCCCTGGCCACAGACGGTGTAATATCCGGACGCAAAACCAATGTGTTTCCCTCCCTGTCAAAAAATTTGTACAGGTCTTTGGAGGGAATGGTTCCAATTTCCTGGCTGAACACATCAAAAAACTCAAATGTAGGTGTCTCAATATCCTCATATCCGTAAGAGACAAAAACCTTGTGCAGTTTCTTCTGCAGCACTCTCTTACGGGCACATTCCTGACTGTATATATCCCGCACACCTTCCGGTGTATGAATTGTACGCTCCATATTATTCTCCCTTAATTTTCTACAGTTTCTTATTATAGGGGATTTTCCTCTCTTTTGTCAATCCCGCATACCCAGATCCTTCTGCAGTCCGTCCAGGTAGGGAATCAGAATCCCCCCCCGGCTCTCCAGATAAAAATCTGTTTCCAGTTCATGAATGGTGAAGCTTTTCCTTCCGCCCCGCTCCCTGCGCTCCCAGAACTGAAGCAGCTTTTCCAGCCGCAGATAATACAGCCTGTCCAGGTGATTGAAAAAAATCAACAGGAAAGACACGCCTCCCTGTTTTTCAAAATCCTTCATAAATTGTATCTGATGGGGGTGGACATTGGCCAGGGGAAAGGTATTCACCGCGCATTCCTTGGCATCAAAGCATACTGGAATCCCCTGCACGGCCCCAATATAATCTACGGTACTTTTCTGCTCAAAATACGCAAGGGTAATGTGCCTGTGTTCCTTGTCAATTCTCACCGGAGTGATGGGCGTGGGGATTTTCTGTATCAGGGCCAGTCCTCTTTTTGCATACTGGTCATTGGTGCGGTTTACCAGCTCCTCCAGCGCAGATCCCCTCAGTCCTCTCGTATTCCAGGTACCCATAACTTCCTCCTGATTTTAGTCAATCTTCTTGATGGATGGGAAGTAGCGGATGAGAGCTTTTCCCACAATCAGGTCTTCACTGACATACTTATTATTCCAGAACCGGGAATCCTTGGAATAATTCCGGTTGTCCCCCAGCATAAAATAAGAATCTTCCGGCACAGTATAAGGGCCGAAATCTCCCAGAGGGTCTTCCGGACAGAAACTGTCGTCTAAAGGTTTTTCCGAATCATTGATATAGACTTTTCCCTCCCGCATGGATACCGTCTCTCCCGGCAGCCCGATGATACGCTTAATAAACAGTTCTCTGGGATTGTCGGGATATTTAAAAATAATCACATCATACCTTTTGGGCTGGTCAAATTTATATGCCAGCCGGAATCCAAAGATTCTGTCATTGGTCATAATGGTCTCTTCCATAGATTCCGAAGGAATCTTCGCATTTATTAATACCACATTATTGACCACGAATACAACAATGACCACAAATATGATCATGTGGATGTATTCCTTCACTTCTTTTAGGACAGCCTGATTCCATTCTATTTTTTTCATGGCATACATTCCTCCAGATGTTCTCTTTCTAAAAAGCTTCGAAAATCCCCCGGCAGCTCTGCAGCATACCGCATGCCTGACAGTTCTTTCAGCAGTCCTGTACACTCTGGAAATTCTAATTTCCAGGCATGAAGCATCTGATGACGAAGCCCCTGCTGCCAGGCAGTATCTCCCTTAGCTCCGGGAAGTCCGTATTTTCTGTCCCCTGACACCGGATGGCCGGTCTGTGCCAGATGAGCACGAATTTGATGGGTTTTCCCTGTGATAAGCTGTACCTCCAGCAGTGTGAGACGTCCGTTATCTCCCAGAGGCCGGTAAACTGTTTCCACATAGTCTCTTTTGTCACGGCCCAGGCCGCCTGTTTTTTTATCCTCCCATATGAAAACTTTATTCTGGCTTTCTGACTTCTGCAGATATCCCCGCAGGTGCTCCTGCTGCTTCAGAATTCCCTGCACCGGACACAGGTAATATTTACCCATCTGCCTTTTTTGGAACATGGCAGATAACTCCTGCTGGGCACGTACAGATTTCCCGGCTGCCACAATGCCGCTGGTATTTCTGTCCAGCCGGTTGCACACACCCGGGGAAAATCCCGCCGCCTTCCCGCCGCGGCACAGATAATCCCTCACCCACTCCGACAGAGAATAATCCTCTGGACAGCTTTTCTGAGACAGAACACCGCAGGGCTTGTTCAAAAGCAGCACCTGGTCATCTTCATAGATAATATCCGGTTCCTGTTCCAGACTCTGCCTGGCTGTTTCTGCCGGATGGGGCTCAGAAAATTTGTCCAGAGTTTCCTGGCTCAAAAACATCTGAATCTCATCCCCGGGGCAGAGCCGTTCACTGCCCCCGGCTTTTTTTCCATTTAGTGTAATGTTCTTTTTCCGGAGCATTTTATACAGGAATCCTTTGGGGGCCTGCGTCAGAATTTTATGCAGATATTTATCAAGGCGCTGCCCTGCATCTGTCTCCGAAACCGATACCTGTTTCATATACCCTCCTGTCCCATGTGCAGGAAAAATAACCGCTCATAAAAACGTCCCGCAGAGTACCATCCGCGGGACTTGGCACTATAATTTCTCATAACTGCCATCCAGCACCTGTGTATAAGACTCTATGTAATAATCGGCCAGTCTGCGCTTCTCCTTATCCTGGCACTGGCTGTAATCGTCCTGGATGGCACAGGTACGCATCCCTGCACTTTTCCCTGCCCGGATTCCCACCGGAATATCCTCAAACACCATGCAGTGCCCGGGATCGGTATCCAGTCTTTTCGCTGCCTCAAGGTATACATCCGGCTCCGGCTTAGCCCTCTTCACATCGCCGCAGGTAACCACAGCGGAAAAATAAGGCTCCAGGCCGTGGCCTTTTAAAGCGGCCTGTACCAGATTCCTATGATTGCTGGATGCAATAGCCGCCGGAATCTTCTGCTCTTTTAGATAATCCAGAAATTCTCTCAGCCCGGGTTTGGTGGGAACTTTATGCAGGTATTCTTCCATGGCCATATCTGTCCACTCCGCCGCAATCTCCTCCGGGGTATCCGGCAGGGAAAAACGGCCCCTGAAGTACCTGGCCACTTCCATAAATTCCATGGTTTCCAGCTCCTGGGGCAGATCATCCGGCAGAGGAATCCCCCTGCGGCTTAAGAATTCCACATCTACCCTTCTCCAGATGCCCATGGAATCCACCAGTGTTCCGTCCAGGTCAAAAATAACAGCTTTTATATTTTCTAACATATTACGCTCCATTCATCTCTCACGCCATAAACTCTTTCGTAACCGCCTGCGCCCGATACCCTTCTGTAATAATATCCAGCTGCCGGTGGAATCTTTCCAGCTGCTGGAGATTGTTGCTCTCATACACACGGAAGAATTCATCCTGAATTTTCTTCACCTCCCGTTTGCTGGAGAACTTATACAGATTTTCTATGTTATTTAAGATATCTGCCACCAGATTCGTCTGAAGCTGTGAGAAGTTCTGTGCGTCCATAATCTCACTGCGCACAGAGGACATCTCCCGGTCCAGGAGCAGAATCGCCGCCGCCGCTTTGCTCAGGCGCTCTCTCACATGGGGCGGCATATTACCCTTATATTTATATTGAAGGGAATGCTCGATGGTTGCCCAGAAATTCATGGCCAGAGTGCGGATCTGGATTTCCGCCTGCAGCCGTCTGGGGCCGTCTATTGTCTGTACTGTATAATAAATGATTAAGTGATAGCTTCGGTAACCGCTTTCCTTCACATTAATCAGGTAATTTTTCTCATATTTAATCTCCATATCCGAACATTTCTGGATAATGGATACCACTGCGTCAATATCCTCCTCAAACTGACAGATAATGCGGATTCCGGCTATGTCCTCCACTTCCGCCTCCAGACGGTCGAAGGGAATGCCTTTTCGCTGCATTTTCTCCAGAATGCTGGCAATGCTTTTTACACGGCCGATTACCTGTTCCATGGGCGAATACAAGTCTTTTTCCTTGTGTTCTCTAATAATATGGTTAAACTTTACAACCAGTTCCCGGACTGCCAGTTCATAGGGACTCAAGAGATTCCTCCACAACTGTATTTCCATAGTTCCTCTCCTTAACAATCACCATCATATTTCTTAATAGTTAGTATACCATAGATTTGTAATTTTTGCCTCCAAAAATGAAAGAGTTCATAAAAATTACATAGCTGTCTGCAGATAGCGCAGAACCCAGTAAGGATTTACACTCAGTTCCGGATGATTTGGTGTCTCTATGTAAATTCCCAGGTGCAGATGAACAGCAAACTGCCCCCTGGTTCCCTCAGGCCCGTATCCGGTGTTCCCCATAAATCCCAGAATCTGCCCGGCAGTAATGGTATCCCCTTTCTGAAATTCCCTTTCATAGGAGTCCAGGTGGGCATAATAGAAATATCCCCCTCCAGGACTGCGTATCCCGATTCTGTATCCCCCCAGGGGAAGCCATCCTGACTGCTCTACAATTCCATCCGTGATACTAACTATTGGGTCATGGCCCGGCTGGCCGGATGCTCCAAATAAATCACAGCCCTCATGCCGGCGCTCCCCGCTGCTTCCCCTGGGAGTCATCCAGGAATTCTCATAGAAAACTTCCCGCGCTTTTACCGGAAAACATTCCAAATCCCCCCATACTGCTTTGTATACCCGCTGGCTTTCTTCCCACAATGCACTTTTGAAATGCTCCACCAGAGGAGCTTCTGTATAAAGCTTTTCCGGATAAAAATCCCCCATAAGCATAGTGGCCGCTATGGCATCTGATACGTCCTTTTGGGCCCGGCCGTGAAGTTTCTGGGTCATCTTTTCTACTAATTTCGCATTGAGCTGCTGTTTTCGGAAAGCATCCCCTTCCAGATCATGGATTTTTATCCCGGAAACGGTACTTCGCGCATACAAAATATCTGTCTCGTATTTACAGAAAACTGCTATAGCAAATAGCAGCCACATACATACTGTCAAATATCGAATCAGCCGCATAAACTGCCTTTCTATAATCTTCGGAGAACCTCCAGCAGATACGCAAATACCTTCTGCGTTGAGGATATGGATAAGGTCTCATCCGGTGTGTGGATGTCTTGCATATCCGGACCGATGGACACACAGTCCAGACCGGGGATGGCCTGGTAAAATACCCCGCACTCCAGTCCGGCGTGGATGGCCATGATTTTTGGCCTGGTCTGATACATTTCTTCATAGATTTCCGCCATCAGACTGCGCAGCTGGGAATCCGTCTGGTACTCCCAGGCAGGATAACAGCCTGAGACTTCTGCTGTTCCGCCCAGAAATTCCGCCAGAAAACCGATTTTCTCTTTCAGATGGCCAATGGCGGATTCTATGCTGCTGCGCACACCGCTGACACCATACAGAGCATCCTTTTCCAGACGCAGAACACCCAGGTTCGATGAGGTTTCCACCAAATGCCTGCACACACCGCTGTATTTGTACACACCGTCGGGAACCTGCATCAAAAAGAACAAAAGCCTGCTCTTTGCTGAGGGGTCCAAAACCTCATATTCTCCCTCCCCGCCCATTGCTGCATCCACTGTGATATCCTGGTCGGACCCTGCGTATTCCCTGCGGATATCTCTCTGCCATCTTTCGATAAAAGAGAAAAACTGCTCCTTTTGTCCAGGAGAAACCACCAGCTGCACATCACACCGGGCAGGTATTACATTATCTTTGTCTCCCCCGGATAATCCGGCGATCTCATATTCTGCTGCCTGGTCCAGTTCATAGAGAAAACGACCCATCAAAATATGGGCATTTCCTCTCTTTTGGTGAATGTCAGAACCGGAATGACCGCCTTTTAAGCCACAGATGGACACAGACACCTGCTCACCTTCTGACTGGATATATCTCATGGGTATTTCCACGTGGACACTCCCGCCGCCGGCACAGCCTGCCCACAGGATGCCTTCCTCCTCTGAATCCAAATTAATCATTCTTTTGGATTTCAGACAGGAAAGGTCCATTCCCCTGGCACCTAAAAGTCCGATTTCCTCATCAACGGTAAACACAACCTCCAGAGGCGGATGCTCATACTGACTGCTCTCCAAAATGGCCAGTGCATATGCCAGTGCAATTCCATCATCGCCCCCCAGTGTGGTATCCCTGGCTGTCAGGTTATCCCCCTCCACCTCCAGAACCAGAGGATCTTTTTCAAAATCGTGGCCGCTGTCCGGGCGCTTCTCCGCCACCATATCCATATGTCCCTGCAGAATCACCGGAGGAGCATCTTTCGTCCCCGCTTTGAAGATGACCACATTTCCCAGCTCATCCTGTATATATTCCAGCCCGTGTTCTTTTGCAAAAGATACCAGATAACCGCTGATCTTCCCGGTATTTCCGGACCCATGGGGAATTCTGCTTAATTGTTCAAAATAATAAAATACTCTCACAGGCTCCAGTCCCTCTAATACAGCATTCATCTCAATCCTCCTAATATGATTTTATCAAATCTTTTTCATCCCAATCATTTCTGCCCGCTGTACGCAATATATTATAAAAGTACACGCGGCAGTTTCGTACCTTTAAAGCTGTTAGTACACTTAAAAGTATACGCCGGCACAGCCGCCGCTATTCCATGGACACTCATTCTTTGCCTAAGGGAGGACCCCATGACCGTCCGGATTTTTAAAGCCAAAAACATTTTAACTCTGGGCATTGCCCTGCTTCTCGTTTACATGTTCGCACACCCTCAAAAAGCCCTCCATGCGTCCCAGCAGGGTCTTTTGCTCTGGTTTCACACCCTGCTTCCCACCCTGCTTCCGTTTATGATTCTCTCAAACCTGGTCATACGGCTGGGAACAGCGGAGAAACTGCTGTCTCCCTTCGCACCACTGTTCCGTACCCTTTTCGGATTGTCGCCGGCAGGCACTTATGTCTATCTTCTGGGACTGCTCTGCGGCTATCCCATGGGTGCGAAGCTCACTGCAGATTTATACAAAGAAAAAAGAATTCCCAAGAGTGAGGCCATGTACCTTCTCACCTTCAGCAACAATCCCAGTCCCGCTTTTTTGTCTTCCTATGTGTTGCTGCAGTGCCTGTGCATGCCTCAGTATACCCTGGCCTCTTTTGGAATTCTGTATGCGTCCAATTACATCACCTGCCTGTTTTTCCGGCGCAGATACCGGACCGCCCCCTCTCAGATAGATCATAAAAGAAAAGAGATATCTCCGCTTCCCCCGGCAGGAAAGCTGCTGGATATCTCTATCATGAATGCCTTTGAAACCATCACCCGTCTGGGGGGCTTTATCATTTTGTTTTCTGTATTATCCGCTGCGCTGAACCAGTATCTGGCTCTGGGAAATGCCACACCCTTCTTTCTGGGCATTTTCGAGATCTCCACAGGCCTTCCTGCCATCGCCGCATCACCGCTTTCGGCCCAGGCTAGGTACATTCTCTCTATGGGATGCACTTCCCTGGGCGGCCTGTGCGTCCTGGCACAGACAAATACAGTCATCCGCAGCTTTGGTCTGCCGCTTTTGCCCTATGTGGAGGGAAAACTGCTGAACGCTTCCCTGGCACTCCTGTTCAGCTTACTCTTCATCAAGTGTGTCTAATTCGTCAAGTTCATCCAGATCGTCCAGGTCGTCGATATCATCCAGCTTCTCTTCCTCTTTTATCTCCTGTACAGGGGCAGAAGCCGCTGCCTGATATGAACTGGTCATGGCAGCCGCCTGGGCAGTCTGGGGCGCCAGCTCTTTTCTGTTCTGGGTTACCACACTGCCGCAGCTTTGAAGGGCATCCAGGAAAATCCCGTATTTCCCCCCTGCATTTTCCAGGGTCTCCTGAATCACCTGTTCGATATTGGCCAGCATCTCATCTGTATAAATAATGGCATTCAAACGAATATCATTGGCATCTTGAGTGGCTTGGTCCAGAATTTCCTGGGCCTGTCTATTGGAAGCATTAATGGTCTCATTGGACATGGCGTAAGCCCGCTGCATCACTTCATGCTCTGTGACCATCTCCTGCGCTTTTGCCTGTGCGTCTGCTAGAATGCTGTCAGCTTTATTCTGTGCATCCTCCAAAATGGCATCTTTGTTGTTGATAATTTTCTGGTAACGTTTAATCTCATCAGGAGTCTTCAGACGCAGTTCCCGCAGCAATTCCTCCAACTCTTCTTTATTCACTACAATTTTTGTGGTGGACAAAGGCTGGTACTTACAACTGTCCACATATTCCTCAATCTCTTCAATAATCTGCTCAATTCTGCTGCTCATGGTACACCCTCCTTATTCATTGCTCCGCCTCCAAGAGCCAGATTGCTCTAGGGTCTGTTTATTTTCCGGTGTATGGCATCCGCTACCAGTTCCGGCACAAATTTGGATATGTCCCCCTTCAGGGAAGCCACCTCTTTCACTGATGAAGAACTCAGATACGCGTATTCCAGACTTGTGGTCAAAAACATAGTGTCCACATCATGGGCCAGAATACGGTTAATCTGAGCCATCTGCAATTCATATTCAAAATCCGTGATTGCCCGCAGTCCCCGCACAATCACGCCCGCGCCGCATTCCCGTGCCAGATCCACAGAAAAGCCTTCGAATGCCCTTACTTTCACATTGGGTATGTCCTCTGTAACCTTTTCTAGTATATTAACACGTTCCTCCATAGAAAACAACGAAGTTTTTTTTGAATTGTTTAAAACTCCCACAACCACCTGGTCAAAAGACTTGGAGGCCCTGGTAATAATATCCAGATGTCCATAAGTGACCGGGTCAAAGCTCCCCGGATACACAGCTGTCGACATTTTCATCCTCACTTTCTGTTCTTACGAATATGTCTCAAACACGCTCCAGCCACACATGCGCATTTGTCTTGTATTCTTTTATCTTCTGTACCCCAAACCCCAGCGACGGGGCATAATCAAAGGAGGTATCAAGAGAAGCCTCCACAATCACAGTGCCGTCTTCCTCCAGCAGAGAAGATCCGGCCAGGTACTCCAGCACCTGTCTCTCCAGATTACAGCCGTAGGGCGGGTCCATAAAAATATAGTCAAAGGCCGCATCCCCCTCCAGCTCCCTCAGTGCAGTCATCACATCACGTTTCAGAATCCGGCTGTCCTGGGCAAGCCTGGTAAATTCCAGATTTTTCCGGATACACTCCGCCGCAGCCCGGTTCTTCTCCACAAACACGGCAAAAGCGGCGCCGCGGCTCAAAGCTTCGATGCCGATTGCCCCGCTGCCGCTGAACAAATCCAGAAACCGGCATCCACTCAGACCCGGCTGCAGCACATTAAAGAGTGTTTCCTTCGTCCGGTCCGTGGTGGGCCGGGTATCCATCCCCCGGGGCGCCAGCAGTTTCAATCTCCGGGCTTTTCCTGCTATTACTCTCATCTCAAATGAAGTCTCCAATCCAAATCTCCCCGGGACAGTCCCAGAATCAGCATCTCCGCAGTGGCAATGTTGGTGGCCACAGGGATGTTATACTGGTCACAGCATCTGGATATCACCTCAATATCCGGTTCTTTCCGGTCAACCATAGATGGGTTATAGAACATGATAGCCATGTCCATATCCCCCCGTTCGATCATCTCCATGAACTGCTTATCTCCCCCTATGCTGCCCGGAAGGAACTTATGTACATGGAGATTTGTCACTTCCTCAATCCTTCTTCCAGTAGTTCCGGTGGCGTAAACTTCATGTTTCGCCAAAATATTTTTATATGCAATGCAAAAGTCTTCAATCAGCACTTTTTTACTGTTATGAGCTATAATACCTAAGTTCATGCACTCACCTCTCGCTTAGTAGTTTAACACTTTAATGTAACGCTGAAATGCAATATTTTTTATATTATAACAAATAGATAAATAGAGTGCAAATATTTTTTACATTTTATACAAAATTAATAAAGTAAAAAGCACACCGAAAAAATCATAAAAGAAAGGGCACTCTTACAATAAGAGTACCCTTTCCCAATTAATAACTTATAACTGTCCGCTTGTCCCACTCATACCTGCTGAACCAGTCTGGCCGCTGGACATCTGTCTTTCCTGCTGCTCAATCATCTTCTTCACCATATACCCGCCAACACTTCCGTTCTGTTTGGAAGTCAGGTTGCCATTGTAGCCGTCGGACAGAGGTACTCCCAATTCATTCGCAACTTCAAATTTGAAACGATCTAAAGCACTCTTTGCTTCCGGTACTGCTGCTGTGTTAGAAGAATTTCTTGACATTTTAATTGCCTCCTTATCTCTGCTTTCGTGTTACAATGGTAGTATATGAAAAATTGAAAAGAATACTCTAGCAGTTTTTACATGGATTAGCAAGATTCGGCAGGAGACGGTTATATACAAAATACCTTTATAAATACAAAAACGGGGGAAAAATCCCCCCTTCTTTTTTACAGACCGAAACTTCCTGTAATATCCCCATTGATGACAAAGTATGCTGCGTTATCCTCGATTTTAAGATACACTTTTACTTCCTTCATATCCTCGGCCTTATTCTCCATGTCCTTTGTCCATATCTCTTCCACTCTGTCCAGAACAGCCTTCATATTTACTTCTTTGTCATTAAATTGGACATACACTTCCTGGGTCTTCTCTGCTGCCTTCTTTACTTCCTGTACCGGTTTCACAGCCTTTGCAGCTTTTGCATTACTTTTTGCAGACATCTGCCTGTTCTCCTTTCTGGTCAGATACATTAACTTCCATCCAGATTAGAATACTACTTCTGCTTCGAAAAAACAAGTTGTTTTTACAATCCCGTATGAAAACTGTTATTTTCAACAATTTTTTGTATTTTTTCCCTGAGTTTTGTGTATTCTGATGCTTCCAATCCGGGATCTGCATCCAATAAATCCCGGGCTGCCTGAGAAGCCTGGCCCAATAACTCACTATCCTTGTAAATATCACCAATTTTAAAATTCATCAGGCCGCTTTGGCGCACGCCGAACAGGTCTCCCGGCCCCCGCAGCTTCAGATCTTCCGACGCGATATAAAATCCGTCGTTGGACTGGTTGAGAATCTCCAGCCTTTTTCTGATTTCCTTTTCCTGGGTTCCCTGGACAAAAATACAGTAGGACTGGTGCTCCCCCCGTCCCACCCTGCCCCTTAGCTGGTGCAGCTGGGCCAGGCCGAAACGCTCTGCATTTTCCACCATCATCACAGAAGCATTGGGCACATCCACCCCCACTTCCACTACAGTGGTGGAAACTAAAATATCCAGTTCATGGCCTGCAAAGGCTTCCATCACCTGCTGCTTTTCTTTCGCCTTCATTCTTCCGTGGAGGATGCCTGTCCGGATATGCACTGGCAGGGCAGACCGCAGACGCCTGGCATAGTCCAGCACATTTTCCCCGTCAATCCCTTCGCTCTCCTCCACCATGGGGCATACTACATATACCTGCCGCCCCTGAGCGATCTGCTTTTCCATAAAACGGAAGGCATTGGGACGGTATTCTGTTCCCACCACACAGTTTTTGATGGGCAGACGGCTGGCTGGCAGTTCATCAAGGATGGAAATGTCCAAATCCCCGTAAACAATCATGGCCAGCGTGCGGGGTATAGGGGTGGCGCTCATGACCAGCACGTGGGGATTTCCGCCCCGCAGGGACAGAGATTCTCTCTGCTTTACCCCAAAACGGTGTTGTTCATCGGTAATCACCAGCCCCAGACTGTGAAAACACACGTTCTCCTGAATCAGGGCATGTGTCCCCACAATCAAATGAATCTCACCCTCCTGAAGGCGTCCATATATGCCCCGTTTCTCTTTTTGTGTCTGGGAACCGGTGAGAAGCTCTGCCTGCAGATGATCCAGACCATGTTCCTCTAAAAGTCTTAAAAGCCCCCGGTAATGCTGTGCGGCCAGCACCTCTGTGGGGGCCATGAAAGCGGCCTGGTATCCATTGGCCGCCGCCATCACCATAGCCAGGCAGGCTAATATGGTCTTTCCGCTTCCCACATCCCCCTGGATGAGCCGGGACATGAGGCCTTTTCCCTGCAGGTCCTCCTCAATCTCCCCCCACACTCTCATCTGGGCATTGGTCAGCCGATAGGGAAGGCCGTCTATTATCCGCCTGGTATCTGCAGCCGGCTTCATGGGATATCGGTTTTCCTGTGTGCCCGTCTTGTTCTTTAACCGCTGGATTTCCAGGGCAAACAGAAAAAATTCGTCAAACACCAGCCGTCTTCTCGCCTGCTGGTACTGCTGAGTATTCTCTGGAAAATGAATGGCTGCGGCGGCAGAAGAATAATCCATCAGCTGATACTGTTTCCTGATCGCTTCCGGCAGATCATCCTGGACAGGCAGCAGTTTCTCCAGCGCCTGTCTCACCGCTTTTGCCACTGCCTGGCTGGTGAGACCTTTGGTCAGCCCATAGACAGGCTGCATACTGTGCAGCAGCTGTTCATACTGCCGGGGCGTATAGATTTTGGGCTGTTCCATCTCCCATCCACTGCCTTTTCGCGCCACCTGCCCCCGAAACACATACTGCTGTCCCTTTTTCAGCGTGCTGCGCAGATACGGCATACGAAACCAGATCAGAGAAATCCGGGAATCCCCGTGGCGGACACTGGCAGCAGTAACCACAGAATTTCTTGTCTGTTTTACGGATACCGCTGCGTCTATGGGGGCATAAACTGCCTGTACCTCTTTTTCCTTCCAGGTATCTGCAGGCTGAGGCTCCCGGAACACATCGTATGTCCTGGGATAATAGGCCAGCAGGCCGTCCAGGTCTTCCACGCCCAGTCTCAGGAAAAGTTTCTCCGTTTTCTCACCGATTCCCTTCAGCTCTCTAATGGAGCGGCCCATGTGATTCTTCTGCCTCATTCGATCGACAGAACATAGTAGTAAATAGGCTGCCCGCCGTCATTGAGTTCCACATCGCAGTCCGGATACTGTTCTTCCACAGCAGCCAGAAGTTCTTGTGCCTTTTCTTCTTCCACCTGTTCCCCATAGTAGATGCTGATCAGTTCTGCTTCTTCGTCCATCATAGCCTGGATGGATGCCAGGGCGGTTTCTTCTATCTCCTGTCCCACAGCCAGCAGGCCCTCATCCCCCAGACCGATGATATCATCTTGATGGATCTCTTTGTTGTCAATGTGGGTATCCCTCACCGCATAGGTAATTAATCCGGTTTTCACATACTCCATCTGCTCTATCATGGACTGGGTATTTTCTTCTGTGCTCTTTTCCGGCACATAATTTAAAACAGCAGTAATCCCCTGAGGTACGGTCTTGGTGGGAATGACCACAATTTCTTTTTCTTTTTCCAGTGCCTTTGCCTGATTGGCCGCCAGGATAATATTTTTATTATTTGGCAGAATATACACTGTCTTTGCGGGAACCTGTCCAATGGCGTTGAGCATGTCTTCTGTGCTGGGGTTCATGGTCTGTCCGCCCTCGATGAGATAATCCACACCCAGTTCCCTGAAAATTTCACCCATTCCTTTTCCTGCAGACACACTGATAAATCCCACATCCTTCATTTCCTGTGCAGGAGTCTGTGCCGCTTTTTCTGCCTCTTTGAACAGTTTCTCCTGATGTTCTTCCCGCATATTGTCGATTTTGATTCTGGATAGCTGGCCGTGTCCCAGACCTTTTTGAAGGGCCTTGCCCGGGTCGTTGGTGTGCACATGGATTTTGACCAGTTCGTCGTCAGCCACCACCACCAGAGAATCCCCGATGGAACTTAAGTATTCTTTGAATTCTTCCACCTGAGAGGCGCTCAGAGGATTTTCCAGCAATACAATAAACTCTGTGCAATAGCCGAACTTGATATCTGCCTCCTCCTGGACAGACGCGCCGGGCCAAGCGTTTTTCTCCATTTTGGGAATTTCCACAGGTCCAGCCGTCTCTTTTCCCAGAAAAGCATCCAGCGCTCCCTCCAGAACCGCCACATAACCCTGGCCGCCGGAATCCACAACCCCGGCCTCCTTTAAGACTGGCAGCATATCCGGTGTCTTTAGCAGCGTATCCTGGGCACACTGCAGGATTTCTTCCAGAAACGGCTGGAGATCTTCTGCTGTCTCCGCCAGCTGGCTGGCCCTGGCAGCAGCCTCTTTGGCCACTGTAAGTATGGTGCCGTCTTTGGGTTTCATAACCGCTTTGTATGCTGTCTCCACGCCTCTTTCCAGAGCCGCGGCCAATATCTGCGGGTTCAGTACGGTTTCATTGCTGATTACTTT
>Ga0137308_101379_pt1 | contig 24453 bp, 26 predicted proteins | sample Inofrocosms_June_FD_97181 | JGI IMG/M metagenome (GOLD analysis project Ga0137308, IMG submission 97181) | Mouse cecal microbial communities from Vienna, Austria - N-Acetylneuraminic and N-Acetylglucosamine D2O microcosms_June | ecosystem: Host-associated > Mammals > Digestive system > Large... | reverse complement strand
TCCTTCAGCCGGGACAGAATTTCATACATACTCTGGTCGTCCACCATCATGGCATCATAGACCATATACAGCTTAAAAGACCGGATTCCGCTGGAGACAACGGTCTCAAGCTCCTCTGAAATCCTCTCATTCCAGTCCGATATGGCCAGATGAAACGCATAATCACAGGAACACTCCCCGTCCGCCTTCTTATGCCAGTTCTCAAGGGCCTCTGCCAGACTTTCCCCTCTATTCTGCGTGGCAAAATCCACAATACATGTAGTCCCCCCAGCCAGCTCCGCCCTGGTTCCTGTGTCAAATAAATCAGCGGTCACCGTGCCGGAGACTTCCAGGTGCATATGGGTATGCCCATCAATAAATCCCGGGAAAATCAGCTTTTTGGATACATCTGTAACCTCTGCGTCCCTGCCGCTGTCCTGAAGATTCTCTCCCACTTCCAGTATTTTCCCATCCTCAATGAGAATATCCTGCACCCTCTGCCCCTCTCCGCTGACAACCGTTCCACCTCGAAGCAGCTGCTTCATCTTCCATCCGCCTCCTCTCCAAGCTTCCTTCCGATTTAGTTAAAAGAGTGTCTCAAGATGACAAACCGCTTCCATCAGTTTCTCCAGTCCCTCTGGAACTCTCGATTCCATTCCCTTCTTCCAGCTCATCTCTTCTCCCAAAAACCGCACCTTACATTCCAAAGACTCCCGGTTCACAAAAACAAAACCGTCATTTTTACTGTCCGCCATGGCCCCTTCGCTGGAGAACAATGTGAATTTATCCAGATACGGCGCACTGGCATAGGGGCAGAACACTTTACAGTTGCCGCACTCATTGCACATATCATCCACATGGATCACCTGGGCCTTTGCCATGCCTGGCACCTGGATGGAGATATTGGCCCGGTTGGGACATACGTCCACACAGTTTTCACATACTGTGGAACAGCCAAGGCATCTTCCGGCTTCTGCTCCTGCCCCCGGTTCCGCCAGAATGCCTTTTTTCTGATAAATCCCAGCGGTATCTGCCGGTCTGCTCTCATCTTTAGATACAGGGGCGCCCACGATAGCCTGGGCAGCCTTCATAGCATCGGCCATAGCTTTCACCACCAGTGACGGCCCGGCCAGCCCGTCGCCAATCACGTAAACCCCTTCCAAACTGCTCTCCAGGGTGCTGCTCACTTTCACCCGTCCCCTGTCATCCACATTCAGGCCATTTGCCTGATAATAATCTGTGGGAACTTTCTCACCCACTGCCGCGATCACTGTGTCTGCCAAAATGGACCGGGTCTCCTCTGTCTCCACAACGCCTGCACGGCCGGAGGCATCCGGTTCGCCCAGTTTTGTCACTTTACAGATCAGGCTGCCGTTTTCTTGTTTCACTGGTGCCAGAAGTTCGCTGAACTCCACGCCGTCTTCCAGAGCTAGCAGCAATTCCTGCTCATCGGCAGGCATATAGCGTTTTGTCCTGCGGTATACCAGGTACACATGCTCCACACCCTGGCAGCGTTTTGCCGCCCTGGCCGTATCCATGGCTGTGTTGCCGCCGCCGATGACCACCACGTTCTTTCCAAGGTCCAATTTTCCCTTTTTCCGGTTAAAATCTTCCAGGAAATCCAGTGCATTCACCGCTTCTCCGCTCTCCAGCTTCAACTGGCTGCGCTGGGAGGCTCCCACTGCCAGTACCACATGATCATACTCTTTTTTCAGCTCAGCCACACTGGGAGCCTCTGTTTTAGTGAGAATCTCTACCCCCAGTTTCCGAAGCAGGGATGCGTCTTTGTCAATGACACTGTCATCAATGCGGAAATCCGGGATGATGGCGCTTACCACACCGCCCAGTTTATCCCGTTTCTCGTAGAGTGTAACCCGAACCCCCATCCGGGCCAGATAGAACGCGGCGGCCATGCCTGCAGGCCCGCCGCCCACAACAGCTGCCCTCTTACTGCTGGTTCCCATGGGCCCTATACTGTCAATCACCGTATCAAATGCTTTTTGGGCACACTCCAGCTTCGTGTCGCGAATCTGCACCGGAGTCTCATAGAAATTCCTGTTACAATGGCTCTGACAGCTGTGGGCACAGATGGTGCCTGTGATAAAGGGCAGAGCATTTTTATTCAGAATTACCTTCAGGGCCTCCTCATATTTTCCCTCACCGGCCAGCTGAACGTAGGTGGTGATATCCTGATGGATCGGGCAGGCATCCTCACAGGGAGCGGTATAACAATCCAGCAGGGGCACTCTCTCTTTGGACTTTCTGGACACGGGAAGTTTCGCCGGTTTCACATGGTGGGGGTCTGTCAGTGCTCCTTCGGCGGTCTCATTCAGAGCCTTAACATCAACTCCCGTAAATGGTTTCACGCCCATGGCATCCAGCGCTTCTGCCATCTGTTTCAGCCTCTGATATCCTCCTGGTTTTAAGATGGTGGTGGCCACAGTCACCGGCCACACCCCGCTTGACACAATTCTTTCTATATTAAATGCATCGGCACCGCCGGAATAGGCAATGCGCAGTTTTCCGTCAAACTCTCTGGATAATTTTGCCGCCAGGGAGATAGACAGGGGGAATAAGGATTTCCCGGACATATACATTTCCTCACTGGGCAGCTCCCCTGCCTTCACATCCACCGGGAAGGTGTTGGTGATCTTCACACCAAATTCCAATCCTTTCTCCTCAGAAAGTTTCATCAGCCTCTGAAGCATAGGCACCGCGTCGGCATACTGAAGGTCATCCTCAAAGTGGAACCTGCCAAATGCAACATAATCATATCCCATCTGGTCCATAGTCTCTCTGGCAAATTCATAACCCAGCAGGGTGGGATTGCATTTGATAAAGGTGTGCATCTGTTTCTCAATCAGCAGATGCCTGGCAATGCTCTCAATTTCCTGGGGCGGACAGCCGTGGAGTGTGGAAATGGTGGCCGAATTGCAGATCTTTGAAGAAATCCCTTCAATATCCTCCCTGGTCATTTTCTGGAACTCCCCTGCGTGGGAGAGCAGCACTTCCCGGCACTTTTTGAAAATTTCTGTGTTCCTTGCATCTTTCATGTCTTCTATAAACGTGTCGATTTTCTGAGACTTGATGCCCTCCAAATCGTAGCCCACACTGATATTAAACTGGAAGCCGTCCATACTGCCCAGGCCGTATTCTTTTGCCATAAATGCCAGCAGGAACCATGCCTTAATATATTCCTCCTCTGCCTGGGGCACATAGAGCTCAGTGGACCACTCGCAGTTATAACACTCATCCTCCGCCCGGATACACGGTTTGTTCACACATGCCGCCAGCTCATCCCCATCCATAATCTGCACAGTTTTCAGTTCAAAGAAACGGCTCCCCGCATAATAAGACGCCGCAATATTCTGCGCCAGCTGGCTGTTGGGGCCAGCCGCCGGCCCGATAGGCGTTTCCATCGGACGCCCGAAAATGGTCTGCCCCTGGCCCGGCTTCGCTGTATAGGGTCTGTGTACGCCGAATACCGTCCCCTTTGTATCATGTTCTTTTCTTATCCAATTCAACAGCTGCTCAAAAGACATACAACTCATTCGATCACTCATAATTTTCCCTCTTTCTATATGACGATTATACCACTTCTATCTATGTTTTTACCCATTAATGCTTTTCCAGAGTTTTGCAGATTCTTCCCTGCATTTGGCCATGGCTTCCTCCACATCAATCACCTTTACTTCCCGGTCTTTCATGAGAACTTTTCCGTTTCCCACTGTGGTTACCACATCTCTTCCTGTCATACCGAACAAAATATGTCCGTTTAGATTACTCTCATCCATCCTTGTTGGCGGGTCGTAATCCACAACAATCACATCTGCCGCAGCGCCTTCTTCCAGGACTCCCAGAGGAGTCTTAAAATAACGATTGGCTATAGCCGCGTTGTTTTCAAATAACATTTTCGGCACTTCTCCCCAGGCCGCATTGGCATCGCACAGATGATGCTTGTGGAGCACATTGGCTGCCTTAAAGGACTCTGTCATATCATGGGTATACCCGTCTGTTCCCAGCCCGGTGAGAATTCCCCTTCGCACCAGCTCCATGGCAGGCGGACATCCACAGGCATTTCCCATGTTGGACTCAGGATTATGCACCACCATAGTGTCTGTCTCTTTAATTAGATCCATTTCATGGGAATTGATATAAATACAGTGTCCCAGCAGGGATTTTTCCCCGAGAATATTCCAGTCCATCAATCGGTCCACAATCCGCTTTCCGTATTTTTTCAGGCAGTGGTGAAGGTCCTCGATTCCCTCCGCCACATGAATATGATATCCTGCCCCTTCCGGCTTATTGGCAGCGGCCAGCTCCATGGTTTCATCGGAGATGGTAAACTGGGCATGCATTCCCATCATTCCCGCCAGCATGTCAGAGCCATCTTTTTGCGCATAACGGATAAATTCCGCATTTTCCATCACCGCATCTTTTGCCTTATCCATTCCATCCCTGTCAGAGATCTCATAACACAGACAGGCGCGCACCCCCAGTTCCTTCGCCGCATCAGCAATGGTAAATAAGCTGTCACGGATATGGCCAAAGCTGGCATGGTGGTCAAAGATGGTAGTCACGCCATTTCGAATACAGGAAATCATGGTATCAATGGCGCTGTATCTGGTCTGTTCCAGTGTGAGCTTCCGGTCAATGGTCCACCACTGGCCATCTAATATATCCAGAAAACCCTGTGGATTGTACCCGTTGATGCTCAGCCCCCTGGCCATGGCGCTGTAAATATGCTCATGGGTGTTGATAAACGCCGGCATAATCACTTTGCCCTTCGCATCTATGTATTCCGCGTCTTGATACATTTCCCTCAGCTCTTTGGCATCCCCCACCCGGACAATTTTCGTTCCCTGTATGGCCACTGCTCCGTTTTCAATATAAGTATTTTTTGAATCTCTAGTGAAAGTCTTTCCATTTCCAATCAATAACATATTTTTCCTCCCTCCCCGTCTAATGACTGCCTTCTTCTTCCGGCAGATGCATGTCTTTCGGCAATACCAGATTCAACACAATGGCGATCATGGTGGCTAGCACAACCGGAGACTTTCCCAATATGGTGGTCACCCATGCGGGAAATGCCGCCAGCGCCTGGTTGGACTGCGTAATCCCCATTCCCAGTGCAATGGCCAGTCCCACAATAGTGGTATTTCTGTAATTCATAGGCGATACGGTGATCAGCTTCACCCCCGTCATGGCAATGGAGGCAAATACCGATACTGTGGCCCCTCCCAGTACACAATAAGGAATTGTGGTTAAAATCGACGAAAACTTAGGAATCAGCCCCGCCGCAAGAAGAATGCCTGCCGCTATGGCAAATACCCGCTTTGCCACTACTTTCGTAGACGACACAATCCCCACATTCTGACTGTATGTGGCTGTGGGAAGCCCTCCGAAAAACGCACAGATAATATTGCTGATCCCATAGGCCACAATGCCGCCGTTTAATTCTTCATCAGTAGGCATCCTGTCCAAGCCGCCTGTGGTAGTGGCTGAAAAATCGCCGATAGCCTGGATGGCACTGATGGCAAACAGTACTGCTATGGCCACACAGGAAGACGGCTCAAATGCAAGACCGAAATGCAGCGGCCGGGGCAGCTGGAACATGGATGCCGATGCAATGGGAGAAAAATCCACCATGCCGAAAAACAGAGACACCACATATCCAATCATGATCCCTATTAATATAGAAGATAATTTCCAGATTCCTTTTCCATAATGATTCAAAGCCGTAACAATAATCAGCACAATAATTGACACCAGCCAGTTCTGCCAGGAACCGTAATCTGCACTTCCCACACCGCCTGCCATATAGTTAATGGCAGTAGGGTACAGGGAAAGCCCGATGGCAAATACCACTGTGCCCGCAATCAACGGCGGGAAAAATCTGCGGATCTGTTTGATAAAAACCCCCACAAGCACCGCCACAGCGCCGCCGATAATCTGTGCGCCCAGTATAGCTGCCACATGGTACTCCTCTGCAATGGCCTGCATGGTGGGCACATAGGCAAAACTGATGCCCATGATCACCGGAAGCCCGGAACCGATAGATACCGGAGTCCCCTTTAAAATAGGAAACAGCTGAAGAAACGTGGTCAGCGCCGACATCACCAAAGCCGCCTGTATCAATATAATAGAGTCCGCCGGAGAAAGCCCGGCCACCCCCGCTACAATAATCGCCGGTGTCACACACCCCACAATCATTGCCACCACATGCTGAAGCGCCAGCGGAAATGCCTGTGATACGGTAGGTTTTCCATTGACATAAAACAGCTCCTGGGAGATTGTTCTCCCTGTTTCTTTGCTTTTGCCCATATCTCCTCCTCACTTTCGGATATTGATTTTAGAAACTGTCATCAAATCATTCCTTTACAGTTCCTTAACGGGTGTCTGAAACTTCATTCCCATAATTTTCAGACACGCTGCAGACAATTTGGAAAACACCCATTTCATAACCAGAGTTTGGACTTTTGAGCTCTGTTTTGTCTCTTTTGTCCAAACTTATGACTCTTGAAGCAGTTTTCGCAATTGTCTATTATATATGTAGCTTTCTTGTCAGCAGGACTTCTGTTACAATATAGTTATACCCGCGATCCAAATGATTTGCCAGCAAGTCTTCACTGTTTCAAGCAAAACAGCAAATCATTTGGCAAATACGTATGCTCTTGAGTATACCAGCTGCATTGGCTTTGCGGCCAGTACATAATATACAATAATCATATGACCGGTCAAAAGTTGATATCGTACAAATCTAACAATTCCTGCTCCGGATAAATTTATAATAACATCAAATTGATCAAAATACAATGATTTTATTTTAAAAATTTCTTTTTCTAAGATTTTTTTATTATCGTTACAAATTTTTATCTTTATGTCTTGATTTTTTCAAAAATTCTGTTATGATAGATTTAGAACAAAAAAAACGAAGCAAAAACTAACTATCGAAACTAAGGGGGTTTTACCATGAGCAATACCGAAAACCATTTAAAATGGACATGGAACCACATTGCCAAAAGCGATGACAAACAAGTTCAGAACATGTCTATGGAAGAAATGGCCAAGGCCAATAACTTCCATAAAAGTTTTCCTCAATATGAAGCAACACCTCTCACCCGCCTGTCAGGGCTTGCGTCCTGTCTGGGACTGAAACGCCTCTATGTAAAGGATGAGTCTTACCGTTTTGGTCTGAATGCCTTCAAGGTGCTGGGAGGCTCTTATGCCATCGCCAGATACATAGCCCAGCAGGTGGGAAAAGACATCAGTGAGATACCTTATCAGGTACTTACATCAGATAAGCTGAGGGAAGAATTCGGCCAGGCTGCGTTTTTTACAGCCACAGACGGCAACCACGGACGGGGCGTGGCCTGGGCAGCCAATAAACTGGGGCAAAAATGTGTGGTGAGAATGCCGAAAGGAACCACTCAGACCAGACTTATGAACATTGCAAAAGAAAATGCAGATGTTACTATAGAAGATCTGAACTATGACGACTGTGTCCGGCTGGCCGCAAAAGAAGCTGCACAGACCAAAAACGGCATTATGGTACAAGACACCGCATGGGAAGGTTATGAGGAAATTCCCACCTGGATTATGCAGGGTTATGGGACACTTGCCCTGGAGGCAGACCAGCAGCTGCGAGATGACGGCTGCCGTCCCACCCACATCTTTATTCAGGCAGGTGTGGGTTCCCTGGCAGGGGCGGTGATCGGATTTTTTGCCAACCGCTTCAAAGAAAACCCGCCCATTATGGTTGTGGTGGAAGCCGGCGCCGCAGACTGCCTGTACCGCTCCGCTGTAAAAGCAGACGGAAGCCGTGTGGATGTGACTGGAGATATGCTCACGATCATGGCTGGCCTTGCCTGCGGTGAGGCAAACACCGTCTCCTGGGATATTTTAAGAAATCATGCAGACGCCTTCGTCTCTTGTCCAGACTGGGTAAGCGCCAACGGCACGCGTATCTACGGCTCTCCGGTGAAAGGCGACCCCCAGGTAATTTCCGGTGAATCCGGTTCTGTCACCCTGGGCCTGGTCCATGCGCTGATGACCAAACCCGAATACAAAGACCTGAAAGAAGCCTTAAAATTAGATGAAAATGCAGAAGTCCTTCTGGTTTCCTCTGAGGGAGACACAGACCCTGAGCGTTACAGAGAAATCACCTGGGAAGGATTATGCGGAACTGATAAAGAACCCTTTGCCGGCCTGTAAGAACAGTGACAAGAGGAACATACGTATATAAAATTGGAGGAAAAGAATATGTTAGATTTTGAAAAAATAAAAAGTGCTGCCCAGAGTTATGAAAAAGATATGACCGCATTTCTCCGCGCCATCGTGAAAAATCCCGGAGAAAGCTGTGATGAAAAGGCTCATATCGACACCATCGCCGCCGAGATGAAAAAAGTAGGTTTCGACGAAGTGCAGATTGACCCTCAGGGAAATGTGATTGGATATATGGGAACTGGAAGCAGAATCATCGCTTACGACGCGCACATTGACACTGTGGGAATCGGAAATATTGAAAACTGGACGTTTGACCCTTATGAAGGCTACGAAAATGAGACAGAAATCGGAGGCCGGGGAGTATCCGACCAGTGCGGCGGCATTGTATCTTCTGTATACGGCGCCAAGATTATGAAGGATATGGACCTGATTCCCAAAGACTGCAGAATTATGGTGGTGGGAACTGTACAGGAAGAAGACTGTGACGGTCTGTGCTGGCAGTACATCATCAACGAAGATAAGGTCCGCCCGGAATTCGTAGTCTCCACAGAGCCCACCGACGGGGGTATTTACAGGGGCCAGAGAGGCCGTATGGAAATCCGCGTGGATGTAAAGGGCATCTCCTGCCACGGCTCTGCGCCGGAACGGGGAGACAACGCCATCTATAAAATGGCAGACATTCTTCAGGACATCCGTGCCTTAAACGAAAACGATGCAGAAGACGCCACAGAAATCAAGGGCCTTGTGAAAATGCTGGATGCCAAATACAATCCGGATTGGGAAGAAGCCAGATTCCTGGGCCGGGGTACTGTAACAGTTTCCCAGATTTTCTATACTTCACCCAGCCGCTGCGCCGTGGCTGACTCCTGTTCCATCTCTTTAGACCGCCGCATGACCTTTGGGGAAACCTGGGAAAGCTGCCTGGATGAAATCCGTGCCCTGCCAAATGTGAAGAAATACGGGGATGACGTGACTGTTTCCATGTACCACTATGACCGCCCGTCTTACACTGGATGCGTATACGAAATCGAATGCTACTTCCCCACATGGGCAATCCCCAAAGACCATAAGGTGACGAAAGCCCTGGAAGCAGCTTACAAGGGTCTTTACGGAGACAAACGCATCGGCGCCGCTGACACCCTGAAAATGCGCCAGGCACGGCCTCTCACTGACAAGTGGACGTTCTCCACTAACGGTGTTTCTATTATGGGAAGAAACAACATCCCCTGCATCGGATTCGGACCTGGAGCAGAAGCACAGGCCCATGCGCCTAATGAAATGACCTGGAAGCAGGATCTGGTTACCTGTGCGGCTGTGTATGCGGCATTGCCTTCAGAGTACTGCAAATAATAAGGCGGAAAGAGTTCAGGAGTCACGAGTCTGGGCAGAAGAAACAAAACGGAGCTCAAAACCGTTTTGAATTCGCTCCTTATTTGTTTCTTCTGCCCAAACTCTGGCTATGAAGCTTCCATGGCCGTGCGGCAGCAATAATAAAACGATTATATAATTAAAAAATTAAAATTTGGGAGGATTTTTATATGAAAACATTACAGAGCTATATTGATAAATTGAACGCATTGAATTTTAAAAATATGTATAATGGCGACTTTTTCCTTACATGGGAGAAAACGGACGACGAGATCCAGGCAGTGTTTACCCTGGCAGATGCACTGCGTTATATGAGGGAACATAACATTTCCACTAAAGTTTTTGAAAGCGGCCTGGGGATTTCTTTATTCCGGGATAATTCTACCCGTACCCGTTTTTCTTTCGCCTCTGCCTGCAACCTTCTGGGGCTGGAAGTGCAGGATCTGGACGAGGGAAAATCCCAGGTAGCCCATGGCGAAACTGTCCGGGAAACAGCCAACATGATCTCTTTCATGGCTGATGTAATCGGTATCCGGGATGATATGTATATCGGAAAAGGAAACACCTATATGCACGAAGTGGTGGACGCTGTTACCCAGGGAAACAAAGACGGCATCCTGGAGCAAAAACCCACACTGGTGAATCTCCAGTGCGACATCGACCACCCCACCCAGGCAATGGCAGATATGCTGCATATTATCCATGAGTTTGGCGGCGTGGAGAATCTGAAAGGTAAAAAGCTGGCCATGACCTGGGCTTACTCCCCGTCTTACGGCAAGCCTCTGTCCGTTCCTCAGGGAATCATCGGACTGATGACACGTTTCGGCATGGATGTGGTGCTGGCCCATCCAGAGGGCTATGAAATCTTCCCGGAAGTGGAAGCAGTAGCCGGGAAAAATGCAGCAAAATCAGGGGGCTCTTTCTCCAAAACCAACAGCATGGCAGAAGCCTTCAAAGACGCTGATATTGTATATCCCAAGAGCTGGGCTCCTTTTGCCGCCATGGAAAAACGAACCGTCCTCTACGGAAACGGCGACACAGACGGCATCAACGCTCTGGAAAAAGAGCTGCTGGCACAAAATGCCCAGCACAAAGACTGGGCCTGCACAGAGGAACTGATGCGCACCACAAAAGATGGAAAAGCATTATACATGCACTGCCTGCCTGCTGACATTACCGGTGTAAGCTGCGAGACTGGAGAGGTAGACGCATCGGTATTTGACCGTTACAGAACTCCTCTGTACAAAGAGGCCAGCTTCAAACCCTATATCATCGCAGCTATGATCTTCCTGGCAAAATTTGCCGACCCGGCTGACATTCTCAAGAAACTGGAAACCAAAGGAATGCCGCGGGTGTTCAAATAAGAAAGAGTCAGTTACAAGTTACACCCTCCCATGCGGGAAGGAACGGGCCCGCCTCCTTGTCCGTTCTTCCGGCATGGGAAGGAAAAAAGGAGAAAACATGAATAAGAAAAAAAGAGTGGTACTGGCTCTGGGCGGCAATGCCCTGGGCAATACTCTTCCAGAACAGATGGCTGCCGTGAAAATCACCGCTAAGGCCATTGCAGACCTGATTGAAGAAGGCTGTGAAATCGTTATCACCCATGGAAACGGACCCCAGGTGGGCATGGTGAACAACGCCATGATCGCGCTGACCCATGAAAATCCCAAACAGCCCAACACACCTCTGTCCGTATGTGTAGCCATGAGCCAGGCTTACATCGGCTATGACCTGCAGAACGCCCTGCGGGAAGAACTCTTAAACCGTAACATGCCGGAGATTCCTGTGGCCACCATGATCACACAGATCCGGGTGGACGAAAACGACCCTGCCTTCCAGAATCCCTCCAAGCCCATCGGTGAATTCGTGGACGCCCAGCAGGCAAAGGCAATGGAAGAAAAATATCATTACATTATGAAAGAAGATTCCGGCAGAGGATACCGCCGGGTAGTGGCGTCTCCGAAACCGGTAGAAATCATTGAAATCGGCACCATCCGCACTATGGTGGACGCCGGAAATCTGGTAATCGCCTGCGGCGGAGGGGGAATCCCTGTTATCCGCCAGGGCAATCACTTAAAAGGCGCCAGCGCCGTTATTGACAAAGACTTCGCCAGCTGCCTGCTGGCAAAGGAACTGGACGCCGACTATCTGATCATCCTCACGGCAGTGGAAAAAGCCGCCATCCATTTCGGAACAGACAAAGAACAGTGGTTAAGCGACGTATCTGTGGAGGAAGCCAATCAATATATCCAGGAAGGCCACTTCGCCGCAGGGTCCATGCTGCCTAAAGTACAGGCAGCCACAGACTTCGCAGCCTCCCGTCCGGGACGCACCGCCCTGATCACCCTGCTGGAAAAATCCAGAGATGCCATTCAGGGGAAAACCGGGACTATGTTTCATGCATAAAGTATGAATTCATATCCGTGTCTGCAAATCACCCATCTGATTGATGGGTGATTTTTTTCAGTGGAAATGACGTCACAAGCATTTTAACATCATTCCATTCCTTCAAAGCACTCCAGATTTCCACAGCCATCTCACGCCTCTGCCGGTTATCCGCCTTGTTTAAAACCACCACATACTCCATATCCCGGCCCACTCCTTTCCTGCCCCCAGCCGGGCTTTCGGCCAGCAGGGCTATGTCCCTGGGTTCCAGCACATCTTCCGGACATTTGCCCAGAAATCCTGCCATGAGCTCCGGGCGGAAAGCTGTTTCCCCAATCCGCTTTCCCACTGCATCCAGACCATATACCGACAGGACACAGGTTGTCTGCGGCAGAACCACAGGCTCGTGGGCAGCCGGAATTTTCACCGGAAGCATCCTGGCCCCGTCTGATTCGATTAAAACAGGACAGGGAAGCCCAAGAACCTGCCTCAAGATATTCTCAGGAAGAATCCCTGCCCTTCCTTTATCAGCTTTTCCCCCGGTAAATACCCACCCTTCCCGTTCCAGAATGTCTGTAAGCTCCTCCATATCCGGACTTTCTATAAAAGCGGGGGAATCTTCTTTTAATATATGCGTGGTGGTGGTCACAACCGGCTTCCTCCCCTGCATTCGATATTCTGCCGCCAGTGCTCTCAGCAGTGAGGTTTTTCCCCCTGCGCCCACCGCCGCTATCCTGGGTTTCCTGTCTCTGCCGCCGTGAATCTTCAGCGCCTCCAGCAGTGATTGATATGGTATCATTTTCCCGTCTTTGATTTCAGCAATCATATACCGATTCCCCTTTTTTCCTTTTGACAGCTATTATAACATACAGTTCTTACCGCGTGTCTGAAAATTCATCTGCTCATTGGAATTCATACGCAGTGAAGCACCACGGTCTCCATTGACACAGCAGATTCTCCATGTTAGATTATAGATACATCAGCATGTGTCTGAATAATCATTCACGCTCCAAAAACTGAAAAAGGATTGAAAAACAAAGCCATGAAAGCAACCATACTTATTGACAATCTGACAAAGGGATCCCTGGTTCCAGAGTGGGGGCTCTCCATATACATTGAATACAACGGACATAAAATCCTGCTGGACACCGGTGCTTCCGGACGTTTTGCCAGAAATGCAGAAAACCTGGGCATTGACCTTGCCAGTGTGGAACTGGGCGTTCTCTCCCACGCCCATTATGACCACGCAGACGGCATGGCGGCTTTTTTCGCCTGCAATGCACACGCCCCCTTCTATCTCAGAGCAGGCTCAGCCGAAAACTGCTATGGAAAACGGTGGATTTTCCACAAATATATTGGTATCCGCCGGATTCTTTTCAACACGAACAGAGCCTGATTTTCCATACGGAAAAAGGCCTTGCCATATTCAGCAGCTGTTCCCACGCCGGGGCAGACCATATTATAGAGGAAGTACAGGAAGCATATCCAAAAGAGAATATCTGCGCAATGGCTGGAGGCTTCCATCTCTATCGCACCTCCCCCGAAGACGTCCGCGCTCTCGCCCGTAAACTCCGAAAGGCCGGGATCGGGAACATATATACAGGCCACTGCACCGGGAGTGAGGCATTTGAAATTCTGCGGGACGAACTGGGGGAACAGGCTGTGCAGATTTATACGGGAATGGAGATTGTGATTTGACTATATTTTCTCCAGCTCAGCGGCAAAAATGAAAAAGCAGAAAGCAGGTGAATTCCATGGGAATATATCTGAATCCAGGAAATGAAGCATTCCGTCAGGCAGTGACTGATGATATCTACGTTGATAAAACGGGAATGATTGACCTGATGAATCAAAAACTGAACAAATCCCGGGTGAAATATGTATGTGTAAGCCGCCCCCGCCGCTTTGGCAAATCTATGGCCGCAGACATGCTTGCTGCTTATTACAGTAAAGGCTGTGACTCGAAAAAACTATTTGCCGGCAGAAAAATCGAAAAAGAAACCTCTTATGAAATACATTTAAACCGGCACAATGTGATACGGCTGGATATGCAGAGATTCCTTTTTGATGAGGCACACATCCCTATTTTTATTGAGAAAATGCAGGAGGCTGTAATCAGAGAACTGGAAATAGAATATGGAAGCTGTTTTACCAAAGATGCATATGGACTGCCCGGAGTCCTGGAGCAGATTTATTCACAAACACAAAAAGGATTCATTTTTATCATTGATGAGTGGGATTGTGTATTCCGAACCGCAAAAGAGAGAACTGAGATACAAAAAACTTATCTGGATTTTTTAAGAGGGTTATTCAAAGGCGCAGAATACGTGGAACTGGCATATATGACGGGAATCCTTCCCATTAAAAATATGGAGAACACTCGGCACTGAACATTTTCAAAGAATCTTCCATGCTGAATCCAGGCCGCCTTGCGGAGTATTTTGGATTTACGGAAACGGAAGTCAAGAATCTGTGCAAAAAACACGGCATAGATTATGAACATACGCAGAACTGGTACGATGGATATCTGTTAGACCATATCCATATATACAATCCTCAGGCCGTTACAGAATTGATGGACAACGGCAGCTTCCGAAGTTACTGGACAGGAACAGAAACTTACGAAGCTCTTAAGTTCTATATTGATTTGAATTTTGACGGACTGAAAGAAACTGTTATCGAAATGCTCAGCAATGTACCATGCATCATTGACCCGTCTACCTGCCAGAATGACATGACTACCTTTAAAAACAGAGACGATGTGCTTACGCTGCTGATCCATCTGGGATATCTGTCATTTGATGAAAATAAATCCCAGGTCTTTATCCCCAACCAGGAAATCTCCCAGGAATTTCTGCGTTCGATAAAGACTGGCGGATGGGATGGCCTTGTACAGGCGCTAAAAAAATCAGACAAACTGCTTCAAAGTACCTGGATGCTGGATGAGACTGCTGTGGCACAAGGCTTGGCTGCGATTCACAGCGAGACTGCATCCATTCTTAAATATAATGATGAAAATTCTCTTACTTGTACGATTTTAATCGCATTTTACAGTGCAAAAGCTTATTATATGAATCCGGTTATGGAACTGCCATCTGGAAAAGGCTTTGCAGATGTGGTGTATCTTCCGAAACAGAATGCGGACCTGCCGGCCATGGTGGTGGAATTGAAATGGAATCAGTCTGCAGAAGGGGCAATTGCTCAAATTAAGGATAGACAATATACAGACTGGCTGGAAGGCTATACCGGAAATATCCTTTTGGTGGGAATTAATTATGATAAAAAGAAAGGGCATACCTGTGTGATTGAGAAATATACGAAAGACAGATAAGTGGGTCTTCCCAAGGCTGGACGGAACCAATCGTTGAGGAACAGTATGACCCCGACCGGACAATTTTAACGCTTGTTTTTTCAGAAAAACAGGCGGAAAAAACAGGCGGAAAAAGCAGGCGGAAAAAACAGGCGGAAACGGACAGGCTCATAAAACAGCTGTGAATAAAGAATTGATCATTGTCTTTCTTGCCTCGGCCGGTGAAGGCAAAACAACCGATATCGCACATGAAATCAACCTTAGTCTATCCCGCACAAGAGTGCTTCTCTCCGAGCTCACAAAAGAAGGCAGGATTCGGGCAGATGGAAATGGAAGATCACGCAGATATTCTCTGCCGGAATCCTTCCCATCCACATAGGACCAAAGATTATAACGGAAAGGCAGTAAATCACTATAGGTGCAGATTCCCGGACACATAAGTACCCGGGAATCTGCACCTCCGGAAATTACACGCTCTAATGCCCCGCACACCCATGCTTGTCTTCCCCGCAGTGGTGTTCCCCGCAGGAATGTCCTTCTCCATGGCCATGGTGGCTGCAGTGTACATTGGGATTATATGCCAATACTCCTTCAGCCAGTGCCCGGGCTGCGTCATCTGCACTGCCGGCAACACCGCCGTAAAGCTGGATTCCCGCTTCAGCCAGCGCATTCTGTGCACCGCCGCCGATACCGCCGCAGATTAAAGCGTTCACACCGTTTTCCAAAAGAAATCCTGCCAGTGCGCCGTGGCCGCTTCCCATGGTATCAATAACCTGTTCTTTCACTATTTTTTGGTCTTCCACATCGTAAATCTTAAACTGCTGAGTATGTCCAAAATGCTGGAATATCTCTCCGTTTTCATAAGTCACTGCAATTCTCATTGTATTTTCTCCCTTCTGATATAAGACGTTTATGCGGCCAGTTCCCGGAATCCGCCTGCACAGCTTCTTCCTGCGGCAGTCTGCCGTCCCGTCACAGAGACGGTAATTTCCCCCGGAGATACTGATTCCCTTTCCGTTCACCAGACTGTCGGCAATCTTATAGCGGGCATTTTGATAGATCTCCGTGACCGTAGTCCTGGAAATCTCCATCAAAGCCGCGCACTGCTCATGGGTCTTTTTCTCAAAATCCACCAGCCGGATCACCTCATATTCATCCACGGTGAGCACTGTGGTTTCCCCGGAGGAAATGCCTCCCGGGGCAAATGTATCATAAGCCGGTTCTGAACACACTCTCCGGCAGCGCTGGGGTCTCGCCACACAATCATCTCCCTTTAGTTTCCGTTATATGTTGTTAATATAGTAACGCTGTTTCCGATATATGTCAAGAACTTTTTTGTCCAATACCTGCACATGGGTAATTTCCCATTCCACCCCTTGCATTCTTCCTCAAGAACCGCTATAGTATTATATTATGGAAGAAAAAGAACAAGTAAAAAGTACAAAAAACATCCAATTATTTGAAAACGCCCCCATTCCCAAAGCAGTCATGTCCATGTCTGTCCCCACCATTATCAGTTCCCTGGTGATGGTGATCTACAATATGGCAGATACATACTTTGTGGGAATGCTGAACAGCCCTGTCCAAAATGCGGCTGTCACTCTGGCCGCGCCTGTTCTGCTGGCTTTTAACGCAGTAACCAATCTGTTCGGCGTGGGAACCTCCAGCATGATGAGCCGGGCCCTGGGCAGGAAGGATTACGAGACCGTACGCCGCAGCTCTGCCTTTGGCTTTTACTGTGCGCTTTTTTTCAGTATTTTATTCTCTGCCCTGTATACGGTGTTCCATGTACCCCTGCTGACTCTCCTGGGCGCAGATGCCCGGACAGCCGCTGCCACCGGAGCCTACCTAAAGTGGACGGTTACCTGCGGGGCTGCTCCCGCCATTATGAATGTGATTTTGGCCTATCTGGTCCGCTCGGAGGGCTTTTCCCTCCACGCCAGCATCGGCACCATGAGCGGCTGTCTGCTGAATATAATCCTGGACCCGTTTTTCATCCTCCCCTGGGGGCTGAACCTGGGTGCGTCCGGCGCGGGGCTGGCCACATTTTTATCCAACTGCGCCGCCTGCCTTTATTTTTTCGTTTTACTTTTTATCCGGCGCAGGCGGACTTATGTGTGCATCCGCCCGGACATGTTCCGGCTTGACCGCTTTGTTGTGTCCGGGGTGTGCGGTGTGGGCATTCCCTCCTCCATTCAGAATCTGCTGAATGTGACCGGTATGACTGTGCTGAACAATTTTACAGCCGCCTTCGGCTCAGATGCTGTAGCAGCCATGGGCATTGCGCAGAAAATCAGCATGGTTCCCATGTACATCGCACTGGGTCTGTCACAGGGAATCATGCCTTTGATCAGCTACAATTACGGCAGCAGAAACGTGCCCCGCATGAAAAAGGTGATCCTGTTTTCCACGAAAATCGCCCTGTCTTTTATGGTGGTGGTATGCCTGGGCTGTTACCTGGGCTCGGATTTCCTGATTTCACTGTTTATGAAGAACGAGACTATTATCGCCTATGGAGGTGCCTTCCTGCGGGGACTGTGCCTGTCCACTCCCTTCATGTGTATGGACTTCCTGGCAGTGGGTGTCTTTCAGTCCTGCGGAATGGGCAGAAAGGCGTTCCTGTTTGCCATTCTGCGGAAAATCGTTCTGGAAATTCCAGCACTTTTCCTCTGGAATTATTTCTGGCCCCTTTATGGACTAGCCTACGCCCAGCTCACCGCGGAGGCAGTTCTGTCTGTTGCGGCTGTCCTGGTGCTTTACCGTCTGTTCCGCAGCCTGGAGCGTTAACGATATTCGGCGGGCTTTCCGGGCATTTGAAAATATAGACCGGAAATTAACGGAGCAGATTCTTCCCACCACACATACAGAATGCGTGGTGGGAATACAAAGAAAACATATATCACCTTTCATTCTCCTCTGCCTCATCTGTCAGGCCGTTCTTTTCATATATTTCCGCGGCATATTCTGCCGTCAGCATAGCATCCTCCAGTAAACCAACCCAAGATTATTATAGATATCTGCCTTAAAAGACAGGGGGTTTTGACGAAGTTTTGAGAGAAATTTCTCAATTTATGGCAGAACCTCATTGACAAGACGAAATACTCTCCATATAATTAAACTGTAAGTTTAATTATTGTTAGGAGGAACACATGGGACGAAGAAAGAAAGAGCCTAGAAGTGTACACCGGGAAAACATAGTGTCTGCGGCATCCTCTTTATTTATGGAAAAGGGAATTGCCGCAGTTTCTATGGACGATATAGCGAAAGCCGCCAGGTACAGCAAGGCAACACTATATGTATATTTCAAAAATAAAGAAGAGATAGTCGGCATTTTGGTATTGAACAGTATGAAAAAACTTTATGACTATATATCTTCTGCTCTGACACAGCACGAGACCACAAAAACAAGATATAACTTTATCTGTCGTGGGCTATTGCGGTATCAAGAAGAATTTCCTTTTTATTTCAAAATGGTATTGGATAAAATCAACATTGATTTTGAGAGCCAAGACTATCTCCCGGAAGAAAAGGAAACTTATCAAATTGGGGAAGCAATAAATGAAAAGATCAAAAACTTTTTATTATCCGGCATGGAAAAGGGAGATTTACGAGGTGATTTGGAAATTATGCCTGCCATATTTAATTTTTGGGGTATGCTTTCCGGAATCATTCAGCTTGCCACAAACAAAGAAGAATACATTAAAAAGTCAATGGGATTATCTAAAAATGAGTTCCTGGAATATGGCTTTTCCCTTGTTTATCATTCGATTGAGAGGTGTCTGAAATGAAATTATCCCTAAAGAGAATCCTATCGTTTACAGCAATTCTTCTTTTCCTTATTGTTTTGATTTTTACGGCGGTTTATTTGAAAAGAGGGGCAGATTATAAAAAGGGAGGAAAAGAAAAAACGTTTGGCAGCTTAGATATTACTGAGGTTCCCGACGGAGTTTATGTGGGAGAATATGACGTGGATTTTGTTTACGCCAAGGTAGAAGTAACGGTCCAAAATGGTGTAATTACAAACATTGATATTCTGGAGCATAAAAACGGGCGTGGAAGCCCCGCAGAAGTTGTTGTTGACAGAATCATTGAAGAACAGAAAATAGATGTTGATGCAGTATCGGGGGCAACAAATTCAAGCACCGTCATAAAGAAAGCTGTTGAAAATGCTGTATCTGTTCTACAAAAATCCAAAACACATTTTGACAAGGCAGAAGCTCTTGGAAAAGCTGTGGGATGCAGAGGGCAACTTTGTGGATGAACACACCCTGACCACCTTGGTCAGCCGTGTCCGGGGCAAGATTGAGTCAGACGGCGATACTTATATTAAAACGATTTATGGAATTGGCTATCAATGGATGGGAGGCTGGCTCTGGAGGATAAGTTGAAAAATATGCCCGGCAGCCTCTCTGGAGGACAGCAGCAGCGTGTGGCCATCGCCCGTGCCCTGATTACCAAACCGGCGATTATCCTGGCCGACGTGATTGTTTACGGTGTCTTTTACGCAAAGATTGTAAAAACTGTCCAAATGCTGGGGCAGTTACGGACGAATCCTGCAGGCAATCCTCAAAATCAGCGGGCAATGTACCTGCAAAAGATTGTAATACACGGAATCCTTCCATACTTTCAGAAGTATCAACGGAATTTTCCAGATGCTCTGTTTCGCCGTTTTGATGAATCCATATCGAACGGATGAAATCATATAAAAATTCCAGCGATTGTTCCGGCATTTCCCGGAGCAAACCAATAGTTTTTTCTAAAGTTGACATTACCTAAGCCTCCTCTATATCATTCTTGTTTTCAACAAGTATATTATCTGCGATTAAGGATGAGTGAGCACTTTAATCCAAAACAACTCCCTCCCGGTAACATTCGCGGATATATTCCCTAGACTGATAGAAAAAATCCGTATTGTAATTGGAAATGGCATCGCTGATCCACGAACCATAAACTTCTTTCAGCGTATATACTACATCGCCCTCCTGCACATCTTCAATCAGCCGCTTGTAGACTTCACCAATGGTCCAGTAATCCGGCACATTATATTTACAGGCTCCCACATTGTCAAAGTCTCCCTCTGTGATGTTCTGCATCCGGATATATTCATCAGCCGTCTTCATAATAGGCTCGCAATGCAGCACATCTGCATATTTATAAATCCTGCGCAGGGTGCCGTCCCCAAGTGCATCGACTATCTCCCCGCGTTTTCTCTTTTGTATCCGGCCAATGTATTCGATCAGACTGCAGGTAAAAAATAATGCGCTGTCATCCCTCATCTCTCACCTCATACCCTTTCCTGAATCTCAAAGTTGTCAATGCCCGCACTGTATGAAAACTGATCTGATGTGTGGGCTTGTTGAATTTTGCCAGCTCCCAGAAAGCCGCCCGGGAAATTTTCCCATCTGTGAAATTCTGAATATAATTGAAAATCCTGTCGTTTGCCATAGGTCCCTCCACAATATCATAATCATGGGCATTCCCACTCCTGCACGACACAATAAAATCCAGCCATCCTTCTGTCATTTCGTCAAATTTCAACACTTTTAGGTTTTCATCCGGCGTATACAAGTACTCAGTAACAGTCCCTTCACCCGTATACCGCACTGCCCAGCGCTCTGCCTGGCTCAGCAGTTTTGTACAGTAGAATCCAAAATAGAAATCTTTGTGATAGCGCGCTAACCTTATTTCTGGAAATTCAACAATCTGTTTGCTTCCATGATAAATAACAGTTGTATTGTCCATATCCTTTATATCCTGTGAAAGAGTGTTCTCAGCAAGTCTTTTAGGACCCGTATGTAAATCAGGTTATTTCCATGCAGTCCTTAACTCTATTTTTATGAAAATACTCTGAAAAATCATCTGTAACAGTATCTATTATAAACGTTACGGAATCACTGCACAATACTAAACTGCAAAAAAGCCGTACGATTCCGATAGCGATTTCGATAGTACGGCTTTCCAATCATTTTCTACAGCTCCGGGTAAATCACCACCTCCATGGCCTCCCCTTTTTGCATGGCCTCAATCCCCTTTTTAACAGGCTATGGCGTCATCTGCCAGTGTCCCCACTGCGTCTACCACCACATCGGCCCCCATACCGCCAGTCTCCTCCTTCACTCGTTCCACAAGCTGTTCTTTTCCCGGGTTGATCACTGCATCCGCCCCGCTTTTTACCGCAAAACGACTCCGATACTCTGACATTTCAGACATGAGCACTTTCCCGGCGCCGTTTAATCGGAACAGTCTGGCAAAATACTGGCCGATGGGGCCTCCTCCCAGAATCAGGACAGATTCCCCCGGAAGCAGTCTCACTTTATCCACTGCGCTGAGAACGCAGTTCAACGGTTCCGCGAAGATTGCCTTTTCCGCTGGCATCTCCTGAGAAATTTTCACTGCCGCCCGCTCCGGGACCACAATGTATTCCGAAAAGGCCCCGTCCAGGTCCACTCCCTGGGTAGTCATATTCCGGCACATGTTGGGCATGCCCATCTGGCAGTAACTGCATGTTCCGCAGGACAGATTGGGATCGTGGACAAAGCGGTCTCCCGGGGAGAAGGCGGTGACAGCCTTCCCGGTCTTCACCACCCGGCACACCATCTCATGGCCGATAGTGACCCCTTTCTCTGCCCGTATTCCCGGCGGGTCTGCCAGAATATGTACATCCGAGCCGCAGATACTGGAACACTCGATCTCTGCCAGTATATCATCATAGTTTCTAATATCCGGGATGGGCTTTTCCACCACCTGGTATTCCCCGATGTCCTTTAAAATCACTGCTTTCATATGTCTGCTCCTTATCTGTCTGCCTTTCCAAAAGGTTTCCACAATCTTCGTAAACCTGCAGTTATATCTGCCCCCGGCACAGCTCAGTGACGATCTCCACCCACCGCCACAGCCTGGAGGGGTGGTATTTCACAGTGCTGATGTCTTTGATGATAATCTCCACATTACAGTCTTTCAGCGCCTCCAGTTTTGCCATCACATCCTTTACCACCGCCTTTTCGTCAAAATGGTCAAAGGCAAAGACTGCCGAAGAAGGCTTCAGTGACACCACATAGTTTCTCCCCAGGACTTCCGCCATGCGGCCGGGGTCTGACCAGGGACTGCAGGAAACTTTTCTCAGATTTTTCACCTGTCCGATCACATCCATTTTGTGGTCCAGACGCTCACAGCATCCGTAGTAACTCAGCCCAAACCGTTCCAGCCAGGGCTTTTCATAGGGCAGGCAGAATTCCTCCTGCATGTCCGGGGACACGGACGTGAAGAACTGGCTGGCGCAGGCTCCCCACATCTGGCTGCACTTCATCCCCGTCATCTGTCCTCTTCCCAGCTGTCCGCTGTATCCGTAGGCCCCTGAACCGATGCGGGAATTGATGCTGTTGCTTCCCAGACATCCCAGGGCCTCGTACTGATCCAGAGCTCCCATATAGGCGTCTGTGATTTTCTTCATGGAAGCATGAATCAAATCCGGGTCCATCACTGTATTCATCAGCAGTTCATTGGTTCCCATATACATCACCACATCGTCAATGGGGGCAAACCAGAATCCCTGGACTCCCCTCACCTCCACGGGAACCACCCCGCCGAAGATTTCCTCACATGCCGCCCGGGTTTGTTCTGTCTTTTCCCGGTCCAGGGTGACCACCGGAGTCACAATTTGTTCCAGGTCTTCCTCGCAAGTAATGACAGGAATAAATTTGTGGCCGGGGCATCAAATGCCGCATGGGTTGTCATGTTATCTGTCATTGTTTCAATCCGCCTTTCTTCACGCATGTTCCGCTTTTGCCTGCTGCATTCTCCTGTTCTTTTCTGCCTGCTGGGTCCGTATCACATCCACCATAACTGCCAGAATCACCACAATCCCCACAACAATCTGCTGGATATCAGAAGCCGCACCCAGAAGATTCAGGCCGTTCTTAATCTCCGCCATAATAATGGCCCCCACAAATGTCCCAGCCATGGTGCCTTTTCCCCCATTGAAGGAAGCGCCGCCTATGACGCACGCCGCCACAGCGTCCTTCTCGTATCCTTCTCCCGCCAGAGGATAGGTGGCTCCCACACGCCCTACGAGAATCACCGCCGCAATTCCGCAGAGAAGCCCTGACATCACGTAAGTAAGGGTGAGTGTCCAGTCAATGTTAATACCGGCCAGCCGGGTGGGCTCGTCAAAGATAAAAATATCCGCGTCAGAGTGAAACCATTTGGCTATGACCACTTTCTGCTGATTTCCCCGGAAAGTGTGTATTTTTTTATGATATGAAACAGGGAATGGATGAGGCGGCCGCCCGCCTGCGCGCAGACGGCCTGAAGATGGATTATTATTTCTGTACGGATTTTGAACCCCAGCAGATTCTATCCATCCTGGATTATCTGAAAGATACACAGATTAACGTCATTGCCCTGAGAGGGCTTTTGAATAAGACAATCATTGAACGGGTAAATGAATTTATTGACAGGGGAATCCCTGGCTGTCAAATCACTGGAACCTGGCAGCAAAATTGCCATTTTGACCGGCTCCAACTATGTTACTTCATGCGCAAACAGGATCAAAGGATTTACCTCTTACCTTTCAAAGCACGCTCCCACTATTAATATCGCTGCCATAGAGGAAACTCTCAGTCAGCACGTACTGACCTACCAAAAGACTGCCCGGATTCTCCGGATGCACCCGGATATCGACGGAATCTGGAACTGTGCCTGCCACTCGGAAGACATGGCTCAGGCGGTGATTGACGCGGGAATGAAAGATGAGGTCAAGCTGTTCGCCTTCCTGTTCAATTCCCCCTCTTATATTACAGAACTGGTGCAGGACGGAACCATTGATTATGCCATACTCTTAAATCCCCGGAAAATGGGAAAATTAATCATTTCCTCTATGTATGAATACTGGATGTCCGGGATTGCGCCGCCTGGGGAGATGATCAGTGTTCCCATCTATATTGGCTGTGATGTGAATATTGATTTGCTCAGTGATACCACTGTGTAAACCTGCCCTTTGCCCATTGGGCTTTTTCCCGATTGTAAAAGGGAGACTGCTTCTTTTTTGAAGTGTCTCCCCTTTTGCATTCTTTGTTATTCTTTTATTCGGTCAATATCCGTGAGATTGACGCCTGCTGTATTCAATATTGCTTTTAATGAAAGATATTCACCTTTTAATTCCGCAAATGTTTCTACTTCATTTTCCT
>Ga0137308_101378_pt1 | contig 24460 bp, 27 predicted proteins | sample Inofrocosms_June_FD_97181 | JGI IMG/M metagenome (GOLD analysis project Ga0137308, IMG submission 97181) | Mouse cecal microbial communities from Vienna, Austria - N-Acetylneuraminic and N-Acetylglucosamine D2O microcosms_June | ecosystem: Host-associated > Mammals > Digestive system > Large... | reverse complement strand
CTACAAGATCTTTGCCACCAAGGGGACGGCGAAGGCACTGAATGACCATGGGGTCAAGGCGCTCATGGTGCGCAAGCTGGAGCAGGAGTCTCCCAATATCATGGACCTGATCCTGGGCCATGAGATCGACCTGGTCATCGATATCCCCCAGCAGGGGGCCGAAAGGAGCCGGGACGGCTTTGTGATCCGTAGAAGCGCCATTGAGACCGGCGTCCATGTGCTGACTGCCATTGACACGGCAGCGGCCCTGGCCACCAGTCTGGAGAACCGGGCCAGGGAGCTGACGCTGGTGGATATTGCGACGGTGGAGAACCGGTAGGGAAGGACAGTATGAGAGATATCCTGATCGTTGTAGAAATGTAGAATGATTTTATTGACGGGGCCCTGGGGGCTGTGGAAAAAGTCGTAGCTGCTTGTGGGAAAATAACTGGATATCGCATAAACCCGTTATTTTCAAAACCATAGGACAGACTTTTTTACAGCCCCTTTCTGCAGCTTCGGAATAACAGACGGGATTCACCATGCAGGGCTGTTCCTGATATTATCGAAGGACTGGCAATGCCGCTTTAAATATCATAGCATTTTAATACAAAGTCAATAAAAGCCTGGAGTGTCGGATGATATTCCGGACTTTTTTTGTAGATCAGGTATATTTTCCGGGAAGGCATATCCCGGATTGGGATATATACTATATTTTTGGAAGGATAATGCCTGCTTGTTTCTTTGGAACAGAAAGTAATACCAAAGTTTTTTTCTACCAGGGCGAACACGGATTCAATTTGATTGCATATACTGGAAACCATATATGGTATATTCTGCTGATGCAAAGGTGTCAGATAAAAACTTGGAAATGAAAAGTCTGAGGAAGAACTGATAATATGTTGATCCTTCAGGGAATTTATGGATTCTTACCGGAGTGCTACAAAAGGCTCCTGGTGGTTTGTAACAACATATTGTTTATCTGTACTTCTGATTGGCATGTTTATGTCTCCGGTTGTCCTTTTTGTTATTTACATGCCCATTCTGGATACGATTTGCCAGGAACTGAAATTGGAAAAGGACCACAAACTGGCTAACACTCTGGCTTTGGGAACTTTGTTTTGCTGCGCCATTGCTTGTGGAATGACTCCGATTGCACATACATTTCCTGTGATGGCGTTGCTTTGGCTATTGGATCCGGGTGGACAAATACATCTCAGGTGATCCGGTATGGGATGATACTTATGATGGGAGCAATTGTTGCGACGGTTTTGGTGGGATATTCTGTTGCGGCTGTATTAATGATATAGGAAATAAGGAAAAGGATGAAGTTTGCCATGGCTTTCGGCTGTGGTGAACAAGTAAAATTTCTGGAAAATAAGAAATCATCAGACAGTGCAAAAATAAAAGGGCTGCCGCATCAGTGATTGAAAATCACAGGTGTGGCAGTTTTTATATGATAGTTTGCAAATTTTACAAATCGGAAAATAATATATAATTGATATTTTTCAAAGGGTATGATACAGAGAAGAGACAGGGGAAATGGGCAGCAGCCTGGATTTTTTCCAGCACCACAAGATGGTGTTTGCATAAATGCCGAAAATCAATACCGGCATTCCATCTTGTTAAAATGGCCACTTCGTGCTAAGATAATACCCACAAGGGTCTTGTTGCCCTGATAAGTCAGACTCCAGCTGAGAAGGGAGGAGAAGATGTATCTTTTGGCTGAAACTGCTCTTTTGGTAATCGGAATTCTGTTATTGACAGGTGCATATAACAGTTCAGGGAGTATCCGGGCTGTTACATGTGCAGGGAGAAAGAGCCAGACCAGATACTGGACAGCGATTGTTATGGCAGCGGCCGGAATCCTGCTGATTGCCATGAGCCTTGGCATGTTTTTTCTTGTATTAAGCGGGCGGATTATATTGCCGTTAAAATAGCATAATCAGAATTGTGAATTTTGGGAGGAAAAAAGAATGAGAGATATCCTGATTGTTGTAGATATGCAGAATGATTTTATTGACGGGGCCCTGGGGACTGGGGAGGCAGTGAAGATTGTGCCCAGGGTGAAAGCAAAGATCGAAACATTTTCCGGGGAGGTGATCTTCACACGGGATACCCACGGGGAGGATTATCCGGACACCCAGGAGGGAAGGCTTCTTCCGGTATCCCACTGTATCCGTGGTTCGGAAGGCTGGCAGATCCACCCGGAGCTGGACGAGCTGCGCAACGGGGAGGCGGTAGACAAGCCTGCCTTCGGTTCCGAGCGGCTGGGAAGGCTTCTGGTGGAGATGAACAAGGAGGATCCCTTTGGAAGCATCACACTGGTGGGGCTGTGTACGGATATCTGCGTTATCTCCAATGCATTGCTTATCAAGGCATTCCTGCCGGAGGTTCCGGTGATCGTGGATGCGGCCTGCTGTGCGGGAGTGACACCGGAGAGTCACAGGACAGCCCTGGCCGCCATGAAGGCGTGCCAGATCCGGGTGGTGAATGAGGAATAGCCTGGAAGAGCCGGAAGCTGCAGAGGCGAAGGGCGGCAGACGGACAGCGAATATGAGAAGGAGAGATTGTTATGCTGGCAGAAGAGCGTCAGAATATGATCGTATCCATGGTAAACAGGAACGGATCAGTTCTGGTCAAGGAATTAAGCGGGCAGTTTGAAGTGACCGAGGACAGCATCCGGAAGGATCTGACGCTTCTGCAGAAAAAGGGTCTGCTGCGGAAGACCTATGGCGGTGCGGTGAAGGTGCGGGTCAATGAGCAGGAGCGGTATGTTTCCCAGCGGAAAGGGAAGAATCTGGAGGATAAGCAGACCATTGCCAGGAAGGCCCTGGAGATCATCAAGGAAAGGGATGTGCTTTTTCTGGACATTTCCACTGCGAATCTGGAGCTGGCGCGGGCGCTGGCGGAAAGCGGGAGAAAGGTTACTGTGGTCACCAATATGATCGATGTGATGCTGACTCTGGCAGGAGAATCGGGAGTGAAGCTGATCTTTCTGGGAGGTACCTTCAGCGAGGGCCGGGACGGATTCGTGGGCGCCATGACCAACCAGGAGATCAAGCGTTTCCGGTTTGACGAGGCATTTATGGGAGTAGTGGGGGTGGATCTGGAGAGGAACACCGTGACTACCTATGCCGCAGAGGATGCCACTACCAAGAAGACGATCCTGGAATGCACCAGCAGGGCCTATATGATGCTGGAGACCAGAAAGTTCTCAATAGACGGAAACTATGTGTATGCCAGTGTGGATGATTTCACCGGGGCGATTCTGGAAAAAGGAGTGGACAGCATGGTCCAGAAGCAGATGAAAAGGTATGCAATTGAGTGGATCATCTGATTTGTGGATGGTTGTTACTATGTCACGGGAGGTACGCTCTGGAACATGCATTCCGTGAATAGTACCCCTGCTGATTTTTTCGATCAAATTGATATTTATAGGGTGGGAGCGTAGCGTCAACATCAGGCCGCGGCTCCTGCCCTGTTATTTTTTGAAAAATATTTACTTTTGTATCAAATGGTTAAAGGTATGGACTTGCATGATCTGTTGCCGCCATTTTGTAACAGCTCAGATATCTTCTGAATTGCAGACGAAACAATAAAAAATAATAGAAATATTGACATTTATAATGAGATGTAGTACATTAAAATGGAAATATCAATAAAAAACAATAAGAAATTCCGAATTTGGTGCTGGCACAGACAGTGCAGCGTAGTGTAGTGCGCAGTCCTGCCTGGAGGCATTTCAGACTTTCACATTCAAAAGTAGAAAGGAACATTATGTTATCAGAAAAAGCACAGCATATCCTCCAGGTCCTTTTGCTGAACCAGGGAAGCTTTCTTACGGTGAAAACCCTGTCCTCCATGCTTGGCATGTCGGAGCGGACGGTCAATACCTATCTGAAAGAAGTTGCGGGATTCTGTGAAAAAGAGGGCGTTACCTATGTAAGCCGCAGGGGGACCGGGATCCGTCTGGAGCTGACCCGGAAGACGGAAATGCTTTTGACCGGATTCATCGGCAAGAAGACGCTTTCCTACGATGATCAGGAACGGCAGAACTATATCTGCCGGGTGCTGCTGGAGGGCTGGGAGAATTACACGGCGGCTTTGTTTGCCGGGGAACTCTATGTCTCCAGACAGACCGTTGGAGCAGATCTGGCCCGGGCGGAGAGCTGGCTTTCCGGGTACAACATCCGCATCACCAAAAGTCCCCGTTCAGGGATGAGCCTGACCGGGACAGAGGCGGCACGGCGTTCTGCGCTGGCAGCCCTTTTCCGCCGGGAACGGCCTTCCCGGAGTACAGTGGAAGCCGGGTATGATTACCGCTTGTCAGGGCAGACGGTTTTGTATTTGTTCCAGGAGGATAAGAGGGATCTGGTCAGGGATATCTGCCGCGGTCTGCAGCTTTTTGAGGCGAAGACCCACCAGGTCTTTGTGGATTACAGCTTTGTGATGATGGTTGAATACCTGCTGGTCCAGCGGAAGCGGATGGAAAAGGGGATCCTGATCTCAAGGGAGGAGCTGGAAACCATCTGGGAGGAGGACGGGCCCTTACATACACTGGCAGAAAGTCTGGAATTTGCCGGAAGGATCCGTTATCCCGCCGGGGAACGGATGTATATGGGGCTTCTGCTCTGCGGCGCGGAATTCCAGCGGGAGGAATTCTGGCACAGCCAGAACCAGGAGGTTATCCGGCAGGCTGCCGGACTCTGTCACTATATTGTCTCTTACCTTTCCGGCGCCACCGGCCTCAGCTTTTACGGAGACCGGCTCCTGGCAGAAGGGCTGGAAAGCTTTCTCTGCAAATCCATGATCCGTACCCGCTATGGCTTTGCGGTATGCAATCCGTTCCTGGATGAGGTGAAGACCAGCTACGGGGTCATTTTCAACACCTGCTTCGGTATGGGCAGCCATATCCGCAGCGTGATCGGCAGGATTCCCTCGGAGCATGAGATTGGGTTTCTCGCACTGATGATCGGCGGGGCGCTGATCCGCATCGAGAAGAAGGTCAATGCTGTGCTGGTGGGTGCGGGGAGTCTGCTGCTTGCGGAGGTGACTGCCAGGAAGATCGAAAAACGGGTGGACGGACTGCGGATCCTTGCTGTGCTTTCCAGGGAAAATCTGGAGACTGCATGGAGTCCCTCCTGGGATCTGGTGATCACCAGCATCCCGGAGCTGTCCTGGGGGCAGTTTTCCGTATATGTTACGCCCATTGTCAGTGACCAGGATGTGATGCATCTGCAGAAGGCATGCAGCCAGATCTATACCCGCCGTCTGGGGCTGACAGAACCAGTGTCTCTGGGAAAATATATCCGGCCCGGATATATCCTGCTGGACATGGAGGCAGAAGCAAAGGAGAAGCTGATCCGCACCGGGTGCCGGGTGCTGGAGGAGGCCGGGTGCATAACCCCGGATTACTACCAGGAGATTCTGAACCGGGAGGCCATCAGTTCTACAGAGATCGGCAATGGAGTAGCCATTCCCCACGGGATTGAAAATCATGTGCTCATCCCGGCTTTGTGTATGATCCGGCTGAAAAAGAAGATCAACTGGGGAAACGGGCCGGTGGATATGATTTTCCTGCTGGCGCTGAACTTCAATGACGGGGAAACTACCAGACGGTTTTTAAGCTTTTTTATGAAAAGGTGGGCAATGAGCAGACGGTGGGACTGATCCGGGCTGCAAAGACCAGGGAAGAGGTGCTGGAGCTTCTGGATTAGAATGAATGAAAGAATGGAGGAAATATCATGATAGGATTTGCGACAATCGGAACGAATTTTGTGGTGGAATGGTTTCTGGAGGCGGCAAAGCAGTGTCCGGAGCTTCGTTATCTTCTGGCTTACTCCAGAAGGAGAGAGACTGCGCAGGCATTTGCGCAAAAGCACGGGGCGGAGGGCTTTTGTACGGAGCTGGAGGAGATAGCGGGGAATGACAAGGTTTCGGCCGTGTACATAGCCAGTCCCAACAGCCTTCATTTTGAACAGGCCAGACTGCTTCTGGAAGCAGGGAAGCATGTTCTCTGTGAGAAAACCATCACCTCCAACAAACGGGAGCTGGAGATTCTTCTGACCCTGGCCCGGGAAAAGGGGGTCACGATCCTGGAAGCCATGCGGCCGGTCTTTGATCCGGGATTCGCCCTGATTGGGGAGACTCTTTCGAAGCTGGGGAAGATCCGGCGGGTGACATTTCAATACGGAAAATACTCCTCCCGCTATGACCAGTTCAAACAAGGCGTGGTTGAAAATGCCTTCAATCCGGCATTTTCCAACGGTGCATTAACAGATATTGGCGTCTATTGTATCCATTCCCTGGTAAGGCTTTTCGGGATGCCAAAGCGCGTGCTTGCGGACGGGATCCTGCTGGATAATGGGGTGGACGGCGCGGGGACAATCCTGGCTTCCTATGAGGGGATGCAGGCGGAGCTTTTGTATTCGAAGATTTCCGACAACCGGATTCCCAGCCAGATCCAGGGGGAGGAAGGAACCCTGGTGATCCATGAGCTGCCCAGCCCTTGTAAGATTGAATACTACAAGCGTCAGGGAGAGAAGGAGGTGCTCTGGCTCCGTGAAAACAGGATGAACATGGAGTACGAAGCGCAGGAGTGGGCCCGGGTGATCCGGGGCGAAGTGTCACCGGAAGCTTATAACCGCTGTTCCCTGATGGAGATGGAGATCATTGATGAGGTGAAAAGACTGCTGGGGATTGTGTTCCCGGCGGATTGCAATGGGAAGGCATGAAGGGAAGGAGTTTTAGAGATGGAAAAGAAACGGATACTGCTGACCGGCGGGAAAGGATTTTTCTGCTCCCGTTTGGCTGATTACTATAAGGACCAGTATGATTTTATCATTACCGACAAGGAGGAGCTGGATATCACGGATGAGCAGGCTGTTTATGCCATGATCAGGCAGACAAAGCCGGAGATCATCGTCCATGCCGGTGCGGTCGCGGTCACGGATTTCTGCAACCAGCATCCGGATATTGCCCACAGGATCAATGTGGATGCCGCTGTTACCATAGGAAAGGCTGCCAGGGAAAATGGCGCCAAACTGATCTTTTTCAGTTCCGAGCAGGTGTTTAACGGCAATCAGAATGACGGTCCCTTTTCCGAGGAGGACGAGGCGGTACCCAACACGGTCTATGGGGAAAACAAGCTGGAAGCCGAAAGACTGCTGAAGGAGATCCTGGATGAGCTGTGGATCGTGCGCTTCACCTGGATGTTCGGCCTTCCGGAGCGGGGGAAGAACATGTCCAACGGGATCCTCTGGGAGACCATGGGCAGGCTGATGCGCCGGGAAACCATTACGGCCTCCAGACGGGAGTTCAGGGGAATGACCTATGTTTACGAGATGATCGAGAATTTCCCCAGGCTTTTAGAGGCTCCTTACGGGACGTACCACCTGGGATCCGTCAATAATGAAAGCCGGTACGATATCGTGAAATTCATTCTGGAAGAGCTGGGGCTGGGAGAGTGCCTGGATGTCTGCCTGAAAGAGGACACAGAAAAATATCTGGACAGCAACCGGGATGTGCGGTTGAATACTGCCAGGGCCGAGGCGGCCGGCATGCACTGGTCGGAGACAAAGGAGGCCTTGAGAAAATGCATTCAGGAATACCGGCTGAACCGGTAAACCTTCAAAGGAGAATGAGATGATGTCAAAACAGTCTGTCCTGGTGTCCGCATCCGTGTCCTGCATGGATCTGAGCGATCTGCGGGCAGCCGTCCGGGAGGTGGAAGAATCCCAGGTGTCTTTCTACCATTTTGATGTGGTGGACGGCAGATTCAACCAGTGCTTTATCCTGGGGGAGGCGACCCTGGAGAACATGAAGGGGATCACCGGTATTCCCATTGAGGCCCATCTGGCCGTATACGATCCGGAGTTATATATCGGACGGTTTGCCAGAGCGGGGGCTGATTATATCGCTGTCCATTATGAGGCCATGGAGGATCCTGGGGAGATATTTGCCCAGATCCGCCAGACCGGGGCAAAGCCGGTTCTCGCTTACCGGGCGGACACGGCGCCGGGAGAGGATTTCCCGGAGCTGGCCGCCCAGGTGGAATGGGTGCTGAAGCTGACGGTGAATCCGGGTTTTTCCGGGCAGAAGCTCCAGCCCCAGGCGGTGGAGCATATCCGCCGGATGCGCCAGATGGCTGACCGTGCCGGACTGTCTGTCCGGATTGAGGCAGACGGCAATATCAATTCCTCCACCATCCGGACCGTGACGGAGGCGGGAGCCGATATCCTGACCGGCGGAAGTTCCGGGCTGTTCTGCAAAGGCGGCACCGTAAGCCGGCATTGTCAGGAGATGCTGGCAGCGGCCGGGGAGCAGGTAGTATATCAATAAGAATGGAGGAGTCTGGCATGGAGTATATCATGACCAACCGTATTAAAGTATTAAAGGACCGTATGCTTTCCGAGCCGCGCTACGCATCCATCGAGCAGGCAAAGATCATTACGGAAAGCTATAAGCAGCATGAAAACGAGCCGCGTATGCTCCAGCGGGCCTGGGCATTGAAGGCCGCACTGGAGAAGATGGAGATCCGCATGGAGCCGGAGGAGCTGATCGTGGGAAACCGCACGGCCGGAGTCAGGGCAGGGGTAGTCTTCCCGGAAAGCGGCAGCGGCTGGGTGGACAGGGAATTTGAGAGCCTTCCCACCCGTGCCCAGGATACCTTCCAGGTGCGTCAGGAGGATATCGACTATTTCCGCAGGGTGATCAAGCCCTACTGGGCGGGAAAATCCCTGGAGGATGTGCTGAAAAAGGAGCATGGAGCCGGGTTTGCCGCCATCAGTAAGGTGGCCAAGATCAACCAGACCGACCATGCCCAGGGGCATATCTGCCCGGACTGCCGTCTGTGGCTGCGCAAAGGGCCGGCGGGACTGAAAGCAGAGGCCCGGGAAAAGGTGGCACAGAATGAAGGCGATAAGAAGATATTCTATGAGAGTGTGGCCATGGTTATGGATGCAGCTTCCCATTTTATGATACGCTACGGGGAGCTGGCGGAGCAGATGGCACAGACGGACGCCGAAAATGCAGAAACCCTCCGCCAGGTGGCCGGCATATGCCGCAGGATCGCGGCAGGTCCTGCAGAAACCTTTCATGAGGCTCTGCAGCTGCTGTGGTTCCTGTTTGTGATCCTGCAGATGGAGTCCAATGCATCTTCCTTCTCGCCGGGACGTCTGGATGAGATCCTGATCCCCTACTATGAGGCGGATGTAAAGGCAGGAACCCTGGATGAAGGGAAGGCCCTGGAGCTGATCGAGAGCCTGTGGCTGAAATTCAACCAGATCGTATATATGAGAAATGCCAACAGCGCCAAGTACTTTGCCGGTTTCCCCATTGGCTTCAATATCGCGGTGGGGGGAGTGGACAGGGACGGCAATGATTATAAGAACGACCTTTCCTTCTTGTTTTTGCAGGCCCAGGAGCATCTGCTCCTGCCCCAGCCAAACCTGTCTGTGCGCCTTCATGAGAATACATCGGATGAACTGCTGAAAAAGGCGGTGAAGGTGGTGGCAAAGGGAAGCGGCATGCCCCAGTTCTTCAATGACAAGGCAGTCATCCCGGCCCTGGAGGCCCTTGGCGTATCCCGGGAGGATGCCAGAGACTATGCCATCGTGGGCTGTGTGGAGCTGACCACCCAGGGCAATAACCTTGGCTGGAGCGATGCGGCCATGTTCAACATGAATAAGGTTCTGGAGCTAGCCATGACCGGCGGGAAATGCCTGCTGACCGGCAGACAGCTCTGTCCGGATTTCGGAAGTCTGGCAACCTATAAGACCTTTGAGGAGCTGGAAGAGGGCTTCCGGAAGATCATGGATTATTTCATGGATCAGATGGTAGTGGCCTGCGGGCAGGTGGAGAAGGCCCATATAGCCCTGCTTCCCACACCCTTCCTTTCTGCAGTGATCAGAAACTGTATGGAGACGGGAACCGATGTCACAGCAGGAGGTGCAAAGTACAATTTTTCCGGAATCCAGATGATCCAGGTAGCCAATCTGGCGGACAGCTTCGCCGCGTTAAAGCAGCTTGTCTACGACGAGAAGCGTTTTACACCGGAGGAGGTTCTTGACGCCCTGGAAAAGAATTTTGAGGGCTATGAGATCATGCGGGCCATGATGCTCAACAAGGTTCCCAAATATGGCAATGACGTGGAATGGGTGGATGCCCTTGGCTGTAAATGGGCCGTCTATTTTAAGGAAAGACTCAATAAGAACTACCGGAATTACCGGGGAGGACCCTACCATACGGGCATGTATACCGTATCGGCCCACGTGCCCATGGGTGAGAATGTGGGCGCAGCTCCGGACGGACACCTGGCGGGAACCCCTCTGGCGGATGGGGGAATGTCACCGGTTTACGGCAGGGATGTGGAAGGCCCCACAGCGGTGCTGAAATCCGTATCCCGGCTGGATAAGACGCTGACCAGCAACGGCGGACTGCTGAACATGAAGTTTTTGCCAAGCTTCTTTGCCACCCAGTCGGGAATTGACAAATTTGCCTTGTTCCTGAGAAGCTTTGTGGATCTGGAGATCCCCCATATCCAGTTCAATGTGGTGCGCAGGGAGGATCTGCTGGATGCCCAGAAGCATCCCGACCAGTACCGCAGTCTGACCGTGCGGGTGGCAGGCTACACGGCTTACTTTACCGAGCTGGCCGGGGAGCTGCAGAATGAGATCATCGCAAGAACCGCCTATGAGGATATAAGCTGAGGGGGAAAGCGCGTTGGAGCCGCAGAGAAAATACAGAGGCAGCAGTGGGGAGAAGGAGCAGAAGGACGGAATAAAGGCAAAGAGAGCATAGGAAAAGCGGCAGCAAACAGGCGGAGAGAGCAGAGGCAGTTTTGGAAAGGCAGCAGCAGAAAGGCGGAGGAAAGGCATGGACTACCAGAAAAGGGAAGGATTCTGTCAGACAGGAACCATTTTTGATATCAAACGGTTTGCAACCCATGACGGGAGCGGCCTGCGAACCACAATCTTTTTTAAGGGATGTCCGCTGCGGTGTGTATGGTGCCAGAACCCGGAGGGGCTGGAGAAGGAGCCTGGGCCGGTGTATTTCGCAAACAAATGCATCGGCTGCGGCACCTGCCTGAAAACCTGTACAGGAGAGGGAGTGACCGCAGATGAAAGGGGGATCCATGTTCACAAGGACAGGGAGGATGACTGGGATCGGATCATTTACAATTGTCCCACCGGCGCCATCGCCATGGATGCCCGCACCTGCACGGTCCAGGAGCTTGTAAGGGAGGCTCAGAAGGACTGTGTGTTTTACCGCAGAGGCAGCGGCGGAGTGACGATCTCCGGCGGGGAGCCGCTGATGCAGGCGGATTTTGCGGCAGGGCTTTTGGCGGAGCTTAAAAAGCTGGGGATCCATACGGCCATCGAAACCTCTCTTTTCGCGTCCAGGGAGGCCCTTGAGAAGGTGCTGCCCCATCTGGACCAGATCTATGGGGATATGAAGCTGGCAGATGCCGGGGAGCATGAGGCTTTTACCGGGGTCAGCAATGAATGTATCCGGAAAAATATGGAATATCTGCTGACATCACCTGAGAGGGAGCAGGTGATTGTCCGGACACCGCTGATTCCAGGCCATACGGCCACAAAGCACAATCTGGCGGCTATCGCGGAATTCCTTTCCGGCATCTATCCCCAGGTGCGGTATGAGCTTCTCAACTACAATCCTCTGGCCGAAGCAAAATACCATCTGGTGGGCCGGGAATACTGCTTTCAGGAGAATCCCGGGCTCTATACCAGGGCGCAGATGCTGGAATTCGGCGAGATTGTAAAGGAACACGGGATCCGGAACCTGATTATGGAGACGGGGGCGTAACAGCCCAGGGGGGTATCCGGACTGTTACACAGGAGCATGAGGGGAATGAAATAAAAGAAGATGAGAAGCAGGGATTGCTTACCATCGTATGACAGGAGGATTTTATTATGAAATTATGTATCGATATTGCGGACGTGGCACAGATCAGACATATCTACGAGTATTTTCCGGTAGACGGGGTATCCACCAATCCCTCGATTCTGGCAAAGGAGGGGCGCAACCCCTATGATGTTCTTAAGGAGATCCGCTCCGTCATCGGAGAGGAAGGGGAGCTGTTTGTGCAGGCTACTGCCCGGAAGGCGGAGGTCATGGCAGAGGAATCCCGGCGTATCGTCGCGGAGCTGGGAAAGACCACCCTGGTCAAGATTCCCTGCACGCCCGAGGGCTTCAAGGCCATGAAGATCCTGCACCAGGAGGGTATCCGATTCATCGGAACCGCGGTCTATACCACCATGCAGGGCTGGCTGGCCGCCAAATGCGGCGCTGAGTATGTGGCGCCCTATGTGAACCGGATCGATAATATGGGATTTGACGGGGTTCAGGTATCCAAGGATATCCATGATGCCATCGCCGGCAGCGGCTATGACAGCTACAGCGGTCTGCTGGCGGCAAGCTTCAAGAACAGCCAGCAGGTGCTGGAGCTGGCCAAATACGGGGTGAAGGCCGTCACCGTGGCTCCTGATATTATCGAGGGTCTGGTGAAAAATGCTGCCATTGACGCTGCCATTGACCGGTTTACCGCGGATTTTGAGGGACTGGCCGGAGTGGGGAATACTATGGCTACGGTTTGAGTTTATGAATTGTAAACAATAGGCAGATCCATGGGCTGTCGGAAAATGACGCCAGTATACAAAATCATAGTGACATTTGTATACTGGCTGCTATTTCCCGCCAGCCCCTTGTGTAGTAACTCCATTAGAGTTGCTAACGCTTTTAGCAGTCCACTTTGCGGTAGGACACACCAATAATCGTATAATACCATATTCATGAAAATAGTCATTTTTCCAGAGTGAACCCTTCAAAACAACTACTCCGTGAACTGTTATCCTGATTTCATGTACCGCGCAATTTGCAGTAAAATTTTAGACGGCTCTTTTCATTGTGCATAATTTTGTGTATAATAAAATCAGGCACAAAACAGGAAAGGGGGAGAGAACATGGGACTGCAAAAAATCGAAATTACAATACCAGAGGCGATGGTTCCCTTTGTGTTAGTTGCAGGTGATGAGGTGCAATTACGTCAAAATGCCATGTTGCTGTATCCTTATATTCAGGATGGGACAATTTCTCATGGAAAGGCGGCAGAAATCCTTGGAATCCATAAGCTGGATTTGATTACATTATATGGGAAATTAGGAATGCCATATTTCCAGGAGTCAAAAGAAGAGTTGGAGGAAGATATACAGGCAATTAGAAATGTGAGGAAAAATGTGGTATGATTGTAATTTCTGATACGACTCCCATTATTTCTCTATTAAAAGCAGAGCAACTGGAAGTTTTGGAAGCACTGTTTGGTGAGGTTTTTATACCGGAGGCCGTTTATGAAGAATTGACTGGAAATCAAAAGTTTCAGCTGGAGGCAGAAAAAGTAAAGAAATGTCCGTTTATTAAAGTGAAGCAGGTTGAAGATATAAAGTCAGTTAATATTTTTCAGCGAGTAACAGGATTGGATGCTGGAGAAAGTGAATCCATAGTTATGGCAGAAGAGAAGCAGGCAGACCTGCTTTTGATTGATGAGAAAAAGGCTCGGCATGTAGCAAAACAGATGGGGCTCGCAATTACTGGACAAAAACAGACGTTAAGCCCGCTTGTAAGACTGTTTTTGTCCAGTTTTCTACATCGGGCGGATGCCCGATGCTTCTTGTCTGGCGTAGCTGGACAAGAAGATGCCCCCGTGAGCAGTAACAATTTACTTGACATGGCACATCTGCAAATGTGGATGTGCTTTTTCTTTTTGGAAGAGAGGGAAGATGTGACACAATATAACATAACAACTAAAAATCATTCATGAAACAAACTTGTCCAGAGTGTACCCTTCAAAACACCCCCGTGAACGATTACAAAGGAAGCGCCAGGTACCACTTTTAGTTCAAAAAGAACAGTTAAAAAAACAAAATGTAAAATATAATTGACATTATGAAAACAATATGGTATGATCCATATACAGAGACCAATGAAAAAGCAAGTGCCGCACATAAGAAGTTCTTAGTGCAGGCGGAAGGAGGTCTATGAAGAATCTGAAACTAAAGTCGGCCCGCGCCGCAAAGGATCTGTCCCAGGGAGAACTGGCCTCTGTTGTGGGCGTAACCAGACAGACCATTGGGATGATTGAGGCTGGCGACTACAACCCGTCCTTAAAGCTCTGCATCCTGATCTGCAGGGCTCTGGACAAAACACTTGACGAATTATTCTGGGAGGTATGAGAAATGATGGATGAACGAGTACGGGATGGATTTTTAAGAATCCGTTCGGAGCTGCTGGCGGTTGTGATGGGCATCTGTGCAGTATCCCTGGTGGTGAAGCTGGTATTTTTGCAGGGAAGCCTTGGGGACTGTATCACAGAATATCTGGTTCTGGTCGGCTCTCCTATGTATCTGACGGTCCGCAGCCATATGCTGGGAGTGACCCAGGCAGCGGATATGTCAAAGAAGAACCGGCTGCCGATGGTGATGCTGGCAGGCTTTGTGTTTCTGATGGTCTTTTATAGGATCCAGAAGAATCAGGGGGCCTGGACCGGCGGGATGGAAGCAGTACTTAGTGTGATATCCTTTGCCATAAGCTTTGTGGGAGTATGGTATCTGTACCAGAACCATGAGAGGAAGAGGCAGAAGAAGCTGGATTCGTGGTATGATAAGGAGTAGGAACGCAGCCGCCCGTATATTTTCAGAATTCTGGGTTATCCTAATGGAAAAGAAAGGATGGTGCCAGATGAAGAAATATGTATGTGAGCCATGCGGCTATGTATACGACCCGGAGGTGGGGGATCCGGACTCCGGGATCGCGCCGGGAACAGCCTTTGAGGATATCCCGGAGGACTGGCTCTGCCCCATATGCGGGCTGGGCAAGGATGTGTTTGTAGTGATGGAGTAAATGACTGGTTTACTCCAGAGCGTGTCAGAAATCAGAACCTTCCGGGAAAAATTGACAGCAGTTTATACATGTGCAGGTCCGAAGGTTTATGTGTGCAGACAATAGGGTCAGGGGAGCTTAAGCAGCTCCCTGATAACCTCCCCGGCGATCAGCAGTCCGGCCACCGGAGGAACAAAGGAAACGCTTCCAGGGACAGAGCGCCGGGACGTGGTCTCCTCAGAGGGAAGAACAGGAGTCAGGGGCTGTTCCCTGGAGTAAAGAACCTTCAAATGATGGACTCCGCGGGTTTTCAGCTCCTTTCTCATAACACGGCAGAGGGGACATACGGAGGTCTCGTAAATGTCAGCAATCTCAAAAAGCTCCCCATGGAGCTTGTTTCCGGTTCCCATGGAAGCGATCAGGGGAATCTGGTGTATCTGGGCGTACTGGGCCAGGGCGATCTTGGCGGAAACCGTGTCAATGGCATCTACCATATAGTCCACAGCCCCCATGGCGTTAAGCAGGTTCTCAAGATTCTCTGGCAGTACGAAGGTTTCAAACAGATCGACCCTTGCGGCCGGATTGATATCCAGAATACGCGCTTTCATGACCCGGGTTTTGTGTTGTCCCACGGTACTGTGCCAGGCAATGCTCTGGCGGTTGATATTGGTCTCGGAAATCACATCATTGTCAATCAGGATCAGGTGTCCGGTTCCGCACCGGGCCAGGGCCTCAATACAATGGGAGCCCACCCCGCCGACCCCGAAGACAGCGACCGTGCTGTCACTGAGCTTGTGCATATTGTCTGTGCCAATCAGGCGTTCGGTTCGCGAAAATTCATTCATAAATTCATCTCCGTTTTTACATCAAAGTCTTATCCGGCTGCTTCTTCTGCTCCTCAATCAGCTCTGCCAGAGTCACATGGTCCACTACATCGTCAATAGCCTGCTTTAGTTGCTCCCAGACAGTCAGGGAGACACAGTCAGCGGCGCGCTCACACAGATTCTCCTCATCATCCAGGCAGGGAACCGGGGAGAGGCTTCCTTCCGTCTGGCGCAGGATCATACCCACGGTATATTCCTCCGGCGCCATAGTAAGCCGGTACCCGCCCTGGGCGCCCCGGACGCTCTGCACGTAGCCTGCCCGCAGCAGGAGGGCCGCAATCTGCTCCAGGTATTTATCCGAAATCCCCTGTCTGGCTGCCACCTGGCTGATCTTGGTACAGGTATGGGGATTCATCCCAAATTCAATCATCATTCGCAGGGCGTAGCGCCCTCTGGTAGAAATCTTCATGTTTATTACTCCGTGAAAAGTGTCGATAAATAAGGTAAATTACAAAGTACCGTGAGTCCGCAGTGCCGCTCACGTCCGCTGCGCTCCCGTTCGCTCACGGGCCTTCGGCCCTATGGAAAAAGCCGAAGATCAATTTTCTTACATGCGGGCATGACGAAAATTGATCTCCGCCTTTTTCCGCACTGCTTTTGGCTTTCGTGAACATTGTACAAAAGATTAAAGGAAAAGTAAACTGAAAATACCTTTTCTGGGGAAGATATTCGTGGTACAATGGAGATACTTATCGAAAAAAGTTTATAATGCGGCGTGGTTGGACTGCATTGGAGATTTTATGATATTTATGAGACCTTGTAAGGAGGAGCAGATAATGAAAGATGGTTTCTTTCGTGTGGCTGCGGCTACCCCTGGCATCCGGGTGGCTGATCCGGTTTATAACCGGGAAGAGATCTGCCGTATGATCGAAGAAGGCACGAAGAGAGGGGTTGGCCTCATGGTCTTTCCGGAGCTGTGCCTGACTGCCTATACTTGTAATGATTTGTTTTCCCAGTTTCCGCTTATAAGAAAAGCCAGGGAGGAGCTGCGAAATATCGTCCGGTTCTCCCAGGGCAGGCAGATGCTGGTCTTTGTGGGACTTCCGTGGGAACATGGAGGGAAGCTTTACAATGCCGCCGCCGCCATCTGTGACGGCCGCCTGCTGGGGGTCGTTCCCAAGACCAACCTTCCCAACTATGCCGAATTCTATGAGCAGCGCCATTTTACAGAAGGGTTCTGCCATCCGGTGCAGACGGCCTGGTATGATGGGGAAGTGCCTATGGGTACGGATCTTCTGTTTGCCTGCAGGGAGGTGCCGGAGCTGGTAGTGGGGGCGGAGATCTGCGAGGATGTCTGGGTTCCCTGCCCGCCCAGTATCAGTCATGCGCTGGCAGGTGCTACGGTGATGGTGAACTGCTCTGCCAGTGACGAGGTGGCGGGCAAGGAGGCCTACCGCCGGATGCTGATCGCCGGACAGTCTGCACGGCTTATGTGCGGTTATGTCTATGCCAATGCAGGCGATGGGGAGTCCACCCAGGATCTGGTCTTTGGCGGTCATGACCTTATTGCGGAGAACGGCACCATGCTGGCCCAGTCGAAGCGCTTTGAGCCGGACCTGGTCTGTGGGGATATGGATCTGGAGCGTCTGGCCAGTGAGCGCAGGAGGACCAATACCTTCCCGGCGGGAGATTGTGAAGGGTATCAGATCGTCAGCTTCTCCCTGGATACATCGGCCATGGAAAAGGCGCAGGGGGAGAAGCTCCTGCGTTATATAGACAACCGGCCCTTTGTGCCCCATGACCAGGGCGAGCGCAGCAAACGGTGCGAGGAAATCTTCACCATCCAGGCCTGCGGCCTGAAGAAGCGTCTGGAGCATACCGGTGTCACCCATGCGGTCATCGGCATTTCCGGAGGGCTGGATTCTACCCTTGCACTTCTGGTGACGGCCAGAGCTTTTGATATGCTTGGGATTCCAAGAGGCCAGATCCACACGGTGACCATGCCCTGCTTTGGAACCACGGACCGGACCTATACCAATGCCTGCCGGATGGCAGAGGAGCTGGGGACTGAGCTTAAGGAGGTCGATATCCGTCAGTCGGTGCTGGCACATTTTGCCGATATCGGCCAGGACGCGGGGAACCACGATGTGACCTATGAGAATGCCCAGGCCAGAGAACGGACCCAGGTGCTGATGGATATCGCCAACCAGGTCAATGGCCTGGTGGTGGGTACCGGTGATCTGTCGGAGCTGGCCCTGGGATGGGCCACCTACAACGGAGACCACATGTCCATGTATGGGGTCAATGCTTCCGTGCCCAAGACACTGGTACGCCATCTGGTTCATTATTTTGCAGATACCTGTGGGGAGGAGACTCTCCGGGGCGTTCTGATGGATGTGCTGGATACGCCGGTGAGTCCGGAGCTTCTGCCGCCGGAGGACGGGGTTATCTCCCAGAAGACCGAGGATCTGGTAGGGCCCTACGAGCTGCATGATTTCTTCTTGTATTATGTGATGCGGTTCGGCTATATGCCCTCCAAGATCTACCGCATGGCCCTCCAGGCCTTTGACGGGGAATATGGCCAGGAGGTGATCCGCAAATGGATCCGCACCTTCTACCACAGATTTTTCGCCCAGCAGTTCAAGCGTTCCTGCCTGCCGGACGGCCCCAAGGTGGGTTCTGTGGCAGTATCGCCAAGAGGAGACTTGAGGATGCCCAGTGACGCGTGCAGCAGGATCTGGATGGAGGATCTGGAAAAAATATAGAATGATAACGAAAGAGGGATATATCAGATTGATCAGCAGTACAGTAAATAAACAGGTGAAATTTGTAAATGCCCTGGTGAAGAAAGCCAGAACCAGACGGGAGGAGGATCTCTTTGTGGCGGAAGGACTCCGCATGTGCCAGGAGATCCCCAGGGACAGGATCCGCACCCTCTACGTGTCAGAGAGCTTCCGGAAAACGCCGGAATGCAAGGCTCTGGCAGAAGGGGTCCGTCAGGTGGAGGTGGTGAAGGATGAGGTCTTCAGGGCTTTGTCCGATACCCAGACTCCCCAGGGAATCCTGGCCCTGGTGCGACAGTATCACTACACCCTGGACCAGGTCGCAAAGACCTCTGGGGACGGAGGGCCTCCGGCCCAGCTCATGATCCTTGAGACTTTGCAGGATCCGGGCAATCTGGGGACTATTCTCCGGGCCGGAGAGGGGGCCGGAGTCACAGGAATCCTGATGGATTCCTGCACCGTGGATATCTATAGCCCCAAGGTGATCCGTTCCACCATGGGATCCGTCCTGCGGGTGCCATTTGTCTGTGTGGAGGATCTTGGATCTGCCATGGATGAGCTGAAGAAGAAGGGGATCCGGATTTTAGCTGCCCATCTGGAGGGAGGGAGGGCCTATGATCAGGAGGATTACCGTCAGGATGTGGCATTTCTGGTGGGCAATGAGGGAAATGGTCTCAGTGAGGCAGCCCTGACAAGGGCGGATGCCCGGATCCATATCCCCATGGCAGGCAGGGTGGAATCTTTAAATGCTGCCGTGGCTGCGTCAGTTTTGATGTTTGAGGCAGCCCGACAGAGGCGCATGGAATTCAAAGACAGGAGGGGATAGGATGATACCATTATACTGGCTTATTGCATTTGCTGTTCTGGTGGGAGTCGAGGTGGCGACCATGGCCCTGACCACGGTCTGGTTTGCAGGGGGCGCTATGGTGGCGTTTTTCCTGGCGCTGATGAAGTTCGATGTTGATATCCAGCTTCTGGCCTTTGTCGTGTCGTCCTTTATTCTGCTGGTGGTCACGCGGCCGCTGGTGGCAGGACACTTCGGCAGAAGAAAGATCACAAAGACCAACGCAGACCGGCTGGTGGGAAGAACCGCACGGGTCACCGCAGACATCAACAATAACCTGGGAACCGGGACTGCCGTTGTGGAAGGGCAGGAGTGGACCGCCAGGACTCTGGATGAGGATCAGGTCATTGAAGCCGGAACGAAGGTGGTGATCCGGGAAATCCAGGGTGTAAAACTAATTGTTACACCATGCGACGGTTCCAGGCAGGCGAAAAACTAAAAACTTAAACTTAAGAATCAAAAGCTATCAGTGTAAAGAACTTGCAGATGATGCAGTACATGTACAGCTTAACCAGAGCTGTTACCGGAATCCTGTCATATCTGAATGAATATCATACAGTCAGACATAACAGGGTTTCATAAATATATTACAATAATGTTTAAGGAGGAGCAATTAACATGGTAAACGTATTTTCAGTTCTCTTATTTTCAATTCTTGCAGTGGTGATCCTGGTGGTGCTGGTATCCTGCATCAAGATCGTACCCCAGGCCCAGGCCCTGGTAGTAGAACGGCTGGGGGCCTATCTGGGCACCTGGACTGTAGGCATACATTTTATGGTACCATTTATTGACCGGGTAGCCAAGCGGGTGGTCTTAAAGGAGCAGGTGGTTGATTTCGCGCCCCAGCCGGTGATCACCAAGGACAACGTTACCATGCGGATCGATACGGTGGTGTTTTTCCAGATAACAGATCCCAAGCTGTTTGCTTACGGCGTGGAGAATCCTATTATGGCCATTGAGAACCTGACTGCAACTACCCTTCGTAATATTATCGGTGACCTGGAGCTGGACCAGACCCTGACCTCCAGGGAGACCATCAATACCAAGATGCGTGCATCCCTGGATGTGGCCACAGATCCCTGGGGTATCAAGGTCAACCGTGTAGAGCTTAAGAACATCATTCCGCCGGCAGCGATCCAGGATGCCATGGAGAAGCAGATGAAGGCAGAGCGTGAGCGGCGTGAAGCCATTCTCCGGGCAGAGGGTGAGAAGAAGTCCACCATCCTGGTGGCAGAGGGTAAGAAGGAGTCTGCCATTCTGGATGCCGAGGCTGACAAGCAGGCAGCCATCCTTCACGCAGAGGCAGAGAAGGAGAAGAAGATCAAGGAAGCAGAAGGTGAGGCTGAGGCCATCATGAAGGTCCAGCAGGCCAAGGCCGAGGGTATCCGGTATCTCAAGGAGGCCGGCGCCGACGAAGCTGTACTGAAGCTGAAAAGCCTGGAGGCATTTGCGGCGGCAGCAGACGGCAAGGCCACCAAGATCATCATTCCCTCCGAGATTCAGGGGATTGCCGGACTGGTGAAGTCTGTGGCAGAGGTGGCGAAGAAAGACTGATTCCGGTCACAGTTCAGATACCCCTTGAACTGTTACGGCATCTGCCCATGAAAATCGCTGCGCGATGGGGCAGATGCCCTCCGACTACTACATTTTCGTACGGTCAGCGCAGCGAGTGCGCAGACCTGTCTGAACTGTTACTGATTCCAGTCCGGGACCAGATGAAGGGATCACCGTAGTTGAGGCTTATTCAGGCTGCAAAAATGTGCCGGTGACAGGCACAGTGTATAGGATAGAAAACGGAGGGAAACGAAGATGGATTTAAAAGGCAGACATTTTCTGACGCTGAAGGATTTTACGCCGGAGGAGATCACATACCTTCTGGATCTTTCGGGAGAACTGAAACGGAAAAAAAAGGAAGGGATCCCGGTGGATCATTACCACGGGAAGAATGTGGCGCTGATCTTCGAGAAGACCAGCACCCGCACCCGCTGTTCCTTTGAAGTGGCAGCCCACGATATGGGTATGGGAACCACCTATCTGGATCCTTCGGGTTCCCAGATCGGTAAGAAGGAGAGCATTGCTGACACAGCCCGTGTTCTGGGACGGATCTATGACGGGATCGAGTACCGGGGTTATGGCCAGGAGATCGTGGAGGAGCTTGCAAAGTATGCTGGAGTTCCGGTGTGGAATGGTCTGACCAACGAATATCACCCCACCCAGATGCTGGCAGATCTTTTGACGATCCGGGAGCAGCTTGGGCATCTGAAAGGCGTGAAGCTTGTATATATGGGCGATGCCCGCTACAATATGGGCAATTCCCTGATGGTAGCCTGCTCAAAGATGGGGATGAATTTTGTGGCCTGCGCGCCGGAGAAATATTTCCCCAGCCCGGAGCTGGTGGCCCAGTGCCGGGAGTATGCCAAAGAGTCCGGAGCTACTATCACCCTGACCGAAGATGTGCAGGAAGGAACCCGGGGGGCAGACGTGGTCTACACGGATGTCTGGGTATCCATGGGTGAGCCGGATGCTGTCTGGGAAGAGAGGATCCGGGAGCTGACGCCCTACAAGGTGACTGCCCAGGTCATGGAAAATGCCGGGGAACATGCCATCTTCCTTCATTGTCTCCCGGCATTCCATGATCTGAAGACAACCATCGGCAAGGAGATGGGGGAACGTTTTGGGATCACGGATATGGAGGTCACAGACCAGGTCTTTGAGTCGGCCTGTTCCAAGGTCTTTGACCAGGCGGAGAACCGTATGCACACCATCAAAGCAGTGATGACAGCAACTCTGGGAGAACAGTGATTGTATGGCAATTCAGGAAAAGAAGAGAAATGCGCGCAATGCGGCACTGATCCTGGATCTGATGCATATTATCATCGGGATTCTGGTGATCATCTGTGCGGCCCTTGCCTTTTTGAATCCGGAGAAGAACCAGATCCTGTTCCCGGTGATCTTCTGTCTGGCTGCCCTGCTCAACGGACTCAACGGGAGATACCGTCTCTTGTCAGGGGGACGCAGCAAGAAAGCGATTGCGGCAGGAGTTGTCCAGTGTATAGCCGGCGGCTTCCTGCTGGTGATCGGGATCATCAGCGCCATCAGTATCTGGAGATAGACCGGACCGGGGCCGTTCATCTGGCCCGGGTTACCTGAAAGGCTGCAAAAGATGACGGCCCGGATCATGCCTGGGCTGTTACGGAGGTAGACAAAAAGATTTGAAAACAGAAATCCTGAAAAAATTAAAAATGGCCGGAACCTATGTGTCCGGCCAAGCTTTGTGTGAGGAATTTGGAGTGTCCAGGACAGCAGTATGGAAGGCAGTCCGGCAGCTGCAGGATGAGGGCCATGCCATCGAGGCGGTGAGAAACCGGGGATATCTGTATCAGGAAAATGGCGGTGACATCTACACAAAAGCCGGGATCCAAAGCCTGCTCCATACCAAAGTCACCGCGCAGAATCTGGCCTTCTATGAGGAGACGGATTCCACCAACAACCAGGCGCGGAGGCTGGCGGAAGAGGGTGCGCCGGACGGAACCCTGGTGGTTGCGGTGCAGCAGACAGCCGGGAAGGGAAGAAGAGGGCGGGGCTGGACCACATCCGGCGAGGATGGGGTGTGGATGAGCCTGCTTTTGCGTCCTTCCTTTCCTACAGAGGCGGCTTCCATGCTGACACTTATAGCGGCCATGGCCGTTCAGCGGGGAATCAGCCAGATGACAGGACTGGACTGTAAGATTAAATGGCCCAATGATCTGGTGGTGGATGGGAAAAAGATCTGCGGCATCCTGACAGAGATGAGCACCGAGTCGGATTATATCCGCTATGTGGTGGTGGGGATCGGGATCAATGTGGGTGTCCGGGAATTCCCGGAAGAACTCCGGGATAAGGCCACTTCCATATATTTGTGCCAGAAAGAGACTGTGGGAAGGGCCCCTCTTGCGGCCGCAGTTATGGACGCCTGGGAAAATTATTACAATATTTTTCAGAAAACGCTTGATTTGCAGAATTTAAGGGAAGAATATAACCGGGAACTGGTAAATACCGGAAAAGCAGTAAAGGTTCTTACGCCGGGGGATGAGTATATCGGCATTGCCCGGGGGATTGACCCCTGGGGAAAGCTGCTGGTAGAGACGGAGGACGGAAGGATCCGGGAGGTCATGTCCGGAGAGGTGTCTGTCCGGGGAGTCTACGGATATGTATAAAAGGGCATCTGTGAAAACGTCCGGAGAAGGGAGCACGGAAAACTCCCGGACTCCAGCCGGACAGATGTATGACCGTCTGAAGATTCTGGAGGAGCCGGGGACCTGCCTGGAACCGGAGCGGCGTCTGCGGGCCATGAACCGTCCACTTCTTGCCTGGTATGAGTCCCATGCCCGCATCCTTCCCTGGCGGGAGGATGCCAGACCCTACAAGGTATGGATCTCGGAGATCATGCTGCAGCAGACGCGGGTGGAAGCGGTAAAGCCGTATTTTGAGCGGTTTATCCGGGAGCTGCCGGATGTGGCATCTCTGGCCAGGGTGGAGGACGACCGGCTTATGAAGCTGTGGGAAGGGCTTGGCTACTATAACCGGGCACGGAACTTAAAGAAGGCAGCCGGGATCCTTCTGGAACGATATGGGGGCGCCATGCCGGAACACTACAGTCAGCTGCTGGAGCTTCCGGGGATCGGCAGCTATACGGCTGGAGCCATCGCGTCCATTGCTTTCGGTCATCCGGTGCCTGCTGTGGACGGGAATGTGCTGCGGGTAATTTCCAGAGTGCTGGCAAGTAAGGAGGATATTCTGAAGCAGTCCACCAGGCGGTGGATGGAGGAGCTTCTCAAAAAGATCATGCCCGCTGACCGGGCCAGCCAGTTCAACCAGGGACTCATCGAGATCGGGGCGGTAGTCTGTGTACCGGTCGGTCCGCCAAAGTGCGGGGAATGTCCCCTGGAATCCCTGTGTCTGGCCAGAAGACAGGGGCTTACGGGTCAGATACCGGTTAAGACTCCGGCAAAGAAGCGCCGGGTGGAGGCGCGCACTGTCTGTATCCTGGAGCAGGGAAGCCAGATCGCGATCCGCAGACGCAGCAGCAAAGGCCTTCTGGCCTCTCTCTATGAGCTGCCCAATGTGGAGGGAACCCTGGAGGAAGCAGACCT
>Ga0137308_101377_pt1 | contig 24533 bp, 24 predicted proteins | sample Inofrocosms_June_FD_97181 | JGI IMG/M metagenome (GOLD analysis project Ga0137308, IMG submission 97181) | Mouse cecal microbial communities from Vienna, Austria - N-Acetylneuraminic and N-Acetylglucosamine D2O microcosms_June | ecosystem: Host-associated > Mammals > Digestive system > Large... | reverse complement strand
AGGTTCCTGATGAGCAGGGAGGAAGCCCTCAACAAGATTGCCACCTTCACCGGGGGACGGGCCGCCGAGGAATTCATGTTCGGTTCCATAACCACCGGGGCGGCCAATGATATCGAGCAGGCCACAAAGCTGGCCCGGGCCATGGTCACCCGCTACGGGTTCAGCAGCCAGTTCGGCATGGTGGCCCTGGAGACGGTCAACAACCAGTACTTAAGCGGCGATACCTCCATGGTATGCTCCCCGGAGACGGCAAGGCTGGTAGATGAGGAGGTGGTCCGCATCGTGAAGGAACAGTATGACAAGGCCATCGGAATCCTGAAAGAACATGCAGCCAAGCTCAACGAGATCTCCGCATACCTGCTGGAGAAAGAGACGATTACCGGGGAAGAGTTTATGGAGATACTGGAAGGATAAATGAAAACCTGGCAAAACTGTATTGCGAAAATGGAAATCATCATCAGGGAAAAGGATGTTGAGTTTGCGGAGTACAGACGAAAGTCAGATACAAAAACAGTGAGGAGAAATGTGGCATTGCCAGACCGGATGGATTATGAAGCAGAACATGCCATGAACAGTAATGAATAGCGAATGATACCTATAGTGGCCAGGGGACACGTATCCCCTGGCCACTACGCACTATGCCATGTTGCCATACACAGATATATGGGGACAAGGGGCATAGTTCTGACTTTTTATAGTCCCTTTTTTATAAGTTCCACAAAGGCCTTTAGTGCAAATGGCATGATCTCATAATGGGGATAGTAAACGCCGATATCCCAGTAGGCACAGTATTCCGGAGCCAGAGAATATACCTGGATATCATGATATTCCTTCATCGTCTGTATGTAGCCTTCCGGCAGAATGACAACTCCCATGCCTGCCGCAGCCTGGGCGATGGCAATGGGGAATCCGTAGGTGGTAAGCCGCACCTGGGGACGGATACCGGCCTGAGAGAGGATACGGTCTGTGATCTGGCGGATTCGCTGGTTCTGCCGGAACATGATAAAGGGCTGTGTATCCAGGGCAGCCAGATCGACCCAGGGAGTATTGAGGATGGTCTTTAGCGGGCGGTCAGCCCCGGAGACTACACAGAATGCATCCTGGAGGAGCGGTACATAAGTCAGGCGCTTCTGGTTCTGATCAGTCTCGTGGGGGAAGCGGGATACAAAAGCGATATCAATCTGGCCGGAGTGGAGCTGCTCTATGAGCAGGCTGGTCCGGTTTTCTGCACAATCTACCAGAATACCCGGATAAAGCCGGGTATATTCACCGATGATCCGGGATACCAGTGTGGTGGTCAGATACCAGCTGGCACCCACGCGGAGTCTCCCATATTCCAGCTTTCTTAACTGTCCGATTTCGTATTTGAAATTTTCGTGTAGCTGCAGCATCTGTCTGGCCATCCGGAGATAGGCTTCTCCAGCTTCAGTCAATTGTACTCCACTGTTGGTTCTCACAAGAAGTTTGCAGTCAAGCTCTTGTTCCGTACGTTTTAGCTGCTGGGTAAGAGACGGCTGGGACACATGCAGCTTCTGGGCAGCTTTTGTAATGTTATTCTCCTCGGCAATCGCCATAAAATATTCATATTCTCTCAAAGACATGATCATTTTCTCCTGTTCTTCTTTCTGCTGTTCCTCAAATGCAGCCGTTTAAAGGGGCCGGATTATTAAAAAACCTTTGCAGCTTCCTGCATCTTATGGGAGACGCGGCATAGCTGTGTCCCTGGAAATAGTTTTTTGTTATGACCATAATTATATAATAATATTTTACAATGAGCCAGTCAAACCTTACAATAAAATAAAAAAGGAAGGTGATTTGTATGAAAACTGGTCAGAAGCCTGGGTTTATTTCCCAGGAAGCCCTGGGTGCCAGAAGCTTTTTCTATGTGGGTGGCACAAGAATGGGAACGCCCGGAAAAGAATATATGGATGGTCAGATGTTTGTGGAGGCCTATATGCCTCAAAAGGTAAGCCAGCCGTATCCGGTTATTTTTTTCCATGGGGCGGGGCAGACCAATATGAACTGGCTCATGACACCGGATGGAAGAAAGGGATGGGCAGATTATTTTGTGGAGGAGGGATATGTGGTTTATCTGGCGGAACAGCCGTCCAGGGGCCGCTCTGCTTATCATTACGATCCGGCAAATCCTCTGATTTTTCATGATCTTGAAGATCTTAAGACACGTTTCGCCTCCGGCCGGGGGCTCTGGCCCCAGGCAGCGAAACATGACCAGTGGCCAGGATACGGGGAGGCAAAGGAGGATGCCATCTTTGAACAGTTCGCCAGAAGTCAGGTGGAATATCTTCCGGATAACCAGAGGTCCCAGGAACTGCTGCTGGCGTGTATGGAGGAACTGTTGTCTGTTACCGGACCAGCCATTCTCCTGACCCATTCCCAGGCAGGACCCTTTGGGTGGAATATTCTTGACCGGTATCCGGACATGGTGAAGGCAGTTGTGGCTCTGGAACCGTCAGGCCCCCCGTTTTCAAGGGATTTGTCCAGACCCGTGGCTGGTAATTATGGGATTTCTGATCTGCCGCTGCATTTTATCCCACAGGTTGAGGCGCCGGAGGACTTTGAGCTGGAGCTGCTGCCAGCACCGGAGGATGGACTGGTGGATGGCTGGGTCATGAAAAAGACCTATAAGCTGCCGCATTTTTCCGGAAAGCCGATCCTGCTGCTGGTCTCCGAAGCTTCTTATCACGCCCAGTTTGATCATTTAACCTCAGTTTTTTTGACTCAGGCAGGAGTTCCCCATGATTTCGTGCGTCTGGAGCAGGTGGGAATCCATGGCAATGGGCATATGATGATGCTGGAACAAAATCACCTGGAGATTGCGGAATGGATTCATAGGTGGCTGGTGGAAAAACTGGAGGAGGAGCGTCATAAATAAGAGGAGGATTACACTATGAAGAAGAAAACATTTGAGGTACCCCATTCATTGGCAATTATATTTCTGGCTATGGTGCTGGCTTCCATTCTTACTTATATTATACCAGGCGGCAGCTTTGAGCGGGTGGTGAATGAGGCAGGAAATTGATAATGCCTCTGTGGACCAGCTGCCAGAGTTTGAAAGAAAGCATATTCCGGTAGCAGTCGTGGTATGCGTGTCTATTGCGTACATGATCTACACCGCGATATTTTCCTCATTGTCCTTCAAAAGCTCTGCCGCTATATTCCTCTATATGGGACTTTTGTCTGGAATTGTGTACCAGATGCCGGTCAATGATATCTGTCGGCAGTTTATTAGCGGTGTAAAGGGGATGGCCAGTACGGGAATTCTGCTGGGTTTTGCTTATGCGATCTCCGGAATCCTGAGCAGAGGAAATGTAATGGATACAGTAGTGAATTTGCTGGCAAATGCATTGAACTATTTCCCCAGAATGTTCCAGGCCCCCGCTATGTTTCTCATGCATATTATCATCAATCTGTTTGTTACCTCAGGGAGTGGGCAGGCTGCTGTCACCATGCCGGTATTTATTCCGGTGGCAGATTTAGTGGGAATGTCACGCCAGACAGCTGTATTGGCTTTTAATTTTGGCGATGGTTTTTGCAATTTTATTCTTCCCCATGCGGCCGCAACCATGGGATTTATAGGGCTGGCAAATATTCCCTTTACCAAATGGTTTCTATATGCGGCTAAGCTGTTTCTTCTGTGGGTTGCAATTGGAATTGTATTGTTGATGGCAGCGACAGTGATAGGGTATTAAGAGCTTTGGAGCGTGTCTGAAAATTGCTTTCCGTCAGCTGTGCGTCACAGTTTGTGGGAGATTTGGCCCAAGTGAAGGAGGCGTAGCGGGCTACGTTGACTGAATCTGGGCAAAATATACCACGAAGTGGGGCGTGCAGATGGCGGGAATGAATTAAAAGACACGCTCTGGCACTCTATCCGGGCAGTTCTGACAAGCCGTCTAATTACAAATCGTCCGCTCTGTCTCCTTATCAAAGACATGAACATTATCCGTATTCAGCGCAAAATCCACTACATCCCCGGCCCGGGAGGAGGTATTGGCTGGAGCGCCTGCGATCATCTGGACACCGTCCACATCGAAGTACAGGCAGGCCTCGGCACCCAGAAGCTCGTATACGTTTACAGTCCCTTTCATAAGCGCCTGATTTTGGAAGGAGGCGGCGGCTGCTTCCTTTACGTCCTCCGGCCGGATCCCCATGACCACCTTTTTGCCGTCGTATCCGCCGTCAATCAGCTTCCTGGAGCGCTCCGGGGTCAGACGGATGGTGGTTTTGCCAGCTTTCAGGGAGGCTTCCCTGCCGGACACTTCACATACGGCATTCAGAAAGTTCATCTGGGGAGAACCGATAAAGCCGGCTACAAACTGGTTCACCGGATGGTTGTAAAGGTTCTGGGGCGTATCGATCTGCTGTACGATCCCGTCCTTCATTACCACGATCCGGGTGCCCAGGGTCATGGCTTCTGTCTGGTCATGGGTGACATAGATGATGGTGGCGCCGAGCCGCTGGTGCAGCTTGGAGATTTCGGTGCGCATCTGTACCCGGAGCTTTGCATCCAGGTTGGAAAGAGGTTCATCCATGAGAAACACCTTGGGATTCCGGACAATGGCACGGCCCATGGCCACCCGCTGCCGCTGGCCGCCGGACAGGGCTTTGGGCTTCCGGTCCAGAAGCTTTTCCAGATCCAGAATCCGGGCTGCCTCCCGGACCATCTTGTCGATCTCATCCTTCGGAACCTTTCTCAGCTTCAGGGCAAAAGCCATGTTGTCATACACAGACATATGGGGATAGAGGGCATAGTTCTGGAAGACCATGGCGATGTCACGGTCCTTGGGCTCCACATGGTTCATCAGGGCGCCGTCGATCCGGAACTCCCCGGAGGAAATGCTTTCAAGACCTGCAACCATACGCAGGGTAGTGGACTTTCCGCAGCCGGAGGGCCCCACGAAGATGATGAATTCCTTGTCTGCAACCTCCAGGTTAAAATCGGTAACAGCCTTATAGCCATTGGGATATTCTTTACATATATTTTTAAATGATAATTCTGCCATCAGTTATGTTCCTCCTGTTTGATCTCCTGAATATAGTAGTGAATGTTCTGATAATCGCCCCGGAATACGGGAAGGGGAATTCCTCCATGCATCAGGGCATTTCCCGGGTATACCCGGTCATTACCCTCCATCCGGTACAAAGCTTCGGCCTTCAGTCCCCGGATCCGCAGAGACAGCAGAGGCGGATTGGCTTTTGCGTGCAGTCCTACCACGCTGACCAGGGAGGCGCTGCCATCCGGGGTTACGAACTGCCAGGCGGCATACTCCTGATTCTCCTCCGGGCTGGTCAGACGGTAATAATCACCATACTGGATGACCGGATAAAATCTCTTAAAATCGTCAATCTGTTTCTTTACCACTTCCCGTTCCCGGGGGGTGAACTGCCTTACATCCATCTCGTATCCAAAGGTTCCTGCCATGGCGACCTCCCCTCTGGTTTCCAGGGGGGTACTCCGTCCGGTCTGGAGATTGGGAATCCCGGATACATGGGAGCCCATGGCGCAGACCGGATATCCGAAGGAAGTACCGTACTGGATCTGGATTCGTTCAATTGCGTCCGTATCATCGCTGCACCAGATCTGGGGCATATAGTAGAGGATTCCGGCATCGAACCGTCCGCCGCCTCCGGAACAGCCTTCCCAGAGGATATCCGGGTATCCGGAGACGAAACGCTCCATCAGGTCATAGACTCCCAGTACATACCGGTGATACAGCTCGCCCTGGCGGTGTCGGGGAAGTGCGCCGGACCATATATCGGAGAGACTCCGGTTCATATCCCACTTGACATATTCGGTGTGGGATTCCTCCAGTATTCTGGAAATGCTTTCGAAGAGATAGTCCCGCACCTCTGCCCTGGACATATCCAGCACCAGCTGGTACCGTTCCAGATTTGGCGCCCGCCCTGGGACCCGCAGACACCAGTCCGGGTGACTGCGAAAGAGCTCACTGTCCTCATTGACCATCTCCGGTTCGATCCAGATCCCAAACTGCATTCCAAGGTCATGGATCTTTTGTGCCAGTCCTCCCACACCAGAGGGAAGCTTGTCTGTATTGGCAAACCAGTCCCCCAGTCCGCTCATGTCGTGATTGCGGCTGCCGAACCACCCGTCGTCCACGACGAAGAGCTCGATGCCCAGCTCCCTGGCGCTTTCTGCCATGGAGAGAAGATCCTGCTGGGTAAAGGCGAATTCCGTGGCTTCCCAGTTGTTAATCAGCACCGGGCGCCTTTGGTTCTGGAAACGGCTGCGGATCAGATGGGTCCGGTACAGATTATGGAAATTCCTGGATAATCTGGAGAATCCCTGATCCGTATAGGAGCAGATCACCTCCGGGGCCAGGAACTCCTCCCCCGGCTCCAGCTGCCAGCGAAAGCCCTCCGGGTTGATGCCCATGGTAAAGCGGGTCTGGTTCACCTGGTCCACCTCCGCCTCCGCGATGAAATTGCCGCTGTACACGAACGCCATTCCATAGCAGTCTCCATGGAATTCCCCGGCATCCGGCTCACAGAGAATGACAAAGGGATTCTCCTGGTGGCTGGAGGTTCCCCGGACACTGCTTACAGAGAGCCTGCCATGCCGGATGCGGCTTCTCTGCATGGTCCGTTCCATGGCATGGCGCCCGTAGAAGGTGATCATATCCAGATTATCCCGCCCAAAATCCAGACAGCAGGACAGGGCCTTGTGCAGGCATACGGTCTCTTTTTCCGGATTCACGATCCGGCAGGCCCGGGTGATCACATCCTCCTTTTCCAGGACACCGTAATACAAGATGACCTTTAGGCCGGAGTAAGGATCCCTTAAGCGGATTTCAAGTGTCTGGGCTTCTTCCTCAGATGCCCAGACAGCCGGGAGACCGGAGAGACTGTATTTCCCTTTATAAATGCTGTGGGAATCATAGAGCAGTTCCGTGGTCTGGCTTCCGTCCCCATACTCAGCGTGAAGGCAGCAGGCCCTATAGTCCCCGGCTCCGAAGGCAGAGTATTCCTGGGGATAGGTATCCAGGGAGTAAGCACGGTCTTCGCGGGCCGCATAAGGCGGCCCGGAGAATCCCCGGTCAATCCCTCTGACCAGATAGGACAGGTCAGCGTGCTCTACTTTGTTCCCATAGTAGGTATGGAGCAGATGTCCATAGGCACTGACCTTCATCTGCCAGGTGGAATGTTCTGTATGAATGGTAAATGTGTTATCAGCTGTATCATATATAATTGCCATGTTTTTACCTCCATGTCTGGCAGGAGCTGCGGGATGCGGGGCTGCTGCAAAGGCAGCACCAGACAGCTACAGCTTGCCGCCAGAAGTAGCGATTCCTTCAATAAACTGTTTCTGGAAAATGATATACAGCACTACCATGGGGATGCAGGCCAGCAGGGATGCTGCCATCAGCTCCGGGTAGTTTGCCGCGAACTGTCCCTGCAGCTTGGCAAGTGCGGAAGACAGGGGCATGGCATTCTGGTCGGGGTTGGCAATCAAAGGCCACATGAGATCCTTGTATCCGAACAGCGCGGTGAAAATGCCAAGGGCGATCATCCCTGACCGGGACAGGGGGGCCATGATGTAGAAAAATGTCTGCGGAATATTACATCCGTCCAGCTTGGCAGCTTCCTCCAGATCCTTGGGCAGGGCCATATAGGACTGTCTGAGAAGGAAGGTTCCAAAGGCAGTGACCAGACCCGGGAAGATCAGGGAAAAGGTGGTGTTTAACAGCCCCATCTTACTGATCATCAAATACTGGGGGATGATGAAGATCTGGACCGGTACCATCATCTGGAACATAACCAGGGCAAAGCAGAGCTTTTTCCCCCCTGAATTCCAGGCGTCCCAGAGCGTAGCCGGCCAGGGACGCGGTGACGACGGCGAAGACCACCCGGCCAAAGATCATGAGGATCGTGTTCAGGTACAGCCTTCCGAAATTCATCTTTCCGGACACAGAAGAGAAGGCGTCCGTACGCCAGGTTTTCGGGAAGATCACAAAGGGGTCGATCTGCGTGGCCTCGGTTGCGGATTTAAACGCAGTCAGGATCATCCAGGCGAAGGGAACCAGCATTACCATGGCACCAAGGATGAGAACTGCGTGCAGAAGTATTCTGCTGGATGGTTTACTTTCTTTCATGTCGCTTCCCTCCTAATTGTAGGTGACCCATTTTTTCTGGGCCGCATTCTGGATGACCGTAAGGATCATGATGATCAGCAGGAGCAGTACTACGATGGCGGAGCCATAGCCCTGATTGCTTTCGATAAAGGAATACTTGTAAAACAGATATACCAGGGACTGGGTCCGGGGCAGAGCCGGATTGGACCGGTCGATCATCATATAGATAACGTCAAATACCTGCATGGCCGCGATGATCCGGGTGGTGGTCACGAAGAACATGGTGGGGGAGATCAGCGGCAGCGTGATGGAGAAAAACTGACGGACAGGGCCGGCGCCGTCAATCTCGGCAGCTTCATAATAATCCCCAGGTATTTCCTGAAGTCCGGCCAGGAACAGTACCATATTGTATCCGATCACAGACCAGATGCCCACGATAGCCACAGAGACCAGGGCAAGGTTCGGGTTGGAAATCCAGTTGATGCTTCCCAGTCCTATGGTCCTGAGCATATGGTTGAGAAGACCGAATTCCGAGTTGTACAGCCATCTCCATACCATGGCTACAGCAGCCGGCGCCGCCACCATAGGCAGGAAATAGATGGTCCGGTATACGGAGCGGCCACGTATCTTCCGGTTCAGCAGCGCCGCAAGGACCATGGAGATGGCGATGGAGATAGGAACCTCAAGGATCGCGTAGACAAAGGTGTTCACCAGGGACTGCCATACCTGGCTGTCTCCCAGCATCTCCAGATAGTTTTCCAGGCCTACAAAACGGTTTCCCCGGCCAAAGGCCCCTACCTGGAAGAAGCTTTTGTAGATGGTCTGGAAGATGGGAATGATGTTCAGTACCAGGAGTCCGGCCAGTGTGGGTGCAAAGAATACCCATCCCCAGAAAAATTCCTTGTTTCTCTGTTTCTTTTCAGCGGTTTTCTTTTTATCTGCCATTATGGATCCTCCTACTGTTCCTTTGCCAGGGAGTCGTTCATCTGTGCGGCGATCTCCTGACAGGTGTCAGCCATGGTCCTGGTGCCGTCCCATGCCTTTACCAGCATCTCCTGGGACATGTTTTCCCAGACCACGGTGTCCGCGGAATAAGGGCGGATTACAATCTCATCCCGCATGTCAATGTAAGCCTGAAGGTTAAACGGTTCATTCTTTTTAATGAATCCGTCGGAGGTTCCCTGGCAGGCAGACATGGTTACACCCAGATCTGCCTGTTTTTTCTGGGCTTCCCCGGAGCTGAGGTATTCCAGAAGCTTCCAGGCATTTTCGGTATTTGATCCTTCGGCCGCGGCCGCCCAGCCAAGTCCGTTGTAGATGGAGATCCGGTGTCCGTCCTTTTGGGGAAGAACCGCCACATCACAGTTGGCCAGGACATATTCATTGCTGAATAGGTCTGACTGCCAGGAGCCGAACATGCACATGGCCACTTTGCCGGATTCAAATAAAGCCAGAGGTTCATTTTCCGCGATGGTGGTGTAGGGCGGCATGGAGCCGTCGCTGATCAGATCCTCTATGTACTCCATGGCCTCAATGGTCCTGGGATCATCCCACCCGGATTTTGTTTTGTCATCACTGATGATAGTTCCGCCCCAATCGTAGATCAGGTTGTAGTAGGTTTCCTGGTTGGACTTGGGACTGAAGACGGTTCCGTACCGGCTGCCGTCGGCTTTGGTCAGGGCTTTGGCGGCTTCCCGGAAGGTGTCCCAGGTCCAGGTCTCATCCGGATAGGCGATCTCTGCCTCATCAAAGGCGGTCTTGTTGTACCATAGGGCTACGGTGTCCACATCCTTGGGGATGGCTGTCTGTTTTCCGTCTTTGTTCTGGTAGAGCTTTACCAGCTCTTCCGGGTATTTGGACATATCGGCGATTTCACTGGAGGCAATGAGGTCAGACAGATCCAGCAGAAGGTCATATTCTGCATATTTGGCTGCCTGGTCGGAATGCATCCAGAAAACATCCGGCAGTGTCCCGCCGGTGGCTCCTGCTTCCATCATGGTCCAGTACTGGTCCCAGGGCGTGACCTGGATCTTCACCCCGATTCCGGTCTGTGCGGTAAAGTCTTCCATGATCTCTTTAAGGCCAGGTTCCTGGTAGGTGTCCCAGATGGCAACTGTCAGCTCCCCGGAGCTGTCAGATGTGTTCCCAGATCCGGAGCTCCCCTCACAGGCGGTCAGGCCCATAGCCATCATCCCTGCCATTACCAATGCGACAATACGTCTGGTTTGTTTCATTTTTATTGCCCCTCGCTTTCCTGATTCGGTATATTATTGTTTGAAGTGAAAAAATGAGCTCATTTTGTGACGTGGAAAATCCCGGGTCTGGATACAGCCCTACCAGTCTGCCAGATGGCAGAAAAACCAGGTATTTTAAAGGATTTTCCCATCAGATGATTTGTATTCTATCACGTCGCCCGGGAATAATACATACTTCTGTGTTGGCTCATTCATGCCATTTTGTTGCTTTTTCAATATATATTGACATAAGGACACAAAATGGTATATATTGAGAGCAGAGGCAACAGTTCAGGGGGGCTCTGAACTGTTGCGGGCAGATATCCCTTATGTCACGGCAGGGCGTGGGGGGATCCGGCAGCTCCGGTACCATAGGAATGTCTGGCCGGGAGCCCATGATGGAAATTGGAGGGACTGGTTCCATGAAAAACTATTTGTTTCTGGGAAAGGAATATTTTGATATCACGATTTACCAGTATGGGTCTGAGCAGTGTGTTCCCTGCCATGCCTTCGGACCAGGTATGCGCAACCATTACCTGATTCACTGCATTCTTTCGGGATCAGGTACGTATAGGAGCAATTATCAGAATAAGACAGCCGAATACCATCTGCACGCAGGGCAGGTATTTCTGATTGAGCCGGATCATCTGGTTCACTACTATGCTGACCAGAAGGATCCCTGGGAATATATGTGGATCGAATTTGACGGCTTGAAGGCCAGAGAGTATCTGACCGAAGCAGGACTCAGCCAGGGAGCGCCCATTTACCATGCTGTTTCCCGGGAAGGGCAGCAGGAGCTGTTCGGGCATCTGCAGTATCTGGTGGAGCATCCGGAGCTTCTGCCGTCGGAGGTGGTGGGCTATACCTATCTGTTCTTTGGCGCCCTGATTCGCAGCTCCCGCAGCCGCAAGGAGCTGCCCAAAAACAATATCCAGGATTTCTATATCCAGTCCACGGTGGATTTTATCGAGAATCATTATATGAATGAGATATCAGTGGAGGATATGGCCCGGAACCTGGGGCTGAACCGCAGCTATTTCAGCAAGATATTCAAGAAGGTGACCCAGAAAAGCCCCCAGGATTTCCTGATCCAGTATAGGATCAATAAGGCCTGTGAGCTTTTGAGGTCCACCAGGCTCCCTATCCTCCAGATCGCCCATCTGGTGGGATATTATAACCAGTTCCATTTTACCCGTGCATTCAAAAAGCTGATGGACATGCCGCCCCAGGAGTGGCGGAAGCAGAACCGCAACAGTTCAGGGGGTATCTGAACTGTTACTTGCGAACCGTGTGCGGCAACAAACCCTTTCACGCGTAGGTTGACTTACAAAGATATTTTGAGTAAAATCTAAAGTAAGACTTTGGATTTGCATAAATTTACGGAAAGGAGATCTGTCTATGTACTATGAAAGAACTCTGGAACCAGTTATACGAAACATAAATGAGACCTTTCCGGTGCTGCTGGTCACCGGACCAAGGCAGGTGGGGAAGACGACTCTGCTGGAGAAACTGGCAGAGCCTGGGAGAAAAAGGATTTCCCTGGACAATCCTACGGTCAGAGTCCTGGCAAAGACAGAACCGGAGCTGTTTTTACAGCGCTATGGGCCTCCGGTCCTGATTGATGAGGTGCAGTACGCGCCGGAATTATTTCCCTATATTAAGGGGATCGTTGATCAGCGGAAGCGGACGGGAGACTTCTGGATCACGGGTTCCCAGATGTTTCAGATGATGAAAAATGTCACGGAGACCCTGGCTGGCCGTGTGGGTATTGTGCCTATGCTGGGATTGTCCAACAGTGAGATCCAGGGGACACATCTGCCGCCTTTTGAAGTGAATGCCATGAAGCTGATGAGCCGGATGGAACGGGCAAAGCCTATGTCTCTTGTCCATGTTTTTGAGCGCATCTATAAGGGCTCTATGCCCAGGCTGTATGAACTGGAAGGGGTGAACCAGGAGCTGTATTTTGAGTCTTATCTGGACACTTATATCACCCGTGATATCCGGAACCTGGAACAGGTGGGTGATGAGATCACGTATATCAATTTTATTAAAATTGTCGCGGCCCGCACGGCAACCAATGTGAATTATGAGGCTCTGGCACAGGAAGCCGGGATTTCTGCTCCCACTGCCAAGCGGTGGCTGTCGATTCTGGTTTCCTGCGGAATCGTCCTGCTGGTTTCGCCCTATTTTAACAATGCCTTAAAACGTGTGATCAAAGCACCGAGGATGTATTTTCTGGATACCGGACTTTGTGCCCATCTCATGGGCTGGGGAAGTCCGGAGGTTCTGGAAAACAGCGCTATGTCCGGGGCATTTTTTGAAACATGGGTTGTTTCGGAAATCTATAAAAGCTATCTGAATGCGGGGAAACGGCCTCCCCTTTATTTCTACCGGGACAGCAATAAAAAGGAAATTGACCTGATCATCTGCCAGAATGGGACTGTCTATCCCATAGAGATCAAAAAGGGCGCGGCCCCTAAAAATGCGGCAAGAAATTTTTCGGTGCTTTCTCCGGTTGAGACTGTAAATGACTCTCTGGAAGACCCGCGGGAACCGGCGGGACCGGAGACAAGGGTCGGAACCGGGGCAGTGGTCTGTCTGGCCTCTGATCTTCTTCCGGTGGACCGGAAGAACTGGTATGTCCCGGCCTGGGCGGTATAGTGTGATAATTTGTTCCTGTTATACCGGAACTGTCACGTGGAGGTGAGAATATATGAATTTCCAGCAGCTGAAATATTTCAGGACCGTATATGAGTGCAGAAATATGACCCGGGCGGCTGAACGGCTTCACGTTTCCCAGCCGGCAGTTTCGGCTGCCCTAAAGGAGCTGGAAGCGGAACTGGGCGCTCCCCTTTTCGTCCGCCAGAACCGGGGAATCGTGGCTACGGAGGAAGGGATGGTATTCTATGGGCAGGCGTGCAGGATGCTGGCCCAGTGTGACAGCGCCAGACAGATTGTGCGGGAGGTGACGGAAGGGAAAACCCAGATCCGGCTGGGAATGGTGCCGATGATCGGAAATGTTCTTTTTCCCAAAATCTATCAGAAAATGTCCGGGGCTTATCCGGAGATCTCTCTGGATATTCTGGAAGGGAACAGCTATGAGGTCATAAAACGTCTGGAGGAAGGGCAGGTGGAGCTGGCTATCGTGCCGGAGGGTGTGGACTGTCCGGGCATGGCCAGACGGGAAATCTACAGGACACGGATCGTATTTGCCATCAGGGCTGACCATCCGCTGGCCCGGTCAGAGACCCTGGATATCCGGCAGCTTGCGGATGTACCGCTGGCTGTTTACCGGAAAGGATATATCTATAGCCAGAATATCGGGCGTGTCTTTGAACAGTATGGGATTTCGGCCCGGGTAGTGGCCCAGACCACCAGCTTTGTGACCATCAGGACCATGATTGATTGCGGCGCTGCAGGCGGATTTCTGGCAGAGGAGATCTGTGAAGGCGAGTGCGGGATCCGGACATTCGCATTTCCGGAATTGCCGCCTTTTCCTATTTACCTGTTCTGGAAGCAGGATGAGTATCTGTCTGGTGCAGCACGGAAATTTCTGAAATGCTGCCGGGAGCTGTAGCCTGAAATAAAGAAAATTTATCGAACATAAAAAATAAGGATTTTACTTTGTACCCAGATACTGATATTATAAATATAGTAGAAACCTGCTCTAAAAGCTTGTAAGAGGAGTCTTTCAGCAGCAGGTTTTACCGTCATAAGGAGGAGCTTTCATGAATTTTACTTATGGTTATGCAAAAGAAACCCGGTGTTTTTCTGTGCCGGATGAGAATCTGCTTTGTGAGGTGACCCAGAACCCGGTTCATGTAGAGGTGACAGGTGCCGGGGCCGTGCAGGATGCCCTGAAGCATCCCATTGGCACCCCCAGGCTGGGGGAACTGGTTCGTCCGGGCCAGAAGATTGTGATCATCACCAGCGATATTACAAGACCCTGTCCATCCCATGTGATTTTGCCGGAGCTGCTTAGAGAGCTGTCGGAGGCCGGAGTGCGGGATGAACAGATCACGGTGGTATTCGCCCTGGGAAGCCACCGGGTACATACCGCAGAGGAACAGCGGAAGCTGGTGGGAGAGGAAGTATACGACCGGGTGAGGTGTGTGGATTCGGCCAAAGAAGGCTTTGTCCATGTGGGGGTTACCTCGTCGGGGACGCCGGTAGATATCGATCCGGTGGTGGCTGAGGCGGACATAAGGATCTGTGTGGGCAATATTGAGTTTCACTACTTTGCGGGCTACAGCGGAGGTGCAAAAGCCATCATGCCAGGGGTATCCACCCGGGCTGCCATCCAGGAGAACCACAGCCGGATGGTTCTTGAGGAGGCAAAGGCAGGAAACCTGCTGGGCAATCCCCTGCGCCAGGATATTGAAGAGGCGGCTGCCATGGTAGGGGTTGATTTCATTCTCAATATGGTGCTGGACGAGGAGAAACAGATTGTCAGGGCGGTTGCCGGAGACCTGCGCAAGGCCCATGAGGCAGGCTGCGCGTTTCTGGACCAGCTTTACAAGATCCGGATTCCGGACCGGGCAGATATTGTTATCACTACACCGGGCGGCTTTCCAAAGGATATTAATCTGTATCAGGCCCAGAAGGCCCTGGACAATGCAAAGCATGCGGTTCGTGAGGGCGGAATCATCATTCTGGCTGCATCCTGCGGGGAAGGGCTTGGCGAGGGCGTCTTTGAGCGGTGGATGCTGGAATCCCAGTCGCCGGATGCCATGATTGAACGGATCAGCCGGGACTTTCAGCTGGGTGGGCATAAGGCGGCAGCCATCGGCATGGTGCTGAAAAAAAGCCGGATCTTTCTTGTATCGGATCTGGAGGATCATTTTGTGCGCAGCATTTTTCTGGAGCCGTTTCCCTCTGTGGATGCGGCGCTGGCAGAGGCATTTGGGATTCTTGGCAGGGATAGCCGCGTGATTTTCATGCCCCATGGAGGGTCGGTGCTGCCCCAGGTGCAGACAGAGGCATGACGGGGAATTCTATTTTAAAGAAAGGACAGGGGTTATGATTCCAGGATTAAAGATTCGTTCATTTGGTGTGGGGTGTGCCCATGAGATCCAGCTTGCCAACGGAAAGCACATCCTGATTGATCCATTTTTTGGCCCCCAGGAGAGCAGGGAGCGGGGCAGGGAGGCTATAACGGCGGCAGATTATATTCTCATTACCCATACGCATTTTGACCATGATCTGGCAGCAGGTTATCTGGCGAAAAAATTCGGTTCCAAGGTGTTTGTGGGAGTGATGTCAGCCGTGGATTTTTTGAAGTTTCATCAGATTCCTTATGACCAGGTATTCCCGGTGACGCCGGGGCAGAGCTTTCAGCTGGAGGATTTTACATTGCAGGCATGGGCGGCAAAGCACAATCCGTCGGGTGGGAAGATCTATTCTCCGGAGACGGATATCTGCAAAAAGGAGACCGGGATAGAGGGGCATCAGGAATGTGATAACTGGGGATCCCTGGAATCTCTGGATTACATGATCACCACCGGCAACAGTCTGCGGATTCTGGTGGCTTCCGGCCGCGTCATCTGGGATGATCTGTTTGAGGAATGCCGCCGGCAGCATCCCAATATTCTGCTGCGCCAGTCGGGCATGAGAAAGACGGGAGAGGATCTGTTCGGCGGCGGACAGGTATCAGCCCCTGAGCTGGCAAGGGTGCTGGTGAGGTACCAGGCCCAGCTGGTGATCCCGTTCCATTATGACGTGATGATCTGGAAAAGCGGTGAGGACAACGTCCGGAAGTATTTTGAAGACGTGAAGCAGGAAGTGGAGCGGCTGGCGCCAGGAACCAGCCTTCTCTATCCGGAAAGCTGGAAATGGTACCAGGTGGGGCTGGGAGCAGAGCCGGCGGAGGGATAAGATAAAGGGGCGTGCAGATACCGGGAATGAATTTTCCGGCACGTTCCAGGTCACTGTTCCGGCACGCTCCGGGTCACTGGCAGGCAGTGATCAGGGAGATCAGGTAGCGCATACCTTCCGAAAGGGTCTGGTTGGAACGGAAAACCAGCTCTGTCATCTGCTCCGGTGCCTCTGCTCCATCAATGGACAGGTAGCGGATTCTCTTGGCTCCGGCAGGAATGGACATGAACATAGCCATGCCAAGTCCGCATTCTATAGCGTCCATCAGGCTGCGCACATCGCTCAGTTCCAGTGTCTCGTTGACATGGATGCCGTATCTGCTGCGCAGCTCTTTTGCCAGTTTGCCGGAGTTGGTGGACACAGGAAGGGTGACGAATTTCTGGCCCTCCAGCAGCTCTGGGGCGATGACCGGAAAGGGGTAGCCCTCCCTGGGTCTGCTTTCTGCCAGCAGTGGGGAGTCGTCACGGACGGCCAGGGCCAGCCAGGATTTCCCTACGGGGAGATACTGGTAGCCGGGAACGCGCTCCACATTGGTGACCAGCGCAAAGTCCAGATCCCCATTGTGCAGAGCCATCATCTGCCTGCGGCTGGTATCTGCCCTGCCGTAGATCCGGATGTCCGGATACCGGGAGCTGAAGGCAGGGAAGATTTTTTCCAGCATTTCGCTGGTCCGGCCCATGCTGTAGCCCAGGCGGATCATGCTTTTGTATTTTGTCCGCGCCTTTTCCAGCTCTCCGGACAGCTGCTGGTCCAGATGCATGACGGCCCGTCCTGTTTCCACATACCGTTCACCTGCTTCTGTCAGGAGAAACTGGTTTCCATTACGGATAAACAGGGGGAGTCCCAGGTGTTTTTCCACACGCTGCAGATATTTTGTCAGCGCGGACTGGGTGATGAAGAGCTGTGCCGCGGCGCGGGTGATGCTTCCTTGTTCTGCGATTGTTACAATGTATTCATAGTCACGGATATCCATGGCGGTCTCCTGTATATTCTCTGCGGGAGCGACAGTTCGATGGGGTGTCTGAACCGTTACGGCGCGGGAAACGCGCAGACTTCTCCCTATGGCAATAGTTTAACATATCTTTCCGTCAACAGCCAATCTTTTTTGGTGGGCTGTTGTGGATTTGTGCGCCAATATGCATTACATAAAGTAATGAATATATGAAAATTATGAATTTGCGTAATTAGATAAGGCCGTGTTATAGTGTATCCAGAGCAACGGTTCCAGAGCAGGATGTACCGGGATGGACAAAACCGTTGTGATTCCGAGAGTACATACAAGGGAAAAGGAGGGGGTTTACGATGGCAGAAACATATCTGGAACGTATGGATTCACAGGCACTTCGGCTGCGCTGGATTTCCGTCCAGTGCTATGAGATTGTGCTTCCAGGGGGGAAGGTGCTGGTGACGGATCCATTTTACTGGGATATCAGTCACTTTGACGGAATGGCGGAGCTGACAAAGAATCAGAAAATGGAAAAGGAGATCTATGCCCAGAGCGGATTTTCCGTGGATGATTTTACCGGGGCGGATTATATCCTGCTGAACCATGTCCATGGAGACCATTCCAATCTGGTGGGGGAGCTGTGGAACCGTTTTTACGGGCGGGTGCTGGTACTGGCGGACTGCGCCATGGAGGTGGCCAGGGCATATGATATTCCTTATGGGGCCATTTACCCGCTGTATCCGGGCAACACCTATTATTTTGAGGATTTCACTTTGAAAACATATCCGGGAGCCCATGACAACCGGGCGTTCAGGGAGGGGAAATTCCAGAGACCCAGCAGTCCCTCCGCCTTATACGATGGCAGCGAGGGCTTCGGAATCCCGTGTCCCAGTCTGCTGGGGCCGCTGGGATCTGTGTATAACCAGAATTTTCTTATTGAGACAAGGAATAATTACCGGATTGATTTCAGTGCAGGGCGGGATTTTGAGGAGCATGTACAGCACGTACGAAAGGAGCGGCCCAATCTGATGCTCCGCCACAGAATACGCAGTTATACACCAGAGCAATACGCGGATATGATTGAGCAGATGGGAGCCCAGCTTATGATGCCGCTGCATCATAACAATGCCCGGGCAGCGGGAGAGGACCTGAATGCTTATATGGGCCGGGTCAATGAGGTTCTCATCAGCCGGGGAAGCACGGCGAGAGTGTTCAATCCAGAGCCTTACCGGTGGTATCAGATATGTACATCCATTATCGGTGACAGTCCAGATACCCATTGAACTTACCGTTATTGCCAGTGGATAAGAGATATTTGAAAGAGGAGGTATTTATGAGTCAATTAACAATCTGTCTGATCATTTTTGCCCTGACAGTTGCCGGGTATTGCAGCGGCGCTTACAGTCTGGCAACGATTTCCCTGACCTCCATGATGGCGCTGACCCTGACCGGGTGTCTGGAGGCGAAAGAAGCCATCGGTTATTTTGCTAATACCAATGTGATCATGATTGCAGGAATGTGCGTGGTGGCAGCCGGATTTAACCGGACCCGGTTCTGTACCACGGTGGCTGACCGTATTTCCGGGATAGCCAATGGAAGTCTGCACAAAATGATGCTGGGCTATGTGGTCATAGGGGTGCTGCTCAGCCAGTTTATCCAGAGCCCGGTAGTCGTTTTTGGAATCGTTGCACCTATGCTCATGGCATCCGCAGAGAGTATGGGGCTGAAACCAAGCAAAGTAATGTTTCCGCTGGGGGCAGTTACGATTGTGACCTGCTGTACCCTGCCGGTGGGAGCGGGTGCAACCATTGCGGCGGAGCTTAATGGGTACCTGGAAAGCTATGGGTATCTGGATTACACAGTGGGAATGCTGGATCCCATGAAGGGACGGCTACCGCTGCTGATTATTTCTGTCATTTATTTTGCCTTTTTTGCTGTCCGGCTGACACCGGATGAGCCGGTGGTCCAGACGTCCTACAGCCAGAAGAAGGGCGGGACGAAGGAGCCGCTGAAGGCTTTCCAGGAGTATGCGGCAATCGTGATCTTCTTTGGGGATGCTTTGGCTCTGATGTTTGCGGGAACACTTGGTCTGGCCAACTGGCAGATCACAGTGATCGGTGCGCTCCTGATGATTCTGTGCGGGATTTTAAAGCCAAAGGAGGCCACGGCGTCTTTGCCCATGAGTATGCTGCTTCTGATTGTTGGCGCCCTGGCCATGTCGGGGGCATTGAGCGGAACAGGTGCCGGGGAGCTGATCGGAAGCCGTATCGGCGGTCTGGTGGGAGCGGTAAATGGTAATTCCTATATTGTCGGATTTATCTTTTTCCTGATTCCCTTTATCCTGACCCAGGTTATGCAGAACAGGGGAACCATGCTGATCTTCCATCCGATTGCCATTGCCACCTGCGCATCCATCGGAGGAAACCCGGTGGGGCTGATGATCCTGATTCAGGCAGCCTGCCTCTCTGCTTTTATGACACCTATGGCAACTGCGGCGGTTCCCTACATTATGGATTATGGCGGATATAACCAGGCGTCTATGTTCAAACAGTCCTGGCTGATCGCGATTATCTGTTGTGTGGTGTCTGTAGGATGGATCATGACGGTGTTCCCGATTCTATGACAGGAATGTGTTTGATGGACTTTACATTGTTTTATTTAATGGCTCGGAGACCCCAAATATAGCTGGCTTATTTACTGAAATTCTGTTATACTGATTCTGTCAAATTTTCGGAGATGTAATGCGCCATGGGTGGCAGCTGTCAGAGGACGTCTGTAAGCAGCCGATTGTAGTCATGGCCGGGGCAGAGGGATTTCCTGCGGGGAATCAACAGGAATGGAGGCGGATTTATTATCATATCATACAAAACCATTAATATGGAACGGACCGGAGCAAGAATCCGGCAGCTGGTTACCGAAGCCGGATACAGTGTGAAGGCTATTCAGCAGCTTCTTTGTTTATCTTGTCCCCAGCCGGTCTACCGCTGGTTCAAGGGACAGGTGCTGCCTACGGTGGATCACCTGTTTGCATTGAGCAGGCTGCTGGGGGTGCATATGGAGGATTTCCTTGTATGTGATGGGGAATATATGACGCAGACGGATCTGCGCAGAGCGAGACTGAGTGCGTACTCCAGACATATGGCAAGGCTGGTGGCCTGAAGGAATATGCCGTGAGGGGCTTTTAAAATGTGAAGAGGACAGGGAAAACCGCCCTTTGCACTTTGACGAGTGCTGGGGCGGTTTTAATGTACGAAAAAATATTCTGTTTTGGACAGCTGCCATTAAGCGCTTTCTGCAGCAGATTCTATTTCAAAATTTGTCCGGTTTTCCCCGCCCCGTGAACGGTAACTATTGAATCACGCCTGCGGCCCACTCCCTCATATTGGACAATTCCAGTAAAATCAACACTTGAAAAAATGGTCACGACCCTATGATTTTGGACTAACAGTCCAATGCAGATCAATGAAAGATATAGTAAAATAGGCTCACAGCAAACAATTATTCGTAAATATAAAAGACGTATTGGGGAAAGGAGTAATCTGTGGGAATATTTATTTATCAGGAATTATCTAAAAGTATAACCAGGGAAGAGTGGAAAAGGGTATATGAGGAGACACTGGTTCTGGTGGATGCGCTGCCGCTGGCAGAGCGGCGTACTGTCACGTATGCAGGGAAGGACCTTGTATGCGTCATGCGGACGCAGGAACGGAAGACGGAGTGGGGCACCGGATGGCGTGCTTCTATGGATTACTTTACGCTTAAGGAAGCGGAAGCCTACTGGGTGCCCAGGGATCTGGATGGTGGGAAGATTGATCTGGCAGCAGGAGATGCCATGATGGGTGCCCTGCCAGCCTATATGGATTATGACTGGGAGGATGAGCGGGTGAACCATACATATTCGTTATGGGACGCAAAGACCCAGGGGGAGCCGTACCACATGTATCTGCTGGCTGTCGCCTGCCTGATTGAGGACCGCCTGGGGGAGAAGGCGTTTGTACATGGGGATATTACTCTGGGACAATGCCGGAAAGCTGTGGAGCTGGCTAACCGGTATCTGAAGGAGCCAATCCGTGTCCCTTCCAGATGCGATGCAGAGCGGCTTTATAGCCGTGTCAGCAGCCTGCCGCTTGGCGAGACGGAGAAGCTGGCTGTATTTGAATGTTTTTATCTGGGCGGGAAGGACAAGGATTTTTATGCATTTGAACAGAAGTATTTTGGGCCGGCCATTATAAAGGAATACTGGAAGAAGCGTTTTGCAGATACTCCTGTTGGATGGGAAGGATTCAACAGGAATTTGAAAAGGTATCTGTTATCAGGGTTAGGCCTGGAGGAACTGTGCCGGATGGCAGTTTTGAAGGATGAAGAGGGGAACCTCCAGTATGAGAAGTTCATAAAAGCAGTGATGGATGCAAAGCTCCATTGGAAGGAGAAGCATACGCAGGATTGTCTGGAAATCGACCAGGACTGTGAACAGCCTTATAGTATCTGGACGTTGTTTGCAGGTTTTGTATTTGGGTCAGCACGTAATCCCAAAGTGGACCGGTATATACCGGTTGAGGAGATCCGGGAAGCCTTAAAGCGCGGACTGGGAACAGAATGTGATGTGGACACTTATATAGACCAGTATCTGAAGGAAGAGGCAGATGCTCCCCAGGTAGACATTTCAATGGAGAACCTGTCTGAGGAAGAGCTGGCGGCTATGGCGAAAGCAGATGGAGCAGAGGTGCTCACACAGTTTATGGACCGTACAAAGGATTCGCTTTTCAGCCAGTATGCGCAGTATGATATTGCCGATTATGATGATCTGATATACTTTAAAAAGGGGAACACGATTGTTCCGGGTCTGGAAAAAGCACTTAAAACTTCCTTTTCATTTTATCATGGAGCAGTGAAGGAGGAAGTGTACCGGGAGCTGATGAAAGCAGAACCGGAGGATCGCTGTGTATATCTCATTGAAGCGAACCGCCGGCTTCTGCTGCGGGAGTGTGACTGGGAAAGGATTTTTTCAGATATTAAAGAGCATCCCCGGGCATTTGCGCGCTATTATCCGGCAGTGAGGGTAGTGGCTGACAGCAGTGAGTTAAGGCAGATGGTCACGGCGTTTGTTTTAAATGATGAACTTTATGCTTATGTGGAGAGTCACAGTTCAGATAACCCTTGAACCGTTACGGCATGCGGCCATTAAAAATTGCTCCGCGGGCCGTATGCCCGCTACCACTTTAGAGTTTCTGCATCCGAAACCCGCAATCCGGGAAAAAATTTTTCAGAGCGTACCTTCCGGAACATCACCCCCATGAACAGTAACCGCGCATTTTGTAACACATGGAGAGAATACATGGCGCCCTTGTAATTGTAATTTGAAGATGATATAATTTGTAAAGGAGACAGAAGGAGATGCCAGTGATCAATAAAGAGCATAAGGACCGTTTGTTCAGCTTTTTATTTGGTAGTGGGGAACGTAAAGAATGGACTATGAGTCTTTATAATGCTGTGAATGGTACCAGCCATACAGATGCAGAAGAAATTCAGTTTACAACAATACAGAATGCCATTTATATGGGGATGAAGAACGATTTGTCATTTACGTTGTTTTATGTGATGAATATTTATGAGCAGCAAAGTACATTCAATCCCAATATGCCAGTGAGACAGCTGATGTATGCTGGAAAGCTATATGATAAATATATTCATATGAATAGTCTGAATATTTACGGCAAAAGAGCGGTGCGTCTTCCGATTCCGAGGCTGGTTGTTTTTTATAATGGCACAGAGGGCAATGAGGACACTATCTTAAAACTTAGTGATGCATTTTCTCCTGACCAGGATATTGCAGAGTCAGATATTGAAGTCAGGGTAAGGATGATAAATATTAACTATGGACAGAATCCTGCTTTGATGAAGGCCTGCAGGCCCCTGGAGGAATATGCCTGGTTTATAGAACAGATAAGGGAAAATAAGATAAATATGGATATAGAGGCAGCCGTAGATAAAGCCATAGACGATATGCCTGAAGATTATGTGATAAAACCCTTGTTATTAGAAAACAGAGTGGAGGTGAAAGATATGTGTCTTACCGAATACAATGAAGCCGAAACCATGAAGCTGTTTAAGGAAGAGGGGCGGGAAGAGGGTGAAGATAGGCTGGGAAAACTCATTTCATTGCTGCTTGCCGGAGGAAGAACCAGTGACGCACAGAGGGCAGCCGCCAGTAAGGAAGTAAGAGCCGCCTTGTATCAGGAATTTAATATCATTTAGTAATGAAGCAGATATACAGAAAACACGTCACTCGCTGACGCGTTTTCTGTATATTGACAACCTTCTCTGTTATGGCAGCCAAACCCCGTTCTCATCAAATAAATACGATACTCCGTCAATCTCTTGCGCCTCGCTAAAGACCATACTGCCATCCTCTTTCAGGTAGTACCATACGTCTCCCAGATTCAGCCACCCGGTCTGCTTTACATAATCCTGGTAATAATACCAGCTTCCGTTGATATTGCGCCAGCCGGTTCCTGGGAAGAGCTGGGTATAGTCTGCAAATGCCACCTCGATACATACCTCGCCAGAGATTCCATCCACCAGTCCGGCATCAGTGTACTGCCAGAGGGTGCGGTTCGGGAATTCATTGACAGAGGTTTCATAGCGGGCATACCAGATATCATAGGGAATCTGGGATATGTCAATGTGGCTGGTGAGCCACTGATGGTTTCCGTAGACTACTGGCCGGTATCCGGCTTCTGTGATCACCTGGCAGAAGGCATTGACCTGCTGGGCGATCTCCTGGGCTGTTTTCCCCATATCCAGAAGATACTGGGATTCCACATCATAGGCGATGGGATAGGACAAGGGATAGTCCTTTACCTTCTCCAGCACGAACCGGGCTTCCTCCTGGGCGGTTTCCACATCCATGGCCTGAGTATACAGAAAAACACCGGTACGTATTCCGTGGCTTAGAGCTCCCTGCATATTTTCCTCAAAATAAGGATCCAGATCATTGTGGTAGCCCAGGCGGATCATGGCAAAACTTACTCCGGAAGCAGCCACCCGGCTCCAGTCAATGTCTCCCGCACGGTTCTGATACTTGGATACTGTGATGCCCTTGGCCAGGGCGCCTTCAATCGCCGCTCCGTTGGCCCGGATGAACTGTCCGTCCTGGACAGTCAGCCATTCTGTCAGCTTGCCGTGGGCAGTTAAAGGGGAGGCGATAGCCATCTGTACGGCCAGAATCCCGGCCAGTACACTCATGAGCCAGTGTCGTCTTATATGTTTCATATCATTACTCCTCCATTCGGATATCTTACCAATTCTTTCCGGATTGTTCAAGGCATATTTCATTACAATATTATGACTATTTTTCTGTTTGGCAACAGT
>Ga0137308_101372_pt1 | contig 24593 bp, 16 predicted proteins | sample Inofrocosms_June_FD_97181 | JGI IMG/M metagenome (GOLD analysis project Ga0137308, IMG submission 97181) | Mouse cecal microbial communities from Vienna, Austria - N-Acetylneuraminic and N-Acetylglucosamine D2O microcosms_June | ecosystem: Host-associated > Mammals > Digestive system > Large... | reverse complement strand
CATGCAGATAGAGATACCGCTATTATTAATAAGCTGAGTAAGCATTCCTACAAGGCTTTTCCCGTTCTTACTGTTACATACATTCTGAATCTCATCCACCACCAGCAAGCCGATATGATTTAACGCAACCTGACTGACATTCCCGATCAGCATATCCGTTGTAGTTCTTGCTCTTAATGCGTTCTCATAATACTTGCTATCTATCATTTCATCTACTTTCCGTAATATCTCCAACAGTAACCCTTTTACAGAAGAATCAAAAGGACACTGTACACAGATACATGGAATAATCTTCGTATATGGATTCTCAACCTCAATCACTCTGTTTTCAGTAATCAGTGTAATCGCTCTGCTGATAGCAGAACTTTTGCCAATACCGGATGCTCCAATAATCGTAAAGCTGTCAGAACCACCCATGATACCGCCATACTCCTGCTGAATAATCGCTTTGTAATTCTGATTCTTCTGCTGTACAGCCAGTTTCGTACCCTTCTTCTGCAATGACCTCAATAATGCCAGATACATCTTACTGTAAATCTCCAATGACATCTGGGAAGGTACATATATCCTGTAAAGATCAGAAAGCGCCATAAGACGCACAGGAACATCTGCACTTCGGATAGATTCCTTATACTCCGGCAATACCTCCAATGCTGAAAATAAATCATCACCTGATTTCATAGATGGCAAAATATGTATAATATTTGAAAGATCAGCCATGCCTTACTCCCTCCCTCATATAATCCTGATGGTTCTTCATCTGCTCTCTTTTTCTGGTACTGCGGATATTCTTCATCTGTACATCTTTATGAGTACCGACACTACCAGCAATGGCTTCTATATGCTGTGCAAGATCAATCTGTGCTTGTAAATTGTTCCTCATTTCATTTTTAGTAATAGCCCTCTGGTCACTCTGTAACTCTTGTATTCCAACTAAGTCTTTTCCTTTGAATCGTGATTCTATCAATATAAATTCCACATATGAACCATTCTCAATCACCCATACAGAACTCACATCCTCTGGATTATAAGCCACACTTACAGTACCACCAGATAAATACTGCTCTGTATATCCCTCACAATGATAACGCAGCTTATTTACTTTCAAACCTGTTCTCCCATATTTCCCTACAGTCCTCGGTAATAGTGTCAGCATCAGCTCTCTGCTACCTACATTTATTAAATTGGCTCCTATCTGTGACTTACTCCACTCCCAGATACAGGACGCATAAGGCTTTACCTGATCCGCTATCATAGCTTCTGTATAAGGAAAATTTTCTATGATCCTCTGAGAATTATAGTAGATCATACAATGCAGAATAATCTTTTCAAAATCCATCATGGTCAGGCAGGCATCCTTACGGTAATCATGTACCCCTCTCTCCTGATAATCCGGCTCAATCACACCCTTACCCTTTAAATGCTTCTTGTACATCTCCTGTATCAGATCAAAGAACTTCTCTACCAATCCTTTCAGTTCTGGCCTATAGGAAGGAAGATTGACAACCGTAACACCCAATTCTGCAATCTGTTCAAAGTTCTCCGATTTATATTCACTCCCCATATCGGTAACGAATGTAGCGGGAAGCATATCACAATCCCAATCCTCTTTCTGTATAGAGATACCATAACGCTTACACCATGCCATCTTATCGGCAATGATATTCAGCATCAATCCTCTAAGACTATATACCCCACCTTCCCATGTCAGGGAATATCCACAACAAAGACTACTATAAGCATCAATACATGCCGTGAGAATAGGTCTGCCAACCAGATTTCCTTCCTCATTGATCAGATAAATATCACACACCGTTGCATCCAGCATCCCTACACCGACTGCAGGTGCAAACTCCTGTACTCCCTCACCAACAAGAGGACGATTATTCCTCTGATAATTCTTCAATCCATCCCTTGAAATATAGAAGTTCTGCATTTTCCTTGTCTTACGATAAAAATATCGAAACTGATAGAAGGAAGGATATTCTTCTCCCAATACTCCCATAGCATCACAATACTTCTCTTTGAGCATCATGGTATAAGCAGTCATAAGAGATTGCTTCTTTGTTGTATAAAAGAACTTATTTAACGCCCAACGCATATACTTCTCATCCTTTGTCAGTTCTCGATCCTCTTTCCGCTTCTTTGGAGCAAGCACTGTTATATCCATATAGCTCAAATACAAACAAAGATAATTCCTGATTGTCTGTTTTGATACCTTACGCTCTACAGATATGGAACAAATCAGTTTAGAGCGCATCTTATCATCCGCTATGAAAGAAACAACAGGTGCAATCATTGTATACCGTTCATGCATAACCTTCCTCTGGTCTGCATCCAGAGCATCGGTATCTCTTATGATATCAACGCCACTAGCCTCAAATAACTCTCCATCCGTACACCCAACATAAGATTCCAGCAACTCTGATTCCATCCATACAGGCATTTTCCTGTTAATGCAGTCAATCACAAAAACTCTCTCCTGCTGAATATCCAACACTCGGATTATGTTATCACCAGAACGTAACAGATCATACTTCTTCATCAATAACCAACCCCCAATCTGTAACCCCATGTCTGATCCAATACTCCCTTGATGCATCCAGCAGTTTCACCGTCAATGGCTTCATCAGAAACTTACGGAATACACACTCCCGCACCATCAGATCACCATCTGTCTTGGTACAGACAAAATCTGATGTATACCCTCCAACATCCAATCCATCCAGAAGAACATTACACCTGATTTCCTTAACCTCCTCACTCTCCTGCAGAAGATCAGCATAAGCATACTGAATGGCATCATATGTCCTGCATACATCAGAACACTTTCCAATCATCCTCTTTTCGCATCTTCCTTTGAAATTTTTCTTCCTCATCCTTTGCAAAACCTCCCATCCGGGAACATCCTGCATTTTCCCAAAAACGCTCCCAAAAATGAAATCATACCACTTTTGGGGATTTGGGAAATTCATTTTTGGGGAAATGAAAAACCAGAAATCCAGCATTTACAAGGCTTCCACACCTGTTCCCATTTTCCCAAAAACATCATAAACAAATATCACCATGTCGTAGGGCATTGCAATTTATTCTGTATAAGGCACTTAAAAGGCACTTTCGTTTATCCACTTTACCTAGTGAAAGCATGCCCCTACTCCATGGTGATTCTTTTGCAGTACGTTCCTAAAAATCCTGTGTTTATGCGGGGGAAAGGATAGTTCGGAGAACAAAAATAAGACCCGCATCTTCTGATGCAAGGTCTTATTTTTCTATGTCGGGGGCTAGATGTGTTTGCCTTAGTACAGAATAAATTTCTGTGCCCTACGACAACAAAAATCCTATGGCATCAATTCAAGATTGCCGCCTGCGCCGCTGCGAGTCTTGCAATCGGCACCCTGAACGGCGAACATGACACATAGGTCAGGCCGATCTTATGGCAGAACTCCACGGTAGAAGGATCTCCGCCGTGCTCACCGCAGATACCAAGCTTGATATCCGGCCTTGTCTTTCTGCCCTTCTCCGCCGCCATCTGAACCAGCTGGCCCACGCCGTTCTGATCCAGTCTTGCGAAGGGATCGGATTCATAGATCTTGCTCTTGTAGTACTCGTTAAGGAACTTACCTGCATCGTCTCTGGAGAATCCAAAGGTCATCTGCGTCAGGTCATTGGTTCCGAATGAGAAGAACTCCGCCTCCTGTGCGATCTCATCGGCCAGAAGCGCCGCTCTGGGGATCTCGATCATGGTTCCCACATGGTATCTGATATCAGAATTCTTTTCCTTCTTCACCTGCTCCGCAGTCTCAACCACAACGTCCTTAACAAATTTGAGCTCTTTTCTCTCTCCCACCAGAGGGATCATGATCTCGGGAACGATGTCATATCCCTTCTCATTCTTCACCTCGATAGCCGCTTCCATGACAGCTCTGGTCTGCATCTTTGCAATCTCAGGATAAGTAACCGCAAGACGGCAGCCTCTGTGTCCCATCATGGGATTGAACTCATGGAGAGAATCGCAGATTTCCTGTACTTCCTCCGCAGTCATCATCATATTCACGGCCAGATCGTCGATATCCGCCTGCTCTGTGGGAACGAACTCATGGAGCGGGGGATCCAGGAAACGGATGGTAACCGGTCTTCCCTCCATTACTTCGTAGAGACCCTTGAAATCACTCTTCTGATAAGGGATCAGATCGTTTAACGCTTTCTCCCTCTCCTGCACGGTTCTTGAAAGAATCATCTGACGAATCTTTGGAATCCTGTCAGGTTCAAAGAACATATGCTCCGTACGGCAAAGACCGATACCCTCCGCCCCGTACTTTACGGCATTCGCCGCATCTGCAGGCGTATCCGCATTGGTGCGTACCTTCAGCTTGCGGAAGGAATCCGCCCAAGCCATGATACGCTCGAAATTGCCGCTGATAGATGCTTCCTTTGTCTTGATGTCGCCGTCGTATATTTTGCCGGTGGAGCCGTCCAGGGAAATGTAATCGCCCTCGTGATATACATGTCCGCCCAGACTGAACACCTTGTCTTCCTCATTGATCGCAATATCGCCGCAGCCGGATACACAGCAGGTACCCATTCCTCTTGCCACCACGGCCGCATGGCTTGTCATACCGCCTCTGACCGTGAGGATTCCCTCAGCGGCATGCATTCCCTCAATATCCTCGGGAGAGGTTTCCAGACGAACCAGAATAACCCTCTCTCCTCCCTCATGTGCCTTCTTTGCCTCCTGCGCGGTGAAGTAAACCTTTCCTGCCGCAGCTCCGGGCGACGCGGGAAGAGCCTGTCCGATTACCGTGCCTGCCTTGAGTGCGTCTGCGTCAAAGGTAGGGTGAAGGAGCTGGTCGAGAGATTTGGCCTCGATGCGAAGCACCGCCTCCTGGGGCGTGATCTTGCCCTCGTCCACCAGATCGCACGCAATCTGCAAAGCCGCAGGAGCGGTTCTCTTGCCGTTTCTCGTCTGCAGGAAGAACAGTCTGCCGTTCTCGATGGTAAACTCCATATCCTGCATGTCTCTGTAGTGGTCTTCCAGCTTGTTTGCAATCTCCATAAACTTCTGATAGCATTCTGGAAGATCCTGCTCCAGTCTGGTGATCGGCTGAGGGGTACGGATACCGGCAACCACGTCCTCTCCCTGTGCGTTGATCAGATATTCACCGTAGATGCCCTTTTCGCCAGTGGAGGGATTTCTGGTAAAGGCAACGCCTGTTCCGGAAGTATTTCCCATGTTTCCAAATACCATGGCCTGCACGTTCACTGCGGTTCCCCAGTCTCCGGGTATATCATTCATTCTTCTGTAAACAATCGCTCTCTCATTGTCCCAGGAACGGAACACCGCCTTAACGGCCTCCATCAGCTGCACCCTGGGATCCTGTGGGAAATCTTCTCCCATTTTATCTTTGTAAACTGCCTTGAAGCGGACGATCACTTCCTTCAGATCATCAGCAGTTAAGTCTGTGTCGAACTTCACGCCCTTGCTTTCCTTGATCTCGTCCAGGATCCTCTCGAAGAACGACTTAGGGATCTCCATGACAACATCCGAGAACATCTGGATGAAACGGCGGTAAGAATCATATGCAAATCTGGGGTTTCCTGTCTTCGCCGCAAAACCTTCTACTGCCACATCCGTAAGTCCGAGATTCAGGATCGTGTCCATCATTCCCGGCATAGAGGCTCTCGCACCGGAACGAACCGATACAAGCAGAGGATTCTCCGTGTCTCCGAATTTCTTTCCCTGTTTCTCTTCCAGAACGCCAAGTGCCGTGAAGATCTGCTCTCTGATCTCGTCTGAAATCTGTTTTCCGCTCGCATAATAATCCGTACATGCTTCTGTAGTGACCGTGAACCCTTGAGGAATCGGCAGACCAAGATTGGTCATTTCCGCAAGATTTGCACCTTTTCCTCCAAGAAGGTTACGCATATCCGCATTCCCTTCCTCAAAAGAATAAACCCATTTTGCCATCGTATCTCTCCCTTAAACATTATTTACAGGATATTACAAGCCTACTACGCCATGAGCGCTGCTGATCATGGCATATAAACCAAGGGGTCATTACTTCATATCCTGCATTTACATATCACTTTATGCATTATACCATATTCTGTCAGTGTTTGCATCCCTTTTTATGCTAAAATTCACAAATTCATGAAGAAATTGGTTACTATTCACGGCATGGAAGCCGCTCATAGTAACATTCGGGGCGATATTCCAACTTTTGCTGCGCAAAAACCGCCCCTCACATCCGAATCATTTTCTCACGGAATGCGCAGCCGCACGAATGGGATCTTTTTTACATCTGCGGGGTAAAGGAATCAAAAATAAAAAGATCAAACTTGTCCACCGCCTGCGCAAGCTCACTGCTGCTTCGAATCGTCCAGGCCACCGCCAGATTGTGATAGAGTTTCCTGCAAAGGCGTCTGGAAAGGCACTTTTCATACTTGTGGTTATAAGCCACGAAATCAGGCTTTGTCATCCAGTTCAGCAGCAAATTCTGAAGCAGCACATAGATAAAGCCTTTGAATTCCCCGGACTTGAGAAAACCGTCCGAGAGCTGGCCCCTAAGAACGTCATTATGGTATCTGCGGTACCAGGCAAGAACCAGGGGATTAAAAGATTCGATACAATACAGCCCCTTATATTCCCGAAGCATCCTGTCCACCGCCGGACACAGGCTAAGATCCATCCATTCCACCTTAAGCTCCACGATAAGCGGCACCTTTCCGTTTACCGCCTCCAGAACCTCCTCCAGCTTCGGGATCTTTTCCCCGCTTTCGAACAGGTTAAATTCCCGCAGCTCCTCATACGTGTGCTCGCAGACCTTCCCCTCTCTCCCGCATACTCTCTCAAGGGTAAAGTCATGAAAGACCACGGGAATATTGTCCTTTGTCAGCTGCACGTCCATCTCAATCCCATAGCCTGCCTTCACCGCCTTTTTGAAAGCGGGAAGGGAATTCTCCGGCGCTCCCGTGCCGTTGTCATGAAGCCCTCTGTGCGCATAATATATGCCCCGGAAGGGCTCCCATCCTTTCTGTCTCCCAAGCCTCGGCTTAATGGCCAGCAGATAGAGAACCGCCGCCGCTGCCGCCGCAATTAATATCACGTACATTACCGTCATTTTCCAACCACGTTCCTTTCTTTTGCCTTCTGATGCCTGCGAATTGTTTCGCACTCCATGTCCTTAATCCTTTCGCCCCGGCATCCTCATTTTAATCATCCACGTCAAAATTTTCAAGTATGCTCTTCTTTTTGTCCGGCCGCACATCTCCATGGCGCACCTGTGTCATGGTCGCAAAGGCCAGTGCGGAAAAGACAAACGCATAGGGAAACAGCGTCCGGTAGGAAACGTTTTCCAGAAGGAACCCCGAGAGCACCGGCGTGAAAATCTGGGCCGTCATGGAAAAGGTGTAATAGGTTCCCGTGAATTTCCCGATATCGCGGCCCTTGCTCATCTCCACGATCATGGGATAAGAGTTCACATTGATGGCCGCCCATCCGATTCCTATGGCGGCAAAGGCGATGTTAATTGCCGGGTGATAGGCATTCACGAGAATCGCCGCAAAATAGCAGACGCTCATCAGCACAATGCCTCCAAGAATCGTCTTCTTGCGCCCGATCCTGCTCGCTATATTTCCAATGGGAATATAACTGACAATGGCTGCCACCGTCGCTACCATAAGGCAGTCGGCAAAGCCGCCGCCCTCCAGGTTCCACACCACTTTCGTATAACGGGAAAAGGCGGTGGTCACCGCATTGTAGGCCGTAAACCACAGAAAAATGGATGCCAGCAAAAACGCCATGCTGCGCTTTACCTCCCCTGGCATAGATGTCCGCCCCTGGGATTCACTGTATTTTTCTTCGTCAAAAGCCGCCTTGCTTTCCCCGGGATCCTGTGCCGCCGCAGATTCCGGATCCCCATAAGCCTTTACCTGTGCCTCCACCAGCGCCTTTACCTTCTTTTCCCTGATGGTAAGCGCAAGAATTCCCACCGTGACCACCATGAGGGCGGCAACGCTGGCAAACAGAGGAAGATAATCCGGATGCTCCCCCTTTCCCACAAGGAGCTTGATCATGAGCAGCGTATACACGCCGCCCACGGCTCCCATCAGATTAATGATGGCGTTTCCCTTGCTCCGCAGCCTGTTGGGCGTCAGATCCGGCATCAGCGCAACGGCCGGGGAGCGGTACAGTCCCATTGCAATCAGAAGCGCAAACAAAGAGACGATAAAGAACACGATATTTGCGCTTTTGTCCGCTGAGGGAAGAAGCATGTGAAAGAAAACTGCCAGCAGCGTTCCTCCCACGATAAAAGGCATTCTTTTTCCCATGGGCGTATCCACTTTATCGGACAGGCTTCCGAAAATGGGTAGCAGAAACAGCGCAAGCACATTGTCCGCCGCCATGATAAACCCGGTCACGGTCTCCCCCAGCCCGAAGGTGCCCTGCAGCATCAGCGGTATGATGTTATCATACATCTGCCAGAAAGCGCTGATGGACAAAAAGGCAAGGCCGATCAAAAAAGTTCTTCTGTAATTCAGTTTCATAGGATTCCCCTTCCTCTATAATTAAGCCCTCAGATTTATGATACAAGCCTATTTTATCATTGAATCCCGGATACTGCCATCACAAAATCATTCTAACCTTGAAAAACTGCGGCTTTTATGTATAATGGAATAGATAGCCAAAAACCACCTATAATAAATGACAGAGGATTTAAGAATGATCAGTGCAAATAATGTAACATACCGCGTAGGCAAAAAAGCCTTATTTGAAGATGTAAATATCAAATTCACCGAGGGAAACTGCTATGGGATCATCGGTGCAAACGGCGCAGGAAAATCCACCTTCCTGAAAATCCTTTCCGGACAGCTCGATACCACAAGCGGCGATATCGTCATGACGCCGGGCCAGCGTCTGTCCGTCCTGGAACAGGATCATTTCAAATACGACGAATATCCCGTTATGGATGTGGTCATCCAGGGAAACAAACGTCTCTACGACATTATGAAGGAAAAGGAGGCCATCTACGCCAAGGAAGATTTCAGTGACGAGGACGGCATCCGGGCCAGCGAGCTGGAGGCGGAATTTGCGGAGATGGACGGCTGGGAAGCGGAATCAAACGCCGCCACCCTCTTAAACGGCCTCGGCATTGACACCGAATACCACTATTCCATTATGAAAGACTTGAACGGTAACGAGAAGGTAAAAGTCCTGCTTGCAAAGGCTCTCTTCGGCAATCCGGATATCCTTCTTCTGGACGAGCCCACCAACCATCTGGATCTGGACGCCATCGCATGGCTCGAGGAATTCCTGATCAACTTTGAAAACACGGTGATCGTGGTCTCCCATGACCGTTACTTTTTGAACAAGGTGTGCACGCACACGGCGGATATCGATTACGGAAAGATTCAGCTCTATGCCGGAAACTATGATTTCTGGTACGAATCCAGCCAGCTTCTGATCCGACAGATGAAGGAAGCCAACAAGAAAAAGGAGGAAAAGATCCGGGAGCTTCAGGAATTCATCTCCCGCTTCTCCGCCAACGCTTCCAAATCCAAGCAGGCAACCAGCCGTAAGCGCGCCCTTGAAAAGATTGAGCTGGACGAGATCAAACCCTCCAGCCGCAAGTACCCCTATATTGATTTCCGCCCGGACCGCGAGATCGGCAACGAGGTTCTCACCGTGGAAGGAATCTCCAAGACAATTAACGGCGAAAAAGTTCTCGACAAGATCTCCTTTATCGCAGGACACGAGGATAAGATCGCTTTTGTCGGCGGCAATGAGCTGGCAAAAACCACCCTGTTCAAGATCCTCACGGGCGAGATGGAGCCGGATGAGGGAACCTATAAATGGGGTGTCACCACCTCCCAGGCGTATTTCCCCAAGGACAGCACCGAGGAATTCGACAACGACCTTACGATTGCCGACTGGCTTGCCGGCTATTCTCCCGTCAAGGACGTCACCTATGTGCGGGGCTTCCTTGGAAGAATGCTCTTTGCCGGCGAGGACGGCGTCAAAAAGGTTAAAATCCTCTCCGGAGGGGAAAAGGTGAGATGCCTTCTCTCCAAAATGATGATCAGCGGCGCCAACTGCCTGATCCTGGACGAACCCACCAACCATTTGGACATGGAGTCCATCACCGCCCTGAACAACGGGCTGATCAAGTTTCCCGGCGTGGCCCTGTTCTCCTGCCACGACCACCAGTTCGTGCAGACCACGGCCAACCGGATCATGGAAATTCTGCCGGACGGCACATTGGTTGACAAGATCACAACCTACGATGAATATCTTGCCAGTGATGAGATGGCAAGGAAACGCACGGTTTATACCAAACAGGATAACGGGGACGAGGACGACAATTAAAAAGCGGGGGATTCGCAAACGTTGCGGATCCCTCTTTCTCATAGCCTGTATTTTCATAAATAGGTAATTGCGAAACAGTAAGTTGCTGAAATATTCAGACAATATTTCTCCTCAAATCCTGTTTCGCCAAGCATTCCATCAAGCCCAGTAAAGCATAAGTCAGTCGAGCAAAGGCTCTCCTGCCTTCTATGGTCTTGATTCCATGGCGAATAAGGCTTTTCGCAGAAAGTATTGTCTGAATATTCTGCAAATTTACAAGTTTCGCAATTACCTAAATTTTCATAAAGCGAAAAAGGAGAGGATTTCCATGAACGCAGTTGATCTTCATGTACATTCCAGCAAATCAGACGGAAGCTTTTCCCCCGCCGCCCTGGTGGATTATGCCATTGAAAAAGGCCTTTGCGCCATCGCCCTTACCGACCACGACACCATAGACGGCGTGGGGGAAGCCCTGGCGGCCGCCAGGGGCAAAAACATAGAAGTCATTCCCGGCATTGAATTTTCTTCCGATTACGAAGGGGAGGACATTCACATTGTAGGGCTCTATCTGGACTGCGGCAGCGCCTTTCTGCGCCGCAGGATGGAAAACTTTGTGAACAGCCGCATAACCCGTAACCGGGAAATGTGCAGACGGCTCACGCAGCGGGGCCTTCCCGTGACCTACGAGGAGCTTACCCGTGCGTTTCCGGACTGCGTCATCACCCGGGCCCACTACGCCAGGTATCTTGAAAGCCACGGCTATACCAAAAGTCTTAAGGAAGCCTTCGACCGCTACATCGGGGACGACTGTCCCTGCTATGTCCCCCGGAAAAAGATTTCCCCCATACGCGCCGTGGAGATCGTCCTTCGGGCCGGAGGCGTTCCCATCCTGGCCCACCCCATGCTGTACCATATGAGCCCGGCAAAGCTGGACGGGCTGGTATCCACCTTAAAGGATGCCGGACTTGTGGGAATCGAGGCCGTCTACAGCACCTACTCTCCTGCGGATGAACGCATTGTCCGCAGGCTTGCCGCCAAATACGATCTTTGTATCAGCGGCGGCTCGGATTTCCACGGAAGCGCCAAGCCCGGCCTGGATCTTGGATGCGGCTATGGAAAGCTGTTCGTGCCCGAAGAAATTTTGACAAAGCTGAAAGAAAAACACCGCCAGATAAAGGAGATGCCCATGCAGTTTCGAAAAACAAAAATACTTTTTACCGACCTGGACGGCACCCTGCTGGATTCCACCAAGCAGATTGGCGCATACACCAGAGAAATTTTAAACGCCTGGTCGGATGCCGGCCACAAGCTCGCCCTGTGCTCCGGAAGGGACATCAACAGCGTTGGCAGCGTGAAAGATTACCTGCATCTGGATTATCCCGGCATGTATCTGATCGGCTACAACGGCGGCCAGATCGTGGAATGCGAAACCGGAAAAACCCTCTACCGCGCGGCCCTCACCCCGGAGCAGGTTAAGTATCTCATGAACGAGGCGGACAGGCATGATCTCCATTTCCACACCTACTCCGATACCCATATCGTCTCCCCCAGGGATGACGAAGAGCTGGCCTACTACCGCAGGGTCATCAAAACCCCAACCGTCATCAGCAGCACCTTTACGCAAAAGGGCGCTCTTGACATACAGAAGCACGGCGCCTGCAAGTGCATGATCGTGGAGCTTCATGACTTTGAAAAAATGGATGCCTTCCGGCGATCCCTCCTTCCCTATGCCGAAAAGGAAGGGATCACGCTTACGTATTCCAGTCCCTATTACATGGAAATCTTTCCCTCCATCTCAGGAAAGGGAGCCGCCGTCAAAAAGCTTTGCGAGCTGATCGGCATGAATCCCGCATTTGCCGTGGCTGCCGGGGACGCCCAAAACGACCTCTCCATGATCGAGGCGGCGGGTTTCGGAATCGCCATGCCGAACGGCTGTGACGAGTTAAAGGACGCCGCCACTCTCACCGCTGCCTTTGACAACGACCACGACGGGCTGGCCCATGCGCTGTATGATCTGATCTGAGGCCAAAGTCACAACCGTTTTTCTTTCACATACTATAAAAAAAACAGGATTTAAAGATGAACGGCCATTATAAATTTGTCAACACTCCACTGCCATACGCCTTCGAGGCCATGGAACCCTATATTGATAAAAAGGCAATGTACTTACACCATGACAAGCATCTTCAGACTTACATTGACAACCTGAACCGTACCCTCAGCAACCACCCGGAGCTTCAGAACTGGACCCTCGAGCAGCTGATCATTAATGCGCCCTGTCTTCCAAAAGAGATCCGGTCGGATATAAAAAATAACGGCGGCGGTGTTTTTAATCACCAATTCTATTTTTCCAATCTTGCCAATCCGGCTTTTCCGCAGCCTGTCGGGATTCTGGCGCAAGCCATGGAAAATGCATTTGGCAGTTATCCGTCGTTTCGCAATCAGTTCAAAGAGGCCGCATTATCCGTGTTTGGCTCAGGCTATGCATGGCTTGTGGTTAACGCAGCCGGACAGCTCGGTATTCTTACAACCAAAAATCAGGATACCCCTCTGGAAATGGGCCTGGTTCCCGTGCTCAATATAGATGTCTGGGAGCACGCCTATTATCTGAAGCATTATAACCTGAGAGCCGACTATATAGACGACTGGTTCCACGTAGTCAACTGGGAGCAGGCCAGTCAGAATTACACGCACTGCTTCCCCGGGCTTTTTTAATATCCTGATGGGATTTTTAAAGTTTATTACTATTTTGCCATGCCATTCATAAGCCGCCAGATAATACGCTGCCGGCTGTAAGCGAACCGGGGGAAAAGGGGAGGCGCAGTGAATGGTGGCAAAATAAAAACACCGTACCTACCGACCAACGGTATTTACAGTGCTTTCAGGGTTGGGCTGTTATAAAACAGTCGCAGCTCGTAGGGGAATCGAACCCCTGTTTCCGCCGTGAGAGGGCGGCGTCTTAACCGCTTGACCAACGAGCCTCACGATTGCCTTGCGCAACGTACTTGTTTATTATAGTACGGGATTCAAAAAAAAGCAAGCCCTTTTTTGAAAATTTTTGCAAAAATTTGTAACGGTTCTGCCATGCGGAATTGATTGTGGAATATGATTCTTATTAATAACGGTATTTCGCCCGCTTCGCCACCAGAAACAGCGCCGTCACCACGGCGGCCATAAGCTCCGCAATGACAATGGAGATCCAGATCCCGTCAATCCCCCAAATCAGGGGAAGAACCAGCACCGCCGCAACCTGAAACACCAGCGTCCGCAAAAAGGCGATCACCGCAGACACCAGACCGTTGTTCAGCGCCGTGAAAAAGGAAGAGCCGTAGATCGCAATCCCGGAAAACAGGAAGGAAAAGGAATAGATCGCAAACCCTCTCCTCGTCAGCTCAAAAAGCCCCCGGTCATACCCCACAAAGATCCGGGAAAGCGGCGCCGCCAGCCCCTGCGCCAGCGCCAGCATACACAGGGAAAAAATCCCGATCAGCAAAAGACTTTTTCGCAGCAGGCTTCCAAGCTCCCCATGATTTCCGGCCCCGTAATGATATCCGACCACCGGAGCCGTGCCGATGGAGTAGCCGATAAATGCTGCGAGAAAAATCATGTTCACATACATCAGCACGCCGTAGGCCGCAACGCCGTCCTCACCGGCATACTTCATGAGCTGGACATTATAGAGCATACTCACCAGCGACATGGAAATATTGCTCATCAGCTCCGATGATCCGTTGGTGCATGCCTTCCAGAGCGCACCGCCGTCAAACTTCGTCTTTGTCAGCCGCAGAAGGCTGGTATTTTGCCGGAAAAAGTAAAACAGAGGCACGATACCGCCCACCACCTGGCTGAATGCGGTGGCGGATGCGGCTCCAACAAGTCCCCATGGAAAAACCGCCACAAAAAGCCAGTCCAGAACCATGTTCGTAAGTCCGGAAGCCACCGTCACCCAAAGTCCCAGATTGGGCTTTTCCGCCGTGATAAAAAAACTCTGGAACTCCATCTGCAGAATAAAGGCAGGCAGTGCAGCAAGGACAAGACGCCCGTACAGGACGCAGTGATCCAGCATTTCACCCTGAGCGCCGAGCAGTGCCGCTATGGGGCGCAGCAGCAGCATTCCCAGGGCCGTAATCACCGCCCCGCAGAGAACCGAGAGATACACGAACAGGGAAAACAGCCGGTTTGCCTTATCCTGGTTCCCTTCTCCCATGGTCTTGGCAATCAGGGCGCTTCCCCCGGTTCCGAACATGAAGCCCACCGCCCCAAGGATCATTAGAAAGGGATAAATAAAATTGACCGCCGCAAAGGGCGTCTTTCCCACAAAATTGGAAACAAAAAAACCGTCCACCACGCCATAGATGGATGTAAAAATCATCATCACGATAGACGGCAGCGTAAACCGCATTAACTTCTTATAAGTAAAATGATCGGACAACTGAATTTTCATAGCTCCTAAAACCTCTCTTTATCTCCTGCCGTTCTCAATCTTTCTCCTGCCTGGATATCCCCGCAACCCTGGTGCGGAAACTGTCCAGATACCGCTGCGTCAGCCTCAGATAAAGCTCGCACTCCTCCTGGGTCCAGGAATCCCAGATTTCCTCCTCAATTCTGATCAGCCGCAACGCCGTTCTTCCCATGAGCTCCTCTCCTCTTTCCGTGAGCCTTACCACCTTTTTCCTGCCATCATAGGCGTCCAGCCAGACATATCCTTCCTCCTCCAGCCTGCGCACCGCCGAGTGAACGGTCTGCTTGCTGGTTCCGGAGAGCCTGCCGATCTCATGCAAAAGGCAGCTCCCCTCATGATCACAGACGGCGTACAGCACCATCATGGCGCTGTCGCTCAGCCCAAACCGCAGAGCCGCCTCATGATACAAGGAATTGATCTCGCTCGTCAGAAAATTAAAATGCTTCAACTGCTGTTCCGCCCTTTTCATTGCTGTCACTCCTCTCATTTTCATCCGTTCCCATATAATAAAACACGTCCGAAATCAGACCTATTCAGTATAGTCTGATTTCGGACGTGTTGTCAAGTCCTGAATTTCATTTCACAGAAACTTCCGCCCTCCGCTCCTTTTGCATGCAGATCCGGATCACCGTTTTTCCCTGCTCACTGTGCCGAAGGCTGTTGCTGAATAAATTGCGGAAGGCTCTGATTATGGTCAACAAAGGCCTTGGGTTCTTTTATCCCTACTCCCTCTACAGTCTTGGGATGCGGGCAAACAATCCACAGATGAAAATTGACGTCAGAGCCATTCTGGTCTCCTGCGCCTTGTATGGTGTAATCTTCTGCGCCCTTTCGGTCACTGCGCAGCACCGCCGCAGCCAGTGACCACCGCCACGGTTTTCACATCCGCAAGCTCCGGTGCAAGATCCTTTTCCTCGGTCAGGTCAAGAACCGGAAAGCCCTCCGTATTAAAATGCACCCGGCGGATTCCCGTGCTCCTTGGCCCGTCCACTCCCGGTCTTGCGTGATAGGTGTTGAAAACCAGCCCGTCCTCATCCGTCACATAAGCATTATGGCCGGTTCCGTATTCTCCCTCCACACTCCTGGATGAGAGCAGCGGACAGTTTTCCTTCACCCAGTTTTGCGGATCCAGAAGGTCGTCCGACGTATCCCCGGTGAGCAGTCCCACCGTATAAGTGCTGTCCACTGCGGCGGCCGAGTAAGTGAGGTATACCTTTGTTCCCCTTTTCAGGGCAAAAGGCCCCTCCGCCACGAAGGTGTGGTTATTTTCCCAGCCATATTCCGGCATGGCAAGGAGCACCGGCTCTGTGGCAAGCTTCCAGGGCTGCGCCGGATCAATGGATGCAATGTACAGAAAGGCGCCCTGATCAACGGGCTGGAACTGTCTCTGGGACCAGCACACATAATGGGTTCCTCCCGCCTCGAAATACGTCATGTCCAGCGTAATACCCTCCTTGCCAAAAAGCCAGCTGCCGTCCTTTCTCCGGACCCTCCTTGGCTCCTCCCAGTCGCAGGCTTTCATGGGATTCCCGTTTTCCTTCAACATCATCACATGGCACTGTTCGTCATAGAAGGACTGAGGCGTCCCGGCATGAAGCACGCAGAGCCTTCCCCCGATCACGTGCAGCTCCGGCGCCCAAAGAAGATTTCCCAGATGAGGATAGGTATAGGCATCCAGAATTTTCACCTGCTGGGCCGTGGCAAGGCCCGGTATGGTATCCGCCTTGCGGATATAAATCGTATGCTCATGATCCAGATCGTTGGTGGAGATAAAATAATATTTCCCCTGCCATCTTCCGATGCAGGGATCCGCCTTATGCCAGGCCACCGGAAATTCATAGCGGTCCTGATGAACCCGGCCTGTGACCTCGTAAGTACCCGGCCGGCTCCAGTCAATATCCCCGTCATACCAGTCCACTCTCTTTTCCACACGGCTGCCGTCACTGTACACTGCCGTGGCCTTCACCGCCGCAAGCTCCCTGGAAGAGGAAACCTCTGCCCGCTCCGGCACCTGATTGGCAATATTCTCCGGCACCAGAAACCTCACTCTGAGCCTTTGCGCCTCTTCTTCCGTAAGCTCCAGCACGTTTCGAACCACCGCCCCTTGCGGAAGTGCGCTCCCGGAAGGAACCGTGAGCGTTACGGACGCTTTCTGGAAAAAGGTCTCCCTTTTCACCGGGAAAATCCCATCCTCACAGGGCTTCTCTGCCGCAAGCGCTTCCAGTGTCTGCGCCTCCATCCCGAAGCACTCTCCGCCGCTCTCCCTCCACAGCAGCCGGTAGCGCCGGCCTTCTGCGTCATACTGACACAGCGCGTCCTCGATCATCTCCCCTCTTCCCAGATCCATCAGGGGCCATTCCCTGTAATGGATCAGATCCTCTGAGGTAAAAAGCAGGAGTTTTCCCGCCGCAGATATATCCGCACTCCCGTCCGGCTCTGTTCTCTGGGCAACAACCCCAAACATCCCGTCCGCCAGGGAAAAGAGCCAGGGGTTTTTCAGGCTCTTCGCATTCAGGGTCCCGTCCTCATTCCTCGCAGCCTTCGCATACAGGATACCGGAATTATGGTTCAGGCTGGTGATCCTCCCGTCCGGCTCCTGCAAAGCCAGATGCATACTGTAAGCAAGCTTTTCCGAATAGATGGCATCCTCCATAGGAAGCCTGGTATAGCATAGCACTCTCATAAATCTCTCTCCTTTTTTCTGTTTTTATCGATATCCCTGATCTGACCAGTCATGTTCCCGGATTCTCTGATATTCCTCATCGGAAATCGAAAGAATCGTCCCGTGCTTGAATCCGTAGGGGAAGGAAAAGGCCCTGTCCGATCTCACAAACCCAGCTTCTGCAAGGCTCTGTGCCACAAAGGGCACATATCCCTGGCCGGCACCGGGAACGCCGTAGTAATCCAGAAAAAGGCACCACCTTCCGTCCGCAAGCCGCACCGCCGTGGGCGCCTCGTACAGACCGGACTCCACCTCCTTCATGCTCTCGTCAAAGGCGGGAACCCTTATGTAAGGCCCGCCCGCATGCTCCGATTTCAGAAGAATGATCTTTGCGGGATCCGCCTCGCTCTTCACAAACAGGTAATAACAGCCGTCCTCCTCATAGATGGCGGAATCAATCACTCCGCTGTCCGCCTTCCGGTAAAGGACCTGCGGCTCCGTGAAGGAGAGGAAATCCTTTGTCCGGCAGCAGAAAATCGCCTTCTGTCCGTAATCATTGGAACGGTGGGAGGAAGACCAGTGCAGAAGATAATCCTCTGACTCCTTATCATAAATCACGTCCGGCGCCCACAGACAGCCGTAATCCTCGCTGCCGATCCGAACCAGCCTCTGATCCGACCAATTCACAAGGTCATCCGATTCCCACACGGAAAAACACTTGCTGCCGTTCCTGGAAATCTCCTCCCAGGATCCGTGATACTGGTTCCGGAACCCGTAGGAGAGGCTTAAGTCCGTTGCGATCATATAAAACTTCCTCTCTGCCCGGACAATGGTAAAATCCCGGACGCCCTTGTCGCCGTAGTAAGCCCACAGCACGGGCGCTCCCCCGTTTACCTCCTCCCAGCAAAAGCCGTCCCTGCTCAGGCCAAAGTACACCTGCTCGCCGTCCGGCGTTGTCTTTTCTCTGAAATGCACAAATAAGTATGCCATGTTACTTCTCCTCCTCTTTTTATTTAAAATCCCGGTGTCCTGCGCCCACCACTCTTGTCATCCAGCACCCTCCTTCCGTATGTACTCAGTTTACCATAGCGGATTTCCTGTTGCAATTGCCTGGTTCGCATCACGGCAAATATTCCCGCTTTATAACGATTCACATCCATCCGTCCGCAATCACGCCAAAAGGAAAACGTTTGAAAAATTTCAGAATACCATATATAATAAAGGATAAGAACATGATATGGCGGCCCGGCCGCCGCCCCACGCAAATTAAGGGAATTCGTATGAAAAATGAACGCCAAAAAAGAGAAAACCGCAAGGGCATTCCTCTGATCTTTTCCATTATATTTGTTTTCTGCATTTTAGGAACCGTTATTTTCTCCGTTTCAAGAAGAATATCCGTAGAGATGTCCGCATCGGCTATCGATAATCTCAGCGAAAGCCTCAGCCTGATCAAAGGCACCATGGAAGTCCTTCTCAACAAGGATGCCGAATTCCAGAAGCTGATAGTCCGGGAGCTTACCACTCTGGAAGATCCGCAGGACTTCATCCTTTCTTATGAACGGAATCATTCCATGGTAAAAATGTCCCTGATCCGTTCAGGCGAAACGGAAGGCATTTCCAGTACCGGAGACCCCTTCTCGGAAGAAGGCCTTGATTTTTCAGCCGGAAATACCGTGGGGGAACTGCCGCTCTCCCAATCCTATCTGAACGATATGGGAACCTGGGCTTACACAATCAAATGCCCTGTCCTGAAAGATGGCAGCGAAATCGCCACCCTTTATGCGGAATATGTTTACGATTCCTTTGAGGAGGCCATGCCTCATGCATTTTATAATAATCAGGCCATGCTCTATATCATGGATTCCAAAAGCGAGCGGCTCGTGTTAAAACCAAGAGGAATCGGGGAACGCAATGCCGGCCACCTGAACCTGGAGGATTTCTACCGGGCCAACAATATCCTGGAGCCGGATATTCAGCAGGAAGTGGCTGACAATATAAAAAACGGCAGGAATATCATGTTTTATCATGATGTTCAGGGCAAAGCCTCTCTCATCTATATGTGGGCGGTCAACAAGGGGGCGATTTATTTAATCGGATATGTGCCAATTGACGCCATCCAGCAGGAGGGAAGAGCCGTAAATCAGAATATCCTGATCGTTGTCCTCGTCACGGTCATCGCCTTTTTTCTCTGCTGCATTCTCTATTATTTCAACAACAGGCAGCAGATACGGATCCGGAAAGAACGGGAAGCGGAAAGAGAGCTGCACAACCTGCAGCTGTCGGAAGCATTGAAGGCCGCGCAGATGGCAAGCAATTCCAAGACCACCTTCCTCTCCAACATGTCCCACGATATCCGGACGCCCATGAATGCCATCCTGGGCTTTACCACTCTGCTCACAAAGGATGCGGATAATCCGGTAAAGGTGCGGGAATACACGAAGAAAATCACGGCTTCCGGCCAGCACCTTTTAAGCCTGATTAATGACGTGCTGGATGTCTCCAAGATTGAAAGCGGCAAGGTAGCGCTCACCATCGGTGAGTTTACCCTAAACGATCTGGTATCCTCCGTGGATGCGATCATACGCCCTATGGCAAATGAAAAAAACCAAAGCTTCAATGTGACCGTGACGGACGTAAAACACGAATATTTGGTGGGCGATGAGACCAGAATCAACCAGATTCTGATCAATCTCCTCTCCAACGCCGTAAAATACACTCCGGAAAACGGTAATATCTGGTTCCGGATTATCGAGCTTTCCCAGCGTTCCGGCCAGTTCGTCCATATCCGCATCGAGGTTGAGGATGATGGCTACGGAATGACGCAGGAATATTTAAAGACTATCTTTGAGGCCTTTACCAGGGCGGAAAACAGCACCACGAACAAGGTGCAGGGAACCGGGCTTGGCATGGCCATCACAAAGAACATTGTGGAACTCATGGGCGGCACCATAGAAGTATTCAGCGAAGTGGACAAAGGCAGCCTTTTCCGGGTGGATCTTGAGCTGCGCATTCCGGATGTCCAAAATGATGAACAATTCTGGAAGAAAAACGAAATATCCCGGATCCTGGCAGTGGATGACGATGAGGATATCTGCAGAAGCATTCAGCTTCTCATGAAAAACACCGGCGTCGTGGTGGATACGGCTTCGGGAGGCGAACAGGCCCTTTCCATGATGGAAAAGGCGCGCAACAGCGGCCAGGAATATCACATCATTCTTATGGATGAAAAAATGCCCGGCATGGACGGCGTTGAGACAGCCGAAAAAATCCGTGCGGGTTTCTCCCGCCTGGTTCCCATCCTCTTTCTCACGGCCTGCGACGAAGAGGATATGCCAGAGGCGGCGTTCCATCTTGGAAATATGGAAATTATGCCCAAGCCGTTTTTTGTATCTGCCTTCAAAGAGAAAATACGAAATCTTCAATCCGGCCACGGAAAAGATTCCAAACCGCCCCAGGATACTTCGAAAAGCATGGATCTCGGCGGACTGCATTTTCTGGTGGCGGAGGATAACGCAATTAATGCGGAAATCCTTTCCGAGCTGCTGGAACTGGAAAACGCTTCCTGCGAGATTACGGAAAACGGACAGCTGGTTGTGGAACGCTTCCGGCAGGCAGATGAGAACGAATTTGACGCCATCCTGATGGATGTGCAGATGCCTGTCATGAACGGCTATGACGCAACCAGGGCCATCCGCGGCTTACATCGCCGTGATGCCGCAAAAATCCCCATCATCGCCATGACGGCAAACGCTTTTGCGGAGGACGTAAAGGACGCTCTGGATGCAGGAATGAGCGCCCACGTGGCAAAGCCGATTGACATGGGCTTATTGAAAAAAACATTGGGACAATACATTGAAAGGAATAACTATGAAACGGATCACTAGCCAAAAAAGCAAAGGGGCTGCTCTTTTGTGTCTTTTCGCAGCCCTGGCCTTAGCCATGGCAGCCTGCACAGTAAAGCCGGATCCTGACCAGAATCTGGTTGCTGGCAGCGAAAAAAACGAGAAAATTATCAACCTCTTCGGCCCTATGGAAAAGTCCAAACCGGATACCTCCAATCTTGCGAGAACGGCATTTGACCTGACCATCAGCATTGCCGAGGAGGATCTTGGCCTGACGGTGGAATACCGCACATACACGGCGGAAAACTATCAGGAAAAAACCTATGACGACGTGGTGCTCGACCGGATCCGCAACAACATGGATGACCTGTATCTGCTGAATCCGGATACCATACAGATCCTTGGCAGCGAGGGAAGGCTGCTGGATCTGTCAGAACTGGACTGTGCAGGAAATCTGCGGGACGTCATAAAGACTGCCAACACGGTTGACGGAAAGCTGGTGGCAATTCCCCAGGAAGTGGTGGCCCATGGCCTGTTTGTCAACAAAGATCTGTTTGACCGCTACGGCCTTTCCCTGCCGCAGACCCCGGAGGATCTGCTGGAATGCTGCCGGGTGTTCCGGGAAAACGGGATTGAGACCCCCATCGGCGCAAACCGCTGGTGGCTGGAAAATTTTGTCTTTGCCCTGGCCTATGCGGATCTGTATAACGGGGGAAATACGGCGGAGGAAATCGAAGCCCTGAACAGAGGGGAGGCCAAATACAGTGACTATATGCGCCCGGGCTTTGAATTTCTGCAGGAGCTTATCGACAAAGGTTATATCGATGCGCAGACCGCCTGCACCTATGAGGCCATCGAAGACGAGGGACCGGATTTCCTGGCCCAGAAAACCCCTATTGTCATGGCCTACTGGGGTGCGGCAAATTCAGAAACCGCTTACGGGAATCCGGATTTCAACCTGCAGGTCATCGGATTTCCCAGCCCTATCGGGCAGATGCCGGTAATCTCCATGACGGGGTACGGAATCGGTGCGGATGCAGAGCATCTGGAGGATACCAAAAAGGTTCTGGATATCATTCTTTCTGATGAATGTCTGCAGCTGTACACAGAAACCAACAAGGTGATTTCTCCCTCCAAAAATGTAAGCGTGGACTGTATCCCCGCCTTAAAGCCCTTAAACGACAAGATTGCGGACAATATTTACGTCCTTGGTTCCAATGCCGGTATGAAGGTGGAGCAGTGGGGCAATACCTGCCTGATCGTCCGCAGCCTGCTAAACGGAGCTACCGTTGATGAATGTATGGCGGAATATGACCGGCTTCAGGAGGAATCCCTCAGGGACTGAAGTCAACAACCCCGCTGCAAGCAACGGGGCATCAAGCTTGCAGCGCTGCAGAACAGCGGGGTATGTGACCCTTGCGGCATTCGCCAAATGTCTGCTTCGCAGCCGCTTGGCTCATTGCTCGCAGGAATCAACGGAAAAGATCAGGCCAAACAGATCGGGTAGGAGGCTACCCATTAGTTGAGTAGCCGACCTCCCAGTCGAGTAAGTAAGAGGAATTTCACCTCAAACTTCTCACAGAACCGTACGTGAAAGTCTCCTTTCATACGGCTCCTATCATTCAACAATACGAATACAAAATACTCCAATGAGCAAAAAGTTTTGGCTCTCGCTTTCTTATAGTGCAGAGCCATTTCTCTGCCCTGCGTCTTCTTCCACGAAAATTTTTGTACTTGCACATTGCCCACTTTATAATTCTTCTTTCAATACATTGTAGTGTCCCTCTCATGGCTGATGGATTGAACTTTCCAAAGTAATTCATCCATCCCCGCACCAATGGATTAATCATTTCCGCTATAATGTCTATCTTACACCCTGTCTTCTTATGAATTTCCATTGCTTTTATCTTTTCCCGAAAGTTTTTGGAGGAAGTCTTACTTACTGATGCAATAAAGCTATTCCTGATTTTACCATCCCTACATTTAATGTATACTGCTTTAAACGTATATCCAAGGAAGTCAAACTCTGTAAGTTCTTCATTTTTATTTCTGTCCTTGTCTTTACAATACACGATTCTTGTTTTTACAGGATGCAGTTCCAGTTTACATTCTTCAAATCTGCATGTAAGCTTTTCTTTTATCCACAATGCTTCTTCTTTTGTTCGACAATGAATTACCCCATCATCTGCATATCTTTCAAAGGGTGCTCGGGGGAAGTTTCTTACCATCCACATATCAAATACATAGTGCAGAAACATATTTGCTAATACCGGACTTATCACTCCGCCCTGTGGTGTTCCAGACGTTCTTTCAATTATCTGTCCATTCCTTGTTACAAAAGGTGTTTCCAGCCATCTTTTAATATATAGGCAGACCCACTTCTCTTTAACGTGTCGCTCCACCACTCTCATTAACAATTCGTGGTCTATGTTATCAAACAATCCTTTGACATCTAATTCAATGACATAATCATATCTCCAACACCGTTTTCTTGTAGTTTCAATCGCATCAATAGCCGACTTGTTTGGTCTGTATCCATAAGAATCTTCGCTAAACATTGGTTCTACCACAGGCTCTATATACATTCTTGCAACCATTTGTGCAATTCTGTCCGAAATCGTTGGTATTCCGAGTCTTCTTGTTCCTCCAGCTTTCTTTGGTATTTCTACTGCCAGTACCGGAGAAGGAAAATAGCTTCCGGAACTCATTCGATTCCATATCTTGTATAGATTATTGTTGAGTTTCTTCTCAAAGATTTCAAAATCAACACCATCTATTCCTGCACTGCCTTTGTTGGCTTTTACCCTTTTATATGCCTCAATGACTACCTTTTTGGGTATCTCGTATTGTTTGCTCTCGCCCATCCAATCCTCCTGGTTCCCCAGTTGTTTTCAGTATCAAGCAGAATGATGTTACCCCTTTGCTCCATTGCCATTACAGCAACTTCATCACTACTACGGGCAACTCCGCCCCTATAGAATACCTTTCTACTTTCGACCTCATCGTTCTGTGACTTGTATCTTTTCGATTTTCATTACTCTACAGGTTCCCATGTTTCACACAGAAGCCTAATACATGCTCATGCCACCTTAATGCCGTTCCACAGATAGCCAGCTTTACAGGTCTCCTCTATCCTCTTCCCTATCCAGTGGTGAAAGATAGGTTTTGCAGAAGTCTTACGCTTTCGACACTTCATCAGTGGTTCACTTTCGTTCATCTTCATGTATCCTATCTGGTTACTAAAATAACCTTTTCTCTAATCGCTCACTACCATGACCTTAATCA